>Ga0315293_10000060_pt1 | contig 82221 bp, 68 predicted proteins | sample YL17G13_20_MG_FD_203071 | JGI IMG/M metagenome (GOLD analysis project Ga0315293, IMG submission 203071) | Sediment microbial communities from Yellowstone Lake, YNP, Wyoming, USA - YL17G13_20 | ecosystem: Environmental > Aquatic > Freshwater > Lake > Sediment | place: USA: Wyoming | collected...
CTTTATATCATAGATGATTCGTTCGAGGGGATTCTCATATTCAATCTGACAGGGTTGGAAGCAGGTAGGATACCCGGTGAAGGAAAGAACTACAAGATGAAAGAACCGGTTAAAATCAAGTTCGATAAATTCAATCATATGATCGTCTTTGATAAGGGTCTCAATGCTTTCCTTGTTTTCGATAACAATAGAAATTTTATCAAAGAGATTCCTGTCACATCGCCGGTCGAGGAAGTCATTGATTTCGCGATATCTGACTCGGCGGAAATATTTGTGCTGGACGAAGATCAAAAAACGGCCCTAAAACTTTTTTAAACCGGTATGAAATTAACAAAAACAGCTCTTGCATTATCATTTTTCAGTCTGTTTGCGATGCCGTTGCTCTGCCAGATAGTTGAGGAAGACCTTTCCATCAGCGAGGATGTTATCAAGCGAAAATATGAAGAAGCGGTTTCGAAATTCAACTCGCTCGATCAGGCTTCCTCGATTTACGATTTCAACGAGATCATCGTAATCCTCGAAGCTGCTTTCAAAGATAAAACAATAGACCCCTCTCTGATATCGTATCTGAAGCATTCATATGATTTCCGGGCTCAGATATATTTTAACGATGGCGATCTGGCTAAATCTGAAGGGGATATACTCTCAATTTTCGATCAAGATATGGATTACGAACCTCCAAAGGAGGCCTCAGTAAAATACGTCAGACTGTTCGATAAGATAAAAAGTAAGATGACCGGTTTCTTCTCGGTGATAACGAATCCGGCCGGAGCCAGGGTTTATCTCGATGAAAAACAGATTGGTTACAGCAATACACCTGTTTTAAGGTATAAAATCGGGACATATGTTCTTCGGGTGGCGTACGAGGGATATCAAACGGAGGAGAAAACAATCGAGATTAATTCCGGACAAACGACAAAGATATCCATCGAACTCAAGCGGACAGCTGCCGCTCTCTCTCTCCAGACATCTCCCGCTGGAGTTGAGGTTTACCTGGACGGAAAGTATAACGGGACAACAGAGGGTTCCGCCGGCGAAGCGGAGGCCGCGAGGTTGAAGGGACTTGGACTTGATGCCGCGAAGTGCTCCGCAGCGTTTAAAATACCCAACTTGCCGTTAGGCAGGCATAAACTGGAATTGAAAAAACCCTGTTACCAGGATTCGGTTATAACTCTCGATTTCCCGCAGCCGGAGGATTACTCGCTTAACCCGGTTGTTTTGACAACGAGCCAGGGGGAAGTGATTCTTCAGGATACTCCCAAGGAAGCGGAGGTTTTTCTGAATGGCCAATTACAGGGCAAAGGCAGCTTATCTTTGAAAAATCTTTGCAGCGGACCTTATACGCTGACCGTGAAATTCAAGGATGGCAAATATATTAAACAGTTCAACCTCAAGAAGGATGAAACCGTATATGTCTCCCCATCCAAAAAGCCCACTGTTCTATTCGGAGGGCTGCTGAAGACCGGTGAAGATATATCTTACGACAGTCCGCTGGCAGTAAAAACGTCGGCATTGCTTGAAACTATTCATACGCTGAATGTCTATACACCGACCATTAGAGAGAGGAATGAAGATAAAGAACTGACAACAGATCTGATGCGAATTGGAGAAAACCTGGAAGGTATTACGATCGAGCCGGGGATAGTTCTTGATCCTGTTACAGCCAAGTTAAAAAGCGATCTGCTCAATAAATTCGATGCCGATCTTTTATTATTTTTAATTAACACCGGCGAGTTCGAATATTCTATGATTCTGTTTCATTCCGCGCACGGAGCGCCCGATGTCGCGTCATTCATCTATGAAGATTCGGCCGATGGCGCCGCCGATCTCGAGAAAACGATGCGAAAACTGGATGTCGTCCCGGAATTTCAATCGCCCTGGCTCGGCCTATATCCGGTCGAACCGGTATCCGGTGAGGGCTTGCTTGTGATCGAGGTCAGAGATCAAAGCCCAGCTGCAAAGGCCGGGTTGTCTGTCGGAGATAGATTGTTGTTCCTCAACGCCAGGAGAATGACGGACAGACGCCGATATAATGAAGTTCTAATGCAGCTGAAATCAGGTGATGATGTGTCTCTTAAAATTGACAGGCGCGGCTCAGTTATGGATTTGAATATTAAAGTCGAAACTGCCATAAAAACACCACAACAAACATATGGGATTTACTATTTCAATCGCGCGCTTGCTGAAATCATATCAGGCAAAGAAGCGGATTTGCTCAAGGATCCCGATGTCACATTACCTTATCTGAAAGCGGTTCTGTTTTATTATATGTCGGCAATCGAAGACGGTCAGAAGACGCTGCTCTCGATAAAAGATAAAAGAAGCAATGCTGTGGACTCCGGGCTGATCGAGTTGTTCAAAAGCGCTCTCGCGTTGAAAGCGGGGGACATCCAAAAGGCAGAGGCGGAACGAGAGAAATATATAAAATATCCGGATTCCCGCCTTTATGATAAGAACGGACTCCCATTGCGTCTAATAGAAAAATATGGGATTTATCCTTGAAAAAAGCTGTTTCGAAACCCAGGATGAACCCGCGCTCGATCGCGCTTGCAGCTGTCGCGGTCATCATTTCGATATCGGCAGTTTTCATTCCGTGGCAGGTTAAAACCGGATATTTGTTGGATTTTGACGCGCCTCAGTCTTCTGCGTTCACAGCCGAACAACCAAAGGCAATAAAATATAATCCGATTATGATAAATCTGCCGGGAGCCGGCGCAAGCGGAAGGAATGATTATCAGCTTGAATTCGAGGTCCGTGGGGCGGTGCAGGAACAGGGCGGTTTGCAGCCGCAAATGTCAGTAACAGTAAACGGGATGCAGCTGGATACTTTCCAGTTACAGGTCGGCAAGCTGAAGAAAGCATATATTTTAACTGACACCGTCGGAAATCTTAATATTGAATTTAAGATCCTTCGTGACGAGAACGTCAAGCTGCGCTATGCAAAGTTGTATTACATTAAGATAACCCCATCATACACAGGAGGGATACAGCTTCCACCGATTGACCTGTTACTGAAGCTTTCCGCGAGCATACTTGTCGGTTTCGCAATTCCGCTAATTTTTAAATGCCGGAGGAGAACTGGCTTTGTAATTCTAATATTTTTTTCGGCATTCGTTTCATTTGTTCTGGCATCGTCCCGCCTGCATATAACAATTATGGCTGACGATTTATTTACCATTAGCATAATAATGCTGGCGCTTTCATTCGCCGTCAGTGCTGCAATGAAATATATTTTCAAGTTCGATTTTTCCATTCATAAAGAATCGAAATTCATCAAAGGCTTTCTTATTGCGATTATATTTTTCCTCGGTTTCAAACTTTTATTCGTCGTTCATCCTTCATTAATATCCCTGGATATCGGTTATCATACGAGAAATTTGAAGAAGGTTCTTTCCGGAGACCTGAATCTCATTACGGTTTATCCCGGAGATATATATAAGATTCCCTATCCCCCGCTATTTTATATGTTCGTCGTGCCGTTCACGGTTTTTACCGCCAAATTCAAACTCCTGCTTAAAATAATCTTTGGTGTGATTGAAATAATATCTCCGGTTTTATTAGGACTGATAGCCCGAAAACTCTTCGGAGGTATGAAGTACGCATTTTGGGCGTTCATAACATATAACCTGATACCGTTCTCTTACCGGTGCGTGTCCGCAGGCTTTATAGCGGAGCAATTTTCTCAACTTCTTTTCCTGGCGTTGACGTTAATTATTCTTAGCATCAAAGAATACAAACTGAAACATTTCGTGTTGTTATTCCTCATCACCTTTGCGCTTTTAATGAGTCATTTTGGAATTGTCATCAAGTTTTATATATCAGTCCTCGCTATGCTTTTATTAGTGAAATTGCTTGAGAAGGGCGGAATTCCGGTTCGGACTGTAATCGTGATTGTAATACTGGCGACAGTGGCGACTTATCTCGTCTTTTATATTCATTACAATGAAATGCTCTGGGATGGAGTTAAAAAGGTGTTATCCAATAAATCCCCGATCCCGGAGGGCATGCAGAAGCCGCTCGTTCAGAATTTTACTTCACAAATTAACTATTTCGGAAAATATTTTTTCCTGCCGTCTCTGCTGTCTGCTCTCGGCATCATTCTTTTCCTGAAGCGCGCAAGAGGCGCCGATTCTCTGAATTTGGAGATCAAACCGGGGACAAATGCGAAAAAAGACTCGAAGAGAACCAAAACGACCGATGAACCTGCCGGTCTGGGAATGAAGAACACTGCCATTGCCATTTGGATCCTGCTTACGTATCTGTTGATATTTCTGACATGGTGGTTAACGCCTTTGAAAGTGAGGCATTTCAATTTTTCATTGATCGTCGTCGCTCTCTTCGCCGCATATTTTCTTGGGAATATTCCATTAAATTTAAAACGTTACAGAGCATACCTCGCGTTCGGGTTGTTCTTCCAGGTCTTTTATCTGTTCGTGATTCTCAACAGGCTTATCTTCTATTTTTACCGGGCATATATAAATTAATTCTGCTTACAAGCGCCACCTGCCTGATATTGCCGGATTTATTATTTTATAAAATAAAAATGGAGCGGTCTTTTAGAATACCGCTCCATCGGTGAGATGGCTATCAGCCCTAGTAATTTCCGAAGTTAAAATCCCATCGTGAAACCGACGGAAATCGTCTTTCCGCCGAGGTCTAAATCATCAAATCCCTGAAAATCTTCTGAGAGCTCGGCCTTTGCCCAGGTTTGTTTGAACTCTGCAATAAAACTCATTGCCCTGCTCATCGGAATTTCAAATCCGGCGACGATGAAATATCCTACGCCGACATCAAAACTCTCGAATTCCGCATATATTATTTCTCCAGCATCGAAGTTAATATAATCGCCCCATTCTCTGTAGCTATAGAAGTATGCTCCGACACCTCCGCCGAAATAAGGTATGAAGGAATTCTTTTCAAAAGCGGAGAAACGGCCTATATAATCACCCCTGCCGAAAGGCGAGATTTTCAGCGAGACTTCGATCGGCACAACACTCAGCTCGATATCCGTCTCGATCGGGAAACCGTCCTCGTCAACCCAGTCTGCATATTCAGTCAACGTATGTCCGTAGGTGGCTCCCACCTCAAAGGATATTGTAAGATGGTTTGTGACGTGGAAGTTTAAACCCACCGCGCCTAAAAAGCTGTTCAGGTCATCTTTTTCGAAATAGTACAATTCCGAGTTGTAATTCCACAAGTCGCTGTCGCCGCTTACGATGTAATAACCGATCTTGAACGACAGATCAAAATCTTCATTGTTATTGCTGTAAGAATAAGTCTTTGCCTCGATATTCAATGCGGCGGCGAAGACCGTTACAAATATTAAAGCAATCAGTTTCTTTGTCATCTTGCCCTCCTATGTTTTATTTACACAATGAATAAATGCAAAATGGATGCCAGCAAACCATAATTTTTCCTGAATATTATACATCAGATTGAAACTGGAACTAATAAATCGGTAAGAATTGTCCTTTATAAATGACAAAAAATCTGTATTTGCGGAAGACCCTGTATAGTTCAATATATAAAATCCAGTATTCAATTAAAGGTGTCTTATTAAGGCGAAATTTTCTTAATAAGAAATGTAAGATGAGTGTCCCCGGATTTGGACACTTTATAAAGATCGAATACCGGCTCATATTGTATAACAATTTTCTTGAAATGTTCGATGATGATCAATCCATTGTTGATCGATCGAGCCTGAGCAAGAAAATCGAGGAGGCGTTCATAGATGCCCGCATAGTATGGCGGATCGAAAAACAGGATATCGGGGGAAATTCCGCTGCGGTCAAGACACGAGAGAGCATGAATATAATCATCTTCGATCAGCTCAAAATTATTTTCAAAACCGAGGCTCCTGTAATTTTCGGTAATCAACTCGCAGTTGAGCCGATTTTTTTCAATAGCGATTACCTTTGCAGCGCCCCTGCTTGCGGCTTCCAATCCGACGGCTCCGCTTCCGGCAAAACAATCCAGAAAAGTGGATTTTTCGATACGGGATCTGATGATGTTAAAAAGGGTCTCCCGGGTCTTATCGGATGAAGGTCTGAAATCAGCGTCCCGGGGAATTTTTATTTGCCGACCCTTAGACTTGCCAGTAATTATTCTCATAGTTCGCTAAAAAATTCTAATGATAAAATATAGGTGCACTTTTCTTTTTATTAATCCAATCTATCACAATAAAAACCGGTGACAAGAATAGAAAAGACGGAAGCTAATATACTTAGTGCAATAAGCCGGCATTTATAGGAGAAAAGCAGGATTCTTTTTATAAAACTAAACAGAGTGTAATGAATGAGAGTTTTACGCTTTCCAGTCTTTCGGGGTCGCTAACAATTGCTAAAAATTATCCGAGTGAGAATATTTTTACAGCGTTTCTGTTTTCCGCTTTGACTTCATACATCGCTCTATCCGCCATGCCGATCAGCTCTTCGAGCGACTCGGCCTGCTCGGGGTAAGCCGAAACGCCAAAACTGGCAGTTAGCGTGATATTGACTTTATTTATACTGAAAATATGTTCGTTCAGCTCCCGGCGCAGATTTTCGGCAATCTGTCTGGTTTCCTCCGCCGTCTTCTCAGGGACTACAATAAAGAACTCGTCTCCGCCGTATCTCGCGATCATATCCGTGATCTTATCCAATCTTTTCTTGAGAAATTTACCAACTTCGCTGAGTGTGCGCGAACCGATCAAATGCCCGTGTACGTCGTTGATGGATTTGAACTTGTCGAGATCAATGAAAATGAATCCGAGGTTTTTATTTTTCACTTTCGCATTTTGAAGTTCGCAAGCAAGCTGTTTATAGATGAAACGGTTATTGTAGAGGCCTGTAAGGTCATCAGTGATGGATGAATGAACCGCCTGTTCGTAAAGCTGGGCGTTTTCAAGCGCAACAGACGCAAACTTCGTATATGTCTCGATCTTTCCCAGATCCTCTTCTGTAAAAGGCTGTCCGTTGATCTTGTTTATAATCTCGATAACGCCGAGAAAATTCCCCCGACTGGCGAGTGGGATACAAAGAATGGATCTGGTCTTGAAACCGGTCAGCTGGTCAATGCCGTTATAGAAATCCGGATCATTGGAGACATCGTTGACAATGCGCGCCTTTCCAGTCTCGTAAACCTTGCCTGCGATCCCCTGGCCGATCTTCAATGTTACATTTGCCAGCTCGCTTGTTTTTTGTCCGAGTATACGGGAGAAGACCAATTTATCCGCTTTGGGGTCCATAAGCAGGATGGACCATGCTTCAGCGGAGACGAGTTCCCTGCATGAATCTATAATGATGGAGAGTACTTTGTCAATTTCGAGCTCGGAGGCAAGAATCCGCCCGACCTTCCGCAGGATGTCCAGTTCCAATTCCCGGAAGCTGCCTCCTTTGTCCGCAACGCTCGAAATCTTTGTCATTTCCTATTTTTTATACTTGTCCGTCTTTTTAGACTTAAGGCTTTTTAACTTGCAGAACGCGTCCTTCCTGGCCTTCTTTCATGATGTAGAAAGACAGCCCGGCGATGATCCCGACCGACCAATTGAAGATGCAGAATAATAGCGTGAATATGAAATTGCCGAAACCCTGAGTCTGGAAAATGCCGATCAGGAACTGAAGGACGAGTATCCCTGCGATGGAGAAGAGGCCGATTTTCATCAATTGCTCTGCCGGCATCGGGAGCTGTGCTTTAACTATATCCATTATGATGACCACTGCAACAGCAATCGCGACGAGCAAGAGGATCAGGCTGAGAAGCGCTCCGAAAAAGTCACCCTTGAAGCGGTCGAAGATATCCTGCAGCGGGAGCCTTCCAGCCATACCAAACGGGAGCAGATGGCATAAGGCAAAGAGTCCGGCACCAAGGGCGGTAATTTTAAGAATTGTCGGATCTTTTTCCATGTAGAAATGGCCGAACAAGCCGATGAGAGCTATAAAGAGAAAAATATTCATCAGAACGCTGAATCCGAAATTTCCGATCAAGAGATGAATGAAAGCTCCGCCGAGGGATAAGGCGAGGAATGCGAATCCCGCGGTATACTTCGTCAAGGTTTTAGTTGTGACAAGGTAAGCTATTCCGAAGCAGCCGGCGCCGAGAAGCAGCCAAAAGAGCTTCCACCCTTCAAATCCATTGGCGATTATCGTGATGATCATCGCGGCGCTGATTACAGCGCCGAGAAAGCCGCTGAATAACACCAATTTGTCGTTTTGCCAATCCAATTTTAATTGTTCCATTATTGTCCTCCTTGAAAGGTTAAATCTGGGAATTTGCCTGATAAATAATAGAATATGGGTGGAATTTGTCAAGTGTATCACTAACAAAGTAATACAAATAGCACAAGCGCCGTCTTGATAAATGGTATATCGGAGTTTCATACCTGCCTTGATTTAAAACGCCAGTTGATTTATTATCCACAGCTTAATCCAATTAGGAATAAAAATGTCGGACAGGGTAAAGACATTACGCAAGGAGTTTGATGACGAGCTTTCCATAGCGAAAGAGCTTCGGCTTATCGAAGATCTGAGGGTGAAATACCTTGGAAGGAAAGCCGGGCTGGCGAATGAACTTGTTAAGATGATCAAGGATGTGCCGGCCGAACAACGATCGAATTTCGGCAAAGAAGCGAACATACTTAAGGTTTACATCGAGACTGTCCTTGATGAGCATAAAAAGCGGCTTGAAGAGAGCCGCAGGGATTCGGAAAAGGCATTTTTCGATATAACCCTTCCCGGCGTTAAACCATTGCTCGGGTCTTTCCATCCTATCGAATTGGTAAGAAGAGAGATCGAGGATATCTTTCTGAGACTCGGATATTCAATTGCTGAAGGACCCGAAGCTGAGACCGACTGGAATAATTTTGAGGCACTTAATATGCCGCCACATCACCCTGCAAGAGATATGCAGGATACATTTTATCTTGAGAACGGATCGGTCTTGAGGACTCATACTTCGCCTGTTCAGATCAGAACAATGCTTTCAAAGAAGCCTCCGATCAGAATAATCTGCCCGGGACGAACGTTTAGATGTGATTGGGATATAACCCATACCCCAAATTTCTATCAGGTAGAAGGTCTTATGATAGATGTCGGCGTATCGCTCGCCGATATGAAGGGGACGATAGATTATTTTTGCCGGCAGCTCTTCTCCACAGATATCAAGACCAGGCTGAGACCAAGCTATTTCCCGTTCGTCGAACCCGGCGCCGAGGTGGACATCCAGTGCCAGATTTGCAAGGGAAAAGGGTGCAGGACATGCAAGAATGCAGGCTGGCTGGAGATTATGGGCGCGGGGATGGTTCATGTGAATGTTCTTGAAAATGTCGGGATAGACAGCGAGATATATACGGGTTTCGCGTTCGGGATGGGCATGGACAGAATAGCAATGTTGAAGTTCGGCATCGATGATACCAGGGCGAATTATGAGGGAAATATTAGATTTCTCGAGCAGTTCAGAGGATTGGAATAATGCTGTTCAATTTTGATTGGCTTAAAGATTACATTGAATTCGACATCTCCCCGCAGAAACTTGCGGATATATTGACGCTTATCGGTCATGAGGTGGAAGAGATTCATCAGAATGGGAGCGTCGCTATTCTTGAAGTGAATATAACACCGAACCGCTCGGATTGCATGAATTATATAGGGCTTGCGCGTGAAATAGCTGCCGCCCTTGACGGCAAGCTGAAACTGCCGAACACCGGTTATTCGACAGCATCAGAGAAAAGCGGAGACCATTTAACGATAGATATCGAATCTCCGGCAAAGGTCCACAGATTTGCCGGCAAGGTTCTGAAGAATGTAAAAATCGGTGCTTCTCCTGAATGGATGAAGAAACGTCTGGAATCGGTCGGCCTTCGTTCGGTGAACGATATGGTGGATATTACAAATTACGTTCTTCTGGAAACCGGCCACCCTATGCATGCATACGATATGAAGCTCCTCGCCGGTTCGAAGCTCGGTGCGAGAGAGGCGAAGAACGGGGAAAAGGTAACGACTCTTGACGGAATTGAAAGGGTTTTACAAGCCGGGGATATTGTCATTACGGATGCGGAAAAGATTGTAGGACTCGGTGGAATTATGGGGGGAGCGAATACCGAGATTTCAGAGAAAACCACGGAGATTGCCCTCGAAGCAGCGTGGTTCGATCCAGTACAAATTCGGAAGACATCCAAGAGGCTGGCCTTATCCACCGACGCAAGCTTCCATTTCGAAAGGACCGCTGACATCGAGGGACCGATATTCGCGATAGACAGATGCTGCACCCTGATATCGGAAATTATGAAAGCCGATATATTGAGCGAAACCATAGACGAATATCCGACAAAGCATGAAGAGCGACAAATCTCATTTCGCCCGGAGCGGGCCAGAAAACTGATAGCCGTTGATTTTACGGATGAAGGACTTACAGATATTTTCGAAAAGCTGCAATTCAAAGTTCAAAGCAGCTTTCAGTATCGCTGGAAGATTCAAGTTCCCAGCTATAGGAACGATATCCAGAAGGAAGTTGACCTTATCGAAGAGGCCGTGAGACTCTACGGGTACGATAAAGTCCCGGCCAACCTTCCTCCTTTCAGGAATGGGGCGGATACGCTGACAATCGCTCAGAAGCTTGAAAAACGGATTTCTTCGGCGCTTGTTCGATCAGGACTGAATCAGGTTCTTAATTACAGCTTCACTGATCTTTGGGAAAATAAACTATTCGAGACCGATGAGAAGCATTCGGTGAAGATATTGAACCCGATCGCAGAGGATATGGGCTATCTACGGGCGTCCATCATTCCGCGGCTTCTGAGTTCTGCCGCGTTGAATATCAATTACGGTGTTAAGGATATCGGTCTTTTTGAAATAGGCAGCGTTTTCAGAAAGCCGGATGGTGACGAAGAGATTAGAGAGAGAAAAAAACTCGGGATTGTTTTCGGCGGCGGGGACTATCCTCTGCATTGGAAAAGAAAAAGAGCGGATGTTTCTTTTTACCATCTCAAGGGCATTATTGAATCTCTGCCTTTCATCGTGAGATTGCCTGAAATGAAATTTGTTCCTGGAAAGCATTCTTTTCTGGATCCGGAACAGAATGCGACGGTTATAATAGATGATCGGATTGCAGGGAGCTTCGGCGGTGTGTCTGCGAGCGTTGCAGATAAATATGACATCAAGTTTCCTCTGTTCATTGCGGAGCTGGATCTGGACACTCTGGCCTCGATAAACACACCGGATTTTAAATTTTCTTCCATATCAAGATTTCAATCAGTTGACAGGGATATTGCGGTAATTATAGATGCAAATATCTCCAGCTCCGATTTGCTTTCCTGTATTAAAGACCTTAAATTGGATGTATTGAAGAAAGCAACTTTGTTCGATGTTTATCGAGGAGATAGGGTACCTCAAGGGAAGAAGAGCGTTGCGCTCAATCTGGTGTTTTTAAACTTCAAGGGAAGTTTCACAAGCGAAGAGATTAACGACTTGGAAGAGCAGGCGTTAAAAGCATTGGAAAACAGATTTTCAGCTGTGCGTATTGCACAGTAGGTCGGACTAATGACAGAAGACCTGAATATTTCAATGCGGGCGATGGAGGAACGGATTCAGAGGGTCAAACAATTCGTTTCGACCCTCGAAAACGAGAATGCTAATTTGAAGCTTCAGCTCGAGATGATACAGGACAATTTGGGAAAGCAGGAGAAAGGCGAAGGGACAATGCTGGCAAAGAAAAACATAGAGCTTCTCGATAACATTCGCCGCTACAAGCGGGAAAGAGAATTTCTCGCGGAAAAAATCAAAAGCCTGATCGTGGAAATCGACGAACTGAAAAGGAATGTGGAATAAATGGCAGACTCGAAAGAATCCATAGACGTGGAAATTTTCGGGCAAACCTATAAAGTTAAAGGAGATTCTGACAGTAAGCATATAGAGGATCTAGCAGATTTTGTTGACAGGAAGATGAGAGAGATAGTGGAATCTACTTCCACTGTCGATACTTTAAAGGTAGCAATTCTTGCTTCTTTGAATATCGCGGATGAGTATTTGCGGCTGAAGAAAGAGTACGATGTTTTGCGGCGTGAGTTAAAGAAAAAAGTGGAAAAATATCAAGACACTTTGGATGAGATAATAAAAGCCAAGGTTTAAAAACTCAGGTTTACCCTGGCAAATATGTGATGGATGAATTTTGTTATCCCAACAGAAAATTAACGGGAGCCTTAATTATAGGGATGAGGATCTACTTTAATGAAGGAAATCCAAAACCTTATTGCGGACACCCACCTGCACAAAACAGGTATAACAAAGTTATCCACACGATTTGCCGGGGCATAGATCTTACGCAAACCGCATAAAAATCCGCCAAACACGAATTTGTCACACGGGGAAAGGAGAATCACCTGATGGGTGATATTAATTTTCTTACAATTTTGCTGTCAATAGCAGCCGCAGCAGTTGTTGCAGCAGGTTTTTTCATTTCTGGACGGGCAAGAGCAGCCGGTATAAAACGCGAAGCGCGGAAGGAAGCTGAAGGAATAATAAACAGAGCGAGGCTTGATACCGAAACAATAAAAAAACAGGCGGACCTGAATGCCCAGGAGACCGTCATCAAAGCGAGGCAGCAATTCGAAGACTCGACCCGAGCCAAGCAGCAGGAAATGCAGAGAACCGAACGAGAACTGATGCTCCAACAGGAAAAAGCAAACCGGTTCAAATCGGAGTTGAGAAACAGCGAAAACGAAATTTTCAATCAGAAGAGGGACCTTAAAAACTTTGAAAAGAAGCTGGAGAAGGAAGAGCAAACCCTTCAGCAGATGCGGGAAGAAGCGAAAAAGGAAATGGAGAAAATCAGCGGAATGACTTCGGAGGAAGCTGCTGCGTCATTGAAGAAATTGATGGAAAAAGAGGCCCGCGACGATTCGATAAAGATTATTAAATCCATCGAGGATGAGGCAGTGAAGTCCGGCCAGCTGAAAGCCCAGAAAGTAATCAGCCTTGCGATTCAGAAGTCGGCTTCCGATTACGTGATTGAAAGCACAGTGTCAGTAGTAAATCTGCCCAATGATGAAATGAAGGGCAGGATTATCGGAAGAGAAGGAAGGAACATCAGATCACTGGAGATGGCGACCGGCGTTGACATCATCATAGACGACACACCGGAGGCGATATTGCTATCAAGTTTCGACCCTTTGAGAAGAGAGATAGCACGGATTTCGATCGAAAGACTGATCGCCGACGGAAGGATCCATCCGGCGCGTATCGAAGAGATCGTTCAAAAGGTTCGTAAAGAGATAGACGACAGGCTAAGAGAGGAAGGCGAATCGATCGCTATGGCGCTGAACCTGACGAATATTCATCCCGAGCTGCTGTATCTCGTCGGAAAGCTCAAATACAGGAGCAGTTATGGCCAAAATATACTCGAGCATTCCAGAGAGGTTGCGCGTCTTGCCGGAATAATGGCTACCGAATTGGGAGCGAATATTTCCGTCGCGAGACGCGGCGGTTTGCTTCATGATATCGGCAAAGCGGTTGATAAGGACACCGGCGGCACGCACGTACAGATTGGCGTGGAGATCGCCAAAAAATACGGAGAGAAGGAAGAAGTTATTCATTGTATCGAATCTCATCATTTTGATATGGAGCCATCCACTGTTGAGGCTGTGCTTGTCCAATCCGCCGACACACTTTCGGCCGCAAGGCCCGGCGCCCGGCGTGAAATCCTGGAAACGTACATCAAGAGACTGGAAAAACTCGAAGCCATCGCGGATTCTTATCAGGGCGTTAATAAGGCTTATGCTATACAAGCTGGGAGGGAAGTTAGGATCATCGTCGAGTCCGACAAGGTTGACGATACGACATGCCATTGGCTTGCGAAGGACATCTCCAAGAGAATAGAGGGCGAGCTCGAATATCCAGGTGAGATCAAAGTGACTGTTATCAGGGAGATGCGTTCCATCGAATATGCAAGATAGAACCGAAGGCTGGAAAAGACGCTTGCGCGAACAGAATCGAGGTTAGTGATGGTGGTGGACAATTGAGAATTTTATTTATCGGCGATATTGTCGGGAGGCCCGGCAGGACTATCCTCTACGAGAGGCTTAAAGACTTTAAAAAACAGAATGATATACAGGTCGCGATTGCAAATGTTGAAAACTTGTCGAGCGGTTTCGGGATTACGGAAAAGAATCTGAAATCCATTTTCGAATCCGGGGTGGATTATTGCACATCCGGCAATCATGTATGGGATAACCGCGAAGTATTCCAGTTCATCGAGGAGGAGAAACGACTACTCAGACCTGCTAATTATCCGGATACCTGCCCGGGCAGGGGTTCAGCAGTATATAGTATCCAGGACAGTGTGAAGATTGGAATAATGAATCTCTCGGGCAGAACCTTTATGCCACCTCTCGACAATCCGTTTCCTTTGGCTGACAAGTTGATAGAAGAGATCAAACCTCATGCCGCTATAATCATTTTGGATTTTCACTGCGAAGCAACGAGCGAGAAAGTTGCGATGGGATATTATCTGGACGGCAGAATTACCGCCGTCCTCGGAACCCACACACACATACAGACGGCGGATGAAAGAATCCTTTCCGCCGGAACCGCCTTTATATCCGATGTCGGGATGACAGGGGGGCAGGATTCGATTCTCGGAGTGGAGAAAGAAGCTGTCCTCAGCCGCTTTACGACACTAATGCCATCCAGGCTGACGCCGGCTTGGGGGGATATAAGAATGTCATATGTCATTTTGGAAGCGGATGAAACAACCGGTCTGGCAAAATCACTTCAACGCGGCCAGTTGAAAAGAGATTTATAGGCTTATCTATTTGGTTTCGCAGTCTTTTAGCGAATATCCCTTTTTCGATCAACTTCCACATTCCATATCCTTGAGGATACCGGCATTTGCTTGTATCTGAAAAATATTGATGATATAATCCGATAGAGGTTAGGAAAATGACATCTAAGACAACTTTCCGCGAAGGTGAAGAGGTGATCTACCCTAATCACGGACTTTGTGTTATACAGAATATCAAGCAGGAAACCATAGGCGGGATATCCGATACTTTTTATAATGTCAAGGTCATTGAGACGGGCTCTTCATTATTCATTCCATCCGGGAATCTGTTTATGGTCGGCCTGAGGTATCCTCTTCAGAAAGCCGCCGTTGAACGAATTTTATCGCAGATTAATGATGACGATATCCATATATACAGCAAATGGAAAAACAGGTATGAAGACAATCTGAAGCTTATAAATACCGGCACCCCTGAAAATATGGTCAAAGTCCTTAAAAGCCTTTTCTACGTGGCAGCCAGGAAAACTCTATCATTCCGTGAAAAAAAGATGCAGGAAAAGGTTCTGTTCCTTCTTGCCAGCGAAATAGCCCACACGTTGAAACAAGATGTCGACGCAACCATTGAGAGGCTGTCTGCTTCTCTGAGCAAAACCATGGAAAATTTCATTTCCAAGCAGGGCTGAAGCCAACAGTTTCTATAATTTGCTTAGGGCATTTGGAATAATCGAAAAAAAAGAAGCGTAGAGGTCTGTCTATATATCATAGGATTCTTATCGATATGCTGCTGCGCATCCCGTTTGGAGTTTTGATCAGTCAGATGTCTTTTGCCGTAAAAAATCTCTACTGGATCAAACTGCTTGGTGAGATTTTCCTTTGCTTTATCATGATGAGCGTTAATCCTCTCGTATCTGCTTCAATGACAGCTGAAACAGCCAACCTTTGGGATATAAAGAAACTCGGCTATAGAGAGAATCGAACGAAGACGAAATTGATGGACTTTACATTTTATCATTTTAAAATGAATTCAGATTTTATTTTGGAGCTCGATAAATGAAAATATGCCTTATCTTTTTAAGTGGTGGCAAAAAGGGAAAAATTGAGTGCTTTATTGACGGACCTGTGACCCTCGGAACAGGAAAGGATAATATCGTCAAGTTCGATCATACAGAAGACAGAAAGGTGTCGCTGGAACACGCTGTCATTTCTGATCAGGATGGCAGTAATTATATCGTTGATCTGGGAAGTAAAAGCGGAACTTATTTGAACGGCGAGAGGATTGCCGGTAGAACAATCCTAAAAGATTGGGATGTAATCGAACTCGGAAAAGGCGGAACAAAGGCGGTCTTTCGGTTGAATGAAACGCCGGAGTTACATCCGAGTACCGGGGATGTTCTCGAAGATGAAATGCTGAAGATTATAAGCTCCAGCCTGTTGAAGATGAAAGGGAAAAAAGAGGGAAGACTCGATCCTTCCATGGTTTTCTTCCGGAAGCTTATAGACCGATCGGTCAGCCGTTCCACACGCAAGTTCAAGATCGCAACCTCCATTTTAACAATGATTCTGGTCATCGTCATCGGCTTTTGGATAGTGCAGACATTGAATGAACGTAAGAAGCAGGAGGAAGCCTATCAAAAGAGAATAGCCGATATCGGCGTCGCCTGGGAGGATAAGCTTGAACTCATGGAAGCGAAAAACCAGGCATTTTCGGATTCTGCAACAGCTCGTGAATCGGAGCTTAGGGCAAAGATTGCGGAACTGCAGGACAAGCTGAATATTACGGCGGTCAGGGATGGAAGCGAGGGGACTATTCTGCGCCAGGAGCTCAAGCGTGTTCAGAAAGCGCTGGAAAAAACACAAAACGAGCTGATGAAGAACTCGCGGGTTGATTGGGTTGGCATATCGAAAAATTCTCAAAATGCCGTTGCTCTTGTCGGCAATTATTATCAGATATATGACAAGAACACTAATAAACCTCTTATGATTACAGGGAAGGATACCGCCGGGAAACCGATTATACAGATCGGCGGCAATGGGACTCCTTTGAGGTTCACGGCCACAGGAACGGCTTTTTGCGTTGATTCTCAGGGGATTCTTTTCACGAACAAACATGTCTTAAAACCGTGGGATTCGGAAACCTTTTTCATTCAAAAAAATTTGACAGGGCAAACGTTGAAATTGCAGCTTATTTTTGCCGATACAAATGAATGGGTGGATTGCGAGGTTTTGAAGGAATCGCCGACGCATGATATTGTAGTTCTGAAGATTAAAAACTCAGGAAACAAGAAATATCCGTTTCTAAATAAATTTCAAGGCGAGACAACGAAATTGAACCAGGGCGAGGAGATCGCGGTAATCGGCTATCCCGGCAATGTAAAGACGGATGGGAAGGCTGTGACCACCCTCACGGTCGGTGTGCTGAGCAAGATTGCCTTGAAGGAGGATCTGCAGTTCAATGCCGAGATCAATCCAGGCAATAGCGGAGGTCCGCTGCTTAATTCCAGGGGCGAGGTTATAGGCATTGTCTATGGGGCGGGTATTGGCACTTCGGGAGAAAGACTCCTGGGTATATCTTATGCCGTGCCGATAAAATACGGGTTGAATCTCCTTTAAACGCAAATTTTTTTCTCTTGATAGAGGACAAAGCCTGTCAATTATAGGCAGAATTGATTAATCCTGCAATGACAACAAAAAAAGCCTCCCGGCTTATCGGAAGGCTTTCGATTTTATCGAGAAATTACATAACTTTCTTTACTTCATCCCTCATTAGGATAGCGGTTTGCTTGTTATCTTCGCTGATCGTTGTGCTTGCCAATGCCTTGTCCATAGCCTCAACGCATTCCTTGTTCTTCTGTATAGCGAAATAGTACATTCCGATATAGAACCAGGCATCGCCGTTTGTAGGATCCAATTCCACGACTTTACTGAATGCTGCGTAGTACTTTTCCTGCACACTGGCGTTATACCAATAGATACCGGCAGCGCTGTAGGCAGCTTTCTTTTCTTCGGGTTTCGTGGTTTCAAGTTTAGCGATTTCATCAGCATATTTCTGCATATACTCAGCCGCTTTCACGCGATCTCCCTTCTTTTCCCAGGCTTTACCAAGGTTTTTTAAAACCGTAACCCTGGATGGGGAAATCTCAGTGGCTTTTGTCCATCGTGCAATAGCTTCGTCAATATTAGCGCTCTCAAAATAGCACAAACCGAGGTAGAAATTGATGGCGAAGTTGCCGGGATTCGTCTTTTCTTCCTCCAGCAGGGAGATGATTGCGGAAGCGTAATCCTGGATCGCGATTGATCCTTTTGCCGATTCATATTTTTCACCGAGACCCTTTTCCTCAGGGATTTCCGGGATCTCAGTGATCAGGGTCTTGAGGTATTGTCCGAGGGGAGAGCTTTCGATTTTCTGACACACCGTTGTGATGGGTTTATTTTCTTTCATTAAGGGGATAATCATCTCATTATTACCAAGCCTGGCATAAACCCGCCCGTCATAAGGCATATATCCAGCTTTTTCGGCGTGGACGGTTATATTGCCGATGATAGTAAAATGTTTGATGAAATAACCATTATCCTGAGAGAAAAGCTCAACGGTGATCCCATTTTCGATGTGATGCATAATGATTTTCACTTCCGAAATTCCCTCGCAGGATTGGGGATCAATAACATCGCCCACAACGGTAAATCTCTGAATAGAGAAACCGCCTGCGGAAACAAAAAGCATAATCGCGATAAGCGCACACAAAATACGTGTTTTATTCATAGCCATAACTCCTCTGATATTAAGTTACTTGGGAGTATTGTCACTCTTTTGTTTATCAGTTTCAATTTTTTTCTTGAGAAGTTCTACAAGCTGTTTTGTCTTAGGTGCATCCGGGCTTGTTGGGGCAGCTTTGAGGAAAGATTCGAAACACGCCAATGCTTCTTCGTAATGTTTTAGTTTTAAGCTGCTTACTCCCATAAAATAATGAGATTGAGCGGCATTTGCGGAAGTGCCATAGTATTTTATAGCATTCTTATAATATTCAATGGCTTTTTCCCAGTTTTCCATGAAATAATATGAATTTGCAATTTGTTCGAGCAGATCCGGATCGGTCGGTGTTGAGAATAAAATTTTCTCAAAGTATATAAGGCTTTCCGGATATTTCTTATTGTCAATTGCATAGTTTCCAAGAACCTGGTTGCAGGTAACTTCATAAGGATTCAGTTCGAGTGCCATTTTAAGCAGAGGTATTGCATCCGTATATTTCTGTTGCTCGAAAAGCATTGAGCCTTTCAAGGCGTAAATGATATAAAAGCTCTGTCCAGCCTGGAAAAGCTTGTCAACCTCTACGATAGCTTCATCATACGCTTTTGCCGAGTAACGCTCTATGGCTTTTTGATAGGATGATAACAAATCACCGCTCAGCTGGAGCTTCTGCCATGCGACCAGGTTGTGGTCTATAGTTTCCGTGTCGGAAAGCACACGAATTTCGAGGTTTATTGATTCCCATTTATCATCATTGATACTAATCTTCCAATTTTTCATGGTGAGATTATCGAATTTAAAAGTCCCATCCGCAGCGCTAACAGTTTCCACGGGTTTGGTTTCAATGGGCTTGGTTTGCATTGCCGGGTTTACATCGAATGGCCGTTCCTCCAAATACGTTGCGCTAACGGTTTCAATGGGTTTGGTTTCGATTGCTTCGATCTTTACCGACAGATTCGGCAGCGGTGTACCCTTGGGATCGAGCAATTTTCCTTGAATTACAGCGCCATACGTTGCGACAGTACATAGGGAAAATAACAACCCAGCGGTCACCAGCGCGATTTTTATCTTCATTTTACATTTCCTTTCTCTAAAAGCTCATCCGGAGATATAATTATGATGAGCAATATTAATTTAACATAAAGAGTCATTTATCACAACTTCAATTATTATTACGTTTTGAAGGATTTAAAAGTTCATCCAATGGACGTTTATCATAGGCCATTTAAAAGATTACAATGCGTTTGTTATTCCGACATAAAAAAACCAGCATTATTTAGGAGATGTTTCAATGCCTTTTCATAAAACACCTATACCGGATAACTTATCGGTGATTAAAGCGGATTGGCTTGCGCCGGCAACAGCGGCACCGATATGGGATTGCGCTGTTATTGTCACTGATGACGGCACTATTTATGATTCAGGCTCCAGGAGCATTTTAGAAACAATATATAATTTCGGAAAAATGCAGACCGTGGATATGTCCGGTCACATTTTAATGCCGGCATTGGTAAATGCGCATACCCATCTTTATTACAGCGCTTTCAGGAATCAATTGCCGCACTGGAATGATTATATCGGATGGATCGAAGGGCTTCTTGCGGCAAAGCAAACGGTCGCGCGGGAGGATATCGCCGCCGGTATTTCCGAATACGCAGCGCTGATGTATCGAAGAGGGATTTCTTTAATCGGAAATATCTGCTCCGACTATTTTTGGGATGCCGGCATCACGGCTAAAACCGGTTTGAGGGGGATCAATTTCCTCGAAGTGACGGAAAAAAACTATGGTTCAAGCCAGTTTTTTAATGATATGATGAGAAGGATCGAAGCTGACAATAGCATTAAGGATACGCGTTTCAGATCCGCCCTTGCCCCGCATTCGATCTATTCCTGCACGCCAGACATTATAAAAACAATTTCTGATTATAATTTGAAGATAGGCATTCCGACATGTATACATCTTGCCGAATCAGCCGAGGAGACTGAGCTGGTCAGCTCCGGCAAGGGGAGGATGAAAGATTTTTTATCGGGAAGGGGGATTGAAACTGTCTTCAGTGGAAAAAAATATGAAAGCCCGGTTCGATATATGGATGCAATCGGGAGCCTGAATTCGAATCTTCTGGCGATTCACCTTATCCATCTGGACGAGGAGGATATAAGCATTCTCGCCGGGAAGGGTGTCAGGGCGGTTACGTGTCCCGGAAGCAACAGGTTCCTTCGAGCGGGTATTGCGCCGCTGGAACGGCTGCTTGCCGCTGGGCTAAGCATTTCCATCGGGACCGATTCGGCAGCGGGTAATGATGACCAGGACATCTTTCGAGAAATGAGGATTATTAAAGAGGAGCATCCTCGAATTCCAGCAGCGAAGATAATTGAGATGGCGACAATAAACGGCGCAAGGGCGCTCGGATGGGACAGTGAGTATGGTTCGATAGAGAAGGGAAAAAAGGCGGATTTGATCGCGTTGCCTCTGCCCGAAGAAAGAATGATTGCACATGCGTTTGACGTGGAGGAATATATTATATCGGAATGCAGCGGTGATGATGTGACACGCTTGAATCTTTTAATTTAGCGGAAATGGCACCATTACGGCTTGTGTATGATGCTTAGATTTGACGAAAGCCTCCTTTGAAAAATTTTTCCATCGGGTTTCAACAGAACAGGCATTAATTTTTTCGCCTGTTTTAAGTCTCCCGATGTGCCATGGGGCAGTGTAAACCGTCTGAAAATAGGAGAGATAAAATATCCTTGAATCGGAGGATCAGGAATGATGGGAATTTTTTATGTTATCAGCTGCCCCTCATCCGAAAACGGTTCGGCATATGCTGTGGCTGGAGAGATATTCAGTATGATTACGGAATTCAGCGATCTGCCCCGTGCGAAAGCGTCGCTTGTTTACGGTAATTCGATCCGCCCGAGTTCTAAACACATCGGCGATCAGTTGGAGTTGTTCTCGAAGAAACGATACAGACCCGTTTATTTGCAGAGGGACGAGATCATGAATAATTGCGAGAAAATAGAGGAATTTTGATCTGCACCTGAACAGTTATTCCAATAATTCGATAATGTGCGAGTACGCGGTGAATGAATACCGGTTGATTTCATCCTTGTAATGCAAACCGAATTTTATCTTCTTTCCCGAATATTCTCCGCTGATTTTCACGCTGGTCCATTTTCTTTTTTCCCCGGGCCTCATATGGATAGGAAACTCGGAGCCGTAATTATATTCGTAAGGAATCTCGGTTTTCCAACTGCCATCCGCTTGCAGGATTTCTATAAAAAAGAGAAATGATTGATCGTAGCTGATACTTTTCCCCTCTTTTATGAGGGCTTCAGTGACGCGCACTTCTCTGGCGCCCATGTTTGTGAAAGTGATCTTTATCTCATCTCTCGGATTATAAGAATCTTTGTCGGTTGATATCGTGAAATTCAACCCCACCTCTTCCGGTGTGGGGTCTTGCATACAGGAAAACATGAATATTGCTATCGTTAACAGAAGCGGATGTATCTTTTTGAACATTTTCTTTCCTTATCTCAATAAGCTATTTTAGAGAGAAAACCGACGGAAGGTCAAGAAGAGATTTAAAAAATGAAATGAAACACTGTCTCCCGCTTGAAGAGCATTGTTCTTGGTGTAGAATCGTACCTGTGTTAGGTGAGATTTTATGAAAAGAACAGCAACGTTTTTTTTATTGGCTTTTCTTCTTGCCGGTGTCATTTGTTCGGATGATCTGACTAAAAACCTGAAAAAAGAATTCGAATCCGGCGGTATCTATCTGCGGCTGGACCGGGATGAAACCCTGAGAGCCGAGCTCAAGATTTTCGACGGTTTTATCAAGGACCCGGAAAGGGCCTATGCTTGCGGGATCAGGACGATAAATGGCGAGATGTGTACCGAAGGGACTATCGTATTTTTTCAGATCAGGCCGGATGGTGAGCTGAGGCAGATTTTCCAGGGGCATGTGGTTCTAAAACGAAGGCATAAATCGCCGAATCCCGAAGATAAACCGGGTTGGAAGATCATAATTTCCTCTGAAGACAGACTTTCCGGATCCAGGCTTTGCGCCGAACAGGACAAGGCAATTAAGAAAATCGGGAAATAGCAGGCACTTAGTATTATATTTCTATTATTAAAATTGACCCGCGCGGTTTTTAAAAGAGAGAAGTTCTGAAAGAAACTCAAGATTTGCGTCCATGCTAGAGGCACCTGCTATGATTGTGATACGGCTCCGCTGAAAGCGCCGGAAATTATGAAATTCTGAAAGCGTCTCGGATCAGTTTTATTTTTTTTCGGAACCTCCCCTGATATTTAATGCTGACGATATCAAATCTAAAGTTGCAGCCATCAAGCCTTTTTTTACGAATATAATATCGGGCGCAGAGGATTATTTTCCTTCGCTTACGGATGTTGACCGCTTCTTCCGGTTCGCCGAACCCCTCCGATTTCCTCGTCTTGACCTCAACGAAAGCGATAGTGTTCTTTTCGCGTGCAATGATATCTATTTCACCATATTTTGATTCATAATTTGTTTCCAGGATACTGAATCCCTTAAACCGCAGGTAAATCTTAGCAATTCTTTCTCCGGCAACGCCCAGACGCAGGTGCGCCTGTGCTTCCCTTCTTAAACGGAAGGGTATATGCAGGTTCAAAGGACTCCTCATTCAGAATTGGGTTCGCATTTATTTCAAGCTTGAGAGAACCTCTCTCCAAGCTTTCATACAGATGTCTATTTCATCTTTGGTTATATCAAGTATCGGCCGGAAGCGTATGGCAATTCGACCGGACGGCAGGAAGATGAATTTTTTCTTGAATAGCTTGTCCTTCACTTCGTTTCTGATCTCCGTGGAGGGGAAGTCAATCGCCGCAAAAAGTCCCTTGCTCCGGGCAGCGCTGAGATATTTCGGGAATTCTTTCTGAAGGATTGTAAGCTGTTTAAGCAGATAATCGCCGGTTTTGCGCGCATTATCAATGAGTTTGTCTTCCTTAATAATTTCGAGGTACCTGGCGAACCTGACGGCATCAACGAGATTTCCGCCCCATGTCGAATTAATCCTGCCGGAAATTGCAAAAACGTTGTCCTCAATTTCATCTATCCGTTTACCTGCAAGTATGCCGCATATCTGGGTTTTCTTTCCAAAAGCGATTATGTCCGGCTCGATATTAAAGTGCTGGTGAGCCCACATCTTGCCGGTTATGCCCACGCCGGTCTGGATTTCATCCATAATAAACAGTATATCGTTTTCAAGAGTGATTTTTCGAAGCTCCTGGAAAAATTCAGCGCGGAAATGGTTATCGCCGCCTTCGCCTTGTATCGGCTCGATGATGAGGGCGGCAATATCTTTTCCTTCTTTCTTTATGACATCTTTAATCTGTTTAATCGCCCTTTTCTCTGAGGCCTCAATCTCTTTCAAATGCTTTTCGAGCGGAAAAATGATCCTCGGATTTTCTATTCGCGGCCAGTCGAATTTGGGAAACAGAGCGATTTTATTTGGGTCGGTGTTTGTCAAGGAAAGCGTATAACCTGAACGGCCATGAAATGCATCTTTAAAATGTATGACCTTTGTACCCAATTCTTTTGATTTGGATACCCCTTTTTTCCAGTTCTTTTTGATCTTCCAGTCGAACGCCGTTTTAATTGCATTTTCAACAGCAAGCGTGCCGCCGGAGATAAAAAACAGATGATGAAGATAGCCGGGGATGGCATTTTTTCTGAATGTTGCAACAGCGTCAGCAAACTCAATTGTGTAGATATCGGCGTTTGTCGGATTGATCAGCGCAGCGGACTGTAACTTTCTAAGAAATGTTTTATCTTTTAATTTGGGATGATTATAACTTACAGGCACTGTTGCAAAACAGGTAAAAAAATCGTGATATTCCTGGCCGGTCATGAGGTCAACGATCCTATTGCCATGGCTTTTTTCCATGTCCATCACCAGAGGAAAACCATCAACCAACATATTCTTCGATAGGTCTTTCAGGGCGTTTTTTTCATTTATCGTCATTGATATCTCCTTGTTAATTCTTATTGATTTATCTGTATAAAAAAACAAATTGGGAAGTTGTCATCACAACCTGCTTCCCTAGAATTTAGATTATACTTAATGGGACTAAAAATCAATTCGCGCGTGGAAAGCTGGATGGCAGGAAAAAGTCAGCTGCAGCGGACTTTGCCTCTTGGCATTATTTGTCCAGATGATTCGATAGAATTTTCTTGCTATTGACGTAGCCTTAAATCCAGTCGATTGAAGGTTAAAAGGCATATTTTTCTTTTTTTTCTCCAATTTGGAAAAAACAGTAGATAATGGCATACTATATCTTGTATGTTAAAGTGTTATATGCGCAAGTGGATGTTAACCTATGAAAATATAAGGATTTTTTTCATTTTCTACTTGACGAACTTACCATAGGGGTATATACTATACTATAGTAGAGAGAGGACTGTGGAGGTCGTATGCAATATTACACCACCGCGCAGGTTGCGGAAAAAGTGGGAATCAGCAAAAAAACCTTATACCTCTGGGTGAAGAAAGGGATCATTTCCGAACCTAACCGTGATTATAAGAATCACAGACTGTGGACGCAAGATGATGTTGAAAGATGTATTAAGTATAAAAACAATGTCATACCGGCAAGAAGGTAGCATTTTTAAGTTGGTAGAATAAATTGAATAAAACGACAAAGACTGATATTTTGATTGGCAATGTTAGGATCGTAAAGAAAGTATTAGTAAAAAAAGGGGATAGCCGTGCCTTTATTTCGTAAATTGAAACAGTGCGTGGGACTGGACATCGGTTCAAGCGCCATCAAGGTTGTGGAGCTTAAGCCCATGTCCAAGGGAGACAAGAAATATCAACTCTTGAGCCTGGGAATAGAGCCTCTGTCGCCTGAAGTTATAGTCGACGGGACAATCATGGATGCAGTCTCGGTTATTGATGCGATTGAAAGGGCATTTCAGGAGAACAAGGTCAAGGGTATGGAAATCGCCACCGGTGTTTCAGGAAACCCCGTTATAATCAGAAAGATTTCACTTCCATTAATGAGTCCCGAGGAGCTTTCGGAATCCATACAATGGGAAGCCGAACAATATATACCTTTCGATATCCAGGAAGTTAACATAGGCTATGAAATTCTCGAAGGCACAAAAAACCAAGAACACGGCACAATGGATGTAATTCTTGCCGCAGTTAAAAAAGATAAAATTAATGACTATACAAGCGTCATCAAGCAAGCGGGGAAGAGTCCTATGGTCGTGGATGTAGATGCGTTCGCTCTGTATAACGCATTCGAGGCGAATTATCCGGAAGAATTGAACAAGACGATAGCTCTTATCAACATTGGTTCAAATGTTATGAATATAAATATTATACAGAATGGTATTTCGATTTTCTGGCGCGATACTACCATCGGAGGCGGCCAATATACGGAAGCAGTTCAGAAGGAATTGAATCTGAGTTTTCAACAGGCGGAAAATCTTAAAAAGGGGATAGAAATAGACGGCATTTCTCCTGACAAGGTGGTTCCGATAATCAATGCTGTATCTGAAACAATATTGACCGAAATACAAAGAACATTCGAATTTTTCCAGACCCAGTCGAACAGGGATCATATGGACAAAGTAGTTCTGGCCGGCGGCGCCGCAAGAACGATAGGATTCGATCAAATGGTTTCGGAAAGATTCGGGACGCCGGTCGAGATATTCAATCCGTTCAGAGCGATATCGTTCAACTCCAAAGATTTTGATCCTGATTTCCTGCTGGAAATCGGACCGAGCATGGTCGTGGCTGTCGGACTGGCGATGAGGGAGGTGTAATTTGATTAAGATTAACCTTCTTGAAGAGGTAAAGGCTGGTGCAGCGCCCGGCGCTTCTATTAAAGATGAAGGGAGGAAAGCCCCCGTCGCGCCGGAGCAGAAAAGGAAAAATATCATTTTTGGTAGCGAAATTGCTGTTGCATTGGCAATCATAGGAATTTGGTATTTCACCCTTGGAAGCAAGTACGACACTCTTCTTAATCAGAAGATCGAAAAGGATTCCGAGCTGAACAAGATTAAAAATCTGATATCCGAAGTGGAAAAATTCAGGGAGAGAAAGAATCTTCTTGAAAAGCAGATTAATTTGATCGAGGAACTTAAGATGAAGCAACAGGGGCCTGCGGACTTGATGATGCAATTATATGAAAATCTGCCTGATCAAGTCGCGCTCATTAAAGTGAAACAGGAAGCGGATACGCTTACGATCGACGCCGAAGCGATGAACGACCAATCGGTAAGTAAATTTTATGAGAATTTGGATAAATCAGCGCATTTTGAAGGCATTGTGCCTGGCAAGAAGATTAAAACAGCGAGAGGGATTACATTTGATTTGTCCTGCACGTTTATTATTAACCCCGAAGTGAGAGCCAAGCAGCTGGCGGAGAGTTCAAAAAAGCGCGGCGGAGCTTTTAAATGATTTTTAATAGGTGATGCAATGAATTGGGAAGAATTAAGTTTTCCAGCTCAACTGGGTATTGTTGCGGGTTTGGGAGTTGTTTTAATCGTTGCCTTTTTTTTCATTTATGTCCAATCGACTCAAGATCAGATCGAAGTGCTTAAAAGGCAGATACGGGAATTGAATGACAGCATTGAAGAGGGCAAACGGACCGCAGCGAGATTGAATGAATTCAAGCAGGAAGTCAGGAAATTGGAAGACCGCTTTACTATGTTCAAGGAAATCATTCCTGAAAAAATCGAATACAATATCCTGCTCAAGTATTTCGACACTATAGCTTCCGAGACGTCAACGGTAATCAAATCCATGGTGCCGCAACAACAAAGACCGCAGGGATTCTATTCCGAATATCCTATCCAGATAAAAATGATCGGTTCCTATCACAACATTATAGCGTTTTACCTCAAGATTAAAAATTTAAAGAGGATTATAAATGTTACCGGTATGTTGATGGAAAGGCGTAGGTTTGAGCAGGGAGAGCAGGATCTGGACAAGCCGATAAGCGTCACTTTTACTGCTACCACTTTTATGTTCGTTCCGGAAGGGAAACGCGTAAAAGTCGGAGCGGGACAGCAGGCGGGCACGCGTAGAAGGGGAGCTGCGGCTGGTGCTGGAAGATGATTAAGTTTAATTTAAATTCAGGGAGTGCGTGAGATGAATATCTCGAAGAAAACGTTGGTATTCATGGGAATTATCTTTTTATTAGTCATTTCTTTGCCTTTATATGTGTCAGCGCAGCAAACTACGGGGAAGGCTGATCCAAAAAAGGAAGACAAAAAAAAGGATGACAAGCAGAACCCCGGAAAAAACCAACCCCCTGTTTTGGACAAAAAGGCTACCGAGAACGATTTGAAAGCTCCGGAAGAGACTCCAGAAACGATTCAGGATATGACGATTGGACAGGGCGAAGTATGGAATCCCGAGAATAGGCGAGATCCGTTCGCAAGCCTCATTCAGAAAGTAGCTAGAGCTGGGGGAGATCAAGACAAAATTCTCACAAGAGAGGGCAAGAGACCGGATGGCATAGAAGGAATGGAGTTAAAGGATATTCAACTGGTAGGAATATTCTTCGTAAAAGGCATTTACAAAGCCATGTTTTTAGGCAGCGATGACTATCCGTATCTTTTAATGGTGGGATATCAGATATGGGATGGCCGCATAAAAGAGATCGATTTTAACTGCGTAACGTTCGAACAGGAAACCGAAGACTTGAGATTCCTGGTAAGAAGGATGAAACCTGTGAAGAGATGCCTGGAAACGGAGTGATGACGGAATGGTTTTAGGGGTTATTGGTGGGTTAGTAATTAGAGGGCAATGTTTTAGGATGAAAAGGGTTAGTCAGATGTAAAAGGAAACATGATCCGTGTGATAAACAGGAGGAAATGCTATTTTAACCTTTTTCAGCAAGGTTTATGAAAGTTAATAATGGAGGTAAAGAAAATGTCCCAAATAACCCCGTCGGGAAGGCCTTTTAAAAGGATATTACTAATTATCTTTTTATGTTTTCTGCTATCCGCGTCGCTGATGTTTTCAGCAGTAAGTATAAAACATGTAAAATATTTCAACGACGAGGAAAAAACCCGGGTGATCTTCGAGAGCGATCAGCCAGTCGTTTATTCCGCTTATTCAACACCCGAGAAACCGGAAATTGTTATTCTGGATTTTCCGGATACTCAGCTTGGAGATGTACAAAAGGTGGTCAATGTGCTTTCTCCTGAGCTGAATAGTATTCAGTTCAGCACGATAAATCTCGAAGGAGATGCATTTATCACCCGCGCTGAGCTTCAGCTGACCGCGAAACTCCTCTACAACATCTCGCAGCAAAGAAATTTTCTTTATATAGATGTTTTGAAACAATCTCCTTCCGGTACACAAAAATCATCGGAAATTACGCCAACGACGCTCGATCTTCCAAAAACATCAGATAGTATCCCGGAATCGCCGGCAATCGCCTCAGAAAAAACATCTAGTGCACAGTTGAAAGCGAAAGAATCTACGGCAACTTTGAAAGATCAGAAGTCAGAATCCACTGACAAGTATAAAAGATTGAATCTTCCATGTCAGCTGCGTGAAATTACGTATGATATGAATGAGACAAATCTGGCTGTAAATTTGACCTATGATGGGAATCCGGAATATTCATCTTTTGAACTTCAAAAACCGGATAGATTGATAATTGATCTTCATTCGACCACAAACAGGGTCTATCCAAAACAGGTGAATCTGAATACTGACAAAGTCTTGAAGATTAGAACCGCTCAATTTCAAAGCGAACCCGTAGCAATCACGCGAGTAGTTTTTGACATTAAACAGCCGTTAACTTACAGAATCTTCAAAACTGAAACCGGTATAAAGGTTGGCTTCGGCACAGAATCTTATCTTCGTGAACTCGATGCGCAATTGAAACCGGTGAATGATACATCGAATTCTCTCGTATCTGCAATTGCGGAAATAAAACAATCTCCGGCGGCTACATCTTCGGGCGATGGGTTCGGAAACGTGGAAACAGTGGATATAAATGCTGATAAAGATGGGCTTGAGACAGTCTCAGCGATCAATGGGGCGGCAGACGTGCACAACGAAAATCCGGGGAAACCTCAACCTCAACTGTTTGAAACCGCCGATCCCGCTGGAGGAAATGCTGCGCTTCTTGGACAGGAAGTTCCGGTTGAAAAGACAGGGGGAAGGGCAGATACAAAACAGCTGGTTACGGATGAGGATTACGCAGGAAAAGTGGTTGCGGAAGGGAAACGTTATGTCGGTGAATCAATAGGCATGAATTTTAAAGATGTGGACATAAGAGACGTCATATTGATCATCGGCAATATTACAGGCAAGAACTTCATAATTGATCCGAAGGTAAAGGGCAAAGTCACAATAAACTTTACTTCTGTCCCATGGGACCAGGCGCTGGATATCATTCTCTCGATGAACAATCTGGGAATGGTGGAAGAAAACAATATTATCATCATCGCATCTATGGATCAGCTTGAGGCAAAGGCAAAAAAGGAATCGAGCCTCGAAGAGGAAAGAACGCTTGCAGGGCCTGTTGACGTTTATACAAGAAGGATTAGCTACGCAAAGGCTGATGAAGTTGCCGAAATCGTTAAGGCATATATTTCCCGCAGAGGACAGGTGCTTGTAGATAAAAGAACAAACCTCTTGTTAATTAGAGAGTTAAGATCGCGGATAGGAAGTATTACAGACCTGATAGATCAGCTGGATATTGCAACACGCCAGGTTCACATCGAAGCGCGTATTATAGAGACTTCAAGAACATATGAAAAAGACTTGGGCATTCAATGGGGATTTGAAGCGATAGCGAGTGATGAAACAGGAAACGCAACAAGATATATTTTTCCGCATAATATAACAGTTGCTGGAGCGACAAGTAATTCTTCAGAAGGTGGAATTCCATACGCGGTAAATCTGCCTGCCTCTTCGCCTACATCGGGTATTTCCCTATCACTGGGGAACGTTCTTGGCACATTCAATCTGGATGCAACACTGTCCGCAATGGAGGAATCCGGCAAAGGAAAAATATTGGCCACTCCATCGATTTCGACACAGAATAACATCGAAGCAACCATTATGAGCGGCTCTAAAATTCCATATACTTCGATTGTTGATAACACTGCATCGGTCACTTTTATCCAGGCAAAACTGGAACTTAAGGTTACACCGCAGATAACATCCGACAACACTATCATAATGAAAGTTGACGTTGAAAAAACAGAACCTGATTATTCCCGGTTGATCACAAATGTCCAGGGCGCGCTCCCCACAATTTTGGAAAAGAAGGCTCAGACAACGATGCTTGTAAAGGACGGCGGTACTGCCGTAATCGGAGGAATTCTTCAGATTAATGACAGCGAAGCCGAGAGGAAAGTACCATTTTTCAATAAGATACCGCTCCTGGGCTGGTTATTCCAGGCAAAGAACTGGAAGCGGTCTGATTCGGAGTTGTTGATCTTCATCACTCCTCAAATTTTAGGCTATAACTAACAAGGAGAAAATCTTATGTTAACAAGAAAGATTTTAATATTTCTGCCGATATTGATTCTAACATATACTGCTTGTGATACGTTTAACGGAACCGGTGAAACAAGAAGCGGAGTTTTTCTCACAATTGACAGTATAGTTCCCAATGAAGGATCTGGTTCTCTGGTGGCTGTGGATGAGAAAACTGGGCATTATACAGCATTGAGCGATGATGCTACAATAGTGATGAGTAATAGGCCGAAGAATGCTTCATTAACTGCATCACCCTGGTTGGCAATAGTTCTTGATGAATACCAAGTTACATTTTACAGAACGGACGGAGGAACTGCTGTACCAAATTCGCTAAGAAGGGCGATTACATTTACAATCAATTTTGATGACACGCTTACGAATGACAAATTCATCTTTCTCAGCGCAGAGCAAAAACTCGAGTATCCACTCTTTGACCTTGCTGTAAACGGGTATGATTTGGAAACAAAGATGCCGGTTATTACGGTAAATATAATGGTTGAGGTGTTTGGGCACCTTCTTTCCGGAGAGACCGTTTACGCAAAAGGTTGGACATCATTGGCGTACGGCGTCACTATCAAGTGAAGAACTAACGATTAATGAGGTGTTTAATGAAGAAAATAATAATACTAAGTATTTTTATAATGATCGTTGCATCCATAGGTTGCGATGCGCCCTCGCCATTCACATGGCAGGGGGATTTTCAAAGAAGCAATGATGTATACGAGCTTGTTTCAACGGTTGTCGGAACGGTTACTGTAGAAGCGGATCCTACATCAGTGAATTCAGTGGATGATAGAGTTGTGGTTACCGCGACTGTCAAAAACGCAATAGGTAGGGCGATGGAGGGTGTTTCCGTAACATTTACAACGGATACAGGTTTTTTCAGAAGCGACGAGTACGGTCCGTCCGAGATATTCACAACATTAACCGACAGCGATGGGATAGCGTATGCGCACTTGATCAAGATCGGAAGGACATGCACGATCAAAGTAGAAGCGGGTGGATATGTGACGCATGTAGTGATTACATACGATTAAAAAAGTATGTGTTGCTGAAATATTTTTATAAATTGATATCCTGGAGGGATTATGCTACTGTGCTTTAGGGAGCTTAATCTGAAAGATATCCATTTTTATGGAAAAGAAACCAAGCAAATATAAGATACAAAAACAGGAAATTCCTGAATTTGACTTATCTCCTGAAGTGGAACGCCTTCAAAAACAATTAGACAGAGATCCAAATTCAAAAGTATTTCTGCCTCTTGCGGAAGAATATCGTCGTTCCAAAATGCCCGAAGAGGCGATCTTTATTCTCGAAGAAGGTATAAAAAGAAATCCTGTATATTCAGCTGCAAAAATTGCTCTAGCGCGCGCTTTTCTTGAAGTAAATGAGTTTATGAAAGCAAAAAAAGTGATTGATGAAGTTCTGAATATAACGCCTCAAAACCCATTGGCATTGAAACTACATGGGGATATATCATTTCACGAGGGGGATTTCCTGGAAGCAAGAAAAGCTTATGAAGTAGTTAAAAATCTTAATCCTATGGACACGGAGGTTGATAGTAAACTTTCCGAATTGCAGGTTAGTGTTTCTGGCCACAAAATCGAGGTTGCTTCAATTTCACAACATGAAGAAGATATGCAGATCGAAAGATCTTATATCGAACAAAAATCGTCAGCTCAAGCTGGTACTCAATTTAATGAAAATAATAATTTAATTGTGGAACAGCATAGCGAAAATCAACAGGTTGGCTTTTCGGTTCCTTCTCCTCCGATTCCGCAACCATATCAGAGCCCTGTTGAATCTGCACCAGCAGATAATATCCTGACTCCCGGAATATCTGAAAATAAGACGTTTATTCCAGATTATAAGTTCGTGCAAGAGCCGACACCTCAGTTTTCGAACAGCGATGATTTTCCATCCATGGAACAGAATTCGAAATATATCTCGCCGGATTCAAATTCTAATATGCCGGAAAATCAGCAGACGCAGTTTCAATCTGGTCAATTCCAAGAACAGAATTATCCGGTGGGATCGCTCGGTATGCCGAATTATGCTCGAAGCAATGTTCAATCCGATTTGAATGCGGTGGAAGACGTGCCACTTGTTTCGCATGAAGTTGTTATGCCGGATAGATATGAAGAACAACAGGCACAGTTCGCGTATCCTGAAAACCCGGGAACATCTACATCAGTGCCGGATTTACAGCAAGCCAATAATTACGAACAATCAAGACAGCTGAATACATCCGGAGACGAAATATTTAAAATACCCGCTGATGCAGGTGGATTTTATACAGGACCTCCCACAGATCCGTATCTGGATCAAACCGGTATAGGTTATGATGAAGTGCAAAAGGAAATGGTTATTCAGACCTCACAGGAATTCCAGCCCGATTTTCAAAAACCTGTAGGATTAGAATTGACTCAGACGGAAAACGTAGATATTGCGTCGGAAATTCCAGAGTCTTCATTTGATGATCTCGCTCAGGATCAGAATGTTCCAACGCAAACACGTCCGCAGTCTTTGAAAGGCTTCGGTATAAATCTTGATGCTGAAGGACAATATAAACCGGATGCAATTATTCCGCCAGTTCAAACGTCTGCGCTTGCCGAGGAGTTCCGACTTGACGAATTGGAGGCGGAAATAAATATTCCGATACCGAGTAAGTTAGAAATAGATGCCAGTATTAATCAGCAAGACGTGATACAAGAGCAAGGAAGTTTTCCAGTTGCAGGAGATGAAAGAATTACTATTGATTCTCTTGGAATAGATGAATTAAATGTCGAGACGATGACTAAAAAACTCGGTTACCAGGAAACGACCGTTATTACAACAAGAGATATATTATCTGGAGTATCGTCGCAGTATTCGGAAAAAGCTGGCGTAGCGGTGCCAGATAATATTTTCAAAGCACCTCAAACAAACCCAATTTCAGCAGCTCCTGAAATTCAGCAAAAACAATCAGCCGAGAAATACAATATGGATCTTGCAGAATTATATACTAAGCAAGGGCATTTCGATAAAGCATTGGATATATATAAAATACTCCTTGAATCGCAACCTGATAACCAGAATATTATTAACAGATTGATTGATACGGAAAAAAAGAAGAATTCAGAACATAATAAAGAATCAAATAATATAAGTCCCACGGAAAGAATTGCAAAAATGGAAGAGTGGTTCAGATCTCTTTTGAAAGATAAAAAAGATAGCGGAAGTTGAAAGGATTGCTATGTTTAAAAATAGTTTTGATAAATTTGTAACTGAAACGCCTGGTTTCTGGGGCGGTGTTATAATCGGGATAGATGGTATCCCGGTGGAGCAAAGATATCTTTCCGACCGGATAAACCTGGAGAATACGGCAACTGAGTACATAACCTTGCTAAAAAAAAGCAATCAAATTAATGAACAGGAAAATCTGGGGCAGGTTCAAGAGGCGATCTTTATTAATCAAAATATCGTAATATTATTGCATCATATTAATTCGGAATACTATTTTTTATCGGCATTTGACCCTAAGGCAAACCTTGGCATGATTCGTTTTAAAGTAATTCAATTGATCGCCGATATTCTGAGAGAATTCAGTTAAAAAATCGTAATTATTCAATATAAAGGAGGTTATGAGTCAATGTTAAAAAAATCATTCTATTTGTTTTTAATGTTATTCTTTTTATCTTCATCTTTTTACGCTCAGCCGAATGTTGTGCCTAACGAGGTGACGCTCTATCTATCCAACGGAGAGATGGAGACCGGTTTTCTGATTGAAATGAAAATTAATGTTTCTCTGAAAGATCGTACGCTCGTAATATGGAATCAACTGAAAGGATACGTAACATTTCCGTTTCAGGACATTGAAGCCCTAACACAAAATTATTCGAGAGATAAAGTTGAGAGAGATTTGGGGAACATTAAATGGCGTGCTGCGAAGGATTATATTGTCTTGATCAGGCCCTCGAATGGGCAAAAGATCGATCAGGTGAAAGGAATTTTCGAAAGCTATGATAATGTAAGAGGAATATACAGCTTTGCAAATAATGAATACAATTGGAAAGAAGTAGGAGCGATTTACTTCTTTAATTCAGACCATTCTCATTTCACATCTATGCCGAATGAATTTGCTCTCCCTCCGACGTTATTGAAGAATGTAATACCCGGTAGAAAGGAGGAAATCTATGATACAGCCGGATTGAAACCGGCTCGTCGTCCTGACTTAATTATCAATCTTCCCGCGGCAACTCCTCTTTTTAAAGGAACTGAAGTGAATACCGGAGAACGGTTTTATATTGAGGTGGATGGACGGATCCGAATAAATCCATCCGTGGAAGTAGGTCCTGCAGGATTTGGAGGCGATATACCGGTGCGATACAAACCGGAAGTGGCAACTGGTACAGTCCTCGCATTTATTGCGCCGGCTGGAGATTATCATATAAAAGTCCCGGCGCCTGCCGATCTGTTTGCATTAGGAGAGGTGTCCCTATATGTGGCGCCGAAATATGGATTGCTCTGTTTTACGATAAATGATTCATATCAAAAGGACAACAGCGGTAGTTTCGAGATTAAAATCTGGCGTGTCAACTGACTACTTGCCGGTTTTGCTTGATAAAGTAACCTTCCAGTATTTGGCTTTAAAAATTATTTGTATTTTTCCATAAGGGAATTAATTCTAACAGTAAATATCTCTTGAATTTCCTGAAGTCTTTTCGGTGACGTCGCTTCAAACCGCATAACGATTACCGGAGTTGTATTGGAGGATCGGACAAGTCCCCATCCGTCCCCGAAGTTCACCCGCACCCCATCTATATCTACAGTGTCATATTTTCCGATGAATTGTTTTTTCATTTCATCTGTTATGGCCCACTTGGCTTCCTCAGTCGTGTCAATCCTGATTTCAGGTGTGCTGTACATTTCTGGGAGGTCTTCGAGAATTCTTGAAAGAGGTTTGTCGGTTCGAGATAGAGTTTGAAGGAGACGAGCCGCAGCATAAATAGCATCGTCATAACCATAATAATCGTCAGCAAAAAACAAGTGCCCGCTCATTTCTCCCGCAAGAAGGGCATGCTCTTCCTTCATTTTCTCCTTAATCAGAGAGTGTCCGGTTTTCCACATTACAGGTTTGCCGCCGTTTTTTGCGATGTCGTCGTACAGGAGCTGGGAACATTTCACTTCACCGATAATGGTGGTTCCGGGATGTTTCTTGAGGATTTCCCTTGAAAAAATTATCATAAGTTTGTCTCCCCAGATAATCTTCCCGCTCTCATCAACAGCGCCAAGACGATCCGCGTCACCGTCGAAAGCAGTTATCAAATCCCATCCGCCTTTCTTGATTTCAGTTATCGAGGATTCGAGATTCTCCGGTATTGTCGGATCAGGATGATGATTGGGAAAATTTCCATTCATCTCGGTATACATTTCCTTGACCTCCGCTCCGATCTCTGTGAAGATCACCGGCGCAACCGGACCCGCCATGCCGTTTCCGGCATCAACGATTACCTTAATTTTTCTGTCAAGCTTGATGCCGGATACGACCTTTTCGATATATGGTTCTATCACTTTCTGTCGGCTGACGGCGCCTGATCCTTTTTCAAAACTTCCTTTTTTGATAAAGTTATAGAGATCTTTTATCTGGCTGCCGAAAAGCGTTTTTTTACCTTTACACACTTTCAATCCGTTATATTCCGGAGGATTATGAGAACCTGTGATCATAAAACCGGCCTGGACATCAAGATTGTGGAGAGCAAAATAGAGCGCGGGAGTCGGCACTATTCCAACATTTATCACAGATCCGCCGGTGGATTTAAGTCCGTCAATCACAGCTTCTATCAAACGTGGCGTGCTAAGACGGCAATCTCCTCCTACGACGAAACGGGATATGCCTTCATTCTTGCACATAGAGCCGTAGCCACGCCCAATATCATAAACGACATCTTCCGTCAGATCTTTATCCACGATACCTCTTATATCGTATTCACGAAAAATATTTTCGCTTAGCATCCGGATTAACTCCTTTATAATTATGTGGCAAGAAATAAGTTTATATCGCTGATCATCTCGGCGATGTTAAAATATCTGTTCTTCGGATTTTTCTGCATCGCTTTGGTTATAATCTTTTCGAGTTCTGCGGGTATCTCTGGATTCAAAACTGAAGGCGGGCGTGGATCATGATCGAGCTTAGCCATAAAAAGATGGGTAAGGTCTTCGCTGATATACGGTTTGCGGCCTGTGAACATCTCGTACATAACGCATCCGAGAGAGTATATATCGGTTCTCTGGTCATATCCGAGGTTCGATATCTGTTCAGGGGACATATAGTCAGGAGAGCCAATCAGTTTATTTTCGGTTCTGCGAAGGTAGGCATTGAATGCTTCCGCAATGCCGAAATCAAGAAGCATCGGGTTATTGTCTTTGCTTACAAGTATATTACGCGGTTTGATGTCACGGTGGATCACGCCGATATCGTGGGCCGCTTTCAAGCCGTCGCATATCTTTTTAAATAAAACAGATTTTTCTTTAACATCTGCCTGGCGGTTAATCTGAAACCATTCTTCCAAATCTACACCGTCAATATACTGCATTGTGAAGAATTTATTGCCAAGCCAGTCTCCAATATCATAAACCTTAATGATGCTCGGATGTGTGATTTTCCTTGCGATTTTGATTTCATTCACAAGGTTCTTCTTCTCATCTTCGTATTCGCCGAACTGGGTGAACAATATTTTAATGGCTACAGTTTCTTCAAGCTCGGAATCAAAGGCTTTATAAACCTTTCCCATCCCGCCGGAGCCGATCTCTTTCTCTATCTTGAAACGTTTTGAGATGATATCTCCTTCCTGCAGCTGCAGCAGGTCACGTATGACGCCTGTGTCTTCATAATGTTTTTCAACCAGCTTCAGTTCGGATTTGTCTTTCAACGCAAGTTCGCGTAAAGGGAGAACATCCCTGTAGCTGAAATCATAACTAAGAATCATGTCATATAATTTAATTGCATCCGCGAATTCACCGAGCTGAGAGTGGCAGTCGGCCAATATATAATAAGCCTCGATGTTTTCAGTGTTAACCGATTTGTCTGAAATGGATTCACTTAACTTTATTTTGGAAAGGTTAAAGAATTTTTGTTGATGGAATATTTTTCCGAGAAGAAAGGCAGCCTGCTTATATTCAACGTGGTCTTTCTGTATTTTTTGCAGCATGTTAATGGTTCTGTCGAGGTTTTTTAAGTTGAAATATATTTGCGCTGCTTGGAGATAATTCCCCGATGAATTGAAGCATTCAGCCGCCTTATTATATTTCAACAAATTTAAATAACATTCGCCTGCTTTGTTCCATTTGCCCGCTTTTTCATAATGGCGCGCCGCTTTTTCCGGTTCATTGGATTTTACAAAGGCATCTGCCGCGGAGATGTTATTATCAAGTTCCACCCAAAGATAGGCGGCTTTCAAATAGTCTTCGTTTTTTTCATATAGTTCAGCGGCTTTCATTTTATCGTTAAGAGTCAGGGAAATCTCAGCTGCTTTCGAGAAATTGCCCTCTTCGATGAACATCTCTCTCATTATCTGCGGATCATCAAAAGAGGCTGTATGGTTTCGATAGATTTGGAAAGCTTTCTTGCGCTCGTTGAATCTCAGAAGCAGCTCAGCCGCATTCTGATAATGACCGGCAATTTTGTACATCTCGGCAGCTTTCTGCCAGTTTTTTATAGTTTCATAATATTGCGCAGCGGAAAGATGGTCGCCGAATCTTTCAGCCATCAACGCCGCGTCTTTATATCTGCCTGATGAAGCGAGAATATTTATCGCTGCATCCACTTCGCCATTTTCCAGCAGAATTTCAGATGCCTTCAGAGGATTTCGGTCAAGATTGTGGAGGCGGGCGGTGTTCCGGATATCGCCGGTTTTTTCGCATTCAGATGCGGCTTCCCTATAATGCTCCGCAGCTTCGTAAAGCTCAGCAGCTTTTTTGTTGTTGCCAGCTTTGCTGTATAATCCGGCAAGAAGAATTGGATCTATGTTCAGGACGCCATCTGATTTTTCGTATTCTTCGAGAGCATTTTGGTAAAGCGAAAGATCAACATATAGGTTAAGCGCTTTTTCCTTCTTGCCCGCCAGCGAAAACATCTGAGCGGCGCGAGCGCGATCCCCGATTTGCAGGAACAGATCTGCCGCCTCATCATATTTGTTCAAAAATTTAAACATTTCCGCGGCTTTGTTTTTATAACTTCGGATGATGTTATCATTATCCTCGGAAAGGTTGTTTTTTATTAATTCTTGCCTCCTTTTTTCAATAAGGAGGTTGAGATGTTCAATAGCTTTTTCGTAATTTTGGGCGCCTATAAAGCATCGAATCGCATTAATAAAATCGTTGAAGAGAATATAATAGTCTCCCGCCCGATTTAAATTTCCGATTTTTTCAGAAAGAAATGCCGCTTTATAGTAGGCCTGTGCCTTTGCATAAAGTTCAATAGCATCCTGAAACTTCTCGATTTGCTGGCTCAGCTCTGCCGCTCGCATATAGTTTTGAGCTTTTTGGTTGAATTCGATAGCGTTTTGATATTCCTTGAGTTCTTCAGATAGTTTCGCAGCTAATTCATAATTATCCGCCTTAATATACATCTCAAGGGCATTATGATAGTCGCTTGCGAGGTAAAAGAAATCCGCTGCGCGGATGTAATCCTTCTCTCTCTTGGATTTTCTGGCCTGTTTTAAATATTCTTCAGTCATTCCGGCAATAACCTCTACCGCGCTGTTTCCGGTTTCAATTTATCATCCAGTCTAAGGTTTTCTTTCTTGATAAAACCCGCGTTAACTTCCAATACAAATTTTGCCTTGAACAGGGGGCTGTAGCTTGGGCAGGGATCCGACTTGCAGGGTGGAACATTTTGATAGTAATATTTTATGCGAAATTCCTTATCGAGCCAAAGAATGTCGAGAGGTATTAAAGTGTTTTTCATCCAGAATGAATGAAAATCCTCGGTGTCAAAAATAAAAAGCATACCGGCGGAATAAGTGAGACTTTTCCTGAACATCAGTCCCTTTGCACGCTTTTCGTCCGTATCTGCAATTTCAGCTTTAATGATTTTACCGTTAGGCAGGATGATATTCACTGAATCGTCAACAGCTTTTACTGGAACGTCATTGTAGGATTGGCAGCCGAGGATCACTATAATCGAGATTAAAATTGTATTTAATAATCTGCCCATAATAATCGACAATCCGATATTGTAACATAATGAAGGTTGGAAAAAAGGGCGGAGGAGTTTAATGTTTTAGTATAAAGACTATCTGCCCAACGCAGAGCGGTCACCGCCTGCAAGGATATTTATTAATTCATCTTCGAAATATGTTGTTGAATCGCGTAATTCTTTTCCGATTCGTTCACCAAATACTTCGCGGCTCCTGTCAATTTCTTCTTTAAGAAGGAAATATAAATTCTTATTCTTTCTTCCTTCCATGACTTTATCTTCGTTATAAAGCTTGATTTCAAGAATCAATAGCCTTGCGAATCTTTTTGCTTCATCATGGGCTTGACGGTTTTCTCTCTCCGCGGTCGGTTTGGGGGCGTAACTCGGCATTGGAATGACGTTATTTTGAGGCTGAAATCTTGTTTGTTCGGACAGCGGATCGAAACCGATCGGAGGACGCAGTTCGACGCCTGGCTCAGCTGCCTGAGGATTCATTCCGTAAGTGCCTGTTCGGGGGCTTGCCGGTTGTTGGAAAGCAGGACCCGGAATGACGATCGGTTTGACCTCAGGTCTTGTGGGTTCATAATGTGTGATAGTCGGAGATTGAGGCGGGGGTTGAGGAGCATTGAATGCCGGGGGTTCCCATGGTTTCGACGAAGGAACCGGAGCTTCCGGTCGCATAAATGAAGGGGCTGATTGCTGAAACGGAAGTTGTGGCTGTTGAATTTGAGGATATGGAGTGGGAGACTGGTATAAAGGCGCACTGAAAGGAAGTTGAGGAGAAGTCGTCTGAAAACCAGGTGTTGAAGCGACAGGAGCGGGAGCTGACTTCGCATAAGCTTTTCTTACCGGCACAAGGTCTATCATCATTCCCGCGATCGTTACTTCGATCTCCAATTCAGTGAGATCGGGCAATGGGTCTGCTTTTCCGCCATGATCAAGGTATAAGACCCCGGAGACGCGTCCTTTGGTTATGAGCGGTATGCAGGCAATCTCGCCGGGTAGTATTCCACCGAGGTCCTGGAACATCCTGGAATTATCAGGATTGGATTCCGGCTTTCCTTTGAATATCTGAGAGGTATCACGAACACGGTTGATTATCGAATTGGGGGAATAGTTAACCTCGATTTTCTTTCGGCTTATCGAACCAGCCGCCTCACCGGAAAAACCCCAGGCAAGCCATCCAATCATTCTTTCAGATGAAATGATAAAAAGGGCGACCCTACTCGAATAATTGGAAGATCGGATTATAAGCTTGTTGAGTATATCGAGTTGGCTGTCGGAATTTAAAAAGTTGTCGAGAGTGGTTTTCAGGTTTTTGGAATAATCGGTGGAAGCTGGAGCCGATTTACTTAAAACTCCAAGCTTCTTAATCATTTCCTCGATGTGAGAGGAATTCACTCTCGGATTGGTTAGCACATCCTTTAAAAGAGTGGTGGCATTTCCGCCTAATTCATACAATTCGTTTAGAAGATTATATAATTGCTGTGTAAAAGAATCGGAATATTTAGTTATGATATCATTGAACCAATTGGCATCATTCATCTTTAAAACCTTTTATCGGACGATGTATCTTACGGTAAAAATGGATATATACCCAAATTAAATATAATGCAAAGTGTGATAAAATGCAAGAAAATTCCGAATAACTTATTAAAAATCATATATTAAGAAAAAATATTAAATAATTGGATTAGGTTATTATTTCCATCTTCCGATATGATAAAGAAAAATTCACAAATGGCTTATGTTTTTAATGAATCCATTAAAAACACAAAAGTTATGCAAACCAGTAGAAATACAGTGATGATTAAGCTTAACTTTAAAAATTCAGAGTTTTCCACAGGGTTTTCAACAGTTTTTGCGGAAAAATTGATAACATCTTTAGAATGTGCAAAATAAGAGTTATGGAGTGGTCCAATTCTGCATATTAACAGTATGGGAAACTGTTGAAAAAATGTTGCTATTTTTTTTGGGAATGAGAACTTTTCGAGTGATCTTCACTTTTTATACTTATAGTACGCCGCGCAGGTTCCTTCAGACGATACCATACAGGCGCCTTTGGGGTCCTGAGGTGTACATGATTTGCGGAACAGGGGGCAATCTGTCGGGATTTTTCGTCCGGTCAGAACATCTCCGCAGAGACAAGCGGGATTGTCTGGACACTTTTCAATATTAATAGGATATTTTTCCGCTGCATCATAAACCTGATAATTTTTATTAATTTTTAGACCGCTTGCAGAAATTACCCCCAGCCCTCTCCAGTCGGAATCACTGGTTTCATAAACAGAATCAATAATCTGTCTTGCTTTTAAATTTCCATCTCGTGTTACGACCCTCGAATACTGGTTTTGAACCGAGGCATTTCTTTCATTTATCTGCCTGATCAGCATTAGAATCGTTTGCAGCAAGTCCACCGGCTCGAATCCGCCCACGACGCACGCTTTTCCATATTTCTCTGGGAGGAAATCATAGATTTTTGTTCCTGTTATAGCGCTGACATGCGGGGGGCAAATAAAGCCGTCGAGCTTCAGTTCCCCGCTCTGCGCGAGAGCTGTCATTGCATTAGGCATGGTTTTATGACCGCAGAGAATAAAGAAATTATTTATACCGCTCTTATGAGCGAGAAGGATAGAGGCTGCGGTGGTCGGCGCCGTAGTTTCAAACCCCACCGCGATGAAAATAACATTCCTGGACAAATTTTCCCCGGCAATTCTCACTGCATCCGATGGCGAATAAACGGCGCGTATATCACAACCGAGAGAACGCAGGTTGTACAAATTATCTTTCGTGCCCGGGACTCTTAACATATCGCTAAAAGTCGTCGTGATTACGTCCTTGATCTTCGCCATTTCCAGGGCAGTATCTATGAAATCCACCGGCGTCACGCAAACGGGGCAGCCCGGACCGGATAACAGAACGATGTTTTCGGGGATGACGGAACGTATTCCGTATCTGAATATGGACATCGTATGAGTGCCGCACACCTCCATAAATTTATATGTGCGTTTGGGATCGGTCTCCCGTCTGATTTCAGCTATAAGCCCTTCAATCAATACAGGGTCTCTGAATTGTTCCATCAAATTCATCGGATGTTGTTCATTTTACTGCTGTATTCTTTTAAAACTTCAAGCGTGGCTTCGATCTCGGAAGCATCAACCCGTTGGATCGCGAAACCGGCATGCACCATAACATACTCGCCGATTTTAATATCTTCCATCAAGGATATATTGATCTCCTTCTGAAAACCCTCAAGCTCTACGATCGCCTCCTCGCCCTTGATTTCAATTATTTTCATTGGAACGGCAAGACACATTTCAATCACCTTCACCTTTTCCTGATATAATAAGCCTGCCCGATGGAGATTCCGGCATCATTTGCCGGAATTGTTCTATGTGTGATAGGTTCAAGGCCAATATAACATAATTTGTCACGCAATCCTTTCAGGAGAAGCATATTCTGGAATACTCCGCCGGTCAGGATGACTTTTTTTATCTTGTGCTTTTCACACGCTTTCCCAGCGGCTATCGCCAACATTTCGACCATTGTGTTATGAAACTTCCTGCCTATCTGTTGAAGCGGCCGATCATCGAGATAATCGTTCACAACCTGTTTGAAAATATCAGGCGACGATATGGATTCACCCGAACCGGGAACGGAGTATGCCTCGGTAGTATTTGCGGTGGATGAATGCCACTCCAAAATGGATTCCGCCTCTCCTTCATAAGAAGAAATCTCTCTGAATCCCAATAGCGCTGATACCGCAGCGAAAAGTCTGCCTGCGCTTGAACTCAACGGCGTGTTAATTTTCTTCTCTATCATTTGCAATATCAATACGCGTTTATCGGCAGAATTCATCATGCTTGCCGGACGGCGCTTAATAATTTCTTCTATTATTGTTTCATAATTTTCCGGGAATGAGGCCGTAAGAAAGCTTAGCGCCATTTTCCAGGGTTCTTTCGCCGCAGCATCTCCTCCGGGGAGTGGGATTTGCTGAAAATGGGCGCACCTTTCAAAACTAGAACGATCCGCTATCAGAATCTCCCCGCCCCAAATGGTGCCATCAGCCCCATACCCTGTGCCGTCCAGAGCTATTCCAACCGTTTCACTATTAAGGTTATGCTCAGCCATAGCGCTGAGGATATGGGCGTGATGATGCTGGACGGCGACCTTTTCCTGTGGAAAATATTCGAGGGCAAATCTTGTACTGAGGTAATCTGGATGCATGTCGTGAATGACGGCCTGAGGCGTAACACCGACTGCGTTTATAAGATGTTCGATATTCTCCCGATAGCTTTCATATATATCTTTCCGCTCGAGGTCCCCGATGTGGCCGCTCATATAAGCATAGTCACCCTTGACAAGACAGAATGTATTTTTCAATTCTGCACCGCAGGCCAGACGGTCAGGCTCCGGTGAGGGAATCTTGATGGAATACGGCGCCCAGCCTCTGGAGACGCGGAGGAAAGCAAAATTTTCTCCATCCCACCTCGTGATGGAATCGTCACAGCGGATCAGGATATCTCTGTTGTGGTAAAGCACGAAATCAACCGAATTCTTCAGTCTAATAAGAGCATCTGAATTATCTTTAATTATAGGTTCGCCCGAATTATTTGCGCTTGTCATCACGAGCGCGCGGAATTTTCCCTGCATTAACAGGTTATGTAGCGGAGTGTATGGTAGCAACACCCCATAATACCCGTTATCCGGAGCGGTTTCAGGGGCAAGCGAAGCCTCGATGTTTTTTCTCAATAGGACAATCGGCCTTAGCTTGTTCGAGAGCATATCAGCTTCATATGGTTCGATTCGCGCAAATTCACAGATTCTTTCAAGGCTCGAGCTCATCACGGCAAGGGGACGGGTTGGTCTGTTTTTTCCTTTCCGAAGCCTCCGCACAGCATCGCTGTTATCCGCGTCGCAGGCTATGTGGAATCCGCCCAGGCTTTTAATCGCCAGGACTTTGCCTTGTTCAAGAAATGAAATAACATTTTTGATAATATCCTTATTATCACGGCTGGCTCCGAATTCTTCGCCGGTATCTGTTCTGATGAGCGTCAGCGAGGGCCCGCAAACCGGGCAAGCGTTCGGTTCAGCGTGAAATCTTCGGTCGAGGGGGTTTTCATATTCTCCCTTGCATTCCGGGCAGAGCTGAAAGACCGACATTGTGGTTGTGGGGCGGTCATACGGCAGGTTTTTGATGATCGTATATCGGGGTCCGCAATCGGTGCAGTTGATGAATGGATAGCCGAAACGTCTGTCAGCGGGATTGTTCAGTTCGGCGAAACATTTATCGCACGTTGCTATGTCCGGAGGAATAATGACTGTTCCGGATTTCCCCTCCGCACTGCTGGAAAGAATCCTGAATTCGACATCACCTTGTGGTTCTATTTCAGTTTTATTGATTAAAATGATTTTTGCGAGCGGCGGAGCTTCAGTGCTCAAGCGGGATTCGAATTCATCCATCTTCCGGTCTTCGCCCTCAATTTCGATTATTACCCCAGCTGTGGAATTAAGAGCGTGCCCGCTCAGGCCGCAGGATAGGGCAAGGCGATACAGGAAGGGCCTGAAACCAACACCCTGGACTATGCCGTTTACGATGAATCTGTATCTTCGAAGGGGAGGCAAATCTAGCTCCGTTTTCTCATGATGATATTTTTTTAGCAACGTTGTCTTTGAGCCAATCAAACCAGGACTGCATCCCCTCGCTGGTTTTCGCTGAAAGCTTGATGCACTTGATCGAAGGGTTGATTTGTGCTGCATTACGGTATGCCGCTCGCGGATCGAAATTAGATAATTCGAGCATATCCGTTTTGGTGATTATCATCAATCCCGCCCTGTGAAAAACCGCTGGATACTTCAGTGGTTTTTCGTCTCCCTCCGGAGTGCTGAGAATCACAACCTTAACATCTTCTCCCAGATCGTAGGAAGCGGGACAGACGAGATTGCCGACATTTTCTATTATCAGCAGTCCGGGGCCGTCGAATTCCATCCCATCGAGGATTTTTTGAATCATCCTTGCGTCCAGGTGGCAGGCACCGTTGGTCTGGATCTGAACCGCTTTTCCGCCCGCTTTTCTCAATCTTCCGGCGTCATTTTCTGTTTGCACATCGCCGACGATGATTTGGATATTTAGTTTATCCTTGAGAGCGATAATCGTTTTTTCCAACAGAGTGGTCTTCCCGCTCCCTGGGGAGCTTATTATATTGATTACGAAGATTTTGTTTTTACTGAATCTTTCTCGAAGCTTTGCAGCTATCAGGTCATTTTCAGCAAAAACATTTTTGCGGACGCTTATGGTTTTCATACTGGGATTTTCATTTAAAAATTCTACTCAGACATCAGGGATATTAACAAATGGGTATTCTAAAACAAGTACGAGAATGGAGAGAGTTTAATCCTCTTTTATCAAGAGATCAACCGTTGCTCCGTTTCTGTCATCATCCATCAGTGCGGAATGAAGAGTATATTTACCGGGCTTGAGCGGAGGGATTTTGAATTCTCCACGGATCACCTGGAAGTCATTAAGGAAAGGGATTGGCTCCTGAAATACGACGTCTGAGATTTCCGTTTTCTCGGTAGACTTCTCAGAGGTAAGTGTCAAAGAAGGCAAAATTGACCCGGCAATATTCTGGTTACAATAAACATAGAATGTCACGGTTTCCGAAATCTTAAATTCCGGAATATGCGCCGGCAGGAGAAGGGTTCCTCCGGGATAGAATGGTAATTTATCTAACTCGAATTTCAACTTATCGTCCCCCTGAATGGGGTTTTGAATAGTGAAGGACTTGTTTTTATCGTCAAGAATTACTATCGAATGTATATCGTTTTCGAAGTAAAAATCAGGGACTGTGATCTCTCTCTCTCCGGAGACTGTTTTTTCATTATTCCTGCTGTGAAGCACCGATTTCAATACATATAATCCGGGTTCCAGGAGGATTCTATAATTATATGTAACATTTTCCGTCAATTTCTCTGAAGGGATTTTAATCTTCTTGAAAACGTAATGCATTTCCTTTCTGGACTTGTTATCCAACGTCAAAAGCAGGTCCGCCTTGAGGTCGGAAATATTTTCGGCTTCGCGTTTCTTTCCAGAGTCATCCTGTTCCGGTACAACCATTTCCATGGAAGGGAACTGCGAAGATATTACAGTCCATGTCTTCCGCTGGTCGCCCGGCAGGAAATGAAGCAAAAGCGACTCCGTCAGTTCGGAATATTTCTTTTCTGTAAATAATTTTCGTGAGGATTCCATCTCCTTGAGATATCTATCAGTTGTAAGACTCTTTTTTCCCTTGAGCCATTCGTTATAGACAAGATTGACGCCTTCCCGTTTTACGCTCAATTCGGCTCTGGAGTCGTCCCTCAATCGGATTCCGTTCAGATAAAACCCGACGAGATAGTAATTTACCGTCATCATATCCGTCTGGATAAGGCTGGAGCTGATTTTTTTTCTGGAATTTCCAAGCCATTTGAAGAATGCACCGTTCGTGGCGGAAGACAGATCGGCCAGCAATCCCGCTCTGACCCCGGAGGCGCCGAGGTTCCTCGAGGTGAACATATCGAAAGTATAAAGAGAAATATTATATTTATTCATTCTGGATATCAAAAGCCGCATCCGGTCCCTTGTCCTTATATATTCAGATAGTGTTTCGGGGATGTACGGAAAACCTTCGGAAAAAAGTAGAAGGTTTTTCCGTCCGGGAATTTCGCTTAACTTGTTTATAATGATATCGAATTGCTTGAAAAGGGCGAAAACCGTGTTCTGCTGGATGACTATGTTATCGAAACCGGATATAATCCAGCTCGAAGTGGAGTGGTCGAGGTCGGGTGTGGGGCTGTCCGCCATGAGGTAAAAATAATCCGATTCTTCATCGAGATCGAAACTCCTTTTTACATCGTCATTGTAGTCTTCATCTTTCTTGTTTATCCAGCGTGAATCGAGGTAAGTCCGGATGGTTTTTAACACTGCAGATTTATCTCTGGTAAATGGCTGAATGATGCCGAGCTCCAGCATCCCCATCGAAAAAATCGCAATCTGCGAATTATCCCCCATGTAATTGCTGATGTAATCAATCAGTCCGTCCCGGAGAAACCGCCATCTGACAGGCAACATCGGCAGATTCGCGAATACTATCGCAAAGGTTCTTGGAGGTTGAGAATTAATCGAGAGCCCGTTGACGACATAAGGTGTGATCTCTTTCTGGAAACCGTTTTCATCCAACACGAAGTCGTTCGTAAACTCAATTAATTCCGAATCCGGGTCTGTTCCATCGGAGGAGCTGATTTTTCTCAAATATGAATCATCCATATATGTATATTTGTCGAGAGAAGCGATCTGAACACTTTGACCGTCAATCAATAATTCGAAATCGTTTTTCACTAAATCGAGGACATGTTGCCCTTCCTCGTCAAACGCGAGGACATCGAGCAGGAAATAGTCAACGTCAATGGTTATTTCCAGCTTTTCATCCTCTTTTTTCTGTCTGGATTCTTTATGCTTGGATTGTGCGGACTCGTCAGATGGCAAAAAAACAAAAAGCGCGAGGCAGGAAATTACCAATGCCGGGAAAAATCTATTTTTATAATGATTTGTTAACATTTCAACCGATCATTAATAAATACGTAGAATATGGCTGCAAATGTTTCACAAACCGGAAGTATTTTTTGTATTTTTAGAACCGGCTCCATTTAAGCGCAGTCCTGCTTCAACAGTGACGAATTTATAACCTTTTTTCTTCAGACCGGTTATGGTTTTTTCAACTGTCTGCAAAAAAGGCTTCGGATCACCGCTCCATCCATCGTGCAACAATATGATCGAGCCGGGTTTCGTGTTTTCGATTATGTAAGACGAAATCTCTTCCGCGTTGATGGAATCCCTGTCGTATTGCGCTTTCGGTTCGACGTTCCAGGTGATCATTATTTTTTTTGTCATTTTCAATTCATATGGAAGCGCCAGCAGCTTTGAACCGTAAGGCGGACGGAAATAAACCGTTTCTCCGAGACCCACTGAATGAAAAAGTTCATCCATTTTCTTCAAATCGTTGCGGATAAACCGCTGGCTTTTAAAGATCATCCGGTTGTGATAATAAGTATGTTGACCGATAGTATGGCCTTCACGCTGAATTCTCAGTGCCAATTCCTTATGCATAACTATTTTTTCGCCGACAACGAAGAAGGTTGCCTTGACCGAGTATTTTTTAAGGAGATCGAGCAAAAGGGGAGTCCATTTCGGCGATGGGCCGTCATCGAAAGTCAAAGCTGAGATTTTCGAGTTTGTTTCGAAATGATCAATCGGTTTTAGAAAGAACCCGTTATCAAGCGGTATGGAAACCGATAAAACGATTATTATCAATGTAAGGAGGGCGGCAGCGACAATTGCAGACATTATTTTTATTGATTTATTGAGCATATTACTGTAATTCTATCTCTTCTGATCATCAGTTTTTCTGCCTTTTGCAGCTTTCAATATATTCTATCGCATTTTATCACGGATCAAGAACGGTAAGATACATAAATGGTCTCCGGAAGAATTTGACGTTGCCGTAAGTTGCTCGATTAGTTTTCTTTCTTTTTTATAATTTTGTTTTGATAAAGATATAGAATTGCAGCTTGAGCCTCCAGCGTGTTGTATGCGCATTCCCGCCTGATCTCCCGGAGGGTTCTGGTCCCGTCGGCAAGCTTTAGAATCTGACGGCTTTCCTCTTTCTCGGCGATTTTCGGGTTTGTCTTGAGGGTTTCGCTGTCGCGGATGAGAACCGTGTCGTTCGGAGGAAGCTGGAAAGAAATGGTCTTAAACCTTCTGACTTTCGTATTCAATTCCTCAACGTGACCGAGTATATTCTGTTCCGATTTAGAAAAAAGGAACACTGATTGCGGCTCCTCCTCCGGGTATTCCTCAATATTGAAAACCGACTCTTCGAACGCGGCGACTCTTAAAATGATTTGTTCAAACTGCATCCTGAGCATCTTGGTCAGATGTTGCCTCGTGAGGAGATTCATCTGAATGAAGATTTCACCCAATTGTTTTTTAAGTTCATGCTGTTGTTTCAGCGCCCGGTTCAGCTCTTTTTCGTTGATATAACCGCGCTTGAAAAGGATACTGCCTAGCTTCAAGTCTTCCCAGGGATTTAAAATCTTCTCGAGGTTTCCTTCTCTTACATAAAAGCTGATTGTCTCCTTGGCAGCGGAGGAACAGCGGAGAATGCCGGTTTTATCGAAAAACAGGAGCGAATATAAGATTTCCGTAATAAATATCTTGTCCAGATTACCGGTAAGGAACATTTTAAACTCCAATCTGATCTGTAAAGCCAATATATTCTTAATGTCGAAAATTTTCAAGGAGATAGTTGAACATATATTTTTAATCCAAACTTTGAAGTTTTAAATACTAAAATCAGCGGTGGTTAGTCCATCCAGATTATGCAACATTTTTCACGATAAAAAATGGAAGATTGATCATACCATAGAATAGCTTTTATTCTTTTCATCAGGCAAAGCTGAGTTTAAAGATCTGCAAAAAATTACTTACGATTCTTTTTTATCTCTCTAAAGAGCTCAAAAAGAAATACAATGACGACCAATTCGATTATATCTATTACGGTTAAACTCATTTTATCTTCTCAGCGTGTTTTACATGATGATTCTTAAAAGATTTCAGAGATAGTATTAAGATTTCATTATTCATGTTCTTCAACTTGATTTCTCATTTCTAAAGAAATAACTTTTTCTACAAAAGTTTTTAAACGTTGTTGAAAATTTATTAGCTCACCTGTCAAATCAAGAGTGCAAAATCCTATATGTGGATTGTCAATTGGATGGATGTAGTGTTGCTGATTCAACCGGGCTTTTTCATAGAATGGACCGGATTCGGCTTGAGCATAAACCAGTAATCCATTGCAGTTATAAAAATTAGAATATGCCAATATTTGATAAATATTTCCGCTATGAGTCTTATATTTATAATCTTGTGAATCACGAGAAATGATATCTCCGGTATTATATCTTGTAACACGATATACAGGATCACCATAAAACTTTGCATCAATAACCAAAGTAGGCTTTTCAGATTTGAATATAACGATATCAGGTTGGATGCTCGGCATATATTTGGTTTTTTCGCCGGAAAGATCGACCAGCCAATCGTGACTGGGAGGATTTGATACTTTAAAATTGTATTGTGCCAACTGCTCTGATAGGTAGTTCCTGAGAAATTTCTCAAATATTCTACTCAATTGCCCTTCTGGTATATCGAGGAATTTCTTACTTCCGTTTTGATAAATAGCAGCAGAGAGAAAGATAAAATAACAGAGATTAATAATATCTTTGTAATGCATATTGAGACGAGTATATTGAATCCGGCTGAAAAGATTTGTTCCCAATTCGATAGATAAGATTTCAGATTTAAAGCGATGTTTGATATTGGATAAATCCTGTAATATCTTCTTACGTTCTTCCCTTTTCTTGTCACCGCCGATATGAAGATTTTTTCGTAATACTTTTTCGCATTCCATCACGGTGGATATTAAAATACGGTTCTCGATTATGTTATAAGATATTTCGTCATATTCGCAAAACAATGTCTTCGTTTTTCTTATGTTATTTCTAAAGCTTTCCTTAAATAGAATTTTCCCCTTGATTCTCGATACATAATCTTCAGTAATCTGGAAGGACTTATTCAATCCTCTTTTCAGAAGCAGGTTTGTCCATTTCGTCAGTACGAAACAAAGTAGGTCGAAAAATGATAATTCTTTGAGGTCTTGAGTTTTAGCGGTTTTTTCTAAGTAATCCCAATCCAATTGAAAAGCGTAGGCAAGAAGGTACAAAATTGTTTCGGGAGAAACCTTGCTATTCATAGATAACTTCTAATAGTTTTTCCGGTTTGTCAGGTTTATCATAAAAATATTCCATTAATAAAGGTTGGATCTCATATCTTAATATTAAGTCCAACATGTCTTTATCCAGATTCTTTTTCATAAAATAGCTATGTCCGATAGCGAAATCCTTTGAATTGAGCTCCTCAGATATGTTTTTATTAATATTTTCGATATCATCGATTAGTTTTTTTACAAGCAACAAACATCCGTTTTCAAGCAGCCATTTTTCAAGTCTTTCAGTGTTACATTCAAGATCTATAAAGTAGAATCTCCTTCTTAATGCATAATCCATTATTGCCAGCGAACGGTCAGCTGTATTCATAGTTCCAATAATGATGAGATTTTTCGGAATGGAAAAATCCTCTCCGGAATATGTCAACCTCACGGTTTCATTCCTGTATTCGAGAAGGTACATTAATTCTCCAAAAATTTTAGACAAGTTTCCTCTGTTGATCTCATCAATGGTTAAAATATAATTATTATCTCTATCTTTTCGCGCTTCATCGCAAAATGTTTTAAATATTCCGTTTTTAAGTTGAAATCCATCCGTTGATCCAGGCCTATATCCTTCTATAAAATCTTCATATGAATATGATGGATGGAATTGAATTGTTTCGATTCTATTACTGGATTTTGCTAAAAATCTAGCAATATTCTTTGCAATGAATGTTTTCCCGGTGCCGGGAGGACCCTGCAATATGATTTGTTTTTTATTGGTGCTTTCTAACATTTCTAAAATATCATCAAATTGCCATTCTTCAAGGAAGATATTCGCGAGAAAATCTTTTTTTGATATCTGATCAAATTCTGTTTCAAAATCTTCGGGGACATTATCATAGAGTTTTCCGTAATAGTCTGAAAGGGCGGAATTAATATCATCACTTTTTCCGAGTAAGTAGAAAGGTATCAGATCTTCAAATGTTTTAGTGATTAATTCTACTAATTTAGATCCTTGTTGAATTGTTTCCTTTTCGTTTAAAAATTGTCCGACGTCTAACCTATATTTTTCGAAGGATTGGTAAAGATCATCGTATTTTTTTATTGCAATAGACTCACGCTTCCCGTCTATATAATTATCTAAGTAAAAATTGTATTCATCTATTATTTTCTTATATAATGGCCTATATTCTTCCTCCACAATCTTTAAATTATCAATCATCTTTTTTTTATATATATCTCCACATGGATAAACCCCGAAAGTTAAGCCGTTATGGTCAATAACAATCCAGAATTGTATCGTTTTAATCTTAGAACTACTTAAAGCAGGATAAAAGGCGCCCCAAAGATAATTATAAGCTCCGGACTTTGGATTTACTTTCCAAAGTTTACTGATTATTCCTTTAGTTTTTTCAAGTTTTAGGTTGTTCTCAAGATCAAATCTCTCCGCAATGCATTTGAAAAGTTTTTTGAATGGATTTATAACATTTTGATGTATCTCATCTTTAATTTTCATCACTGTTTGGTAAGACGTATCCTCATTTAGTTTTTTCAGTGTTTTAAATGTTGCTTCAGAAAAACCCTCAAAACTTGATTCTTCTTTTTCATCTTCATTACTACTTGGAATTCCTATAATATTATCAACATATGCTTTTGCTTCCTTGTTCTTTGCATAAAAATCCATGAGCAGATCAAGAGAAAAGAAATCTGTTTTTAAAATATTTAATTTTCGGGATGTATCGGATAAATGCTGGAAAGCTTCCGCAATTCTTTTTGCTTTTTCATATTCAGTCATTTCTTTATCAATTATCGCATCTCCTATGACTTCCAGGGTTTTCTCTGTTCTATTATTTATATTTGGCATTTTATCAGGATATCGTGCTTGGATCAGAGGAGACCAAAAAGAAGAAGAGAAGTATTTTATTTTTCTTTCCCCATCTATCAAATTTGAATATTTTTTGAATGGGTCATCTTCGGATTCAAGAAGATAGGTAAGATTATCCTTTAATTGATCTATGTTTCTTCCTATTTTTGTTTTGCTCGCCACAAGTTTGACAGGTCCCCAAAGTTTGACTACATAGTCATAATATAAAGTTTGAATAAAATCCTCTTCACTTTGTTGGATAAATTCATTCGTAAGAATTTTATTCCTGATGTGCTCAGCTAAGGATCTACGTCTATTTATATCTTCTTCAAGATTTGGGTTTGTTTTAAGCGCAGAAAAAAACTGTTTAAGGAAGTCTTTTAATTGATCATCAGTAAGCTTGAATTTTACAGGCATGTTTGAATCTCCTTAGTAGAGATTATAACCCACACTTGTGACAAAAATAATTAATAAAAATGAATTCACAATTTCATTCATAAAACAATTATAGGAATCGGAGGCTCGCCCAGCGGGCGTGCTGATATAAAGCGATTGGCAAACTTTAAATAATATCCATATCGTATTATACTTCTGCGGGGATGATATGCCGCGAAAACAGGTAGAGAAAAAAATACTGATCATCACAGGCGAAGCTTCCGGTGAGGCGAATGCAGCTCAGCTTATCACCGCGCTTAAAAAGAAGCGTTCGAATCTGAAGTTTTACGCTTCAGGAGGGGAAAGCTGCCGCAAGGCTGGAGCGGAGATTTTATATGACATCGGGAACCTGGGAATCATGGGATTCAGGGCGGCGCTCCAAAAGATACCACAGATTCTCAAATTACGTAAAGTCATTAAAGATTTTATTATGAAGGAAAAACCGGATCTCGTGATACCGGTGGATTTTCCGGACTTTAATATTTCAATGCTGCGAAGAATTTATAGAGCAGGAATACCGATTGTTTATTTCATCAGTCCCCAGATATGGATATGGCGGAAAAAAAGGATTAACAAGCTAAAGAAATATATCGAGCGGATGCTCGTCCTGCTTCCTTTCGAGGCGGATATCTACAAATCCAAGGGCGTCGATGTTGTATATGTCGGCAATCCGGCGGTTGACCGTGTAAAAATAACGGAGAAACCCGATGAGTTCCGAAGGAAAAACAAGATTTCAGCCAGCAGGCCGATAATCACTTTTCTGCCTGGAAGCCGTTTTCATGAGATCGAAGACATATTGCCGGTAATGCTGAAAAGCATCAAGCTCATAGAAAGATTTGGAGATTTCGTTTTCATCATCGCCCCCGCGGCAAGCGTCAATTTGGAGCGGTGCGAAGAGTTTATTAAGGGGGAAAGATTGAAAGATAGAGTTTTATTAATCCCAGCTGGAGCACACAATTCAGCGGCGGCTTCGTCGGTGGTTATAACTAAATCCGGAACCAGCACGATCGAGATGGCTCTGGTCGGAACGCCTTTCGTCGTCGTTTATAAAACCACTCCATTTGCGTATCGCGTAGTTCGAACATTCTATAAAAGGAAAGAGGTATCGCTTGCAAACATTGTCGGAGGCGGCAATCTGATACCGGAGCTCATACAGGACGAGTTGACGCCTGAAAATATATTTGCAGAAGTAAAAAGAATTCTCTCGGATCACAGGAAAAGAAGCGAAATCCTGAGATATCTGAAAGGTATCAGAGAAAAGCTTGGGCAACCCGGCGCCGCAGAACGAGCCGCTGACGCTGTGTTGGAGATAATGAAATGAAGGATTTTTTCAGACTCCTGAAATATTCAAAGAAATATTCGCACATCCTGTTTTTTTCATTGATAAGTATGGCAATAGTAGGTCTTACGATGGTGGGATTCACATCCGTAATAATGCCGCTTTTTGACCAGGTTCTGATGCGTGCCGAAAAGCATGCCCAAACAAATCCGGCCGCACAAGCGCTTAAATCCTATACGGCAACTAACCGAAGCGATATTGGAACAGATAAAGGTGAATTGGCGGCGGAGGAAAAAGGGCCATTAAAACATAACGCTCTCACGATTGCCAATAAATATCTCAATTTCGATAAATGGTTCAAAAGCTCCGGCAAAAACCTGACACTGATCCAGCTTCCGGTGATGATCATCATGCTGTTTTTCCTTCGAGGCTTGTTTAGCTATCTCGGCGGTTATCTGATGAGCAGGGTGGGGATGGCGGTAGTCACCGATCTTCGAATTGATCTCTATAAAAAAATCTGTTACAGGCCGTTGAATTTTTTCTCTGTCACATCAACGGGAGTTTTGATATCGCGTGTGATGAACGATGTGGACCGGATCAAGTCGGCGGTCTCGGAAAAGCTTGCGGACATTTTAAGCGAAGGTTTCACTCTTATAGCTTTAATAATTTACGTTTTCTATCTGAACTGGCGGCTAACTTTGATAACATTCGGCAGCGCATGGATTGTGATTTTCATTATCGCGAAGCTCGGCAGCATACTCCGGCGCGTGAGCGTTAAAAGCCAGGAGCAGACCGCGGATATGACGACGATTCTACATGAGACTATAACGGGCATAAGAATTGTAAAAGCATTCGTGATGGAAAGTTTCGAGATCGAGCGATTCAAGAAAGCTGCTAAAGAGCTGCTTAACACGAACCTCAAGGCTGCGAGGGTCGTGATGATAACCCCCGCGTTGATGGAGTTCATCGGCTCTCTGATGATGGCGGTTATGATCTATTACGGCGGATTGCAGATTCAACAGGGAAAGCTCACGGCGGGATTCTTCCTCACCTTCATCTTTTCCATTTACGCGATGTATACGCCGATCAAAAAACTCAGCCGGGTCAACAACGTGATACAGGAAGCTGTCTCCGCTGCCACAAGGGTTTTCAGCATCCTCGATATGCAAGTCGAGATCAAGGAAAAAGAAGACGCAACGAAGCTGAAAAGTCTGCAGAAATCTATCGAATATCGAAACATCGGATTCGGATACCGTGGAGAGGTTACGATTAAAAATATCAACGTGAAGATCAACAAGGGGGAAGTGCTGGCGATTGTCGGAGTCAGCGGCGCCGGGAAAACGACCATCGTGAATCTTCTCCCGAGGTTCTACGATATAAATACCGGCGAAATCCTGATAGACGGCAAGGATATCAGAGATGTCACTTTGAATTCGCTCCGGGAACAGATCGGAATGGTCACGCAGGAAGTGATCCTCTTCAACGACACGGTTGCGAACAATATAGCGTATGGGATGCCTGATGTCCCGATGGGAAAAATCATCAGGGCGGCGAAGGTGGCAAATGCCCACGATTTCATTATGGGGCTGCCGAATAAATACGATACTATAGTCGGCGAAAAGGGGATCACGTTATCCGGAGGAGAACGCCAAAGGATAGCGATTGCGCGCGCGGTGTTCAAGAACCCGCCGATTCTGATTCTCGACGAGGCAACATCCGCGCTGGACAGTGAATCGGAAATACTCGTGCAGACCGCCCTGAACAGCCTTATGAGAAACCGCACGGTTCTGGTTATCGCCCACAGGCTTTCCACCGTGAGAAACGCCGACAAGATTATTGTTATGAAAAAGGGACAGATCGTGGAAGAGGGACGGCATGATGCTCTTATAAAACTCAAAGGGGAGTATAAGAGATTGCATGGCCTTCAGTTCCAACACGATGCGCCACTTTCGGGAAAGAATAAATGAAGGACTTTTTACAGCTCAAGCTCGCCCCCCTGTTTCTCGCGGGATATATGAAGTTTCTTAGGCGAACGATGAGAATAAAATATGTCCGAAAAGAATATATGGACAGGCTTGTGGCGGAAGGCAAGCCATTCATTTTCACCTTTTGGCATAACCGGCTTATTATGATGCCTTATGGATATTCGGGCAAAAAAGTCCAAGTCCTGATCAGCATGCATCGGGACGGCCTGATGACGAGCAATACATTGAAATATTTCGGAATAGACTCGATACAGGGTTCCTCCACACGCGGAGGGGCGCAGGGGCTTCGAAAGATCATACTGGCGGCCAGGAAGGGTTCGGACCTCGGCTTTACACCAGACGGGCCTAAAGGGCCTGCGAACAAGGTTAAGCCGGGAGTGATTCAGGCGGCGAGGCTGGGCAGATTGCCGATTCTCCCGGTTTCATTCGGCAGCGACAGGAAGCATATTCTTAAAAGCTGGGATAGGATGCAGATACCTAAATTGTTTAGCCGGGCTGTGTTCGTTTACGGAAAACCGATGGAAATAAAAAGGAATATAAGCAAGAATACGATAGATGAATATTGCGCAATGTTGGAAGAAGAATTGAACCGGCTATCTGAAGAAGCGGATATAATTGCGCTTAATAAGTTTAGAGCTATATAAGAGGCAAGTCGAGAATGAAAAGCATGACAGGATACGGTAAAACGGAAATAATTGATGAAAAAGCACGCGTGAAGGTGGAGATCAAGTCTATAAACAGCAGGTACCTTGATTTACAGTTCAGCATTCCTTCAGAACTCCGGAGCCTGGAATCAAGCATAAGGAACAAGATCGCGGCAACTATCAAGCGCGGCAGGGTGGATTGTTATATATATTTGGAGAAATTTTATGAAGGATCGAAAAAACTGAAAATTAATAAAGACCTTGTGAATCAATTGTTAAATGAATTGAAAGATATCCAGAATCAAAACAGTATGAACAAGGAGCTTCGGCTGGACAGGATCATCTCGCTTCCTGGAATTATCGAGACTGAGAGCGATATCGAAGAGATGCCGCAATGGCTGCTGGACAGCCTTGATTCAGCTATAGCCCGGTCTCTTGTGGAAACGGATAAGATGCGATCCACAGAGGGCGCGAGGCTCAAAGAATCGCTTGTTAAAAGCATTGATTCTGTCGCAGTAATTATTGAAAACATAAAGACCGAATCGGAATCCGTAAACGAAGGACTCATCGAAAAATACAGGGCGCGCCTCAGGAAGTTCGCAAAAGAGGTTGAGATGGATGAAAACAGGCTTTCGATGGAAGCGGCAATATCAGCGGAGCGGGCGGATATTTCGGAGGAAATAGTCAGGCTTGAAAGCCATGTAAAAGAAATCTCTTCGTGTATAATGACCGAAAACGAGACAGCCGGAAAACGCCTCGATTTTCTGCTGCAGGAAATGAGCAGGGAGGCGAATACGTTGAACGCGAAGACCGCAGGGATGCAGGTCAACCTTCTGGGGGTCGAAATGAAGCTTGAAATCGAAAAAATGCGCGAGCAAGTTCAAAATATAGAATGACCTGGGCGGCGGATTCTATGAAGAAGGACAATCAGGTGGTTGAGAAGGCCGGGCTAAAAGGGAAGCTGATAATTATTTCCGCGCCATCCGGCGCGGGAAAGTCAACGGTCATTCAAAAACTCCTCAAAAAAAGCAAAAATATTGCATTTTCAGTGTCTTATACGACACGCGATATCCGGACAGGTGAAAAGGACGGAGCGGACTATCATTTTATCACGCGCGAGGCTTTCGATAAGATGGCGAAGCAGGGAAAATTCCTCGAATGGGCAGTTGTGCATAAAAATTATTACGGAACATCGAAAGATGACACGAGGGAATTGCTCGAAAGTGGAGTTGATGTCCTGCTCGATATTGATGTCCAGGGCGCACGGCAGGTGAGCAAAAGACCTTTCGATTGCGTGAAGATATTCATCCTTCCTCCGGATAGAGAAGCGCTGATCCAAAGATTGAAAAAACGTGGCGGCCTGGACGAAGAACAGATGAATGTCCGCCTGAAAAGTGCTTTGAGAGAGCTGAAGAGAGCGGCGGAGTACGATTACATTATACTGAATGATAATGTGAAAATGACGGTTGAATCTCTTGAGAGCATAATACTTTCGGAAAAAATGAAAATAGGGTATAATAAGATTTTGTTGCGACAAGTAATTGATAGTTTTAGTAATGGAGAATGAATGATGGAAAATCTTCCTGAGAATATTGACAGCAAATACAGGTTTATAGTTCTTGCGGCGAAAAGAACAGCGCAGCTTCAGAGTGGTTCAAGGCCTAAAATCGAAGACCAGGGCGCGCACAAGTACACAACCATCGCTCAAATGGAAACGCAAAAGGGATTGATACACTTCAAGAAAATCGAAGAGGAACGCTCCGAGATAGATATTGCTCGGCAGGCTATACTCGGGCATGATTATATCCCGAATATCGAAGAGTAACCCTAATCCCCGGGAAGGAGGGCGAAATGCATGTAGCCCTCGGAATAACAGGCTGCATAGCCGCCTACAAGGCGGCTTTAATTGTTCGCGAACTGCAAAAACGAGCTGTCGGCAAAATTACGGTCATAATGACTGAATCCGCCGCTCGATTCATCACACCCCTGACGTTCGAGGCGTTGACCGGCAACCGTGTTATAACCGGTATGTGGGAACCGGTGGAGAGCAGGGAGATCACGCACATCTCGCTTGCGCGTTCCGCCGATTTGCTGCTCGTTGCGCCGGCGACGGCCGATATCATAGGCAAATTCGCCAACGGCATCGCGGACGATTTTCTTTCGACATTTTACCTCGCATTTGAAAAACAAACCGTTATTGCCCCCGCCATGAACAAGGAAATGTGGGGACATATACGTGTTCAGGCGAATATTAAAAAACTTGAAGAAGCCGGAGTCCGCTTCGTTCCTCCGGGAAAGGGATACCTTGCATGCGGCGAAGAAGGCGAAGGGCGGCTCGCCGAAATTGAAAAAATCGCGGATGCTGTTTTCGATGCATTGAAACCGCAGAAAATACTCGCCGGTAAAAAAATCGTGATAACCGCCGGACCGACCCATGAACCGATTGACGATGTAAGGTTCATTTCAAATCCTTCCACGGGCAAGATGGGCTATGCCCTTGCGTCAGAGGCGGTAAGGTTCGGAGCCGATGTAACTCTCATCTCCGGGCCGGTTCAGCTCGATCCGCCTGCAGATGTCGAGCTGGTAAGGGTATGCACAGCCGCCGAGATGTCCGAGGCTGTGAAGGAAAAGATAAAGAAGGCTGATGTTCTCATCAAAGCAGCGGCGGTTGCCGATTTCAGACCAAAGAGTTCCACAGCGGGCAAGATTAAAAAAGAGTCCATCCCATCCTCGCTCGACCTAGAGCCTACGGAAGATATTCTCCTTGCAATCAGAGAATCCCCGATTATCAAGATAGGGTTTGCGGCGGAGATCGGCGGGGCAGAAGACAAAGCGCTGCAAAAGATGCGGAAGAAGGGTCTGGATATGATTGTCGCGAACGATGTTTCCGAGCAGGGAAGCGGCTTCGCCTCAAACACAAATAAGATTACGATAATCGGGAAAGACGGATCCATCAAAAAGTTCGGACTGCTGACTAAAAAAGAAGCGGCCTGCAGGGTTCTTGAAAGCCTGGCGGGCCTTCTCTCCAAAGAGGATCAGGGTGGCAAAAGAACCTGATAATGACAGCGTTTTGAAGAGCCTGCGCGCATACGCCGGATTATTAAAATATTCCAATATAAAATATGTTCTTGCGTCCGGCGGGTATCAGGAGCCGGAGTTTGTGATCAACCCTGTGACAAGTCCAGCAACCGATAACAGTTCCAAAAAGCCCATTCCTCAGAATTTTAAGGATAATGCGGTGTCGGGAAAAGAATCCTCGAAACAATCGGAAGGGTCGCTGACCACTATTGATGGTGGACAGGGAGCGGCGGCTTCTTCGGCGGATGCTCCGGCCGGAAGCCTCGAGCTGTTTTCCCTGAATGATGAAGCGGCGCAGTACGGCAACCTTGATGCTCTCAAAGAAGTTACGATGAAATGCACACGGTGCGTCCTTGCAAACGGCAGAACGAACGTTGTATTCGGAGAAGGGGCGGCGGATGCGCGCCTTATGTTCATTGGGGAAGGACCCGGCGAACAGGAGGACATCAAGGGGCGTCCATTTGTCGGAAGGGCGGGACAGCTCCTGGATAAAATGATCCTGGCGATGGGCTTCAAACGGGAAGAGGTTTACATTGCAAATATCGTGAAATGCCGCCCTCCCCAGAACCGCGCGCCGCTGCCGGATGAAGAGGCGGCTTGCCTGCCGTATCTGCGGGCGCAGATATATTTCATAAAGCCGAAGATCATCGTTCTTCTCGGCGCTGTCGCGATGAAGGCATTGCTTCAGACGAACGCCGGAATCAGCCAGGTAAGGGGTAAATTACTCGATTACCACGGTTATACAACGATGCCGACATTCCATCCCGCGTTTCTTCTCAGGAATCCGGCAAAGAAGAAAGAGTCATGGGAAGACCTGAAGAAAGTTATGACCTTTCTCAAAGAATCCTGAGCGAATACCCCCGATGCATCTATACCCACACGCAAATGCAAAGTTAATAAAATGAATCTCAGGCTGCTTTGCTTCAATATACTGAAAAAAGTGGAAGGCGGATCGTTCATTCAGAACGAGCTGAAGAGGCTTGACGGTTTAAACGCCCGAGACGCCGCTTTTAGTACGCGGCTTGTAAAAGGCGTTATCCGAAACAGGTTGAAGCTTGAACGCAGAATCGCCGCGGCTTCGTCGAGGTCTCTAACTGAGATTGATTCAGACACATTGCTTTTCGCCTTGATCGGCGCATATCAACTTGAGGAGATGGACGGCATCCCGTCTTACGCGGCGGTCAATGAAACCGTGAAGGCGATGAAGAGCCTGAAGATGCATAAAAACTCGAGCTTCGTGAACGGTGTTTTAAGGACGATTTCGAAAGGACAGCCGGGCGCGGTTGATTATGCCGATGAAGCGGAGAGATTATCCGTAGAGTATTCATTTCCTTTATGGCTCGTCAAAAGATGGAGCAAACAATATGACGGCAGCCGCCTGGAAGCGCTGTTCAGAGAAATGAACAACGAACCCCTGACGAGCATATTTGTAAACCGAAAGAAAATTTCATTGGACGACCTGACCGCTGAAATTTCTATTGAGGGGGTCAAATGCAAAAAGAACGCTATTTTCGATGATATGCTCATGGTGGAAGAGGGAAGGGCGGCGGATACGGATGCTTTCAAGCGTGGATGTTTCTACATACAGGACCCGGCATCGCGCCTTGTTGCAAAGATTATCTCGCTCATCGCTGATACGGCTGAATCCTCAATACTCGACGCCGCCTCCGCGCCTGGGGGAAAGAGCATAAACCTTCTTTGCGATGGATATAATTCGGTTGCGTCGGATATAAGTTATAGCAAGCTCATCGTTATGAAAGAAAATCTTCACAGGATGGGGTTGAATGAAAACCAGCTCATCGCCCTCGACACGGAAAAGACGCTGCCGTTTTCAAACCGCTTCCGGATAGTCCTTTTGGATGCACCATGCAGCGCCTGCGGTCGTGTACGCCGCGCGCCGGAGATCAAGTACCGCCTGACGCCTGAAGATTTCGATTTTCTCTCCGGGCAGCAGTCCAGGATTCTTTCGAACCTGTCGGATTACGTCGAAGACGGAGGATATCTCGTTTACGCGACATGCTCAATTGATGAGAGCGAAGATGAAGACGTGATCGAGAAATTTCTCGGCGAAAAGCCCGCGTTCGCCATGATAGATCCGAAATCATTCAGTGAGAAACTGCCGATTCTTAAAGAGATAACGGACAATAAAGGCTATATCCGCACGGATAGCCTTCTGGGCAATATGGACGGATTTTTCATCGCGGTTATGAAGAAGACCACTGCCGGCGGTTCATACTTAGCTTAATGATAAGCAACGTCGCTTGCTCCGGCGAGACAGTCACCCGTGCTGGAGCAGGCTTGTAGCCTGCTCCGGCGAATAACAGAATCGCGGGACATGGCCCGCTCCCACACAAAAAATGCCTTACGCCAGCTATTGCGCATTGTCATTCTGGCCGTAGAGCCGGAATCTTAATAATATGATTCCTTTGCCGGAGGAGGCTACAAGTCTACGCTGGAGCAGGCTTGTAGCCTGCTCCGAAAGGTTGTTATTTTTCATTGTTCGTCAATCTCGATCAAGCAGGGTACGTGCGCTGACGAATATATCCAATGCTCCGGTAATTCTACATAGCGCCTTCTTACCGGATTGTTCTCGATATATTGTTTTTTCTGTAAGAAGAATTTGTTTTTCATTACAATCTTTGGCATATTTGTTTTTTCCCACACTGAATGTCCGCCGGAGCTTTTCAGCAACAGTTTAATCAAAGTCGGTTCAGTTCTTCTGATGTTTTTAATAAGCGTCTTGGAAGTGTGGGTTTTGAAACTGCAGATGAAGCCTGCCATGTCGGGACATTGAGCGATTAGATGGATATGATTAAACATAAAAACGAAAGCAAAAAGCCCCATGCTTTTTTCGTTCTTACAAAATTTCAAGGATTCAAGCAGAATGTCCCAACGATTATGACGGTCTAAAATGGAAAGCCAGTTTTTGATTGTAAATGTTAAGAAATATGCCTGGTCGTTTAAGTCTTTAAAAACTCTTTTTGACGGCATAAATACCTGAACCTTTCAATATAAGCAATATAATAATATAACATAGTAATATTATAAATACAACTGTTCGGAGCAGGCTGCAAGCCTGCTCCGGCGAATAACAGAATCGCGGGGCATGGCCCGCTCCCACATAAGAAATCTCGTCATTCTGACGCAAGCCCGCAAAGGGAAGCTTCGGAAGAATCTGGAAGGTTCCTTCCCCCGAATCCCTTCGAAGAATTCCTCAGGATGACGGTGGTTGGAATTTCCTACGCTGGAGCAGAGTTGTAGCCTACCCCGGTGAATAACAGAATCGCGGGGCATGGCCCGCTCCCACATAAGAAATCTCGTCATTCTGACGCAAGCATCGAAGGGATTCTTGGGAAGAATCTATAGATTCTTCATGGGTTTCCCTCTGCGGGCATACTTCAGAATGACATTGAATATGTCTTATTAATTCTTGAAGTAGGTTTTCACGATCTCTTCGAGGTAACGCCTGTCCGTATAATCGAAATCGGCGAGGCCAGCACCGTCCACGTCAAAAACCGCCGTCAGTTCTCCGCTCTCGAAAACGGGAATGACGATCTCGGATTTGGTTTCGCTGTCACACGCGATATATCCGGGGAATTTCGAGACGTCGTCAACGATTATCGTCTCTTTTCGAGAAGCGCAAGCACCGCAGACCCCCTTGCCGAACGGGATCGTCCCGCAGACGACCATCTCGCCCTGGTATGGGCCGATGATGAGCATATCGTTCCCAACAACCCTATAGAACCCGACGAAAAGGAAATACGGCAGGTTTGCTCGCAACACGGCTGATATAAGCGCCATCCTGCCTATGCCGTCAACTGCATACTTCCCCTCTGTCCCAATCAGATGCGAGAGCTCGTGAAGGGATTTTTCATATCTTTCAATTTTATCCTTTTTATCCATTTGCTTTCTCTTCCTCTTCCGGAGCAGGATTTTTCTATTAGATCATATTAATGTTAGCAACTCCCCCCTTCGCCCCCCTCAGTGAGGGGGGTAGGGGGGAGTGAATGCCTGAATCAAGAACTAATATTCATTAAATAAAATGGACCTCTTGAATAACCGCTATCGTGTCATTCCGGCCGAAGAGCCGGGCATCTTCTTTTGAGTGATAAACAATACACAAAGAGCAATCGAAAATTAAAAATCCTGTCATTCTGACGCAAGCATCGCAGGTATTCTTTGGAAGAATCTGGAAAGTTCCTTCCCTTGATTCCCTCTGAAGAATCCCTCAGGACTACGCCTTCCCTTGCTGCTCGTTGAAGATTTCCTCAGGACTTCGTCTTCATTGGCTGCCCTTCGGGGGCGTGCTTCAGAATGACCATTTTAATAAGTTACGCTCTCTCTTTAGGATTATAAACGTATTTTTATATCGAGCTTGGTCTTCTCCTCCAACTTATTATCAATGATATAAACCTGGTTCATCCTGACACGGTCCCCGGCGATATCAAAAATATTAAACGAAGCGTTGGAATGCGCCTTGAGCCGCCAGGTTGTGCCGGCGCCGGCAGTGATGAAATATGTCTCTTCAAGCCTCCATATCCAGGGGAGGTGCCGGTGGCCCGAGAGGACGAGGTTGATGCCGGATTCGATTATCAGCCCAAGGAAATCGCCGGAATCGGACAGGACGTTTTCCTCACGCCCGGTTCCGGGAATAGGGATAACGTGGTGATGCACGACGATCATCTTCAGTTTGCCGCTCGTATTTTTAATGGCTGCGAAAAGTTTGTAATTCTCCCTGCCGATGTGCCCCTCGTCCGTGTCCGGCGCGCTGGAATCGAAGCCCTGTATGAATATCTGATCGTTCTCGAACACGGGAAAACGGTCGCCGAACTGCTCTTCGAAAAGTTTATAGCCCTCATTGCGGGCGTCGTGGTTGCCAGGCACCATGAACCTGTTTTTAATCTTGAAACGGCTCACGAACTCCACCGCCTTCTCATATTCGAACATATGCCCGTCATCCGTTATGTCGCCGCTGATTATAAGCAGGTCGGGATTTATCGAATTGACCCTGTCAACAACCAGATCCCCCCACTCCGGCACGAAATACGACCCCGATACGTGCAAATCCGATATCTGGATTATCTTCATCAATACACCTCAAAACTTAATAATTGATGATTATATTGAAATATCAGATTAAGTCACCAGAATATAGAATGGGGAAAAATATTATTCTTTGTTGTTGGGGTGAGTTTTTGATTTCAATTTCTCATTATTATCATTTGTTTGGTCAGCATTCAGAGTAAGTGGACTTGCTCCAGTTGAGCTAGCAAGTGATAAAACTGTCTGATATTTTTCAGCTGTAGCATGAAAAAAATCAGCTTTATTGTTAATATTTATATCTTTTTGGTAGTTCCTTGAGTCTTCCAATTGCTCGCGAATTTCCCTATATTCAGGATCATTCCATCGATCAACCGTTACAATCAATTCATTGATAACTTTTTTTTTAATGAATTCACGAAAAATATGGAAAAACCTATCTCTCATCGAAGGAATTTTACCACTCCAATCATTGATTAGTTCGTCTGAAGTGGTAATGTGCGATAACTGTTTGTTGATTGCATCGAGCTCACCATCTCTTTCATTTGTTAAAAGATAATCTTTCATCAATATTTTAAAATTTTCAGCTTCATTAATCCCCAAGTAACAACATGTTCTTAAATCATCTTTTTGCTTCTTATTGATCTTAAGTTTTACGATAAATTCATTCAATGCTCGGATATGTGTTAAAAAAGATTCAAGCGGTGAACGTTCCAAGGCAAAAGACACGCCAGGAATTTTATCACTACCTATACATAATTTATTATGAGAAGGATTAGTGATCAAATAAGCTAAATAGTAAATCATTTTTAATCTATACAGAATTCCTTGCAAACCTTCTATTTTTTGTTTCTCATAATCTACTTGGATTTTTTCTTTTTTTCCCATATTCCCTCCTCATGTTCTTAACCGCGATGTATTAGTAGCTGAAATGTAACATAAAAAATCCATTCATGCTATATTGAAAAATAACTAAAATACTTCCACCTATCAGTAATTATTGGTTGCGATCCATAATCGTTTTCTATTAGCTCCGACATTCTTGAGACGAACCTCGCGGCGGAGGTGCTGTTAATGATGCGATGGTTGATCAGTATATTCGTACTTTTTGCAGTTGTATGCTTCGATCTGTCCTGGGGCAACAGCCGGAAGTTATGAGTGAATTTAGAATCAGATACTCGCGGTCATTTGTCTCGATAATGCGTTCGGCAATCACACTACCATAGTCTATCTTACTATCCTGATTCAGCTGCCAGAGTATTTTTCCTGCAGAATCGGTTTTAAGGAGGTTCAGGCTGGTTTTTCCGTTATTGTACTGTGGTTGCTCGAACGTGTTCCAGGCAATAAGGTAGTTCCCATCCGAACATTTAATTACCGATGAAGGCGTATCTTGCCATTTGCTCCCTTTTGTCATTTCCCACTCCGTATTTCCGGCAGAGTCGGTTTTGACGACATAGATATCGCCATCGTTTTGTTCATCCGTATAGCCGACAATCAAGAAACCTCCATCATCGCATTCAATGAAATCTTTCCCATCCTCATTTACGGGAGCGGTTTTTCCAATAGTTTTTTGCCATTCAAGCTTACCTGAGCTGTCAGTTTTGATTAAGAAAATATCCTTACCCTGCGCTTCGCTCCTGTTCGTCCCCAGAGCAGCGAAACCGCCATCTGATGTTTTTAATAACTTCCGGCCGGACGATTCGCTGAACGCAGGGCCGTCCACGCTATAGCTCTTTTCCCATATAGGTTTGGAACCACTGAATTCTCCCAGGTAGAGTTGCCTGAATCCCGGATTACCGGTAAGTTCAGAGGATTCGCCGGCGATCATAAAATTTCCATCACCGGCAGCCATACAATCCCAAGTCCTCCAATGGTACCCGCCGATATTTTTTTCCCAAAAAAGGTCACCGGCCGAGGAAGTCTGTATAAGATAAAATAAATAATCATTTTGAGGATAGTTTGAATAATGATTATTGGCTGCGACTATAAAGCTGTTATCCGGCATTTCCGCCGCGCTTTGTCCAAAGCAGCCATCACCACGATGATAGTATTTTTCCCAAATTGTATTGCCAATTGAATTAACTCTAATCAACATTACCCTTTTATCCGAGTCATATTCATGATAACCCTTTGTAGCTCCCACGATCAGATAGTCACCATTCGAACATTGGATCAAATTATGAGCCTCAGCGTCAAGTAAACCATAAAACCATTTTTCCCAAAGTTCATATATCTGAACATAAGCAACTGAATATGGGATAACCTGGTCTACCGTACCAGCAGAGTTCGTTGCAGTCAGGGTGAAATTAAAAGCTCCGGGTGAGATCACTGTATAGAGGTAGGTTCCGTTTAAAGGCACGGAACCAATACCGTTATCGATTGTTACGCTGTCGGCATTCTTCACGGTCCAGCTAAGAGTAATTTTATCCCCCACATGCCATTCTCCGGATAATGGAGTTAAGGTGAAGTTTTCAATTACAGGCAGCCTTTGAGGGGGTGTTTCATCGCAGCATGAAAGAATGATTACAGCTAAAACGATAGTAAAATAAATGATATTCTTCTGCATAATGCCTTCCCTAAATTTGAATAAATTCTATAATATTGAAAAAATCAGTCAAGAAATTTTATTGTCTTGTTGAACGAAGATACTCGGCTGCCGCCGTGCGAAGCAACTCTGCGTATGACATTTATATTATTGCGGAACAGTCTGAAGGACTTACTTCTACTCAAGGTCATTTTAAAGGGGAACTAAAATGAAGATGCCCGGTCACCGCCCTTCGAAGCAGCTCCGAGCATGACGCATTTATTACAGCGGATTTGAAGAATCCTTCGAATTTGCAGAAAACTACGGATTTGAAGAATCCTAAGGATTTATTTCTGCAAAAGTTAGTTTAAAGGGCTATTCTGTCGGAGACTATTTAATGATGACGGTTTTTCCGCTTGATTCGGGGGAGTCCTCTATGATGACTTTTTTGGCATCGGGCAGGACAAGCTCGACCATCTCTAAAAACAACCTTCTTCTGGTGACTTCCTCCGCCTTGAGATATTCTTTCAGAAGGGAAAGGAAGCTCTCGGCCTGCCCCTTTGCCCGGTTCACAAGTTCCGATTGATATGAATAGCCGGCGTTGAGCAGCTCCATCGCCTCTCCACGCGCACGGGGGATAAGGTCGTTACGGTATCCCTCCGCCTGGCTTTTGATTTTCTCCTTGTCGGATTTGGCGCGGGCGACATCGTTGAAGGCGTCCAATACATCAGCCGGCGGGGAGACATCCTGAAGGTTGCAGGAGATGACCGTTATCCCCACGGCGAGACGGTCGAGATTTTCCTGAATGCTCTTGCGCACCCCTGATTGAATCTGGAGCTTTCCGGTAGTCAGCACATCGTCAACCTTCATCGAGTTCACGATCCTCGTCAACGCGGCTTCTCCGTATTTTCGTATAAGCCATTGCGAATCGCGTGCATTGAACATGTAATCGGCGGGCTTCGTAACCTGATATTGAACCATTATCTTTATCTCGATTATATTCGTATCGCCCGTCAGGCGCTGGATTTCCATCGGGTCCGGCGGAATACCCTGGAGTTCATCCATTATCTTATATCCGATTGACATTCTCTTTATCTCGGTCGTCCTGATTTTATCCGCTCTCTCTATAGGCCAGGGAAAACGCCAGTTTATCCCGGGTTTGACATATGGATCCACGATCGCGCCGAACCTGCGGACGACTGCCGTTTCGTCCTGATTGACAATAAAGAATCCGCTTAGCAGCCACAGGATTATCACAGCCGGAAGCAAAGAGTTTTTTGCGACGGCGAACCATTTCGCGGACTTCATCTTCTTCCAGGAAAACCGGCCCAGGAAACCTGAATCGCCGCTTTTCCTGGCAGGAATAGTGGTTTTTGTCTTTTTAGCTGTATGCTTATCCGGCATCATTAAATACGTCCTAATCCTTATACGGATTGTTCAGATATTTCAAGAGAACCGAATCGGATGGGATGACGATTATGCTGTTTTTGCCGATGACCTTCTTATAGGCTTCGAGGGTCCTGATGAATTTATAAAAATCTGGGTATTTCTTGAACGAATTTGCATAAATCCGTGTTGCCTCGGCGTCTCCCTGCCCGCGGATGATCTCCGCCTTGCGCCGCGCTTCGGCAAGGATCATCGTTTTTTCCTTGTCCGCCTCAGAGCGGATCTTCATCGCCTCTTCTTCACCTTCAGAGCGGAACTGGGTTGCGATCCTTTCCCTCTCGGCCACCATCCGGTCGAAGACCGAGCGCTTGTTCTGTTCTGGGTAGTTTATCCTCTTGATTCTGAAGGATATAACCTCCGCTCCTAATTGTTTTTGCGCTATTTCGTTGAGATTTATCCTCGCATTCTCTTCAAGAACGTCGGTTTTTATATTTTCCGGCAGCGTCGAAAGTATGGAGTCGAGAGATGTTTTGCCGAAAGAGGCTCCAATGTCCGCCCAAACGATATCCATAAGGCGCGCTTCCGCGCCCTTTATATCCGTTACGGTCTGAAGAAACTTGACGGAATCGGTGATCCTCCAGCAGACGAATGCCTCGACGAGAAGATTTTTTTTGTCGCTTGTTAGAAATTCAGCGGCAGGGAAATCGAACGTGTTGATCCTGCAGTCATATTTGTAAGTCTTCTGAAAAGGGTAGGGAAGCTTGAGCTTGAGACCCGGGTCTTTTATGATCCTTACCGGGTCTCCGAACTGGGTCACGACAGCGGTTTCATATTGTTCCACGATGAATATGGATGTTGCCGCAAGATAAATAAGCAACAGCGAAATAAACCAAAATGATTTCTTTTTCAGCAAAGACATTTAATTCTCCTTGTAAGGCAGGAAAACGGTCTTTTCGTTCGTATTGAGCCATAGCTCGGCCGCCTTCGGGAATTTGAACTTCAGCATGAAAATGACGTTCGCTCCATTCAGGCTTTCCTCGATGGATTCGATATACATTCTGAATCTCGTGAGCATCGGGTCAACGCTGTAAGCCTTATATCTTTCCAAAAATGACGTCGCTTCGCCTTCGGATTGAGAAATGATGTTTAACTTGAATGAGTCGGCATCCTTTTCGATCTTCACCGCCTCTCCGCGGGACCTGATGACGGTGTCGAGGGCATATTTATACGCTGAATGTATAACCTTTTCCTTGTCCTCGAGAGAGCTGGCGACATCCCGGAAATAATAATGCACATTTCCCGGGGCGTGGAGATTGGAGATATTTAATCGGAGCAAATCAATGCCGATATCGAATTTTTCCATAAGCGCCCTCGATTCTCTTAATATCTCTTCGCTTACAGCTGAACGCTCGTTGACGAGAAGGTCCATTATATTATGGCGGTTGAATACACGCCTGATAGAAGACATTATAAGGGACCGAACCAGATCGGTCTTGGGATTTACTTTATAATAATATTTGTAAGGATCGCTTATCTTGTAATGGACGACGCAGTCGAGGTTAATGATGTTTTCGTCACCGGTGAAGATCAGCCCCTCCTCCGGGACGTCCGTTCCCACCGATGGTATATCACTTGAAGTCGATGATTCGGCGGAGACAGGGGACAGGATGTCTTCTCCCACGGCTGCCAGGATCGACATTTCGGATGAAGAGCGGTATCCTATTTCGATCTGGCGGATATATTCATGGTTCTGGTAAAAGATTTTTGAAAATGGATAAGGATATCTATAAAACAATCCCGGTTCGGCTGCTACCCTTACAACTTTTCCAAAGCTTGTAACAATGGCGGTCTCGCCAATCCGGACGGAATAAAAACCTGACAAAAGATAGAATATAACAAGGAGTAGGAATGCCGTTTTTACAAAGACACCTGGCCTGATTCCAAAGCGGCTGATCAGCCTGGCGCAAAAATCAAGAAATCTTTTATGAATCCCAGCCTGGTAAAATATTTTTACGAGAAGGTACGCAAGAATCAATGATGTGAATATTTGCATCCATGAAGGCAGGCCTGTTCTTCCGCCGTCCTGAGAGGCTCTGACAGGGGATCCTCCCCCGCCGTAGATTAAATTTACAATAAATCCAAACAGCAGGGAAACGATTATCAGGGATACCAGATAGGCAACAAGGTATTTTTTCTTAATATATTTTCTGAGCACAAAGAACGAACCTATGTTCGTTGCCGGACCGACCAGTAAAAAGATCAGGGCGGCACCGGGATTCAAACCCTTTGCCATCAATGCTGCGGCGATAGGGGTTGAGCCTGTTGCGCAAATATAGAGAGGGATACCGATTATGATCATCAGGATCATTGAAAGGAATGTATTATCTATGTAGCTGGTGAAGAAGTCGTCGGGAAGAACCGCGGAAATGATTCCGGCGAAAAGAATCCCCATGATAAACCATCCCGCGATTTCCGGCAGGATGTCTCCGAACCCGTATTGCAATGTCGCTTTAAAACCTTTTGCGGTGAAAAGCGAACGCACTGGAGGGCGAGATGAAGATTTTGCACTGTTCCTGCCTTCAGATTTTTTTTCGATGTTTTTCTTCCCGCGTGTTTTTTCAGAGCCGTTTTTTTCATCATCTCTTCTTTCAAGGATATTTACGGCTCCGCCTGCCGTGAAAGCGGTTAAAAAAGCTGCAAGAGGTCTGAGCAGCGTGAAGAGGGGATCGAGCAGAGCATAGGTGACGCTGATGGAATCCACTCCCGTTTCCGGCGTCGATATCAAAAACGCCACGGTAGCACCGTTGCTGGCGCCCTGTTTTTTCAGAGCCACCGCTGTGGGAAGCACAGAGCATGAGCAGAGGGGCAGGGGCACGCCGATCAAAGCTGCCTTAAGGACGGATTTATAATTCTTGTCGCTTAAATGCCGGGTGAGAAATTGGACCGGCAACAAAACCTTGATCAACCCAGCTAATAAAAGACCGAAAAGAAGATAAAAAGATACATCATTAAAAATATTCGCCGATTCGACTATTATGTTCCTTAAAAATTCAAACAATGTTCAAACTCAATGACCTTTATAATCCGAGTTCGCATATATTGTAAAACGGGATATGTATTAAATCCATATTTATTCCTGGAGTTTCTAACTGATTGATAAATAAGTAGTTAAAGCGTTCGAGAACATTCAAATAGTTGACAGCACAAAGGTATCACCTGTGCAGGAGAAAGATTAAAACTTCTATGGAGAGCTTTACAAACCTGCAAATTTGTCATTCTGATGCATACTTCGAAGGGATGCAGAGGAAAACATAGTCATGAGGAATTCTTCGGAGGGCAGCAAGTCTCCCCCCCACCCCCCTCAAAGAGGGGGGCACAGAGGGGAGTGCACTCTTCGAAGGGATTCTGGGGAAGGAACTGATGCGTCTCAAACGAAGATACCCGGTCGCCTCCCGTTGAAGTATCCCCGAGTATGACGCATTTTTATTTAGCCGGGCTGCCTTTCGAAGTAACACCCCTTCGGGGGCTTTCTTCAAAATGACGAGAAACTATAGTAATTTAAAGTTCTTATGTTTTTAGGGTCTCTATGCGTGTACCAGCTTTAATAACGGATATTTGAACAACAAGTGACTCTGGACATGAGAGAGATTGATGCTGCCCGCGGTTCAGAAGATCGAATTATCGCGTTCCTGCATATAATAAGGCTGTTCTATGTTGGCCAGGTCTTCCGGCGTGACGTATCGTGTGGGTTCCGTTCCCCGCTTGAAAGCTTCGAGCAGGAGGAACTCCGGCGAAATGTCCGGCGTTGCAAGAAGGCCGGTGCGTCGTTCGATCAGCTTGAACACTATTCCGATGGGTGGTATAAATTCGCCCCCCGGTTTTTCATTAATGGCAACTTTCATAAATTCTATCCAGATCGGCAGGGCAGCCCTTGCGCCGACTTCCGCATCCCCGAGGGTGATCTTGTCGTTAAAACCGACCCAAACCCCGCAGATGATTGATGGAGAATAACCGAGAAACCAGGCATCCGTATATTCATCAGTGGTTCCGGTCTTGCCGGCAAGAGGAACGCCGAGCGTTTTAGCCAGCCAGCCTGTTCCTCTCTGTATTACTCCCTGCAAAGCATAGGTGACGAGGAAGGAGTCTTCAGGACTCATAACTTCCTTCGTGACCGGAAGATGTGAATAGATGATATTTCCTTCACGATCAGTAACTTCTTCTATCGAATATGGTTCGATCAACAAGCCTGAATTGCAGAAGATCGAATAGAGAGTGGTGAGCTGCAATGGGTTGGTGTCGCAGGCACCGAGCGCAAGAGAGAAGACGGGGGAGATCCCTTTCGTCATTCCCATCCTCTTCGCCATCTCGACGACTTTTTTTGGCCCGATCTTGTCAATCAGCTTAACGGCGGGGATATTAAGGGATTTTTCAAGGGCAATCCGCAGAGTCACTATTCCTGAATAGTCCTTATAATAGTTTTTTGGCTGATAGGGTTCCTCCATGCCTGCCTGCATGAATACCGCAGGTTCGTCAACAACCCGGTCCGCAAGAGTGAGATTATTTTCCAATGCCGTGGCCCAGACGATAGGTTTGTATGCTGATCCTGCCTGTCTGTGGGACTGGGTGACCCGGTTGAAGGGAGATCTGTTGAAGTCATAGCCGCCTACCATAGCCAGAATCTTGCCTGTCTTGGCTTCGATTGCAACGATAGCCCCTTCGATCACGGGTTCTTGATCGAGCATCAGTTTAATTTCTCCTTTTTCACTGACGGCATCTATATGAAACAGAACAAGATCCCCTCGCTTGAAGATTTTTTTCAGGTTGGCAATGTTTGTCCATGTGACATTGTTTTTGTTTATTGTGAATTTTTTATCCTTGATTCTGACTTCGGCCTGTTTTTCGCCCACAGAAAGAATCATCCCCCTGATCCTCCCCCCGGCCTGGAATCTAGCTTTTTCCCATGTCGGGTCCTCATACTTTTCCGGGTCGCTTACAATTTTTGAGGTATTTGCGTTTTTATCAGCTTCAGGGTTTTTCACATCTGCGGGCTTGTCATAGATGTTCAGAAGCGGCCCTCTCCATCCTTGACGTTTATCGAGAGAATGAAGTCCTTCGATCAAGGCTTTTTCTGCAGTTAGCTGCATCTTGAGGTTGAGGGTTGTATAAACCTTCAAACCGTCCTTATATACTTTCTGAGAACCATAATTCTGGGCAAGATATTTTCTGATTTCTTCCGTAAAGAAGGGCGCCTGGGAATCCCGTTTTTGCTCATCCTTGAGTTTGATGGGTTTGTCTTTTGCGATAATCGCTTGTTCCCTGGTGATGTATCTGGTCTCGAACATTCTATCGAGAACGAAGTTTCTCCGGTTTATGGCTCGAACCGGATGTCTTAATGGAGAATAGTAATTCGGCCCTTTTAATAATCCGGCGAGAAGGGCACACTCTTCAAGGTTGAGTTCCTTTGACTTTTTGCCGAAGAAAAAATCCGACGCTGCCGCCAGTCCATACCTATTATGTCCGAAATATACCTGGTTGCTGAATAGCTCAAGAATCTGCTGTTTAGTATAGTATTTCTCGATCTTTACGGCGTATAGAGCTTCTTTTATTTTACGCTTCCAAGTCTGTTCGGTAGTGAGAAAAATATTCCTGCTGAGCTGCTGTGTAAGCGTGGAAGCGCCCTGCACAATTTTGCCGGACCAGAAGTTTATCCACATCGCGCGAATGATACCTTTTACATCAATGCCGCTGTGTTCGAAAAACCGCTCGTCTTCAACCGAGACAATGGCGTTGATGAAATCCCTCGGAATTTCGCTATATTTAACCACAAGCCGCTTTTCGATGGCAAATTCCTGAATGGTATCGCCGTTTTCAGCGTATATCGAGGTGATGACGTTAGGCCTGTAATATTGCAGCTGCGAAACCTCCGGCAACTCGGAGAGAGAGCTTAAGAAAAAACCAATAAGAACTCCGAGGAACGCCGCGAAAGCGAAAAGACAGTATATGAGATAACGTTTCCAATTCTGCTTGAACTTGTCCGATACTTTGATTTTGATTGCCATTTTATCTACCTATAAAAACACCCACGAAAAATATTAGCACATATCGTGCTGGATGATAAGAATATTACGTTGTTGGAGCAATTTTTCGGATTATGGTGAAGAATATAAAGCGTAACATATTGATTATAAACGTTATTAATTCATTAATTTTGAGGAAATTATCGTTGAAAGAGTGAGTATTGATAACAGAATGAAAAATGCATAGGGAATCTCAATTGTGGCAGAAATTACACATTGATCATTTTGCTTTATATTAGCAAGTACGAAAAATTTAGATAAAATCCAGGATGCAGCAAATTACGGAAAAGTCAGTTGTTATGTTGCTATATCTTTACAGCAGTTTGAAATAATCAACGGCGACAGTGAGTTTTCTGATATCGTCGGCTTTATAGATTTCGTTCGGGCTTGCCGCATATTTAAAGCGAAGAATAATTTCATTATAATTGTTCTTTAGCAGACTATCCGCTGGTAACTTTACGGTCATCCAACGACATTCAATTTTAATAGGAGTGAGACGTTTTCCATTGACTATCGGTTCAAGATACTGTTCCCTGGATTTATAATTGCACACAAAACCTTTGAGTCTGATCTCGATCCACTTTATATCTTCGCTGACAGGAGGGATAAAGAACTTGCTTTCTCCGTTTATTGCCCATCTATAGGTTGTTCCGTCGTTTTCGGTTTCCTTGTAACTCCAACCGTGTGATAGAATATCATCATCACCGCTACTTCCAATATCGACATATTTTTTCAAGGGCAACCGGTTTTTAATTTGACCTGTCCTTAAAGCGAGATCATAAATGAGGTTTCCAGCGATATCCAACGCTTCCGGATTAGGGTGCGTATAATCGACGCAAGGTGAACGATTACCCAGCCACCGGTAATCAAAATAAGAATCGAAAAGGTCTACATATAAAATTTTATTTTTTGATAGGAAGTCTTCCAATATTTCCTGGGGCTTCCGGCTTATTTCTTTGTAATAATCCAGCTGAGCGGATGTGGGGAAGATAACGAACACGAGGGGGATATTTCGTTTTTCGCACCAATCCTTCATATCCGATATTTTTTCAAAGGCTTCATCCCAGACAGCGTCATTCTTATGAACTGATGCTGGCAGGAATTTTTTCGGATCCTTTTGTACTTCATTGATGTTAGCTACTTTAGAGTATATCAATCTTCCGAGATAAGTATTTTTTCCAAACCATCCTGGGGCTTTAAGACTCCAATTTTCCCCTGTAACTGAATATTCATATCTTCTTATAATATAAACATCTTTGTAGTATTCTTGAAATATCCCATTCAGATCGTTGTAAATTGATATGCCGCACATGACGAAATCGGGTTTTAGTTTATCACCATATTCGAAAAGCATTTCTCTGTATTGTCTAATATTATGGCCCGGAACTGCAAGATTGGCGAAAATGAACCTTTTAAAACCTGTGTAATTAGAAAGTCTCAGGCGCATTCTGAGAACCTGCATCATGGTCTGGTTATGATTTACCCAAGACCCGAATGTATTGGAGTCTCCAAGAGCAATTATTCTGAAATCTCCCGCTTCCTTTTTATCAAATTCTGTTCCGCGGAAGCCCCAGCTGTTTGTCTGTATTTTTGCCGCGCGATGAAAGTAGTTAGGAGGCAATGTAAAACTTATATCTTTATTCGGATGTGGATAAAATTCTACAGACTCAATCCGTTCATTTTTTTTAAAGGGCTCTTCCCAGAAAAATCTCAGTCCGAGTTCGATGAAGATAAGAGCTAGCAAGATTGTGAATAAAGTGAACAACAGCTTTTTGAAAATTGACATTACACTAATCCTTAAAATGAATTTCAAATTTTAATACTCAAATTCGAGATGTCAAGAATGTCGGAAGTGTCCAACGGCATAGATATTAAAGATGAAAAAGAAACAATACTGGTTTGACATTGATAAAAAATTACTATCTTTATATACTGTCAATTTAGAGGAAATCAAATGAAGAAGACAATGAATTTCACTTGTATCATGCTGTTTGCATTATCAGCGGTTGTCGTTTTTGGAGAAGTTAATAATAATCAAGTGGCAAATGTAGTTTTATTCGTCCTTGACGGTTGCAGAGCCGACTATCTTGATTTGGCGCCTATGCCGAACCTCCAGGAATTAAAAAAGAATGGGATGACGTATACGAATGCATGGATTGGATTGATGATCAATAACACACCTACATCTCATGCTGCTATACAAACAGGCATGTATCCAAAAAATAATGGAATAATAGGTTTTTATTGGAGAAATGCCGTTGAGAAAAAATGGATCAAGCCCAGCGATTGGAGAGCAGTGCTAAAGGGAGAACAATTGGAGATTATGCTTAAAAATAACGCGATAGGTTTTATTGGTTATTTGAAACAGAAAGGGAATTTTCTCTCTGCGTCCGTTAGCGGCCATAAGTTCTACGCCGCTGAAGCGATGGGCGGTCCATACTGCGATATTATAGCGTTTCCATCATGGGGTATCGAAAACCGCTTATCAGAAAAACAGAAACAATATGGCGACTGGCAATCCCTCTTTCATGGGAAGGAATCAAAAACAGTTAGTGTTGCATTTGTCAAAGGCAAGAGCCCGTCAAAAGAAGTTTTAGATGATATTGAAGGAAAGAGCATTTCAAGGGAATTCGGCGATGATGAATCATCCATCGAAATCGCGCTGAGTATAGTTAAATATCAAAATCCACAGGTTTTACTGATTAATTTGCCGCACCTTGATCATCTTGGTCATAAAACAGCCGGGGGGTATAAAAAATGGCGCAAAGCTATTGGTAAGTATATGACCAGGGTTGATTCACTGATCGGCAAGTTATTGGATGAATATAAAAAGAAGGGAATATACGATAAAACACTTTTCATAGTTTTATCTGATCATGGCATGATCACCAATGGTAAATCCATCTCAGTAAAAACCATCAGGACAAAATTTGGAGCAGGATTACTATCAAGTTCCTCAGGATTCCAATACTTAAGTTCATGGTTTTGGCGCATAAATATATCAGAAGAAGATGCAATCTACCGCTGTAATAATTTACTAAAATACAAATTACCGTATCTTAGGGCAATCTATATAAAACATCATGAAAACAATGAATATAAATATGAACTCCTACCCGTGTGTGAGAAAACAATTGAGGAAGAACTGGATTTATCCTATAGATATCTTCTTAATACTCATGCAACAACATATTCTCCCGATTTGTACTTGATAACTCGCGAACATGCCCTGTTTAACGATGTTATGCCGCGTGATTTAATGGGAAATCACGATAGCCCAACATGGAGGACACAACATATTCCTATGATAATAAGTGGTCCGGGTATTAAAAAAAATCAGGTAAGCGAATATCCAGCAAGACTTATTGATCTAGCGCCGACAATCCTGAAACTTTTCAATATCGAAGCGAATAATATGGATGGCATTATTCTGTCAGATGCTCTGATCGACACAGATAAAGATGCAATATTGAAACAGGAAATGATGAAGAAATACCTTGAACCATTGGTGCACTCGCTAATGAAAGCTTCCGATGAAGATTTAAAGCTTATATACCCTGAACTACCGGATCCTACAAGAATCCCATAACAATCCTCTTAAGTGACAAACGGCTTGAAAGATAATTGAGAGTTTAAATAGTGAATTGCTTTTAATTATTCTTCTTCTCCAGGATTCGAGCATGAAAAACGCAAGATAAAACAGCCAATCTGTCTTTAATCCGCGAGCTGAAGTTAGATTTCTAAATTTACCCTAATAAAGGTTCAAACTAGATAAGATTGTTTTTCACGATGATTTAATAAAAGGGCAACGGCACTATCAGCGTTTAGGAAGTTGATAAAAAAGATAAATGGAATATATTGATTTCATATGAGGTGTTTCGATGAAGAGAGAGATATATATTGCTTGTTGGTTATTATTGATTGTACCAACAATCGCAATCATGGGACAAACTCATGAGCAGCAAATCAGCAATTTGGTTTTGTTCGTCCTTGACGGTTGTAGAGCCGACTATCTTGATTTGGCGCCTATGCCGAACCTCGAAGAGTTGAAGAAGAATGGAATGACATATACGAATGCGTGGGTCGGATTGATGGTCAATAATACGCCAACCTCTCATGCAGCGCTACAGACCGGCTTATATCCGAAAAACAACGGGATTATCGGATTTTATTGGAAATTGGCCGGGAAAAAAATCTGGCTGAAACCGAGCAAATGGGACTCCGTATTAAGGGGAGAGCAAGGCAAAATTATGATGAGAAATAATGCGATAGGCTTTATCGGGTACCTGAAGGAGAAAGGTGAATTTCTGGCAGCTTCCATAAGCGGTCATAAATTTTATGCGGCGGAAGCAATGGGCGGACCATTATGCGATATTGTGACATTTCCCTCTTGGGGGATAGAAAACCGTCTTACGGAGGAGCAAAAACAATATGGGGATTGGCGATCAATCTTTACTGAAAAAAAGTCAAAAACGGTAAAACTTGCTAGCGTGAAAGGGAAAAGCCCTTCAAAAGAAGTTGTTAAAGAAATTGAAGAAAAGAATATTTCACGGGAATTCGGGGACGATGAATCATCCATTGAAATTGCAATGAGCATAATCAGGCATCAAAGACCCCAGGTTTTATTAGTTAATTTGCCGTGTCTCGACCATCTTGGCCATAAAGCTGCCGGCGGGTATGGGAAATGGCGCAGTGTAATAGGACAGCATATGACAAGGATTGATGAGCTCATCGGTAGGGTATTGAATGAATATAAAAAGAATGGAGTTTATGATAAAACCCTATTTATTGTTTTGTCGGACCATGGTATGGCGATAAACGGTAAAAATGTCTTATCTCAAGACATTAAAAAAATACTAGGCAAGAAAGTTTTATCATTCAAAAAAGGCACTATATCCAGTATGCCATGGTTTTGGAATATGAGTTTGACAAAAGAAGATATGCTTGTTAGGTGCGATAATCTTGCAAAAAGCAAGCTTCCCTACTTGAGAGCTATTTATTATAAAGAATATGAGAATGGCAATTATCGTTACAAGGTCATACCTGCCTATGAAGCCGCAATCGAGAAGGATCTTGACGAAGCATATAGGTATCTGCTCGATACGCAGGCAAATGACTATTCACCGGATATATTTCTGATTCCTTATGAGCACAGTCTCATAATAGGCGATATTCCGCCAGACAGCCATGGAGATCATAACTCTCCGACGTGGAAGGTTCAGCATATTCCGATGGTAATCAGCGGCCCTGGTGTAAAAAAGAATGAACAAAGCGATTATCCGGCGAGACTTGTGGATATTGCCCCGACGATCCTGAAGCTTTTCAATATTGAATCTGAAAGAATGGATGGCGTCGTTTTATCCGACGCATTACTAAATTCAGAAGGAAACGACCAATTGAAGCAGGAATTGATGAAAAAATACCTGGAACCTTTGATAAAAGCGCTCAAAAAAGTTTCTGATGATGATCTAATGATTCTTTATCCAACTTTATCGGATCCAACGAGAATTCCATAATGTGGCCTGACCCCCTAAAGCTGGACTACCTTGAGTATTAGTATTAACTTAGAGAGAGGTAGATCCAATGAAGCAAATGCGGAGCATTCTGTAAATGCGGAGCATTCTGTAAAAGCGTTTCAAAGTTGAGGAGATCTTCAGGATTCTGCGTGAATGTGAAGGTGGGCTGACTGGGATTGAGGCATGCCGCAAGCATAATATATCCGAGCAGACTCTTTACCGTTGGAAGCGCAAGTACGGCGGGATGGAGTTGTCCGAAGCCAGACGGATGAAGGCATTGGAAGAAGAGAATTCGCGTCTCAAGCGCAAGATCGCCGATCTGGTTCTAGAGTGTGACATACTTCGCGAGGCGAACTCAAAAAAATGGTGAGCCCGTCTCAAAAAAGACGGGCCGCGCGCTTCTTTTTTTTG
>Ga0315293_10000062_pt1 | contig 82145 bp, 78 predicted proteins | sample YL17G13_20_MG_FD_203071 | JGI IMG/M metagenome (GOLD analysis project Ga0315293, IMG submission 203071) | Sediment microbial communities from Yellowstone Lake, YNP, Wyoming, USA - YL17G13_20 | ecosystem: Environmental > Aquatic > Freshwater > Lake > Sediment | place: USA: Wyoming | collected...
TACAACCCGTGCATTTTGCATCGCACTGCGCTTCAGTCATTGTTGTTGTGCCTGACGGAGTTCCTGTGCCGCCTGATGTTTGTGCACCGCCACTGGCAGCCATATCAATATCACCCTGCAGGTGTGTTATACCCTGCACGAGGTCATTCGGGAATTCTATCCTGAATTTGCCTGGTTCTATTGAAGAATTTTTCGGCTCTCCGTTGCCGCGGTCACGTATCGTGAATGTTATCATGCTGTCCGTCGATGTTGTTTTGTCAGCCGAGGATGTTATGAAAGGTATTCTCTCCGCAACATCTATCACGACAGGGCCAGAACCGCGCACCTGGTTCAGCGTGGTCGACAGCGATTCGCCTGCGCGCTGCCTTCTCACGATTTCATTGTAGTCAACCACAAGGACCTCGTAGCTCGATGAGCCGCTGTAGTCGTAGCTCACCAAGAAATGCAGCTTCGCGTCTGTGATGATATTTGCAATCTCCCCCAGTGTCGGCGACCTCAGCATGAACGTCATCGGCCTTTCAGAGCCCATATACATCGTGCAGGCGCTTTTTATACCGCATACGTCTGGCTGGCATTTGCTCTGGTCCTTGTTGCACAGAACAGCTTTTGTTACAGCTTTGCCGCTCACGGTTTCAGTATAAACACCCTTGAATACGCTGGCATCAAACAGGTTGATGTACACATTTTTCGCTACCTTGTTGGCATCATTGTCCTGGTTTTGTATATTGATAAATAACTGCAGGTTTGTGTCAGGCAGCACGGTCTTTTCAGGCAGTGTATATTTATCGCTGATTACAATCGCGTTGTTTGTCCCGACTGTCTGCTCGGTTCTTGAAACCTTTATCACGTCAGAGCCGAAGATAGAGAGCAGGCTTTGGATGACACAGCCTGAGGTGAAAACTACTGCTATCATCAGGGCTGCAAGCAGCAGAAAAGGCCCGGTTTTTGAGACTTTTTTCTTACTCATGTTTTTCACTGTATCGATCAAAAACTTGCGAAATATTCTAATTAACTTTATTAATCTTGCCTTAATATAAAACTTATGAACCAGAGGTGACCTCGTTGTCGTTCGACTTCAATCCATTTTTCCAGACCTACTTTGTTGACTACGCGTGCAGGGGCTATAATATCTACAATACCATCACCTATGGTATAATATTCGCAATAGCAGTTTTCGCGACATACAAGCTGCTGAAGAGGTTGAAGCTCCAAATCGACAGAAGATTCCTGATAGGCATCTTCCCATTCATCATCATGGGCTCTGTCCTGCGCGTGATGGAGGATGCAATGGAGTTTTCCATGAACCCGAAGTTCGTCTTCCTCTGCTCACCTATAATCTACTTTGTGATATATTTTATAGCCCTGTTTTCATTGCTGTTTGCCATGGGAATTGAAAAGATTTTTAGCAAAAGAATGGGTGGAAAAGAAATAAGTGGAAAGGAGGATGCTACGGAGAAGAAAAAGCCTCCTGCCAAAGCAACAAAGAGAACGAAGAACAGTCATTCCAACCTACTCCCAGGGCGGGCGGGCGGGGGTAAAAATGTGTATGAATACTGGAAAATCTGGTTCGCCATCGGCCTGATTTTGGATATAATCTTCCTCGCGATGCTCCTGCAGAACGGAATCAGGAACCCGGTTGGTTTTGCACTGGTGGCAGTAATAGCAGGCATCTGGGCTGTGATTATTTTTGGATTTTATAAAATCCGCGGAAAGATTCATGCAAATTGGTTCACTCGTTTCAACGCACTCCTGCTCGGCGTGCACATGTTTGATGCATCCACCACCTTCGTGGCTCTGCAGTACTTTTCTTATTATGAGCAGCACGTGGCTTCAAACGCGATAATAGATATAGTAGGGCCAGCAGGCCAGTTTCTGCTAAAACTGGCTGTCGTGCCTGTTGTGCTCTACTTCCTGGAGCGCGAGCTGCCGAAAAAAGAAGATGAAAATCTCAAGAACTTTTTCAAGGTCGCTATATTGATTCTCGGAATGGCGCCTGGGTTGAGAAATTTCCTAAGGCTTGGCCTAGGCGTGTAGAATAAAAATAAAATTTACAGAGCTAAAAAAAGAAATTATTTCTTAGCTTCTTCAGGATCTTTTAATGTTATGTGCGGGCCTTCTCTATCAAAGTAGCCACGTTCTACTCGTGTGAACCAGCGTTCATCGGCACGTTCAACTTCCTGCGGGGTTATCTCGCCTGGCACCAAAACAATGCCATCCACACCATCGAGCATTCCTCTGTATAGTCCTTCTTGGTTTCTTGGGTAACCTTCTGGTACTCTTACATAAGGTGTCATTCTGTTTGCAGCCTGCTTGACATCTTTAACACGATCCGCAAAGACAAGCACCTCTCTAGGGCCATTGCCGCCTCTTGACGTGACATCGAGCTCAAGAATCGCGCCATTTGGCCTTCCGCGTATGTTTTCTTCTGCTTGCACAACTGCTGTATTGTTCACACGATATACATCATTCCGTCCGAAATATCCCTGAGGGGCTTCGCGACCGCAGCCGCGCACGCTTAAAACCACCAGCCCGCCCAATGCGGCGACCGCTAATACACCCGCATAAAGTCTGGGGTTTCTCCATAAAGGAACATTTGCCTGCATTTTCATTCACCTCTCGATTGTTATCAATACTATAGCCGAAAGCTTTTTAAGCTTATTGTTACTTAGAAGTGGTATTTAAATCACTATTGCTGTGGGTCGCTCTGTAAAACATCCGTATCTTCTCCGCCCAGCAAAGGAACAGAACCCACGCCAATGCTGGCATGAATATGAGGACCAGTGCTCCCAGGGCACCCGCTTTCCTCGTTATAAACCCAGGTGAAACACCCCGTCTGCTCAGCCAGTAACGCCATTTTGCTAAAATCTGTCTCGCCATCTATCACGAAATCTATTGCCTGACCTGTTTGGTGCCTGCTTGTTATCTTGCTTGGGTCAGAAGGTGCGCGGTAAGCCGATGTTATTTTTAGCTTTCCTCCCGATTTTTCATCGAGTATTTTTGCGCATGCAAGCGTGTTCGGTGACATTTTTTTGCTTGAGTCCTTGTCCCACGGAACTAAATTAGTCGGGTCAAAGCTCGTATCCTTTGGGCTGGCCGTTCTTTCAGCTATTGCCTTGCTCCAGTCGCCATTATCCTTCCGCCCTGCATATTCACAGTTTCCTAGCACAACACTGCCTGTAGTTATTGTTCCAATCTGCTTCAGTCCATAACAGTTCTTCCATGCGGCCAGACTCGCATCGCTAGGGAATGCGATGCCATCTATCTGCTTTTTCTTCGCCAGTATTTTCACGCCGCAGTTTATGTTCACTTGCTCACTGTCCTTTATCTGTTGTATGGAGCCTACATCAGATTCGCACTGCGCACTGTCTATGTCAGCAAGGTCAAGCTTCCATATCTTGCCGATGAGGTTGGATGGCGTAGTCTGCGGCGTGGTCGAAGTTGTCATATATTTTGAAACATCTTTGCTATTAACACGATCGACATATTGTTCATCACAGTTTGCGCAATTGCATGCCCATCCATTATAACCCCTTAGCGCTGCATTCCATTCTGTGTAACTTTGATAGTTGCAGCCTTCACATGCACTGGCTGCCACCACGCCACTGCAACCATTCTTGAACTGGTCGTACTTACTTCTTAGTATTTTCACCCCACAATCGATATTTTTATCAATGTCCAGAACGTCTTCTCTTGTCATGCTGCATGAACTCCACGAGCATATCTGCATGATGCCAACACATCCAGCGCTGCTCCCCTTCACGCCATCCGGCCCACAGCTATTTGTGCCATCCTTGCAATGGGCCATGCTGCTCTCCTGAGCAGCCACTTTTAATGCCAGTTCGAAAGGAACATTGTATTTATTTGCAGCTGCTTGTATTTTTTGTGGTATCTCACCAACCGCAGTCACACTTCCACCGCTTCCAGTCGCCGGAGGCCATATTCTAGATGCAACCAGCAGTTTTGCATCGTTCTCGTTGCCAACCAACTGTGTCAGTGATTTCAATGTCGTGCCGCTCACTGTCATGTCATTTTTGTTTACAGCATTTGTTATCATCGTCTGCATATCAGAAGCTGTGTATTTATCCCAGTTTTCCTTTGGCCCTGCTGCGCATTCCGTCGTCCCGCTAATCGGCCACCCGCCCAGCGGGGCCGTGACTTTCACAGACTTTTCCATTAGGAGCATGAACTTGTAGTTGTCAAGCTTTGCTGTTATCAGGCCGGTTAAGCTTTGCTGGTTAGAGCCTAGTGTATTTACAGTGAACTTGCAGTATATCGGGAAGATTTCCCCAAACTCGTATGCGCGTATGTCCCATTTTTGAAGCATGGTGATAGTGCACATTCCATTTGGGCAGTCATCAGCCTGAGCTATGATAGAGCCGTCATCCCCTTTCTTTATGGATTCGCATTTCAGGTTGCTGCCGAGCACAGAAGGAACAGTTATCATCATTTTAGTGCCCTTGTCGAGTGCCACGATTCCATCAAATCGGGTATTGCTTATCGAAGCAGTTAATATCACATCCCTGCCACTCTCCAGCGGCTGCGGTCCCACGTTTAATGAGAATTGTGCAGGCCCTGCCTTGCCCTTGGCGATTTCATTGTAGTAATACCGCTCTGTCTTCACGGTCTGCCTTCTTTGTATCTCTTCCCATGTCGCAATCTCTGTGGTGAGCGATGATGTTGTTGAATAGGTGTAATTGACATGTATCACCGGCTTCGCGAACACAACCTCTGCAGCTCGGGTAGATTCCGGCCTGCCCTGCGCAGTGAAGTCCACGCGCACAGAATCGCCCTCGCCCTTTCTGAGGGTTGACTTGTGGTCTATCTTTGTTGTCACGACATTACAGTGCCTGCCGCCTGTGATGCCGGATGTAGCCTCTGTATTTATTCCCAAAAACGTTGACTTGGCGCCGGTCTCAGCATTATATACAGCCTCAACCCCCTGGCAGGATGCAGATATCACAATATTGTGCGCATCCTGCTCACCCTTGTTTTCCAATATGGCGTACATGTAGAATTTCGAGCCTGACGGCACAGAATCCGGGACAGCATCCAGCCTGGTTATCTCAATACCCTTTGGAAAATCAGTCGGCGTTTCTGGCCGCACGTTCATTAATTGCTGTTGTGCATACCATTCAGTAGGGTTGACCATGAGCAGCCAGATGCCGCTGAACGTGTTCTTGACATTGAGCCAGACAAATTTCAGCGGTGTCAGTATTTGATCCCTAACTTCACGGACATAGCCGCTGTACGGCCCGAGCGAGAAGTACCCAAACACCATTATGATAACAGCTATCGGGACAATCGCGTTGAACCCGCCTGTCGCATAGAACTGGAACGCGCCTATGATGCCGAGCAGTATGAACCCGAACCACCATAAATAGGTCCCGGACATTATGGTTCCCGGAGGCTCCCATCCCATTGCTGCCAGAAAGATTATCGCGGTATACGATATGATAATTCCTGATATCATGTGCGTGAATATCTCCATCGGGTATTTTGCAGTGAACATGTTCACCAGCGTAAGGAAGAGCAGACCCACAGCCGGTGCAGCGAACATTATCAGGGGATTGACAGGTGTTGGCGACCACCAGCTCAGGAAAAAGAACTGCGCAATCACGATTGCAGAGCCGAGTATCCACGGACCAGTTAAAAACTCCCAGAGATTTGAAACTATCATTCTGTAAACATCACCGGCTCGCATTGCTTGCATCCCTATTGCACGCGTTCCAAGAGCAATGCTACCACCAATCCTTCTGAGCGTTGACCTTGTATTTCTTGTCCAGAAATCAGTGAGCATGGCCGCCTCTGCCATCATTTCATTTTTCAAATACTCTGTTACAGAGTTCACCCCCTGTGGAGGAGCCGTCCCGTAAGGAGTACCCGCCCACTGCAGCTTGTATCTCCAAGCAGCTTCTGATGCAATTTTTGGAGCTTGGGCATCCAGATATCTTTTCAAATCATCATAAATATCAGTCGCAGCCAATATAGCTCGTAGTTGATTTTCAGTGTCACGCATTCCTTCCTGAACGCCATTTATCAGTGTCTGAACAGCGCTCACATCGCTATTGACATCTCCTTTCATTGTTTGGCCGAATAAGCCCAGTAGAGATTGTAGGTCAGTTCCTCCTCTCCCTCCCTGAAGCCTCTGAGCCAATGTACGTTTTTCCTTCTTTTCCACGCCCCGTACATGACTATTGAGTATTCCTAAAAATCTTCTGTATTCCTTGGTCATGGTTTTATACTTTCTTGTCAATTTTCTGAGTTCTGCCCTGTGAGAATTCATCATGTATCGAGCTCTGTTCTTCGCAGCTACGCCCATCTGCTTCCTGCCCCACATGATTGCTGAGCGCACAGCAGGCATCATGGTCTTCATGCCTTGCAGGGTTTCTTTGCCGAACGCGCCTCTCTCCTGCGCACCGCGACCCCCAGGCTCGTACCAGCCGCGGTTCCCGCCGATTGTACCTGGAACGCGAGCTGGTTTGGAAATCTCGGCTAACGCGCGGTTAGCTTCGTTCGCATCAATCAGGCGCGCTTGGCGAAGGCCAATAATTTGTGCCCATGCGTCATTTCTTGGAATATTCCCCCGTTTGTATTCGGTTAGTATATACTTCACTTCATCTGAGAATTCAGCTTGTTGGGGCTGTTGCGTTTGGGTACCTTGAACATTCTCACGTTCAGGTTCACCTGCTTCTTGTTGCCCGCGCTGCGCTTCTCCTCTGGAGCGCGCAACAGCCTCCGCAATTCGCTCTTCTTCTGTCAGAGGTGGTTGTGCAGGTCTAACAGTCCTGCCCCTGCCGCCACGTCCTTCAGGTAGCAGATTTATTCTTGCATTGGACGCTTTGTCAGGTCTTCGCCTTCTGAATGGATACCAGACCATCTTTTCACCTATTGACTACTAAATCTTCGCATGCATTTCGATATTTTCATGCATAATTGATTCCATTTACTGGTTTTATTATTGAGCGGCCGCAATAAAAAGATTTTCAGAAGTTTGAGAAAAAATAAAATCAAGCCATGTATTCCAATTCAGGCTACACCCCGCGTGAGTTGTACGCGCTTGTCACGTTTATTATCAAGCTGCCGCTTCTTCTCTGAAGGCGTTGGTTTCCAGGCAGCGCCAGCCATTTCTCCGGAGCCCCCTCATCCAAGTCGGCCTCATTTTTCCACGGCCTTTCGTAATCAGGTCCGTATATTCTACTCAGATCAGAAGAATCATACAAAGCACACAGTCCTATGGAAAGCAGTCCGTTGGTTTCGTCCACCCGGCCGAAATATTGGTTCTGCGGCCGCGCGCCAATCCTATCTGAAAGAGGAGCAGCGCCGTATCTTTCTTCTAATCTGCCAGCAGCTTGAACAATCCTGTCGCAGACCTCCTGCGGAAGATCGCTGACAATCTCCGGGGGCAGTATAATCTCGCTGTACACGAAGCGTCGTCCGCTTTCACCAGACGGGTAGCTGCCATTATTTAGGCGGTGGATGTGTTTTCTTGCTTCCGGCCCCAGCGTCCTGGAAACAACAAGATTCAGATACCTACGCATAGCAGAAACAGCTCTGTCGTGCTTCTCTGCTGCTTCCAGCGCAGTCTTAGGCGTAATACTCATAACCACACCAACCAATTAATCACAACCATGCTCATGGGAACGCCTTCATACCAAAGTCTTGATAACTTATGTAACTTATGGCAACCTTTCCCCGTCCAGGCAGCTCTCCCTCATAGAACACACTACCACCCACAACGTGTCTGCCTCTATTTCTGGCCATTGCAACACGACCAACCCTCTCGTTAGGAAATAGTCGGTATACATCATATTCCACCATGGCATTTCTAGTCTCACAGCCATCGACAGGGGGATATTCACGACCTATTGGTCTTACCGTGGGGGTTCCTATCGACAAGCGTATACCTCCGTTTGCCATATAGGTGTTTCTCAAGAATGCTTCAAGATGCGGAGCCTCTGGTATGCCCTTCCTTTCTGCCTTCGGTTTTTCTTTTTCTGAACCTAGCGTTGACACAGCATCACCTCATCTGTAACCACTATTAAGTGGTTTATTAGTATTTAAAGATTTTTATCATAGCGAAGTATATACCAGAGAAGATAGGTCTACACGGATTTGATAATTAAAACAATTATTGATAAAAATAAGCATGATAGTTTTATATTTTCATTCCATCTAATTCGTTGTGATGTGTGGTTATCTATGCATCCCAGAATCATTCTGACATCCGACCGCTCGTGGATGAGCGAATACTCTGGCATCATGTTTTTGGGATTCGCCACCTGCTTTCCAAAGGGATTTCTGCCGGATTTTCTGTTTTTCAAGATATTCTGCCCGCCGGTCGAGCAGAAAAACGGAGTGGTGAAGTACGCGCCCTACGGTTTAAGGAAAATAGAGGCCTCGTTGCTGGAGAATGGTTTTAATCAGGAAGACATCGCAGTGATCGACCCCGAGCACATCGGAAGATACATCAAGCACGCAAAGGTTGTAGGCATCGGCGGGAATGACATATTGGGAAAAGGCCCCACAACGCAGATAATCACGCAAATAATCGGCGTGGATTCAAAAAAAGCGTATTCTGCATTCAAATTTCACGAGCTCTACTACCGCCTGCAGAAATACAAGAAAAAATACAACTTCAAGACCATCCTGGGCGGGCCAGGCAGCTGGCAGGTTCTTGGGGAGAACTATGACATAGACTGCGTGGTCCTTGGAGAGGCAGAAAACATCGCTGCTGATTTGTTCAGAAAGGCGCTGAACGGCGAAGAGCTGCCCAGGCAGGTAGAAGGAACCATAGTTGATGTCGAGAAAATACCGTTAATAAAAAATCCATCACTGGGCGGATTGATCGAAATCACCCGTGGCTGCGGCCGCGGATGCCGTTTTTGCACGCCGACCATGCGTGCCTTCCGCTGCTATCCTATTGAGAAAATAATCAAGGAAATTACGCTGAACGTGAAAGCCGGCCGCGATTTGGTGCTGCTGCATGGAGAAGACGTCCTGCGCTACCAAGCAAACGGCTTTCGTGTGAATCGTCCAAAAGTCGAACAGCTATTCAGAGAAGTTGCAAGGCTCGTCCCGAAAGAGAACATAAACATGAGTCACATCGCGCTCTCATCAGCGCTGCAGGAGCCCAGGCTTATAGAGAATATCGCAGAGATTCTGAATTTGGGCTCAAAGGAATATCCATGGACCTCTGCACAGACAGGGATAGAATCTGCCAGCAGCCGCCTGATTGCAAAATACATGAAAGGAAAAACCCTGCCCTATACAGCAGAGCAGTGGGGTGAAGTTGTCAGAGAGAGCTTCAAGCTGCTTGCTGGCAACAACTGGGTGCCCTGCGCCACGCTTATAATGGGCCTGCCCGGCGAGCGGCCAGATGATATCGTGAAAACCACAGAGCTCGTTGATGACCTGAAGGATTACAAAAGCCTGATAATACCACTGTTCTACGTTCCAATGGGCACAGCCGCAATAGGCGAGCTGTTTACAAAAGAAAAAATGCATTACGAGCACTGGGAGCTCCTGGCAGCGTCTGCAAAGCACAGCATAAAATGGATGAAGGGCCTCGCATATGATACGATGAACCTGAAATCCCACGGGTTCTCAAAAGCAGGTCTCGACATGGTTGTGAAAATCTGGGAAAGGTCCACTCTGCCCTATCTGGACAGCATAAGGGACGGACAAATAATACTTCCGAGAAACCTGATGGATACAGCGCTTGGCCTGATAGCGAAAAAGCCTATAGGCAGACTGTACATGAAAAAGGAAGTTGGAAAATAGGAATTAATTCAGAATCTTACCTGTAAATCCTTCACTGAAAAGGCTGCCCCGTCGACGGATTCTATCACCAGTATGTTTTCGCCTATGCGGACATCTCTGCTCGTGAACGTGAATGATTGATAACCTTCCTCTGCGCGCATGTACTGGTTGTAGAGTGCGCTGCCATCGTGGTATATCTTCACAGTGTAGCCGCCGGCGCGCGACACGTCCACAATGTTGAATTTTATATACCCGCGAAGCTTGCTGTTGTATTTACTCTCTGCCACACTGAAAGGCAGTTCTATTTTAGTTACAACAGGTACTGTGTAGAATACTTTTAGCGTACCGCTTCCAGTGAATTTTGAGTCGTGCTCGGATTTTATTGTGAGCAGGTTTTGATAGCCAATGCGGTTGCTGAATTTCACCAGCTGGAATTCATCCGCAGGTCCGCGAAAAATCTCCTCGCCGTTCAGCTCTATTATTGCTGTGCCGAAGTGCTCATCAAAATGCAGCTCCAGCTCGCCGCGCGTGAATTTCTGGAAATCATCAAACGTGAATTTCACCTGCGAAGAAGATAGCACATAGCTGGTTACATCCAACTTAACATTCTCCAGCTCGTAGAAAGCAGGAGCCCACATCCTTGCACCAGAGCTGCCAGCCAGGATTTCAACATTATAATCAGTCAGGTTATCCCTTTTTGGGAGGAATATACTGTAGTCCCCGATATTAAGGGTCTCGCTGAAGACACTCTCTCCGTTCAGCTTTATCACCAGCGGGCCATAGCTATTGGTGTTTTTCACGTGGAACGACACCCTGGCATCCTCCACACCGTCAGCACGCATGAAAAACCTGAGCGAGTCCTCGCCGAACATCAGGCCAGAGAATATCTTCTTGTAGTCCGCGCTCTCTGTTCTTGTCTGCTTCACATTGCTTACCTGAACTGCAAAATTATACACCTTTGAGAACTCCTTTTCCTCCACGCCAACCGGTGTCGCGTTTTTGATATCCTTCACGAGCTCAGGCGTGTAGCCATAAGCAGCGCCGCTGCCTGTCAGCAAACCGGTCGGTCCGAATGCGCCCATCAGCACAGCTAATAGAATGAGCCCGCCTACCAGGCCAACAATAAATGGATCAGGCATACATTCACCTAATTGTTACTATTGGTAAGTTATAAATCTTTAAAAAGGTTTGTATTGTCCGAAATTGAGAATTATACGCGTATTATCAGGAGAATAAAGATGCGGAGGGCCGGAAATTCCCAAATCCCTTAACTTATAATCAGAATTTTCGTAAGAAAATTCTGGTATTTCTTTTGAGGCATACAAAGACCTTTTTTCAACCGCTGGACGATGCTTTGCATCGTCATTCACTTCCGAAAAGGGATTTGTTTTGAACCGACGAACGGACTAACCGACAGGATTTCTTATCATCTACCGAAAGACGATGCAACCGCCTGCCGTCGCTTTGCGACGGATGTACTGGCATCGTCATACGATTTTTCAAATCTCAAATTTACAAAACTTGAGTCCTGCGCCTTTGACCATTCAAGAGCCCAATTCTCTCCTTGCCAAAACCCTTGTTTTCCTTGAACCCAAGGGACTTTCTTTTACAAAAGAAAGGGGCTTGACTTGGCTACCTCCGCATAATTGCACTATATAATTGCACTATATAATTATTAGGATTTAAATTTGTAAGAAAAAACTACCGCATGCTTTCTAGCTCGCGTTTTAGCGAGGCAATCTGCTTCTGCAGCTCTGTGAGAGAGTCTTCTATCTGGTGAACCTCGATCTCGCCGGTAGGGAAATCCATCTCAAATCCCTTCGGCCTGAGCAGTTCGGTGTCTATTTCAATGATGGATTTCTCCAGCCGCTGTATGGTGGCGCGCATTATCTTGTTGGCATCGCTTCGCAGCGCCTCCAGCTCGTTTATCACAGCGAATAGCTGCTTCAGTCCAGAAATAAACATCTTGATTTCTGCTATCGCCGCCAAGGCTTCCCTGTATTTTTCAACCTTGACGAACAATGGGGCGAAGTCTTCCCTTGGCTTTTCATAGTATTCCGGCGCCTCGGGCATGCCAGGCATGGTTGATATCGATGGCATCGAAGACCCCGAAATAGCCTCCCTTATATCGTCAACATCCTCATCCTTTTTCCGTTTGAAGAACATCGTATCACTTAACATTATTTTTACGCTATTATTTAAATAAATTCTATGCGGCGGCCGGGAATCGAACCCGGGTCTCAACCGTGGCAGGGTTGTGTCCTACCGATTTCTCACCTTTTCCGTACACGATTTTACGCGTAGCGTAAAAGGGTGTCTAGACTACCACCGCATTAGTTTTCTTATATTTCTCTTATAATGAATTTAAATCATTCCGAAGCCGCTTTTTATATTTTTTACATATAATACAAAGATGTCTGTTGTGCTTTCTCCTGATGAACTGGAAAGAGTTATGGCTGATCTGCGGGAAGCCTTGCCTGGCAGACATATATTACAAGCATCTCCATCGCCGCCTTCTTGTCATTGCGGGAGAGGTGGCCCCAGTATTGGCAAGTATAAATATAATGGAGAACCAATCACCCTAGAAAAAGACATCGAGGTATTTTACTCTATCCATGAATAGAGATTTCCTGGTGGTGAGGAACTCATAGAGCTGCATCGGCCAGATACCTATCATATATGGGTTGAAAAAAGGACGCCTCTCACAAGAATAACGCTTTTTGAAAATAATATGACCGACGAGGATCGTGCTGACGGCATGGAAGTGAGGGAGGCGATGCTTAATGCAGGAATTCCTCCGGATTTAAATTTTTTCCTTTTTCTTCACAACTGGCCTGTTGATGTGTTTATTCCTGAGGAAGATATAAAACAGTATTGGATGTCTGACCGAATTCTGCATCCTGACGTCGCTGTTCCAGAGATGAGATTCTTGTCAGGTCTGCCTATAAAACAGGACTATGTGATGCTGCTCCACCCCGGCTACTACACCGGCACGCCAGAAGAATTTGACGTTACTGACAATAGTGCTAATGGAAAGCTGATTATTAGAGAAAGAATTGACCCCCGAAGCCATTATGGCCTATACAATAATTGCACGGTTTGTCGTGGAGAGAAATACAGGCATCTTAAAGCTGTCAGGTTTCTAGTTTTCATGGGAGGAGAACAAGTTCCAGTCGCCTGCGAATTCTGCATAGAAGAATACCTGGAAGGCGTAGCCAAAGCAGCCAGAGCATACCTAGGTCCCGCTAATTCAACTAAATAAATTAGAATTGAAAGAAAAAATAAAAACAAACTACAGTTTCGCTTTTCTTACCCATCTCTTTAGGATGTCGGCTGCAACTTCCCTACCGCCCAGGCCAAAGGCCAATGCAAATGCTACAGCTACAGCGCCGATCATTATCAGCAAGATGTTTCTGACTAGCTCTGCATTAACACCAAGCAGTGGTAGAGCCAATGCTATTGCTACATACATCGTGAAGAACAGGATTATCTTTCCAGCCAAGGCTGAATATGGTTTTCCTGTTTTTCTGAGCTGTGTCTTGATGTATTCTCCTACAAGATAGCCGACTGTTATTATTGCAGATGCACCGATCACCATTGGTATGAAGTCACTGATCGATGAAACCCACAACGAGAGCTCCGGAATTCCCAGTATACCCGGCGACAATGCTGCTGCTATGAACGCAAGGTATATCCACCACCTTGTTATTAGTGCGAAGATGTTTGCAAGGCTGACGGGTGGCTTGTGCGTCTCTGTGACGTAGTAGTCCAGTTTTATTCTCAAAAGGACTTCTTTGACTACCCGTCCTACTATCTTGCCTAAGACAAGACCTATGACGAGCAGTATTATTGCTACAACCAGGTTGGGCAAGAAAGCTACTGTTGAATCCGCTAAACCTGTCAAAATCTCTGATATCTGAGCTACCATCTTACCACAGTATAATCTTGTTTTCAGGGTGTTAATAAAGATTTCTAGTCGCAATTTCCTAGAATTACGGGGGAATTACGTTTGAAATGCCTGTAAAATCGGAATAAAATAAGTAAAGCGTCGGCTGCATGCCGGACCCGCAAAACCTACGGTTTTTCAGTTCTTGGAAATTCCTGATTTTCCCGTTGACTTGTTTCACAATTCATAAGAAAAAACGCCGGCTGCAGGAAATTCCCAGCCTTTCTTTCAGAAACCCTAAAGTTTTCTTTGAACCCCCGGGCCTTTCTTTTTCAAAAGAAAGGGGCTGTTTTGAACCTGCACGTGCCAGAGGCACACCAGCTCTCAAGGCTGGCGCATTCAACCGATAGGCGACATACGTCGCCAGGCTTTAGCCAAGTTCTGCCAAGCCGGCATAACCGATAGAAGTCGAAGGTTGCTAGACGACCTTTGGTCGTCATTCAGTTTTCAACTTCATTCGATTGGTTTAATATCAGTTTTTATAAAATTTAAATAAGAAGGAAGCGCCGGCTGCAGGATGTTCCAAGCCGTTCTTTCTTGAACCCGATGGCCTTCTTTCTTTTGAAGAAAGAAGGGGCTTTTTTGAACCTGCGTTGGACAAAGTCCAACGTGCTAACTCATTTCCGCCATTTTTCCGTACACGCTTTTACGAAGTAAAAGGGTGTCTCGAGGCACGCGCGTTTACCAAGTTCCGCCAAGCCGGCACATCGATAAGCTGAAAATAATGTTTCAACTTCGGGCGGTCCTGTGCTTTAATATTTTTAATCAAGTATTAAAAATCTCCAGTGATGCGTATGACTGAAAAATGCCGCTGTGGCCAGGATGCTATCTATTTTCGCAGGCATGAAGGAAGGCACTACTGCAGGGACTGTCTTATCGCACAAATCGAGAAGAACGTCAGGCGGACGGTTCGTGAGAACGGATTGATAAAAAGCGGCGACCGCATCGCTGTGGCGCTCAGCGGCGGCAAGGATTCAGCCGCGCTTTTGTGCATACTGAAAAAATATGAGAAGGCTTTTCACATCAGCGTATGCGCCATAACCGTAGACGAGGGCATAGCAGGCCAGACCGAGAAGACGATTGATGCTGCGAAAAAAGTCGCAAAGCAGCTGGCTGTCGAACACCACATCTTCTCATTCGAGAATGAATTCGGAATCCGCATCGACAGCATAAAAAACCGCATTGCAGAGAAAGAGATAAATTACTGCACATACTGCGGCGTTTTACGCCGCTCTCTTCTGAACAGGAAAGCCCGCGAAATCGGCGCAAACAAGTTGGCTGTTGGCATAAATCTGGATGACGAGGCACAGAGCATTCTGATGAATTTTCTGCGTGGCGACCTCTCGCAGTTCCAGCGTTTGGGCGCAAACCCGATAATAATCGAAGACGAGAAGTTTGCGGCCAGGATTAAACCGCTCCGGAACCTGCCAGAAAGCGAAACCGAGCTTTACGCTGCGCTTAACGGATTGGTTTTTCACAAGGGCAGGTGCATCATGCCAACAGATACGATGCGCTGGAACATCAAGGACATGCTCAATGCTCTGGAAGAACAGCGGCCAGGAATCAAGCTGCAGATAGCCAGTTTCTACGACAGGCTGAAGCCAATGATAACAAAATCAACAGGCGAACAGGTGGGATATTGCAGGTGCGGTGAGCCGACGTCTCAGGGACGATGCAGGACATGTGTTTTGTTGGAAGAGTTAGGCGTCAGCGGGAAATGAATTCATAGAGTTTTTCGAAGTCATCTTTATCATAACCCACAAGCGGATTGAAAACCACCATAGCACTCTTTTTTTTCTTTCCGATAACTGCTATTGCCCCGTTCTTTCTTGCTTCTGTGATGTTTTTCGCGGTTTTCAGTTTTCTGCCCGTGCTCCATTTTTCCAAGATACTATATAATTTTTTGTCACACTTTCCGATCGCGACTACTTCAACGCCGCGCTTCATCATCAGCCAGGCGGCAGCCAAACCCTCCTTGCTCAAAAGAAAACCTGCAACGCGTCCGCCTGTCCCGAGCGGCATTCCGCCAGGTCCTGCTGTGCTCTTGGAATAGATGTAGCACCCGTCGCGAATCTCGATGCACAATCTGTTATCAGGTTTGGACAAATCCACCCGATGACCCATTTTGCATATCTCTCTCCCGATTTTTTCCTTCAGCTGCTGGCTATTCGGTCGAAAGGACTTGTCCGAGCGCCTTGCGTCAACAGCAAAAGTGCCCTTCCTGAAGGTTTTCGCAATTCTTATGGAATTTTTCTTTATATCAGGGTAATTTTTTTCGCAGGTGATTGCAGGAGAGAATGATATCACGCCAAATGTGTGCTCCAGAGCGGCGGATGCCTTTCTGATGTCATCCGTCTCTATAACTATACGCCCGAAAAGAAGCTTCGTCCTTGCTTTTATTTTAAGTTCTTTTAATTCCCGGCGTATGTTGTCCATCAGGATTCTTTCAAATTGTCTTCGCACAAAATTGGTTTTCAGATATAATTCGCCGTATCTAACAAGCAATCCGCTGTACATAATCATCCTAATAGAAATTGCGAATTTAAATCACGAGGCTCCTCGCCTGGGTAACCACGTCCTTCATTCCCTTCTTCAAAAGCCTTTTTTCATTTTCGAGTGCGTCCTGTATTGTCAGAATGTTTGCATTGAGCAGCTTTCTTTTTACTACGATATCAGTTTTCAGTATGGTTACAGGGTACATCTTATTTTTTTCTATCAGGCTGTCAAGTGCGATGTCGCCTTCATAACGCCAGCCAGTCATCCTGAAGTTTTTGCCGTGCGCATATTTTTTAGCGTGCTCTGAGAATTTCGAGTTGGTGAATATCCATGCGCCAGAGAAATTGTCGCTGTTTCTACCAGCATGAAAACCGTCTATGATGTCTTCAAGCCGGGCCTGCACCTGCAGGCAGACCTCCAGTCCGCAGAACCTGTGTGGGTTGAAGTGCCGTTTGCACTCAACCAGGAATTTCTTCCCTCCGATTTCTGCAACCAAATCAACCTGGTGCTCGATTACCTTCCCCTGTATTATCTGGTTCCACCTGACCTTGTAGCCGTTGGATTCCAGTATTTTCTTGGCATACAGCTCGAACTGCTCGGGCCCTATGTCAGCCACCGCATCCCTTAGTGTAAGAAAAATGGATGATTTAGATTTTCTCCTGTCAAGCTCGTCAATCACCATTCTGTAAACAGCGTGCGTGGTCATGCCCTCCTTCGTGTTTTTTTCAATGTAGTCAGCTATCTCCCTCGCCATTTTCTCGCTCGCATGCGCCCGCAAACACGTTCTGACGATTTTTTCCTTGTCAAATCTCTCTTTTCTGCCGTCTGATTTTAGCACAAACATTCGCTACACTTCCTGCAGTATTTTATGCATCGGGTTCGCTGCCACAAAGCCGCCTCTGCAGCCCTTCTCGTCAAACTTTTCTATACCATCAACATCTTCCCCGGAATATATTAGAAAGGGCACGGGACCAAACGAATGCTCACCCGTGGCAGAAGATGTCTTGTGGTCGCTTATCACTGCTATCTTTATGTGCCGCAACTTGATGATTTTTGAAAAAACCTCATTGTCTATTTTCTCTATGAATTTTATCTTGCCTTTAAAATTCTTGTCGTGGGAAAAAACATCCGCCCCGTTTATGTGCATCAAAACAAAATCATAACGCTCAAGGGCATTTATGGCAATGTCTGTTTTTTCTGAAAGGTCTTCTTCGATATCAGAGTACCCGCCGGCAGGTATCACATCAATGCCGAGATATCTTGATATCCCCTGTATAATGCCCGAGTTGCTCACAGAGCATGCCCGCATGCCGTACCTTTCTTTGAAAGACTCCGCTCTTTTGTATGAACCAGGGCCGCGAATCAGAATGAAATTCGCAGGATTCCTCCTCTTTTTGTTTATTGGGTCACTGCTCAAAATATCCTGTGACCTTTTCAGAAAAGCATTCAGAACGTCAGCGGTTTTTACTGCTTTTGCATCTTTGCCCAGGGCGACTATTTTTTGAGGTTTTTTTCTTCCAATGTCAGAGTCTGACACAGCCGGGCTGAATCCGCTCAGTTCCAGTACCCCCCGGTGGCCAACACCCTTGTAAAATTTTATCTTCACGCCGTTTATGGACATGCTCAATTTTTTTGACAACTCTTTCAGACCGCTTTCGTCCCGGCCAGCCCGCCTGTCCAGGATGTTCCAAGCTTTGTCAACGGTAGCGAAATTTGCCCGGAAATATATTGCATTCTTTGTTGGTTTGAGCCCGATGCCCAATGCTTCCAGAAAACCGCGGCCGGGCGATTCGCTCCACGAGTAACCGAGCAGTTCAAGATTCGCTATCTCAGACAGGCTCTTTACATTGTAGTCCTTTGGCGCAGCCGGGCCTGTCCATATTCCGCAAAAGCCGTTGGCTGCCAGCATGTCTAGGTACGGTTTTTTTGCCAAGGCCAGCGCGCTCTTCTCCTTGTCAGCAGCGCCATCCATTATTATAAAAATAATTTTTTTCATATTGTCAGCCCCTTTTAATGCCATTGACTTCCTTTATCAGCATATTCTTTGTGGATATTATATAGCCATTGTTTTCTTCAGCCACGCTTGCAGCACACCTAAGCTTGGGCTTTTTCTCCGAATATATCGTATAAAGCGTGTCATTCTTTCTCACGCTGTCGCCAATCTTTTTTTCCAGAACTATGCCAGCATACCTGTCCTTGGGCGCACCAGCAATCTTTGCTATCTGTATCAAGACCCTGTTGCTTATGTAGGAAATCCTGCCAGCTTCCTTTGATTTTATCTGCGCCTTTGCGGCATTCTTTTCGATCTGGATATCAGATGCCTTCACCTTCGGATTGCCGCCCTGTGCTGCTATGATTTCCCTGAATTTTTTTTCAGCCTGTCCTGACAGCAGAATCTTCATCGCGGTTTTTTTGTTGCCCTTTCCTACCATCTGAAAAATCAGGCCAGCCAGTGTAGCTGCTTTGTCTATCAAATCCTTTGGTGCCTTCTCAGGATTGCACAGCGATTGCAGGGCCTCCCTTGCTTCAACAGCAGGACCTATTGCATAGCCAAGTGGTTGGTTGCCCTGTGTGATTGCGCAGTCCACCCGGATGCCAAGATGCTTGCCGAGGGCAATGAAACTTTGGGCAAGTTTCTCCGCCTCTTCCCGGGTCTTCATTTTTGCCTCCGGCCCTGTTGGTATGTCAATGACAAGATATTTCGAGCCGAATATCTTCTTCTTGCTCATGACCGAAGGAATAAGCAGCGGGTCCATCTCAAGCGGCCGTTCTATCTGGATTAGAAGGTCATCAGCCGGCGCGAGGTTCAGCGACCCGCACCACACCATGCACCCGCCTGTCTTTTTCACAACCTCTTTTATTTTCTTCATGCTCAGCTCGACAGGCGCTACCATCTCGACCCGGTCAGCTGTTCCTGCCGGGTCTGTTATTGCGCGCGATGATGTTTTGGGTATTGTCAGTCCCGCAGCCGCCACTATTGGAATCACGATCATTGTTGTCTTGTCGCCAGGGATGCCGCCGATGCTGTGCTTGTCCACTATAATGCCTGAAAAATTTGGCTTCCTCCCGGTTCCTACCATTGCATTGGTCATGGCAAGGCTCTCATTCAATGTCATGCCATGAATATGGAGTCCTGTCACGAGCGCAGCCAGCTCTAAATCATTGAGATCGCGCTCAACCACATCACGTATGATAACCTTTATTTCTTCAGCGCTCAACTCGTTGCCATCGATTTTTTTTCTTATGAACTTCTTCGAGTCCAGCTCCTCGCGCAGTATCGCTGTCACGAAGTCCCGGCTTTTCAGCCCAAGAATATCTTTTATCTCGGTGTAAACTATAATTTCGCCAGGCCTGACGAATCTATCCGTAACATTCACAATGGCTGTTATCTTTTTCTTTCCTTTTGTGAGCACTATCCTGTCCAGCGGGTGCACGCCCAGCTCCGCGGCATCCTCATCGTTTATTATGGCGATGGTTTTTCCGCCAGCATCCAGATTAAGCAATCGGACTCGAAGCTTCATCCAATCATCCTCTTTACTGCTTTCGGGCTAAATATCCCCCGTTCGGTTATCACAGCTGTCACGTATTTCCATGGTGTGACGTCAAACGCAGGGTTTTCTATCTTAACATTCTTTATGCTGCACAGCTCATCGCAGTCCCTTTTTTCTATGATGATTTTTCGTCTCCTGTCGATTTTCATCGTGTCGGATACCACGTAAACAGGTTTTCCGAATCCGCCCGCAGTCATAGCCATCATCAGGGTGCCTATCTTGTTCACAACACCCTCCCTTCGCAGGGCATCCGCACCGATGATGAGCATGTCAACCTCTGGCATGTAGTAGCCTGATGCAGAGTCCACTATGAAATAGGTTGGAATGTGCTTTGAAAGATCACGCGCGGTTTCAATGCCCTGCATCCTTGGTCTTGTTTCAGTGACGTATACCTTGGATATCTTTCTCTTCGAAGCTATCAGCAGTGATATAGCTTCATGCGAATGGCAGTGCGTAATCACGACGGTCTTTTTCTTGAACAGCTTTTTGCCGGTTTTTGAAATATCCTCTATGGAATGCTCTATCCTTGAGAGCAGCTCATCTATCTTTTCAGGACTTTTGTTTTTCATAACCTCGTGTATGACATTATAAGGCATCGCAGCCGTGGGCCTGGCTGATATCAATCTTCTGCATTCGTCTTCAAACCTGTGGCCAAACCCGTTTTTTTCCGAGAATCTTTTCAGGTGCGTCAAAGACTCCAGCGCGATTTGCCTGGCTCCCCTGATTTTCATGCGTTTTATATCCCCGACTATGTCTGGCATGGTTAACTATATGGGAAAGTGATATATAAAAATGAGCAGATGTTTTTCGGTTGTAAATTATAAATTCTGCAAAGGCGATTTAATTCTATGCCAAAGCGAGATAAGAGACAGGTCGCAATAGTAATTACAGTGGTGATTGTGGCAGCAGTCGTCATATCACTGGTGGTGATATTTTCCGATAACTCTCGATGGCAGGACAAAGGCGATTCGTTCCCCCCGGGCACGTGCAACTCAACCAAATGTTTTATTGAAAATGCTGTGAAGAGGAAAGACCCCACAATATGCGGAAATATAGATAACAATACGGTTGAGATGGATTGCTACCGAAACGTCACCCAGGTGGCTGTTGAGAATAAAAACCAGAAGATATGCGAGCGTGTGGGCGAAAAGGACATAAAAAATGGGTGCATTGCAGCTGTCGCTGCCGCTGGGGGTGGTGGCGGTTCGACTGGCTCCAGCCAACCGGACCTCTCATGCAGCCTGTCCGGTCCCATGTACCAGCACTGCCTGCTGCAGTTTGCACGTGAAACCCTGAATCCAGCGTTTTGCAGCATCATCCAGGACGAGAATGAAAGAGACCGATGCTTCATAATACTGGCTGTCATGAACTATGATGAATCTCTATGCAATCAGGTTTCGAACGCAGACAGGGTGGAAATCTGCCACTTGTATATGACGCGCGAATTCATTCCTTACAATGAAACAGGGTGATTTTATGAAATCCCAGGTGTCTTTGGAATACGTTGTGATAGTGGCGTTCGGCATACTAGTTGCTGGAATGCTCTGGATATACGCTAACTCGAACATAGAGGCAAACCGCTGGGATGTTCAGGTTGCGTACGCAAAAAATTCAGTCAATCAGATAGCAAATGCCGCTGACAGCGTTTATCTTCAGGGAGCGCCTGCCAAGGTCTATGTCTACCCTAACTTTCCAGATAATGTCGGCAATGTAGACATTTCCATTAACACGATAACCATTCAGTTGGTATGGGGTGATGGGTCTTTGAGAAACATAACCGCAACCACAATTTCTAATCTTACAGGAAACCTGTCTTCAGCCTATGGCACGCATAGGATAGTTGTGCAGGCTGTCGGTAGCGCCGTTAGAATTGAAGAGGCATGATTTATGAGGAAATCTCAGGCATCAGTCGAGCTTATGATATATGTCGGCATCATGATAGTTATATTCGGCGTGGCAGTTTTTGCCGCAAACAGCAGGCAGCAAGAAATTTACGGAGAAAGGGTATTTGCCGACGCGAAGAATGTACTGTTCACGGCTGTTGTCGAGATTGACACAGCAGTGAGCGTCGGAGACGGATTCAGCCATTCATTTTTTTTAACAGAAGCGCTTTCAGGCGGCACCAATTATTCTATCGGATTGAACAGCCAGTATCAGATTGCCTACATAGAATGGATGGAAAAAAACTATACCCTGCCCCTAACGACATCCCGCCTGAACGGTTCCTTTGTCAAAGGCATGAACAGAATATCCAACCATGGAGGAATGATTACAATTGAAAGGCCAGCTGCTGTCTAGCGATTTCATATTAGGAGCCGTTATCTTTTTGATAGTTATCGGATTCGTGGTATCGTTCTGGTTCTATGTGGACTTCCAGATAAAGAGCAATGAAGAAAAAAAAGAAACAGAGAGCAGAATTATCAGGGTTTCAGACATCTTGATAAAAAGTCCCGGCTCGCCGGAGAATTGGAACGGGACAAATGTGTCGTCAGTAGGGTTTTACGCTGACAGGGGAAGGCTGAATCTTTCCAAAATAATTAATTTTTTAGACCTTGGTTATCAGGAAGCCAAACACAAACTTGGTCTGCAGGGGTATGAGTTTTATCTGTACTTTAACGGCCTGAACGGCTCTGCTGTAAATTATGGTGGCAGAGAGCTTTCCTTCGGCATGAACTGCACGGAAACATCAAGCGAAATATACAAGGTGGAAAGGGTGGTCATACTGCAGGACAGCTCATCCTTCCTGTCGGTAATGAACTTGATTTTATGGAGATGAAAATATGAATCATAATCATACCGGAATCATTTTCAGAGGAATGCAAGGTTCTACTACCGTTTTTTTCACCCCCTACTGGTTGAGGGGTGAAAAAAATTTCATAACATCAAACAAACTCATAAAGAGTCTGGGTGCATATCATGAAAAATAGAGGAATGTTTTTCACATTTGATGCGGTTTTCGCGCTGATGATAGTGATTGTATTCGTTTCAGTCTTTTCTATAATATACATAAGCAATCTTTCCCCCCAGATGTATCAGGAGAGGCTGAGTATAGCAGCAGAAGACGCAATGAACGCGGTTTCCAATATAAAAATATCAGACATCCAGAACGAGCAAGTTATAACTGACCTCCGCAGTCGCGGTGTGCTCGCCGAAGATGACATGAACAGGACACTGATTGACGTCCTGGGGTGGATGTGGTCTTCCCAGAATGCGACCTACCTGGAAGCTGCAGAAAACATCACTGCAAATATCTTCACAAAAATCATGCCAAAGAATGTGCAGTGGGCATTGCAGATAGAAAACGACACAATATACTGCACATCAGTCAATGATGTGAAGGTGGCAGCATCCGTAGCCAGAAGAATGGTTTCAGGTTATATGAAGAGCCAGCCGTCCGCCGGTTACGTCGCAAAAGTCTTTCTCAAGAACATCGGCGGCAAGGGAACAGCCTCTTATATTTTTTATGGAGGTTTTGTTGGTGAGGGAAACATAACGTCAGTTGTGGATGATATACCGGGCGATGCTGTTATAAAAAGCATCTATATGGAAATGAATGCCGGAAGCAATTTCACGCTTCTGGTAAACGGCTACCCCTGCGGAAATTTCTCAAAAAATTCGACCGAACAGATAGCAGTGAACAACTGGACAATTCTGGGTTCGGACTGCCTTAATCACATAGCCCTCAATGCGCGAAACAATTTCACGATAGTTTCTCTTGGAACAGACATATCAAAGAGCTACATCGGCGGCGGCTACATAAGAATAGCTTACGAAACATCCAGGCTGCTCGAGCCAGAGAATTATTCCAGGTTCTATCTCCCGGGGATAGATGGCATAATAAATTATTATGATTCCTTCTATGTCCCCGGCAACATAACATCCATGAGCATCCATCTGGAATTTTACAACAATTACAGTATGTACTTCAACATTGGCAACGCCACCGTGTTGAACAACACGGGCAGCAACGAAACACAGATAGTTGACATAACCAATGCCACGCTTGCCGCTTTGCTGAACTACACGCTGCTCAGCTACGAGAACGTGCCAATCCATATGGCATCGACAATAGCAAATATAACAAGACTCGGGAATGCTGACGTGATTCTCATAACCGATACATCAGGAAGCATGGACATGTGCCTGAACAGCACGAGAAGCAACTGCCCAACCATTGGTTGCGATGACTACAGGATAAATACCACAAACCAGGACCGGATATCGAAAGCAAAATGCCTGGACAAGGATTTCGTAAGAATAGTTCTCGGCGTTTCAGGGAACCGCATCGGCCTGGTCACCTACAGCTATAACGCTTCCATGAAAGCAAGCCTGCAGTCAAATGCCACAAACCTCATCAGCATCATAAATGGTTTTGACACAGGCGGGGGGACATGCATATGCTGTGCAGAGAGAATGGCTCGCCTCATGCTGCAGCAGCAGAGCAATGCAACCAGGGCCAAGTACATAATAGTCATGACCGACGGTCTGGCGAACGAAAGATGCTATCCATATAACGGATGCTATCCTGACATGGTTGGTCATCAGGAGTGCCAGCGCTATCAGCCGGATGAGAACAGGACATCCTGTTGCTCGGGCTACAATGGCAGTTCTACTAATTATTGTCCAAGCCCGTGGTGCCGCATCGACACCGATAGCGTGTGCAACGATGCAAAGGATGACATCGCCATAAATAATTCAATAGATGATTCCTGTCGCGCGAGAAATGATACGGGCGCCCTGATCGACGCCATCGGCATGGGTCCTGTCTCCAGGTGCCCGGCTGCAAATATGACGTTGCGGGGCATTGCCAGCTGTGGCGGCGGTTCTTATTACGCGAGCAGCGACGCCAACGAACTGCAGGCAATTTACCAGACCATTGCAGGCAATATCCTCAACCAAACACTAACAAGGCAGGTTGTTACAGTGGCTGGTAATTTTTCATACGCCAAGCTCTACCCGAATTCATATATAGAATTTGGCTATGAGAGCAACGTATCATATGGAGAGTACCAGAACATATCCGTAAGGCAGGAGACCGATCTGTTTGCCTCGTGCAACGGCTCGTTTTTCGTGCCGCAGCAGATGAAGGTCACGGACGCCAAAGCCACCTCGTATTCAGGCGACTACTGGACGCACAACGCATCGTTCAAGAGCCCGAATACAGGCAATAGTTGGCGCAATATCTTCTGGCTCGGAAAATATGGAAGCAGCTATGCCGCTCTCGGCGATCCCTACGTGATTCACTTCGATGGAAGCATGGTTGCGAGCAACGCTACGAACTACATCGAGCTCAGGCTGGGAACAAATTCAACCAACACAAGCTCGTACTGCTCAGCGAAGAACAGGGTGATATATACAGCAAGGATAAAGGCATCCGTGCCGTACGGCGCGCTCCTGCCATCGATATCGGGTTTCAATGTGAGCGTATATTATGATAACAACCATGATGGTATTGCTGACGGCCCTGTAAACGTGCTCGTCGGCCAGGACCTTGATTTCAACTCGACCGCGATAACGGTAGATAAATTGAGAACAGACAACGCCCTGCACGAGGCATTCCTCAGAATGCTCGACCAGCTGAATTTCGTCGTCATGCCAGGCAACACCGGCAGGGCAGGCTCGGTGAACAATCCGATTGATGTAAAATTGTCAGAAAGCCTGGATATAGACTATGCCAACATAAGAGGGGTTCCGTACTTCTGGGGGCCTGCTGATGTAAACATAGTCGTATGGGTGTAGCAAAGTGATTTTATGAAAAATAAAGGAATTTTCTACTCGATTGTCACGCTTCTGTTCCTGGTACCGCTCATACTATACGCAACCACCTATCTTGACATAACAAGCGCGCAGCTGGAATACAAAAAAACAAAAATCACAGGCGAAAAGCTCTCGGCTTATGTGGAATCAATAAACAGCGACCTGCCAAGAGCGCTTGAAATAATCGGAAAACAGTCAGTTGCAGCCGCAATCGCTCAGATAGACTACAGCGGCACCCCGCTGGATGACGCCAACAACAGGATAATCGAAGTTATGATGAACGGGACAATATACAGCAGACCCACAAACCTAACAAATTCCACGCTTCCCAGCTGGGTCAATGCTGCCATCTTCAAGGGCGTGAGATACGGCTTCGAAACAAATATCACCATAAAAAACCTTAGCGTAAACGCATATGACAGTTTTCACGTTTTGTTGAGAGCAACCATCATTGTAAACTCGACAGAAAGCAGCAGAACAATGCGGCTGGATAAAACATACAATGAAGACCTTGTGCTGTCCATAGAAGGTTTCGAGGACACGATTTACACGCTGAACACAAACGGTCTGCTGACCAGAACGATTAAGAAGGCCAACATAACTGTTAGCGGAGCGACCGCTGTGGACACAGCCGTCGCGCAAAAACTATACATGTCCAGCAACGATGGTCCCAGCTTTCTCGATAGATTGGAAGGTCGTCTCTCCACATCGAGTAAATACAGTTCCCAGACGCCGAACATCATAGGGCTCGAAACACTGATCTATTTACCAGAAATATCCTACGTTGGCGTGCCCATAAAAACTTCGCAAAGCGTAATCGACCATTACTATTTTGGTTCCTCCGCGCACGCAGGCAGTCTGGTGGAGGATTCGTCATACGACTGGCTCAGGCTTGATGCCAGCCACGCCGCTTTCTATGGTGTGACGCTGGTTTGACATTTTTTAAAACAACCTATAAATATCGCGTCCTTGGATATAATATCAATAAATGAAATAGGAAAGTGCTATTGGTAGGTATCTAATTCGGAGGTAGATAAGATGGCTCTTTTGACAGACATAGATGATGTTAAAAAAAGGCTTGGAAAGCTCGAAGAGGAAACCAGATTCAAAATCAAGCAGATGGAGGAATCCTTCGCACTTTTTCGAGATGTCGTAATTCAGATGCAAAAGGAGAAGACTGAACTGGAGAAAAGGAACATGCTGCTCGAAAAGGAAAAGAAGCTGCTCATCGAAAAACAAAAAAACATGATATCCAGGCCACTGACAAGCGCAGCGGGCAAGATAGACGAAAGGCTCATCAGGCCGGTGAAGGCAGAATTCGATGACACAGTCAATCTCTTCAAGGAAGCCCTTAGAGAAGACGAGCCAAACGAAAAAGAAGAGGTCAGCTACATCGAGATAGCCGAGCCCGCGGAAAATCAGAAGGCCACCCAGAAAAGCGCTGAAAAGGATGCCGCTGCAGAAGACAACAATAAAAAAAGAATAATCCGCTGGTTAAGGGAAAAATATGGCATCGATAAAAAACCAGAGCAGCCTCCGATAAAGGAAAAAAAGAAAAAGAGCCGCAAGTGAGTTGTTGATCGGGTTTGGGTGTCTTGATGAGTCGTATTTTTTCGATTATTTCTTCAAAAGGCGGGGTTGGAAAGACCACGGTTGCAATAAACCTGGCAGCGTCCCTTGCAAAGCTGGGCAGAAAGGTGACCCTGATAGACACGAGCATAAAGACATCTGACCTCGGAGTGTACCTGGGTTTTCATGATTACGAGTATTCACTGAACGATTTGCTGAACAGGGAGATGGATGTCCGGGACGCTGTCTACAGACTGGACAGCGGATTCGATATAGTCCCGACTTCTCTTGCATTTGAAGACATGGAGACCAGCCTGCTCAGGTTTAGGAATGTGATAGATGAGCTGTCAGATGAAAACGATTTTATAATAGTGGACACACCGCCTGGATTGGAGGAAGGCGCGGTCAAAGCAATAGAGGTGTGCACAGACTGCCTGATTGTCACAACCCAAGAGCTTCCTTCAGTAACAGGCGCGATAAAGACCGCGCTCATGGCAAGAAAGCTTGGAGTGAACCCGTACGGTATCGTTGTTAACAAATTCAACAACATGGGCGTCTCAATTTCAGAGATAGCCGCCGCTGTCATGGTGCCTGTCGTGGCAGTCATCCCGGAGGACAGGAATCTCAGCAGGGCCGTGTCGATGAAGTCTCCAGTCATCCTGTGCAAGCCGTATTCAAAGGCAGCAATCAAATTCAATTTCCTGGGTCATATGATATCTGGCGAAGAGTATCACGAACCCGGTTTCATAAGAAAACTGTTAGGGTGAAAACATGGCAAAAACAAAGCCAGAAAAAAAAACAAACGACGACCTGCTCCTGGAAGTCATAAGAAGGAGAGTCGTCGCAAAGAATGAGGCCGCGCATCCGGTTAGCGAAGAGCCAAAAGAAAAGAAAGCTGACAAAACAGAAAAAAAGACCCAGGAAGAGAGAGCAGAAAACATCGCAGAGCAGAAAAAATCTGATAAAAAAGTGGTTTCAGCAAAAGCTACAGTCACAACACCAATTGATGATTTATACGACACAATAATGAATATCGGAAAAATCCGCATGGACATCGCCGCGAAAAAATTTAACGTAGCGGAGAGCATAATAGAAGAGTGGGCAAAAATACTCGAAGAAAACGGCCTGATAGAGATTCGCTATCCAGCTGTCGGCAAGCCGTCGCTGGCAAAAAAGAGCAAGTGATATGATGGAAAAGATACTGAAAGAATATGACTTTGTGGCTGATGACGTCCGTGTCAAGGCCAAGGTGATTAAGGGCGGAGATTTCGTCCTGCTTTACAAAATATCTATTCCCCTGCTCTCGCCTGCAACTTCTGCGGTGCTTATGTCTGTGAAAGAAGACCTGCTCAGGGAAGCCAAGCTCGGTGGAGAAGAGCTTTTCGACCCGGCTGCAATACAAAGGCTGAAGGAAGAGTTTGTGATAAAGGCGGATTCGCTTCTTGAGAAAAAAATTCCCAGCATTTCTAATGATGCCAAAAGGATTCTGATATCATGTCTGATACAGGACATGCTCGGCCTGGGCGTGCTTGAGATTCTTTTTGCCGACGATAACCTGGAGGAAATAGTCGTCAACACCTCGCGCGAGCCGGTCTGGGTTTTTCACAAGGAATTCGGTTGGCTGAAGACAGACATCATGATATCATCAGAAAGGCAGATACAAAATTATGCAAACATCATAGCCAGGCGCGTGGGCCGGCAGATAACCACTCTCACGCCGCTGCTCAATGCCCATCTTGTCACAGGAGACCGTGCAAACTCGACGCTGTTCCCGATATCGACAAAAGGCAACACCCTGGTTGTCAGAAAATTTGCGAGAAAACCCTGGACAATCACAGACCTGATAAAAAACCAGACCCTGAACGCAGAGGTCGCTGCATTTCTCTGGCTGACTGTGCAGTATGAGCTGAACATGGTCGTGGCAGGCGGAACATCATCGGGAAAAACCGCGCTTCTCAACACAATAGCTCCGTTCATCCAGCCAAATCAAAGAATAATAAGCATAGAAGACACGCGCGAGCTTGCATTGCCAGATTTTCTTCATTGGGTTCCGCTCACAACAAGGGAACCGAACCCAGAGGGCCGCGGTGAAATCACCATGCTTGACCTGATGATAAACTCGCTCAGGATGCGGCCTGACAGAATTATCGTCGGCGAAATCCGCCGCGCAGAGCAGGCTGAAGTCCTGTTCGAGGCCATGCACACAGGGCATTCTGTTTACGCAACGCTGCACGCCGACACCGTGGAGCAGGCGATAAGGAGGATGACCAACCCTCCAATAAACATACCAGAGGTAATGATGGAAGCCCTGCACGTGATAGCAGTGCAGTACAGGGACCGCAGGAAGGGCATACGCAGGATATACCAGCTTGCAGAAATCATACCCACAGGAGAAATCGGAGACAAAATAGTGCTGAAACCAAACATTCTCTACAGGTGCAAGCCCACGGGCGAAGTAGTCGCACATGACGAGTGCATCCGCGTTTTTGATATACTCAGGATGCACACAGGCATGACATCCAAGGAGCTGATAGATGACCTCTCTGAAAAAATCGATGTTCTGAACTGGATGGTAAAAAATGATGTGACTGACGTGAACGAAGTCGGCGAAAAAATAGCAATGTATTATTCTGACAGGGAAAGACTCCAGGAAATCATGAAAAAGGGGTTGCAAAAATCGAAAACCCAGAAAAGTTAACCAAATATTAGTTAACTAAATATCATGAGGCGTTTTTGAATGTACGTACCTTTCTGCCCACTCCCCATAAAAAGGGCTAAGATAGTTTCAAAAAAATTCTTCGGCCTGGCTGACAGAATTTCAAAAATGTTTCCCAATCTGGAAATGTCTTTGAAGCAGTCTGGCATGCAGCTGGATAGAAGAGAGTATATCGGCATCGTTCTGTTTTCAGCTCTGTTCACGTTCGCAGTGACGTTCCTTCTCATATTGGTTGTTAGCCTGATTGCAGTACCTGCTGAAAAAGCAGTGCCTGTGAGCATGCTGGTTTCGCTTTCCCTGTCAGCCATGACATTTTTTTATCTTAGGACATATCCAAAGCTGCTGGTCAAGAAAAAAGTAGCCAACCTGGAGAGGAATCTCATATATGCGCTCAAGCACCTCTACGTTCAGGTGAAGTCCGGTGTTACCATATACGATTCCATTGTGTCTGTGTCAAAAAGCGATTACGGCCGTGTGAGCGAAGAATTCAGGAAAGTCGTCAACTATGTCGGGGCCGGAATGTCCATGGAAGCCGCGCTGGAAAATATCGGATTGGAAAACCCGTCTGTGTATTTTCACCGGGTCCTGTGGCAGATTTCCAATGGCATCAAATCCGGCAGCGATATAGGAACCGTGCTGAAGAGCGTGGTCGACAACATTTCCCACGAGCAGAGAATCGCTATAAGGAGATACGGCTCCCAGCTCAATCCCCTCACCCTTGTTTACATGATGTTCGCAGTGATCATCCCGTCGCTGGGAATCACGTTCCTGATTGTGCTCTCCTCGTTTTCAGGGTTTGCCGTATCGCAGAACATGTTTCTCGCCATACTGGGAGTGCTCGCGCTTTTCCAGTTCATGTTCGTTGGAATTGTAAAATCCAGGAGACCGAATCTGTAGATTTTTTGATAGGTGTGTTTTGATGTATCAGTATCTTTCAAGGATTTTGCCAAAGCGTTCCAGAGAAAGCTATCGCGAGCTCCTTGAGTATTGCGACATAAAAACAGACTACGACAAGTTCATCGGATTCTTTTTTCTGTTCGGTCTTGGCATCGCAGCAGTTTTCGCTGTTTATCTTACCATACTGCTTTCGCTTAGCACCATCATGACAATAGCTGCCTTCGGTGTGACCTATCTGCTCATTGAAGTCGCTGTCTATGCGTGGCTTGTCCTGAAGTCTTCTGCAAAGGCAAGGTTTGCCGAGGATGTCCTGCCAGACGCGCTCATGATGATGTCGATGAACATAAAAGCAGGTCTTACAACAGACCGCGCCCTGCTGGAATCTGCCAGGCCGGAGTTTGGGCCGCTCGAGGTCGAGATAAGAAGAGCAGGCAAGCAGATGCTCGCCGGAAAGGACACCAGGCACGCTCTGCTCGAGATACCAAAAAGAATCCGCTCCAAAACCCTCGCGAGGACCGTAGATCTCATCGTCGAGGGAATAGAGTCCGGCGGCGAGCTCGCTGATTTATTGCAGCAGACAGCCGAGGACATTCAGGCGACAAAGATGACCCAGAACGAGGTGAAAGCAAATGTTATGATGTACGCCATATTCATATTTTTCGCAGCTGGCATCGGAGCGCCTCTGCTTTTCGGTATTTCAACCTATCTGGTGCAGGTCCTCTCTTCCCAGTACGCACATTTTAACATATCAGACGCAGCAGTCGCTGCAAACAGCGTGCAGGGTCTTCATCTGATGCAGGCGCGCATCACAGTGGGCGAGGGCTTTCTCTTCTTCTTCGCAATAGCCTCCCTCACAATAACCGCAATTTTCGGGGGCCTCATAATAGGGCTTGTAAAGGACGGAGAGGAGAAGCAGGGCGTGAAATACATACCAATGCTTCTCGCTGTTTCGCTGCTGGTCTTCTTTGTAGTCAGGCTGATGGTGGCAGGCATTCTTGGCGGCATGGCCTGAGATTTCTATATGAAGCGCATTACACACGCAATGCGAAAATTTATATAGGGGGTCAAAACAATAAGTAATTCAAGGACAAACCTTCGGAGGTTTTTTGAAAATGAAAATGAAGAAAAAAGGACAAGGGGCACTGGAGTATCTAATGACCTACGGATGGGCATTGCTCATCATAGTTGTCGTAGCAGCAGCACTGTACGCATTGGGCGTACTCAACCCAGCGACATACAGCCAGAGCAGGTGCACTGGACTAACCTACTTCACATGGCAAAACCAGAAAGCGGATCACACAAATGGTTATACTGTGGAGGTCAGGAACGGTCCTCAAAAGGTTACCATAGGCGGGCTTTCCTTTGGTGGCGTAACCAACTCAACATCCACGACAGTCACGGTTGATGGGGTCGCGCCTACAGGGTTCATCGATGCCGGAAAGGTCATCGTAATATCAATGAGCGGCATCCCGGCAGGCAAGATTTCTGGCGATTCATTCAGCAACGAAATCATGCAAGTAACCTATCACATCCAGAGCGGCATACAAGGCAATGTGGACACAGCGCAGTGCTCAGGCAAATATGCCTAAAAGGTCTTAGAAAAAGATTTTATTTTTTTTATTTAACTTTCTATTTCTTTTTTATTTTTCATACTATCAAATCGTTTTGTTTCTATAACCCACGGCTAAAGCCGTGGGTTTGTAAACGATTGATGCAGGCGAACAAACTTACTATTTCATCAGAGACCAAAGGTCTCTGTGAAATTCAGGAAAGCTTTGCTTTCCTCGAATTTACCGCAGACTGAAGTCTGCAGTTTGTTCACCTAGTATCATTTTCTGAATCTTTTGTAGAGCTCGTATACCCCCACGAACATGAACATGCTTGCTACAGCCCTTATCATGGAGAGCGCGATGGAGGTTTCTGTGCTGGTCAGGAAGGTATAGAACGTCATAAGATAGAAACCAGCTGCTATGTATATCCAGAATCTCGGGGTTTTGATGCCGCGAAAATATTTGTGGAATATCATTATCAGCAGGGACGTGGCTGAGAACAAAAACAGCGCTGACAATAAGTCCAAAATCATTTCAATCAGCATTTGAGCTCCTCCCGAAAGCAATCTTCCCGTTTTTAATTGTATATGAAATCCTTTTCTTTCCGGATTTTTTGATTATTTCTATAAACCTTTTGTTCCCCCGCTTTTTAAAATAAATAGTCTCATTGGTCAGCGATTCCAGCATCGACATGGTTTTCTGGTCGTGCATCCCCTCTTCTATCAGTATCACGATTTTTGACCTGTACTTTTTCATCCTACCGATAAAGCGCTGCAAAAACCTGTGGACAGCTCTCGGGTTGTTCTGCATTATAATCGGGCTTGCTGTGTCCATGACGATTCCTATATCCCGGTTTTTAATTTTTTCCAGGACGCTGCTCGACGCCACAGCTATTTCGTTCAGCGCGTCCGGTCCGGAAACACGAAGGGTCACGGCTGTGTCCGGTTTCGACAGGCCGACATATCTGGTGTAGCAATCGATGAAATGGATTTTCTTGTCGCTATTCTTGAAAAATGTCTGCACCTCGCTCAGAAAATCTTCCGGGAAATTGTTGGACAGTATCACAAGCTCTTCTGCCCCGCTCTTTATGTTTTCTGCTATAAACTGCTCTGCGAATATCTCCTTTTCAGACCTGGGAGGCCCCACGACCAGCGCAGAAGACCTGAACGGTATATCAAAAAGTTGCATAATTATATCTATATATTTGGTATTTTAAGTTTCACGCTGTAGAAAATTAAAAGCGACTATGGCGTGGCTTCTGTGTAGATTTCCTCGCCCGGATATACTATCATTCCGCCGGGCCGCTTTATCTCGATTGGATGTATTTTTATGGAATGCTTTGTCGAGCGCAGTTTCCTTACCGCAATCGCTCGCATAAAGGTTGAGCCGCGCCTCATCCTCATCACATAGAGCACTATCACGCCGTCGGCAACGAATTCCTCCACGCCGTAGAGAGAGAGGTCCCTTTGCGACTCCCCGACCTCGGATATCGCTATGGTTGTGCAGCCAAGCTTTTTCAAAAGATAGCCAAGGTCAAGAAGCGCCTTCCGTATCTTGAACGGTTCCTCGAAATACATTCCGATAATACTCACGGTGTCCACCACCAGCCGCTTTGCTCCGATCTTGTCAATGGCATCCTCTATCGCGGTCAGGAGCGCGTCAAAGTTGTACAGCTCCGGCTGGACTATCAGTATTTTTCCCTCTTCTATCAGCCTGTCAACAGGCCACCCGAAAAATAGCATCTGGTTCATGCTCTCGTCAACGCTTTCCTTTAATGATACGTATACGCCTGGTTCATTGTTCATCGCGCCCTCTACGAGAAAACGCATGGAGAAGATGCTCTTTCCCGAGCCGCACGGCCCAGTCAACAGAACAACCGACTTCTCGGGTATTCCACCTTCTATCAACTCGTCAAAACCATGGACCCCGGTGCGCATCCGGATGACATCATACATCGGCTTTTGTGTGGCGAGCCTTTTCGCCAGCCTCGGATGCTCATGAACATATTCCTTGTACTCGGTCTGGACTTTTCTCAGCATGGACTTTGCTTCGTTTGTAGCATGCTCCATCTTCCTGTGGTTTCTTTCGAGCTCTTCATGCAGCTCCTCATGCGGTTTTTTCTTCTCACCGTCATGTATCTTCAGCTGTATAGCTGGATGCTTGTCTGCCATGATGTTACTATGCTGCGCGCCGGAATAAAAAGTTTGCGGAAGAGGAAAGATGGATTATGTTCAATAAACACGTGATGGTAACTCCCGTCCAACCCGCCCGGAGTAGGTTGGAACATGAGCCCATTCTTTTGTTCTATTCAGGGAATGGATGAATTCTGCTTTAATCAGAAAGAATCGGAATGCAAACGCACTATTGCACGTAGTTGAATGGCAGCTTGTTTCTCGAACCGTCCTTGTATCTCTGTTCCACCATCGCTGTAAATTTTTCCACAATCTGGTCATAGTATGCCTTGGGAATGGATTCCGGTAGCAGCTCCGGCGTCTCGTTGAATGCGTCCACCACATAGAAGTTGTCGTTCTCGTCAATCATCCACTCTATGGCATTGAAGTCATAGTCCAGGGCGCGGTTAAGCTTTATGGTGCACTCTTCTATTTTCTGTTTTATCCACTGTATTGCAGAATAGTCATCCACAAGATATTTTCTTGTAGATGGTTCGTACCTCACGAACAGGGTTTCCTTCTGGCCAAAGCAGTAGACCCTGTACATCACCTTGTGTTTTATGAACTCCTGGAGCATGAAAATGTTTACCTTTTTCAGCTCGTCGTACAATCTCCTCAGCTCATCTGCGCTTTGCACGACTATCACGTCTGTCCACGCATAGCCGTTGTACGGCTTCATGACCACAGGGAACTGGAATTCTCCTATTATTTCGTCCAGGTTGGGCATCTCGACCTGGTCTGATATGTCCTGGTTGTTTTCCTGCGGAAGTATGAATGTTTTCGGGTAAGGTATCTTCATCTTCTGGCACAGCGCGAATTCCACTGCTTTGTTGTCGCATGTGTTTGCAAACGGATTGTTCACTATGTACACGCCATTCAGCGAAAGCATTTTTACACTTTCTCTTATGAAGTTGTCGTAAAGGCTGAACCTGTCGATGATAAGCTTGTAATCTACAGTAATCGGAAATTTTTGGTATTTCAGCTTCATGTACTCGACCTGATAGCCTTTGTTCCTGAGCATGTTCGAGACATCCGCCATGAACTGCTCCTCGTCAGCGAGAATACCTATCTTCATATCAAGCCCTCTTCCGTGCGAACCTTGCCCAGTACATCAGGCCCGGCAAATCTATTTCTTCATAATCATCAGTCGACATCCTGCTGTCGCTGTCAAACCCCCTCTCTTCTGAAACTTCTTTGAATATCATGTCAGCCAGGTCGCGGCCAGACAGGTCTTTTTTAGACAATTTAATCCCCGCCTTTTTCATCGCCTCGACTGTTTTCAGCGTTATCCGGAGCGCATTCCTCGCGCTCCTCTCCCGGTACACCTGTCCGTGGCCCGTTATCATAATCTTGAATTCCAATCCTAATATTTTTTTAAGCGATTCAATATACCTCTCGCCGTTGGTGAAGCAGGGCACAGGCGTCACGAAATCAACGCTTTTGAATGATTTGCCCTGCGGCTGGCACAGGTCGCCGGTGAACAGGACGCCCCTGTCCTTCAGTAAGATGCAGATGTCATCCATCCTCGGGCTGTGTCCCGGCGTTTGTATTGTTTCGTATTCGAAGCTGCCAATTGTCAGTGTCTTGTCGTCAACCTTCATCCCGGCTGCGTAATTGTTTTTGTGGCCTATTGTTATGAGTTCCGGAAAATAGTTTCTGAACACCTTTGTGTTCAGCACGTGGTCCCAGTGAAAATGAGTAAGGAATATGTAGGCTATCGGCTTGTTCTCTTTTTTTGATATCTTAATAAAATCCTTCACCGTCCTTTGCTCGCATCCGGCATCTACTATTACGAGAAAATCATTGTCTACAACGATGGAGCCGTCCGCTGAAGTGAAGATGTTGTCAAAGGTTTTTTTCATGGTTTATTAATTGCCCCGATAGAATAAATCATTTCTTCCCGGAGTTTTTCAGCGCTTCCACTCCGGGCAGCTTCTCGCCCGACAGATAGGACAGAAGCGCCCCGCCCGCCAGGCTGATGTGCATATTCTTTCTGTTTACTTTGAACTTGTCCACTGCAGAAAGCGTATTGCCGCCGCCTATCAGTATGAATGCTCCCGAATTGGCCGCGGCTGAGAATACCTCTTTCGTGCCTGCCTGGAAGCTTTTGTCTTCGTACACGCCAAGCGGTCCCTTTATGTACACGGTCTTTGCCTCGGAAATTATATTTTTGTATTTATCTATGGTTATGGACCCGATGTCAAAGCACGGCTTGTCAGTGTTTTTCACTCCAGAAACCGATATCTCCTTTCTGCCGTTATCGTCATAGGCAAAATCCACAGGCATTTCTATGTTTTCATTCTTTTCCAGAAACTGCTTCACGTCTGGCAGCAGCTTCAGTTTGCCGTCCTTCTCGAGCAGCTCTTTCTTTTTTCCGATGTCGACGCCTTTTGCGATTAAACAGAGCTCGCCCAGTATTCCGGATGTGAGTATTTTGTCAACCTTCCCGGCCAGCGGCGACTTCAGCAGCTTGACGCACTCCTCAACCTTTGCCCCGCCCAGCACATAGACACATGGTTTTGCCGGATTGTCGAACCTGTTCAGTCCAGAGAGCTCCTTCTCCATCACCCTGCCTGCAACTGTTTTCAGCGTTTTCGTGAAGCCGACGATGGATGCATGGCTCCTGTGCGAGCATGAAAACGCGTCGAGCACGAATATGTCAGCCAGCTTCGACAGCCGCTGAACGAATATGCTCTTCGAGTGCGCATCAGCCGGCAGTTCCAACGATTCTTCAGCAAGGAACCTGACGTTTTCAAGCAGGAGAATCTGGCCATTCCTTAGTTTTTCAATAGCGTTTTTTGCCGTTGCCCCAAGAATATCATCAGCAAATTTCACCGGTTTTTTTACATACCTTGAAAGAATTGCTGCATGGTTTTCCAGAGACAGAAAATCCTTGTCGCCAGCCCTGCCCTGATGAGCGAGAATGACGACCCTTGCCTTTTTTTCAGAAAGTTCACGGATGGTTTTCGCGTGCTCTTTTACCCGGTCAGAAATATCGAGCTTTCCCTTCTCGACACCGAGATTGAGGTCTACCCTTACCAACGCTACCTTGCCTTCGAATTTCACGCCATCCATTGTAAGAAAATCCGACATAACAATCATTCAGAACTTCAGATGCCCTTGCTGGCCATCAGTTTTATCAGGTCGACGACACGGCAGGAATATCCCCACTCGTTGTCGTACCACCCGACGATGTTGACAAAGTTCCCGCCTATCACGTTTGTGTAGGATGCATCAAAGATGCACGAATTTGAATTATGTATGATATCAGTGCTCACAATAGGCTCCTCTGTGTATTCCAGGATCCCCTTCATGTGGTATTGGGAGACCTGCTTGAACAGCCAGTTTATCTCCTCCCTGGTCGCATTCTTCTTCAGTTCCGCAACAAAGTTTACGATGCTGCCGTCCGGCACAGGAACGCGTATCGCAAAACCATCCAGTTTACCCTTCAGCTCTGGTATCACCTCTGCGACGGATTTTGCAGCGCCTGTTGTCGTGGGAACGATGTTGACACCAGCTGTCCGTCCGCGGCGGTAATCCTTGTGCGGGGAATCGACCAGCCTTTGGTCAGCAGTGTATGCATGCGCAGTTGCCATGTAGCCGCGCACAACAGAAAAATTATCATTGAGCACCTTCACCATTGGCGCAAGGCAGTTTGTCGTGCAGGATGCATTCGAGATGATATTGTGCCTGCTGCGGTCGTAGGTGTTATCATTCACGCCCAGCACGATTGTCGCGTCCGGGCTGCTCGCAGGCGCAGATATGATAACCTTTTTCGCGCCAGCCTTGAGGTGCTTGCCCGCGCCCTCCCGGTCAGTGAACATGCCTGTTGATTCAACAACCACGTCTACTTTATTATCTTTCCACGGCAGGTTGGCCGGGTCCTTTTCCGAGAAAACCTTTATCTCCTCTCCGTCCACGACAATGGAGTTCTGTTTCGCTTCTATGGTCTCCTTTGCCCTGCTGTGCACAGAATCGTACTTCAGCAGATAGGCAAGTGTTTTTGTGTCAGTTAAATCATTAACCGCAACCCACTCGATATCCGAGCCTATGCCAGCCTGAAAGACCTGCCGGCCGATGCGGCCAAAACCATTTATAGCAACCCTCACCATAAAACCACCTTTCCCATTATTAATAAGATATTTATTGCGCCCATATAAATATACTTAGCTGGTTGTCATGATTATAAAAAAAAGCAGCCTTGCTGCCCTGTTCAATTCACTCGCAAAAAAATATGATTTCTACGCGCCGACAGGCGAGTCGTTCGAGAGGATACGCTCGTTCGATGAGATAGATTTCGGCAGGAAGACAGTCTATTCGGCAAAAAAGATATTCCTGCCGCAGGCAGAGCAGCTGTTCTACTTTGCCAACAACAACACAATCTCAGCAAAAAAGAACATCAAGCCCATCATAGTTTTTGGTCTCAGGCCGTGCGATCTGCACGGACTGGAGTACATGGATGAATTCTTCCGCGGCGACGCGCTGTATGAGGAAAGGCGGAAGAAGATAACAGTTTTGGGTCTGCAGTGCACAAAGTGCTTCAAGAACTGCTTCTGCCACCTCACGAACACCTATCAGAGCAACTATTACGACGCACTTTTCATCGAGGCTGGCGATGATTTTTTCATCGACGTGAAGAGCGATGCAGCGAAAGTAATATTCAGGAATATCGGGCATGTGAAGGCCGTGAAAGAGAGCGACATGAACGAACTCATGAGCATAATAAAAAACAGCTTTCACAGGGAGGGCGAGCTGAAGATAAACGATGCGCCGATAGACCAGTTCTCCAAAGACTGCTTCAGCTGCTGCGCGTGCACATCCGTGTGCCCGACGTGCACATGCTTCGACATAACAGACAAGCCGGCTACCATAAGCTCTGGAAGCAGAACAAGGGTCTGGGATTCATGCCAGTCGCAGGAGTTCACAAGGGTGGCCGGTGATTTTGTATTCAGGTCCGACAGGTTCTCGCGCATCAAGCAGAGAATATACTGCAAGTTCGATTACACAAAAAGGCGGACGGGAAAGATGTCCTGCATTGGATGTGGCAGATGCGTGGATGTCTGCACTAAAAACATAAACATCTTCGAGGTCTTCAAATGAAAAACACAAGCAGCTCTTACGACGTGGAGATGGTTGAAATAAAAGAAGCGGTAGACGAAGCCCTGGACATCAGAACATTCGTGCTGGACAAAAAGATGGATTTCAGGCCGGGGCAGTTTGTCATGGTTTCTGCATTGGGCATAGGCGATGCAGCCATTTCGCTGAGCTCTTACCCTGATGTGCAGATAACCTTCAGGCGCGTGGGCAATGTCACCAATGCGCTGTTCCGCAGGGGCGTGGGAGACAAGATAGGAATCCGCGGGCCGTATGGAAAGCCCTATCCGACTGAGGAGGTAAAAGGCAGGAACATCATTCTGGTCTCCGGCGGCTGCGGGCTTGCGCCTATAAGATCCTTTGTAAGATACTTTTTGAATAACAAAGGCGAGTTCAGGAGCGTTTCCCTGTTTTTCGGCGCAAGGAACCCTTCGATGATGCTCTACAAGGATGAAATTCTTTCGTGGAAAGACCAGCTAAATCTGAATCTTACTGTGGACCAGGCTGATTCATCATGGAAAGGAAACGTGGGTTTGGTGACCAGCCTGATGGACAGTTATCAGCTGCCTGAAAATGCGGTGGCGATGTTCTGCGGCCCGCCCTTTATGATAAAGTCGGTCTCAGAAGCGTTAAGTAAAAAAGGTCTCAGCGATGATAATATGATAGTATCACTCGAAAGAAACATGAAATGCGGTGTCGGGAAGTGCGGGCATTGCACAATAGAAGAGAAGTTTGTGTGCCTGGATGGCCCGGTATTCAGGTGGAGCGAGATAAAACACCTCCATGATTAATTATGTGCGTTGTGGCAGCGCCATGCGGATGACGGTGAAAAAATGGCTGAACAAAAAAAGAAAATCGGGATATTCTCCTTCACATGCTGTGAAGGATGCCAGCTGCAGATACTGGACCTGGAAAAAAGACTGCTGGACATGATGAATCTCGTGGATATCTCTTACTTCAAGCTGGCAAAGGAGAATAGCGCCATAGAATTCATGGACATAGCATTCGTGGAGGGTGCTATAAGCACCAAACACGAAAAGGAAAAGCTGGAAAAGATAAGGCAGAACAGCAAGTATCTGGTGTCGATAGGTGCGTGCGCGTGCCACGGCGGGATACCATCCATGCGAAACCTGATTAAGAGCAAGCGCGGCTATCATCCAATATCCTCACACAAGACCTGTCCAGTGGACAGGTATGTCAGGGTCGATTACCACATAAGGGGATGCCCCATAGAAAAAGAGGAATTTGAATCCGTTTTTTTGATGATAATGAACGGCAAGATGCCTCAGGAGAGGAATGCTCCTGTCTGCGTGGAATGCAGCAACCGCGGAATTTCATGCCTGATGAGGAAGGGCATTCCATGCATGGGCCCGATAACAGCAGGAGGATGCAATGCTGTCTGCCCTGAGCACGCTACAGCGTGCGAGGGCTGCAGGGGGTCAATAAAGGATGCCAACACAGAGTCGCTCATAGAACTGTTCAAGAAGCTCGGTCTTAAGGAAAAGGAGATAAAAAATAAATTATACAGGTTTGTCTCAGGAACGTTGATAGAAGAGAAAGGTGATAATAATCAAAGAAATAAAACTTGATTACATAACAAAAATATACGGCCACGCCAGCCTGAATGTAAAAATAAGAGGCAACAGGGTGAAGCGCGCCCGCATAGACGTGTTTGAGAGCTCCCGCTTCTTTGAATCGCTGGTGAAGGAAAAAAAATTCGATGAGATACCTTCTATAACATCGCGCATATGCGGCATATGCAGCGCGTCGCATAACATAACTTCTATAATGGCTGTGGAGAATGCGTTTGGAATCGAGGTAGGCGAGCAGACCAGGCAATTGAGAGAGCTCCTGATTTGCGGCGAATTCATAGAGAGCCACTCGCTTCATTCTTATTTTCTCGCGCTGCCTGATTACATGAATGCAGGAAGCATCCTGGATCTGGCAAAGCAGCGCCCCATGGACGTGGAGCGTGCGCTGCGGCTGAAGAGACTGGGCAACCAGGTACACATAGCTATAGGCGGAAGGTCTATACATCCCCTGACCACGAAGGTCGGTGGTTTCAACCAGCTTCCAACAAAAGAGGAGCTAAAAGGACTGATGAAATCGCTCGAGCAGGGAAAAAAAGACGCCATTGATACTGTGCGACTGTTTTCATCGCTGAAAAAACCCGGTTTCGAAAGGAACAGGAAGCTGGTTGCGCTCAGAAACGGCAAGGATTATGCCATGCTCTCTGGTATCATCTGCCTTGACAATGTGTGCATACCACCCGGCCAGTTCAGGAAAAACCTGAAGCTTGAAAGAAGGCTCAGGTCAACGTCGAAATTCGTGACATGGGGCGGAAAGGAATACAACGTCGGGCCCATGGCCAGGATACACATGAACCACAGGTTCCTCTCAAAGGACGCGCAGCGCTGCCTGAATAAGGTTAAATTGAATTTCGATTCACCGATGGACAGCAATCTGGCAAGGACCGTGGAGCTTGTGCACTGCATAGACAGGGCAATGGAAATAGTCAGGAATTTCAAGCCCAGGGCAGAAGACGGCTTTGATTTTGACAGGCTGAAGAAAAGAAAGTACGAGGGATTCGCGATGACAGAGGCGCCGCGCGGCGTACTGTACCACAGATACAAGCTCAATAAAAAAGGAATCGTGAAAAAGGCAGAGATAATAACGCCGACTGCGCAGAACCTGAAGTGCATAGAGAGCGATGTCAAGCAGTTTATTCCCAGTCTTTTGGGAAAGCCGCATGAAAAAATAATTTCCAGCCTGGAAGAACTGGTCCGCTCCTATGACCCATGCATATCATGCTCAACGCACTTCCTGGAAGTGAACTGGGATGATGATAACAAAAAATATTCTAAAGAAGGTCTACAGAAAAAGGCCGGCATGGAGCAGAAAATATAACTATGGCTCGCTCCTGGTGGTAGGAGGGAGCAAGCAATACCACGGCTCGCCTGCATTCAATGCTATGGCTGCACTGCGCGCTGGCGTTGACCTAGTCACAGTGCTTGCACCTGAGCGCGCTGCCAACATAATAGCGACCTTTTCTCCGGATTTGATAGTATATCCTCTGGAAGGAGAGTACCTTGGAAGAAGGCACCTGAAAACCATGCTGGAGTTTTCTAAAAAAAAGACCGCTGTGGTCATTGGCGGCGGATTAACAAGGAATAAAGAAACGCTGTCAGCCGTCAGAATCTTCCTGAAAAAAACCACAATACCATGCGTGATAGACGCTGACGCCATATACGCAATTGACGGGAAAATCTCCAGGAAGATGTTTCTGCTCACCCCGCATGCAGGAGAGTTTTATGCGCTCACTGGAAAGAAAGTAGCGACAAACATCAATCAAAGAAAAAATGCAGTCATGAAAGAAGCAAAAAGATTTGGCATAGCAATGCTTCTGAAAGGTCATATTGATATTATCTCTGATGGCACAAAGACCGCGCTAAACAATACAGGCAATGCTTATATGACAAAGGGCGGCACCGGCGATGTGCTCGCAGGCATCTGCGGCTCGCTGATAGCGCAGGGCAACAGCATCTTTGATTCCGCCTGCGCAGCAGCGTACATCTGCGGCAGGGCCGGTGATCTGGCTGCCAAAGAAAAGAAGCAATCACTGCTCGCATCAGACCTCATAGAAAAGATAGCAGATGCTGTATCCTAATCATAGCCGTGTTTGGCAGCGTAATATTTCGTCAGGTTGTATGACAGCATGAAAAGCAGGAATGCATAAAACACTATCCAATTGCCATAAAGCATGCAATAAATGAATGTGGGAATTGGGTAATATAGCATCGCTTCGTTTAATTTTACAAGTAAACCCTTCTTTTTCTTCATGACGTCATCCACGTAGTCCTTCAGACCACCGAATATTAGGAATATGAAATAGAATGCAAGAAACACAGCGATATTGATCGGGATGGAGATTAGGAAAGCTATAGCTATTATGGATAAGGATAATGCATGATTTATGCGGTCGATTCGCCTTCGGAGTATGAACGCTATGTTCATCGCGAGCACGATATTTGCGATAATATTATTACTTAGAACCAACATCGCACCAAATATGCCAGACATCACACCAAAAAACAAATCAGCATATTTGGCTGATTTCAGACCGTGTTCATTGAATAGATCCGCGATCTTCATGGTCGTGCCATAAAGAATGGCGTATAGTAGTATCATTGGCACTGAAAATAAATCTATCATAATTTATTGTACGAGAACGCTTTATTAATATCTTAAATCACTGACTCCAACATCTTTCTGGCATCTTCTACAACATTTTTGTCAAGCTTCATCGGCACCCCGATTATTTTGACGTCAGATATTTTTTTCATGTCCTTCATCAGGTTCAGGAAGAACGCCAGGTCAAAGTCATGCAACGTGTAAATATTTCTTTTTTTGATATCATTCAGAGAAAGCAGGACGGTTTTTTTGATTCCTTTCACCGAATCAATTATTACTATCTTGCCTGAATAGGAAAAAACATCATCCGGATTTTCTGTTTTCACGAATTTTACTCCCGGGAAATATTTTTTTATCTTGTCAGCAACCTGCCAGGCCTGTCGATCGTTTCCAGAGCCGAAGGCGAGAACAAGCATCTACACACCCGTGGCGAGCTCGCTTCTTATTTTAATGACAATGTAAGAGCCTATCAGTATCATGGCAGAGCCAATGAGCTGCAGTGCAGCCACAGGCTCGCTCAGGAACATCACGCCCAGCGCCATGGATATCACAGGGGCAATCAGCAGCAGCGCTGATGCTTTAGAGACGTTTATCAGTTTCATGCTGTAGTACCAGCAGAACACGTAGCCGAACAGCAGGACCGTGGATATCGATAAATTGATTATCTGCTGCGCCGTGAGGTTCAGCGATTCCGCACTGCCGAAGGCTGCAAGAAATGCGAACAGTACGATTGCACCTATGAACATCCTTGCAAACGAGACCATTAAGTTAGATTCACCTTTTACCATGACTCTCTTTGCTATTATCGCTTCTATTGCCCAGAGAAATGCAGCGCCTATCACCATGAGGTCTCCCATGGAAGGATTTGCCCACAACTCAGCGGGGCTTATGGTCGCATAGTATATTGCTATCATTCCAATAAACATCAGCAGCATCGCACCGAGCTGCTTCCTTGATATCTTCTCCTTCAGGAAAACAAACGCGAGCACGGTTATGTAGAGCGGCATAGTTTTTTGCAGGAAGGCTGCCCTTCCGCCTGTCGTCAGCTTCAGGCCGCTGAAGAAAAGCAGGAACGCGAACGCACCGCCGATTATGCCTATTGCAAGATAGTACTTCCACGGAGTTTTCTTCGATGCGGCCTTTGCCCTATCATTCGCTGTATTTTTTTTCGCAGCCTTGCTCTTACCCCAACTACTGTAGGAGAGCAGCATGAAGAATATGATGCCGATGAACAATGCCCTGACCGCAGTGAACACAACAGGCTCCATGTCGACTATGAACAACTTGTTGGCTATTATCGAGACACCGCTTATCAGCGCTGCAATTATTGCCACTATCGTCCCCAATGCTTCTTTTTTCATTTTATCAATCCTATTTCTCCAGGTTTAATATTAATATTTGTTTAGTCTTCGCAGCCAATCTTCTCGACCACGTAGCTGTAGTGTGTTATCACCCGGTCGCCTTTTTTCAGGCCCGGGACAAATTCTTTCCTGAAGGATTTCTTTCCACCGGATGTCATAACAACCGCTTTCTTGCCGATTGACACCACACGGCCGCGATAGGTTTTGCATTGCTCCACGCTCACATCAGGGTACATTCTGGCTCTCCATTTTATTGCTTTTACGTGCTCCTCCCAGAAATATTTATGAATAACATCCATGTCTATGCTCTTCTTTCCAGACTTCCTGGCAATCAGCATGCACATTGCATAGCCGACCTTGAAAATCCTTCTTGCAGTCGATTCTGGAATGTTCCTCCCGGCTATCAGGTCGCGCTCAAGTTTCAGCAGAGTTTTCCCCCTCAAATCGCCCCTGTTCACAAGAACATGGCCGCAGGGTATGGCGTATCTCAGAAAAAGCTCCTTGTCGCCCTTGGTGAGGAACCTCATTTTTCCAACCCCTTCATCATCTCATCCGCCCGTTTCTTGGGGATTTTCTCTATCACCTGTCCGGAATATACGAGAACATAGTCGCCTTTCTTCACTGACACAATCTCGGCATCTATCTTCCTTCGTTTGCCTGCAAAATCAGCCACGGCTTTTCCAGCCTTCACAGAGACTATCTTTCCAGGTATGGTAAGGCACATCTACTTCACCTTCACTGATTTCAGAACAATCTTGTCGCCGCTTATCTTCGAAAAATCACTGCCCCTGCATTTCTTGCACTGCAGCAGCAGGAAATCATGCCCGCGCTCCCTTATTATCGGCTTTCCCTTATATCCGCACTTGCACGTCACAGTTCCTTTTTTGTTCTTTACTGCGACCTTCCAGTCAACGTATTCCTTCATGTGCGCTTTTAGATGCAGCGGTGTCATGTTCGCCAGCTCGCCGACCTCTATCGTGACAGCTACTGGGCTCCCATGCTTTTTCGCCTCGGAAATTATCTGCCTGCATACGGAGAATTCATGCATGCGACCACGCTCTCTTTAATCAATATTTATTAGCGTAAAATTAATAAATACTATCATGGCAAACGCTGTGGAATTAAAAAAAGTCGGCAACTATCTCTACGTCAACCTCAGGATTCCGAATGCACGCAAGGATTTGAAGGTATCAGCCAGCGTGGTATCAGGCGGCAAAAGAAAAAAATACATCGCCTCTAGCGAGAAGCCTGTAAAAGAAAAAATATCGCCCTATTATCCGTCCAGGAAAAAGATAGATGGAAGAATCTGGCGGACAGGGGATAACTTTTCTCTTGTTTCTGAAGGCGCGGAGAAAATCATTTTTATTGTGGGAAAGCGTAAGGAGACGCTGCATCTGGCAGATGGCAGTGTAATAAAAGACGTGGAGCATTCCATCGATAAGCTGAAAGGCGTGTTCCTGCTGTTCAATTCAAACATAGACAAGATAAAATACGTGGATGACGAGCTCAAGCGACTGGCGAAATCGCAAAAATCGCATCCAAGGCAGCTGAAAGAAATCAGCAGCGTGGATGATTTGTTCTCATCAGTATTATTCGCCATGAAGACATGCGAGCCGCTCGAGCTGATGGTTGATGCTGCGACGTCAGATTGGATGAGCAAAAACATCAGCGCCAACAAAAAGCGCATGGGCGGCCAGGCAGGAATAATGGCAAACTTCCTCTCATCCATCGGCATAAACGCGATTGTCTACACCCCGCTTCTCTCGAAAGAGCAGTGCTCGCTTTTCAATGAGGACGTGCTGCTATTAACCGACAGCGGGCTGAAACATCCAAGCAAGGCAGAGAGAGAGGACGCGAAAAAAATAAACTGGGTGTTCGAATACTACCGCGGCGACACGTTAAGCGGGATTAAGGCGAAGGAGAACTGCAGGTTCATCGCATCCTCGCGGCCCGATGAGTTCAGAATCGGGAAGTTTGACACAAAGGCTGTGAACAAGGCGGATTGCGTGATAGTATCCGGGTTTCAGGGCATAAAGGAAAAATACAAGGACGGCGAAACATACAAGGAGCAGTTCGAAAAAGCTGCGGCCATTCTCAAGAGGATAAGAAAGATGGGAAAACCCATCCATATCGAGCTCGCTTCAACAAAAAATGCGGCGCTGAGAAAATGCATCATCGAGAAAATCATACCCCCGGTCGACAGTATTGGCATGGATGAGATGGAGCTGGCGGACACGCTTCTGGAAGTGGGCGGAAAGAAATCGTATGAAAAAATCCACGAAGGAAAGATAACAGACATATTTGAAGGCCTCATGGTACTGAAGAAGGCGTTTGCCTGCGGCAAGATACAGCTTCACGGCGACTGCTACATGCTGGCTGTGTGCAAGAAGGATTATCACATCACCGCAGAGGAGATAAAGAAATCCATGGAGTTTGCGTCAATGGCAGCAGCTGCCAAAGCCACTGGCAGGCTGAATTCAAGAAGCGATATCTGGAACGGCCTCGCAGTTGAGAAATCTTCTGATGCAGCAAAAAAGAAGCGCGCCCTGGAGGCGTATCTCCTGAAAAAAGGAATTCGAATGAAGAACGGCATTGCGAACATCGATGGCATGCAGGTTGTTTTCGTAAGAAACAGGATGGCCCAGCAGGTGGAGGATGTTGTTGGATTGGGCGATGTGATATCTGCGAGCATCTTCACTGCTGAAAACGCCTATCGCATCGCAAGGCTTAGAAAATAGCTTTCATCATCTTTTTCTGGTATTTTTCCGGCTCGTTCAGAAATTCGAATTTTTCCGGAGAGGCAGTGAATATCTTGTACATCGGTTCATTGGAGTTGAAAAAATTTTTCTTTATTCTACCGGCTTTGAGCACCCTGATTTTCGGCACAGCTGCATAGTTTTTGTTTTTCATGAATCCTCGGGTGGTTTCATAATAAGCAGCGCCATGCAGTTTTGTAAAGGTGGTGTAGTCATTCTTGAATTTGTCTGAGACCAGGTTTGACACAACCGCACTGTTCTTCGTGGTGTTGATTATGACATGAGCATAATCATGCGGCACGATCACTGCATCGCCCGCGACCGCTTTTATCACAGCCACATCGTCTACATCTTTTCCGCGCAGCTTGCTCTGGATTATGAAATGGGCGCTGCCTCTCAACACCTCATATATCTCAGGATAGGTGGCTTTTTTGTGAACAGCGTGGTAGTGGCCGAACGTCTTGTTGTACTCATTGCCTACTGTGAATGGAAGTATCACCGTGATGTCATACCTGACATTGTTTTTTATGAAGAGGGTCCTGTCCGGTTTTTTACACACCCTTCTGTACATTAAATAGGAAGCTCCGCTCTTTTTTGTCTTATGTAGAAAAACAGGTTTCATGTCATCTATTGTTCGAACATCTGGCTTTAGCCGCGCCCCATCTATACAGAGCATTTTGCCAGCCAGCTTCAGAGGCAGACCAGATGTTTTTTCCAGGTTCATGAAGTCACCCAATAATTCACCTAGTACCTGAGCATGTAAAACCTTTCGATATACTCCTTTATTGCCAGGACAAAGGTTGCATGTGCCCATGTGAGCGGCATGACGGATTTCGGGTTTCCGTTGTCATCGTACTGCTCTGCGAGCATGCCGCTCTCGCTCGCAAGCGATGCAACCTTTTCTATCAGCTCCTTTGCCTCTTTCAGGTCCTGCTTGTTCTTTGCCTTTTTTATGCACCATTCCGCATACCACAGCGTGCAGATAGGCCATGCATTCATGTAACCATGATAGGTGTCACCATCATATCTGACCACGCCGCTGGGCCGCATCAGGTCGTGCTTTATCGATGCCATGGTTTCTCCGAGCCTGTGATCGTCAACAGGAAGGATGTCAAACAGGAAGAGCGCCGAGACAGATGAATCATTCTTGTCATCATTTATTGAGCGGAGGTATCTTTTTTTCCCGCTGTCCCAGAACGTCTCAAAGTGCTCCATTATTATATTTGATGCATCGAGCCATTTCTGGCCATTATCCGCGTGGCCCAGAACCTTGGCGATTTCAGCGGCAGACCTCAACGCAGATATCACGGTGCATGTGGTGTAGCAATGCACCCCCTTTCTCTCCTCCCAGAGGTCCCATGATGGCTTAGGCAAACCATATTCTAAAAATTCCGAGAGCTTGTCCGCAGCCGGTACCACTATCTTCTCATAGAGGTTGTGCAGGGATTCGATATCCTTCGTCACCAGGTAGTTTTTGTATAGCGCGGTCAGCACGATTGCTGTTTCATCTTCCTGCAGCGACGGCAGCGGGTGCCAGGTCGATGCCTTGTCACCGGATGACCAGTATTTGTGCGCAAAGAATCCATTGTCAATAATCTTGGCGCAGAACTTGAAGTAGCGCCTTGTGAGCTCGCTGTATCCTGCCCTGTCCAGCGCCATCGCAATCCATGACGCATCGCGCGGCCAGCAGTAATTATAATAGTCGAGGTTGAACTGCATGATGTCAGAATCGCACGACGCTATTATCGAGCCGCGGTTGTCAACATGCGTCCTTATCGTGAGTAGCGACCTGAGGTAGAGCTTCTTCACAGCCTTTCCGAGATCAGCGAACTTTCTAAGCGAGGTTGAATTCACCCACGATGTCCAGTATTCTATATTTTCTTTCAGCAGCATCTCAGGCGTCTTTTCCTTTATTCTTTTATGCAGGTCCACGACCTCATCATAGTTTTTGCCCACCGCAATCCAGTAGAAAATCTCTCTTTCCTCGTGGGACTTCATCTTCTGAAGAGTGAATCCTATCACAGAATCCACATTGCCCTGCGCTACAAGGTTGCCGCTTAGTATTCCGTCCTCAGCATCCTTCCACGTGCCATGGTAGCCCTGATCAGTCTTGCCTGTCGCAAACTGGTCAAAGGTCGGCTGGCTTGCATGCAGAAAATATCGGTCCTTCTTGAAATGCACAATCTCGCCGTGCGGGTCGTATATTGCCGTGTCCGCGACCACGCTCTCATAGATGTTGTAGTCATGCGAAATAAATAACCTGAATTCCTTCTCAGAATCCCCGATGTTCCTGATTTTTATTTTCTTTACGTAGGCATTCAGCTCGTGGTCGACAAAAGAGTTTATAGTGATTTTCACGTTCAGGTTGTGGTTTATCAGCACCACCTCGCACACCAGCGTGTCTTTTACATAGCTGAAGTGTTTTTCCCATCGCTCGTTGACCCAGGAGAACGCGCCCTGCTCGTTTTCATAGACGCCTAATTTTATGCCAAGCCCTGGAAAGCCCATGTGGTTCTCCTCGCCCACATATGGATAGTAAAAATCCCGCACAGTCGCATTGCTGTCCAGCGTGAGGAGCATGTTGCCGTTGCCGAGAACAATCGTTCGCATAATAGTATTTGTGCGGGGTATTAATTATTTATTAAAGCGGACAGATATTGGATTATGCTTGCCAATACAAAAGCAATGCTGGGCAAGGCGCAAAAGCGCGGTTATGCAGTCGGCGCGTTTGATGTAAACAACATGGAGATGCTCCAGGGCGTGCTGTCCGCATGCATCGAGGAAAAAGCACCAGTCATCATACAGACCACAGAGCACGCGATAGAGTACGCAGGAATTGATTACCTCATCGCTATGATAAGGACCGCTGCCAAAGCAGGCATTCCAGTAGCCATGCACCTTGACCATGGCAAGCACATGACCGCGATAAAAAGCTGCATTCAGAGTGGATATACCTCAGTGATGTTCGATGGTTCTGCCCTGCCTTTTGAGAAAAACATTGCGATAACAAAAAAGGTTGTGGCTCTTGCAAAAAAAGCATCAGTGGAAGCCGAGCTCGGAAGGATAATGGGCAAGGAAAGCTTTTCTGCGAGCATGGAAAACATCTACACGGACCCGGAGCAGGCAAAAACCTTTGTGAAAAAAACCGGCATCGGCTCGCTTGCAGTAGCGATAGGCACTAAGCACGGGTTCAACAAAGGCCGCGTCCGGCTAAGGTTCGATATTCTGGAACAGATACAAAAAAAGGTGAAGATACCGCTCGTGCTTCACGGCGGCTCGCAGCTGAAGAGCAGGGAGATAAAAAAATGCATCTCACTGGGCATAGCAAAAATAAACATAGACAGCGATTTGAGGGAGGTCTTCACGCAAACCATAAGAAATGAGCTGGCCAGAAATAAGGATGAGAAGGACCCAAGGGAGATTTTAGGGCCAGCCCGCGAAGCGGTCCGCGAAGCAGTGAAGGAAAAAATAGCACTGTTCGGTTGTGGTGGTAAGGCATGAAATTCCCGTTGATTGTTATTAATTTCAAGACCTACCAGGAAGCCACTGGCAGGAACGCAGTTGCTTTGGCGAAAAAGTTTGAGAAAGGCGCTGCGGGGTTTGAGAAGAATGTTGCCTTGGCTGTGCAGGCAGCTGACATATACAGGCTGAGCAATGCCGTGTCGCTGCCACTATTCGGTCAGCACGCTGACGCAATAGAGCATGGCAAGAACACAGGCTTCATACTGCTCGAATCCCTGAAAGAGAACGGAGCGTCCGGAACCCTGATAAATCATTCAGAGCACCAGTTGCAGATTAGCGAGATAAAAAAAGTTGTCGAGCGATGCAGGGCATTGAAAATGTTTTCCCTGGTCTGTGTTGACCACCCAACCAAGATTGGCGACATGGTAAGACTAAAGCCAGACGCGATAGCAATCGAACATCCAGAGTTAATCGGCACCGGGATAGCTATCTCCAAGGTCCGTCCAGAGCTTATATCAGATTCGGTGAGAGCTGCAAAAGAAGCAAATCCCAACATGCCTGTCCTGTGCGGCGCTGGAATAAATGAGCCGGAAGACGTAAGAAAAGCAGTAGAGCTGGGCTGTGCAGGGGTGCTTGCAGCGTCGGTTCCTGTGAAATCAAAAAAACCCCTCGAACTGCTGTCGTCTTACATAAAGGCCGCAGGAATTTCAAGAAAATAAAGGATTTATTTAGGCTGGCATAATTCTAATTATGGTAATTGAAATACGCAAGGATTATCTGACAGGCAGGTACACGATTTTTTCTCCTAAGCGGGCTGACAGGCCGCATGACGTGAAAAAGAAGAAACAGAAAGCCAAGTGCCCGTTCTGCCCCGGGAATGAATACATGACCCCTCCGGCTGTTCTTGAAATGAAGAAGAATGGAAGGTGGCAGATCAGGGTCACCCCGAATAAATTTCCCATAATGAATGCGCACGAGGTTGTGATAGAATCGCCTGAGCATGAAAAGGATATCGCGATGGAGCCTGTGAAAAAGATAGAAGAAATCCTTGATGTCTACGCTAAGAGATACGTTGCGCTCTCGAAACAGAAGGGAATAAAGTATGTCCAGATCTTCCGTAACAGGGGCGAGAAAGGCGGCGCCTCCCTGGCGCACCCGCACACGCAGATAATAGGCACGCCAGCCATACCCGCGCTCGTCAGCCAGGAAATGAATGCGTGCAAGAAATACCGCGCGAAATACAAGAGATGCATGCTCTGCGACCTGGCAAAAAATGAGTCGAGGAAAGAAAGATTTGTGGCAAAGAACAGTTCATTCGTGGCGTTCACGCCTTATGCATCACGATATCCGTACGAGACATGGATTGTTCCAGTCAGGCATGCGTCAAGAATTTCCGACATGGACAAGAAACAGATTCATGATTTTGCAGATATGCTGAAAAAAATCCTGCTGAAGCTGGACAAGGTGCTTAACAAGCCGGCGTACAATTTTATCATACACCAGTCGCCGCTGCGTGGCTACGGCCATTACCATATGCACCTGGAGATACTGCCCGTTACGACGATAGTGGCTGGCTTTGAGAAGTCTACTGATTATGCTGTGAACCTCACATTGCCTGAGGAAGCAGCCAAGCAGTTGAGAAAGGTATGACAGCAAGCGATTATTCTTTGAGCAATCATTCTGTGAGCGCGAACATGGGCGCGTTCTTCGATTCCACTATCCTTATCTTGCCCTCGCGGCTGAGCCAGCCAAGCGCCCCGTAGGTGCTCTTTTCATCAATGCACGCCTTGCTGGCGATTTTCTGCACATTCATTGGCCCGCTGTCCTTCAGAATGCTCCAGACCTTCCCTGCATTTATCCCGAATATCTCTTCTGGTATCATCATATCATCACCTGTTTTCTACACCCTTTTGATTTCTTTTATGACAGCATCATTCTCTCTTTTCAAATCAATCTCAACCCACTGGTTTTTCACCCGCCTGACCCTGTGGATGTGCTTCACATCAGCAGGCAGCTTCGGGTTTATCGTTATGCATTCCTCCGCATTCTTGCTCTTGAACGCATTCACCTTTATGCCGAGCATGAAGTCATCGATTGCGCGTATGAACAGCGCAGCGTTCCAGCCCTGCATGCAGCACCCGCTCGATTTTCTTATGTCGCCCAACCATGTTTCTGGCATGGCTCCAAGGCATCCATTCTCAAGGCTGTCAGCCAGCATCTGCATGTATCTCATCCCATTGTCACCGTGCATGAGCTCTGCGCACGCAGCCAGGCCGGTCAGAAAACCCCATACATTTCCTTTCTGATAAGAGTCAGGGTCATACTCCACATCCTTGTTGGAAAGCGAGCGCACGCCCCAGTCCGTAGTGAGCGCTGGCGACTCCACCATTGCCAAAACCTCTTTTGCATGGTTTGATATGCCGAAGAAAAGCGGGACCAGCGCATTTGGCGTGATCGCCTTTGCTTCCGGCTCTATCCGGTCAAAATAATAATTTGTTTCCCTGCACCAGAATTTCTTCTCGAAATTATCCCTTATCAGCGAGGTGTTCTTCTTGAATTTCGAGCCAAGCACTGACATTAATTCAGAATAGCATTCCAGTCCATGCAGCCAGATGGCCTGCACATCAACAGCTTTTTTACCCCGGTTGTAGGTGTCGACCCATGTTTCGCACGCGTTCTCGTCGTGCCTTAAAAATCCGAACGCATCCTCCCGGGATTCGCACCATTTCACTGCATCCTTCAGAGTGGACTCATTCTTTTTCAGGAATGCGATATCACCTGAGTTCATTATGTAGTGATGCATTGCTATTATCCATAATGGGGTGGCATCTATGGTGACGAAATCCTTCTCGCCTGATGTTAATATGTAGTTTGGTATCTGGCCATTCTGGCTGCTGTTTGCAAGAAATTGCAAGGCCTTCTTTGCCTTGTCAAACATGCCCAAATCGATAATGGCTGGTATCATCCATCCGCTGTCCCTGCCCCAGAACATCGTGAACCACGGGTAGCCTGCAAAATATCCAGTGCCTGCTGATTCATGATTGAGCATCTCCAGGTTAAGCGTGGACCACTCGAACCCCCTCACCAGCATCCTGTTGTCAGAAATCAGCTTGTTCTTTGCCAGCGCCTGGTAGTATTTTTCCTTGCTGCGCAGCTCCCTGTGCATCTCAAACCCATTGTTCAGTTCTGCGTCAAATATTATGTTCGCCTCATCCGCCCGGAGCTTGTAGGTGATTACAAGGCACCTTTCATTCTCGCCGCCTGACTGGTAATCCTTATAGTGAGATTCGACTACCACACCCACAGGCATTGATGTTATTTTTATTGTCCCGAAGTCGCTCTTGAACAAGAACCCGTCCTGGACATACGACCGGTCGTGCCAGTTCTCCTCGCGCTTTCTTATGTTTATTGCAATTTCTATTTCAATATCTCTTTCCGTGTGCGATTTTATCATCAGGCCGAGCATTTTTCTCATCTCAGGCACAAAAATAATCTCGTCCACAAACCCATCATTCACGCGGTATTTGTGCACAGCCCTCGAGCCGTCGTAGTCGCAGCCAACCGCGTTCTCTGAGCACAGCCACTGTCCGTCCACCTTGCACGCAAAATAATCCACGAACTTGAACGGCATGGCCCAGAACCCACACCACTTGTTCCTGAACGTGGAGTCTGCAAAGCGATGGAAAAAGGCCTTCTTGCCAGCCAGTATATAGGAATAACTAAACAGATTCTTGCCTACGTACATAGATAGAAATTGTCACAGCTGCTATATATATTTTTGTAGACGTGATTGCAGAGTGATTGTAGTGTGCTGTTTGATAGGGAGGAAGAAATCACTGAGCATCCGCATCCCTTAAAACGTCATATCCCCATGCTCTGAGCCTTTCGATTTGTTCTTTTGTCAGCGGTGCTTCAGTATTCATCCTCTGCATGTAGAAGGTACCCACCACTTCATTAAGTTGGACATTGCGGCCAACCATTCCAATTAATCTTTCATAAAGAGCACCAGGGTTTGAAGAACCCATGGCGCCAGTCGGTTGCTTGTCCTGCGAAACCAGCACGTAACTGTTCACTTTTGGTCGTGATTCTGAACTTCCCCCGCTCATACTATCCCTATCCCGCTAATCTTTTTATTTCTGTTTATTTTTACAAGCGTGATTGTTATGTGATTGTAATGTGCTGTTTGATGAGTTGAAATTCATTGATGTACAGTAGAACCCATCCACCTTCCCCCGACCACCCACCCACCCCGAATAAGTTGAAAGGAATAGCATTCGTTCTAGTCTGAATAAAGAATAAGAATGATATGAGCTTCTTTTGTTCTATTCTTACTAAAGGAAACGGCGGGAATTATATTCGTATTGCACTTCAACAAAACAACGCAATTAAATAAATCAACGGCATTAAATAACAAACATACAAAAATAATCCGGGGCGTGGTAATTTTGATGACAGACGTGTCGCTGATATTTAAGATACACCAGCCGGTTCGGCTCAAGAAGCACGGGATGAATTATCTGGGCAAGAATTTTCAGGATCGCTACTTTGACAGCAACCTGAACAAGCATCTTTTTGAGCGCGTGTTCAACAAATGCTACTGGCCTGCGACCAACATGCTCCTTCATCTTGCAGAGAGCATGAAGGCTGAAAAAAAGAAATTCAAGGTCGCATTCTCAATGTCAGGCATCTGGGTCGAGCAGGCAGAGAGGTGGAAGCCTGAATTACTCGACCTTTTCAAGCAGTTCCCGAAGAACTGCGTCGAGTTCATAGGCGAGACATATTATCATTCCCTGGCAAGCCTTTTCGAAAACCACACCGAATACACAGAGCAGTTGAAGCAGCAACGGGAGCTCATGAAATCGCTGTTCGGGAAAGAGCCGACTGTTGTTACGAATACCGAGCTGGTATACAACAACATGATAGCAAAGGCAGTGGAAGGCATGGGCTTCAAGGGCATATTCACAGAGGGCGCCCCGCACGTCCTTGGATGGAGGTCTCCCAACCACGTGTACAAGGCTGTGAAATCCGACCTTGCTATCCTGCTGAGGAACAGGAGCCTCACAGACGACATAGGATACAGGTTTTCCGCGCGATGGTGGGACCAGTGGCCGCTCACAGCTGAGAAATATTCTTCCTGGCTCTCTGCCACGCCAGGCGACTGCATAAACATATACATGGACTACGAGACCATTGGCGAGCACCACTGGGAAGACACAGGGATATTCTGGTTCTTCAACGCGCTTCCTTACCAGGTGAACAAATACCAGAATCTTAGGTTCGCACTGCCGGCCGAGATTATCGAAAAGCACAAGCCGGTCGGTGAGTTCGATGTTTTCGAGCTGTCCACGATATCATGGGCAGACATGGAGATGGACACATCTGCATGGCTCGGCAACAAAATGCAGATGATGTGCTTCAAGGAGATAAAAGAGATCGAGGAGCTTGTCAAGAGGACAGGCAACGAAGAGATACTGAAGACATGGCGGATGCTCCAGACGTCGGACCACATGCACAACATATGCACCAAGTTCTGGAGCGACGGCGATGTCCACAAATACTTCTCCTACTTCGACACCCCGCATGAGGGCTTCATCACATTGATGGAGGTCCTCCACGACTTCAAGAACAGGATCTTCGAAATAAATGCTGAGAGAGGCGCAGGGCAGAAATAACTTCCGGCCGGACAATCTAAGCACAACTAACTTAAATTCGTACAATCAAGTATCCTAATGCAAAAACATCACATTGATACTTCCATAGTACTGGAACCCGAGACAACCGAGAATGGCAAATTATGTGGCAGGTATTTCAATAAGATAAAATCTTCTTACAATGGGGTTCTTTCCCTGCCGGTCCTGGGAGAGCTCATGCTCACGCTCCTCCAGACTTCAAACTATGATGACAGAACGGACTTCCAGGAATTTCTCTTCCACCTGATTAAGGTACATGGAATTGAATTTTATGTGTCCAGAGACATAGGTAAAATAACAGGAAGGATAAGAGAGATTGACGCAAGAATAGACCCTGTTGATCTAGATATATTGTCATGTGCCATAGAGGACAAAGCCGAATGCCTGGTGACGCTGGATACCAAGCTCATAGGGAACAGGAAGATAGAAAGGGAATTCAATATAAGGATAATGCATCCCAGGAGCCTGCTCTAGCGGTTATGTACGCTTTTATGTATTGCCTTGGCTCTTTCAAAAAAACCGCTTTTACTCAGTTTCTCGCGAAGTCTTTTCAGCTCTTTTTCGTCCTTTGTCATAAGGATCACTCATATCCTGAACATATTTGTCCAAGAAACGTATATAAGGCTGCCATCCGCCCAACGACCAAAAACCTTCCCCATGAGGGCTTCATCACATTGATGGAAGTCCTCCACGACTTCAAGAACAGGATATTTGAAATCAACGCTGAGAGAGGACGGTAGGGCGGGGCGGCTGGATTGGGAGTGATGGCTGGGCGAAGAAAAGGAAATATGTATGATATTTTAAAGATTGAGAGTGTTTTATGAATATGGAACAATTCACCAAAAAGCAACCAATCGATAAGTTGAAAGATGGAGACCGTATAGATGATATTTTTGCTGTTAAAATAAAGAAAGGTGTATCTCAATATAAAAATGGTTATTTTTTTCATCTTCTGTTAACTGATTCAAGTGGGAGAAATATAGATTATAAATTCTGGAGTGACCAAAACGAGGCAAATGTTAGAAAATTATATGAATCGATTAAAGCCGACTCTGTGGTCCACTTGCAAGGAAAGTTCTCATCTTATATGGGAACGCCGCAAATAACGACGAATGCTCCGGATACTATTAACCCCCTTGAAAAAGGGCAGTACGATGACGCAGAGTTCATCAAGAAACCTAAAAAAGAAGTAAACAAGATGTATGAAGATTTACTGAAAATTGTAGCAACAATAAATGATAGTTCGTTAAAAAAACTTCTTTTGTCTATTTTTGGAGATGCCACAATAAAAGAAAAGTTCAAAACACATCCTGGAGGAATTGAAATACACCATAATTGGGTCGGTGGGCTGATTCAGCACACGCTTGAGGTTGTTGATTATTGTGAATTAAGTGCTAAAGCTTATCCGGCAATAAATAGAGATTTACTTCTGACTGGAGCATTGTTACATGATATAGGTAAATTAGATGAACTCGATGTGACTTCCAGAATTAAGGGTACTAAGAAGGGACAGATGACTGGTCATATTGTTTTAGGATCTATATTTATATCAAACAAAATGGATGAATTGGAGATTGGTGATGATATAAAAGACAAGTTACTGCATATAATTGTGAGCCATCATGGAAAAAACGATTTCGGCTCTCCAAAAGAGCCGATGTTTCCTGAGGCTGTTGCTATCTACTATGCCGATGAACTTAGTTCCAAATTAGCTGAAATAATAGAATATATCGAAGATAATAAGAATGGAACAGAAGATGATTTCAAATATAATTATAAAAAAGGAAAAAATATTTTCCTAAGATAGCAATAAATGATCAAATCTCAGATAAACTATTTCTCATGATAGCTTGGACATATCCTGCACTTGCGCAGCACGGTCTTCTGCTTAAGCGCCTCGCTCATCTCCTCTTCGCTTGGGCAGTCGTCAGCTTATAAATATCGAACCACCGAACTATTATCATGATACTCGTCGACACGTCGATTTACATAAGTGCCATTTCCGATTACGAGGTCGAGCATATTCTCAGAGAGGCGCGCAAAAAGGCGTTCATAATTTCCTCCGAGGTCATAGAGAAGGAAATAGATGCCGCAGCAACATTCCTGAGAAGAAAGGGCAGAAAAGACGATGCGCAAAGACTAAAAGAGCTATACAACGATGTCATAAGCGGAACGATAAGACTCACTGACAGGGTCATAGAATTATCAGACAAATATGCGACAGAGGTCAGAAACAAGGTGAGCAAAGACAGGGCTTATGAAATGAAAGATGACTTCAGAATCGTTTCTTCTGCTGCAATCGGAAGCATAGAAGCCATAGCGACGTTCAACAGGAGGACGATGGCAAACCCGGAGATAATAGCAATATACAAGGAGATCAATGATAGGAACAGGGTAAAAACACCGATGTTCATAAAAACAAAGGAAGAGCTATCGAAGTTTCTTTCTCTCGTGTAGTTCTTTATCTATTTTATCCGCGGTTTTTTTTCTGATAAACCTTGTGAACTCCACGGCATCCATGCCGGTTACCTTTTTAAAATCCTTCTCATTCTTGAACATATCAGGCACCTAATTAGTTATAGCTACCAGATAATATTTAAGGCTTTTTCAACCCCTCATTACTATTTCACTTCTCATGATAACTCGGACAAATCCTGCACTTGCGCAGCACGGTCTTCTGTTAGACACCCCGCACGCTGAGAGAGGCGGGGGGAAGTGAAAGGTCGGCCATTGCCTTTGTAGGCGTAGTTGAGACCTAAAAAGTCTACGGCATCCGATATGATACGCAGGGCTAGGAGCTTCTCGGAGGTTTGGCTCAGGTTATAAGCCGTCCAATTTCGGGTTATTGTTTGTTGAGTCATATTATCACACATATACACATATGTGTATAACAGAAAACTATTTAAATACATTTGTGGTTATGTGTATATATGGGTCGAATCGATATAGTTCTGAATGACGAATTAGAAAAAAGATTTAGGGATGAAGTAGTAAAAAGACTTGGATTCAAAAAGGGAAATCTATCTATTGCAATGGAAGAAGCGATAGAAGATTGGTTAAGTAAAAAATCTGGTAAAATGGTTCTAGCGGCCAAAAAGGCTTGGATAACAAGAAGGGAAAGGGGAAAATAATTCTTTAGATTAAACTTTAGAAGATTTCAATAGAATCTTCAATTATGTTAAAAGAAGATTTGCTAGGAACTATTGAGAATCTTTTCATATCTAGAAAAAATAACTATCCCCAGCAAATAGATGGAAAAAACGTTTATACTGTAATAAACAAACCTCTTACAAAAGAGATTATTCAACGGCATCTTAATGGGACTATAACGATAGGTTGCTGGCAAGTAAATGACAATAAAGTTAAGTGGATTTGTTTTGATTTTGATGGCGATCTAAAAGAAGAATTTGAAAAGGCCAAAAAATTGTTTTATCTGTTAAAAGAAAAAAAATTCAATCCACTATTAGAATTTAGCGGAAGAAGGGGTTATCATATATGGATATTCATAGAACCGACCGATCTATCTATAGCAAGAATATTTGCATTAGAAATATCTAAAACATATTCACCCAATGAGGTATTTCCGAAGTCAAAAAATCTTACTGGGAAAAAATTTGGATTCCAAGTTAAATTGCCTTTAGGACTACATAGAGTAACCATGTTAAGAAGCTATTTGTTTGATGAAAATTTGAAGCCTCTAAATCAAGAACAAAGCAGAAATTTTTTAATCAAAATCAAAGAGATGAAACGAAATAAAATTGTTTTTAAAAATTTAAAATTTTTTGGAGATAAAAATGACAATACGAATACCATGGTTAGATAGACAACTTGAAAAATTATTAATAAGTCGAGATGAGATAGAAAGTCTGAAGAATATAGGAAATAATATATACGATGAAATACGTGCATGGTCTCCTTTAAAATTAATTTTCTTGAAATATTATGCAGTCGGCATTTATACTCCAATAATAAAGCGTAGATATCGAAATATGTATTATGTAGACCTTTTTTCTGGTAGTGGAATTAATAAAATTGAGAGAAAACAAGATTTTTGTTTAGGATCTCCTCTATTGATATCAAAACTAATTCCTGAATCCATACGTTTTAATAAAATGTTCTTCTGCGATAAAGAATCGGCTAAAACAGAAGCACTAAATCTAAGAATGAAAAGTACCGGAATATCAGAAAATTCCTATGAAATATATTCTGGAGATTGTAATGACTGTATAGATGACATAATATCAAGTTTTCAATCTCCTAACCATTCTCTTATTTTCATAGATCCCTATTCCATGGAGATTTCGTGGACTACAATGAACAAAATTCTAAAACTACAATCAGATATAATTTTCTGTTTTCAAACTGTACAAATACCTAGAGCACATGAAGGCGAAAATCTAGAATCGTTCTTTAAAGATATTGAAAAAGTTGATGAAATATATGCTACAACTCCAAGAGGTTCTGTCAGAGAAGCTATTTTACAATTATACATAAATGATATGCTTAGTGAAAGAGCAGAAGATAGCATTTATGAGAAAATTAGAATCAAAAAAGACAGAAGATTTTTTTATGATATAATTTTCATGACTAGAAAAACCAGTGGGGATAATCCTTGGATGAAGGCCATCAGAGATGCTAAGAATCAAATAGAAAAGAACACAAGTGAAGCGGTAAAGAGATCATTAAATGTATTAACAGGAAGGCAACGTACTTTAAGAAGTTATTAATGAAAAACTAATTCCGTCTTTTTATTATATTCTTTGCGTGTACCAAATTTTATATGACAATTAATTTTGTGTTTTTTACAGAAAGCCAGTACAATTTGTGAAGATTCTTCATAGAATTGTTCATTATCTTTGAAAGCACTGCTTCTAACATTATAGTTCAGCTTACCAAAAATTATTTTATCTACGAATGATATATTATTTAAAATATCTGACAAATCTTGTTCGACAATATTAGGCGTTGGGTAAGGTTCTATACTAACCCATGTTCTGAGACCCTTAGCATGAAGGTATTTCAATGATTTAATTCTAATCATGTAGGGTGAACTAAAAGGCTCAAGCTTTTTCTTAAAATTATTATCTAATGATACAATGGTTATTCCATATTCATTATTGTATCCATATTTCTCTTTATCGGCTAAACATTTAGGAAGTATCCCCTTTGTCAAGACCGTACATCTGATATTATTTTGATTCAGTTTTTCAATTATTTTGAGCGTTAGATTTCCTATCCTTTTTTGTTTATACATGAAAGGATCTGTCATGAAACAAAGATGCACAAAATTTATTTTATTCTTGAGTCTGGGGATTTCCGCGTCCAAAAGTTCCAACGAATTTTCAACAATTTTAGGTTGAAGCCAATCTGAATATGACTTGATTTTACCGAACCTCTTTGCAATCATCATAGCGTAACATGGAAACCTACAACCATGTGAGCAACCTACAACATGATTAATAGAGAAATCCGCGTATTCAACACTACTTTTGTACAATAGACTTTTCCTTTTTACATTATTCATGAAATAGCCCCCTTTTCAAATTCGGTTATTTTTTTGATTTTTTCAGTTCACGAATTTCGATTGATGTAGCCCGCGTTAACTCATCTTCGCTTGCCTTGACAGGCATTATTATAACATGAGTTCCTACTTTCCACTCTTTGAGTGTCATTATTTCTGTTGGTATTGTTATGCGGTTATTTTTGGTTATTTTTACCATATTTTACCTATAGTATTGTGTAGACAATTTTATTTAAAGCAAAGTTAAGGGAGACTCCGAGGATAAAGGCAGATTTTAGTCTAGATGAGCAGAGACTAGCCAAAAAAAGGATTAAAACTGTTTTATAAATTCTATATGACCAAGTATTTCTTAGTGATTTAATCATGGTTCGTCTCAAAATGACAGAAAAATCCTTCAGAAAGGACTTTATAACTAAAATATCTAAAATTCTTGAACATCATGGCATGATATTATTTGATGACCCCTCGCTTAGCTATGTTGATAGGAAGGATAATAAGAAAAGAACCCATTTTCCAGATATTGTGGTCGCAAATAAAGAGAGGGTTTCAACCGAAGGAGAACACATTTCCATAGCTAAGGATGGCGTAGTTGCTGTAATTGAAACTAAGAAAGCTTCCAGGTATGTATATGAGGGATTCGCTCAAGCTACCAGATATATGGCAACTTTAAACACGAATATTGCATTCTCCACGAATTTCAAAGATGTCGTTGGCGTACAGATAATAGATAGCAAACCAAAGATAGATGAGCACCTCAATACTAAACTTACCGAGACTGCGATGGCTTCCGTTGTAGATTTCATAGTCGATGTAATAACAAAATCCAAGGAGCTACAGCCTATAGAACTCAGTGACGACCTTATCGTGAAAATACTGAGTGGTTCCGTTTCTGAAATACTTGATTTTATGAAAGGAGTTGAATCTAAGGAACTTGAGGAACCTCTGGGCTTCTTTTTCGCCAAGACATTAGACACAGAACTCATGAAGTCTTCTAAAAGTAAAAAAGACTTCGAGTTTTCAATAAAGAAAGGTGCTGCTTATCTTATAGTAAACCAGATAGTTTTTTATCATATATTATCTAAGGAAGCTAGTAGCGATTATGATCACCTCGAAGAGGTCGAATCTGCTGCCGAATTACAGAAGTATTTCGATAGGGTTTTGGAGGATGATTATCGCTCTATTTTCGGGGCAAAGGTAACTAAGTTTCTGCCTGCAAAGTCCATGGAAGCAATAAATTCCATAATAAATGCCGTTAATGTTCTTGGTCTAGAAAATGTAAAGCATGATATATTGGGAAAAATATTTCATGGACTTATACCGCAAGAATTAAGAAAAAGAATAGCTGCATATTATACTTCAAACGCTGCGGCTGAACTTTTGGCTGAACTCTGTATTGATAATAAAGATGCTAAAGTCTTCGACCCAGCTTGTGGTTCTGGTACATTGTTGGTAGCCTCCTACAAACGCAAACGTGAGCTCTATGGAAAAGCAACAGAAGACGTTCATAGAAAATTGTTGAATCAAATTTTTGGTGGTGATATATCACTCTTTGCTGCTCATCTAGCTTCTATTCATCTTGCACTTCAAGAACCCCTAAGCTATACAGAAGAAGTTCATATACTGCTTGGCGATTTTTTTGATGTTTCGCCCAAAAAGAATCTTGTAGACTGGCTTGGCCAAAATAAAACAGTAAAAAAGGTGAATGCCCAGCATATAAGGGATGTTCAATTCAATCTCCCTTATATGGACCTGATAATAATGAATCCTCCTTTTACTCGAATGGAACTTCTTGAAAAGAAATATAAAGAATTCATAGAAAAAACATTCCAACGAAATAATCTAGAACAATATACACAAGGCAGGATGGGACTACATTCGCTCTTTTTGATACATAGTGATAATTTTTTGCGTCCTGGCAGCAAGATAGCTGCGGTCTTGCCAGCATCTACCTTCTATACAGGATATGGAGAAAAATTAAATCAGTTTTTGCTTTCTAGATATAATATAAAATATATCATAACATCGGATGTTGAAACAGCATTCTCAGAACAATGCACTTTCAAAGAGATACTATTCGTTGCTGAGAAAAAATTGGATAAAAAACCGATAAAGACTCTATTTATTTCTCTAAAGGTTCCATTGAATCTCAAAAATGCTAAAGATATCGCCAAAAGGGTTCGTCATTTAGAAGAAAACCACGAAGACTCTGTTCTTCGTGCTAGAGCAGTCAGCCCGAAAGAATTAGCAGAAGAGAATAATTGGATGGTGTTCACAGATGATTCATCTGATCTGTACGATAAAATATCCAAATTGAAGAATCTTGTGATGGGAGAAAAATATTTAGATGGCAATATTTCTGAAGGTATCAGAAGATTCCCTATAGATTTCTTTTACTTACCGAATTCTCTTTGGGAAATTAAAGAAGAAACCCAACATGGACTAAAAATATGTCATGTTCATACAAAAGAAGAACTATTCATAGAGAAAAGACTTCTATCATCATCTATTCGCAAACCCGAAATGTATAAAACTATTCAATTGAAACCATCTCATTACCTTCTTTCGATACATCCAAACGAAAAAATAAATAAAGACCTACAACGATACATATCTTTAGCAGAAAAGCTTGGTATGGATAAACAATCTTCTACTCTAGTGAAAACCGTCCAGAAAGAAAAAGTTCCTTGGTATTCATACACCCATCTTCTGAAAAGAAACCCTAAGATATTCGGAAATGTTTTTGTGGTAGATAAATTACGTGTCAATACGGGTAAAATAATGGCACATTACTTACCCCAAAAAGTTACGGCAAGTGGTATGTTTCACGTAATTTCTTTGAATTCAGATGAAGAAGCAAAGATTCTTGCGTTGTGGTACAACAGCACAGTTCACATGTTCCTATTTCTGTTTCGTGGGCGAGAAATACAGGGAGGATATTACAGAGCCTTAATATCTGACTTGAAAAGACTGCCAATCATCGACACATCAAAACTTGAAACGAATATACGCAAAAAATTAATACGAATTTTTGATGAATATAAGAATAAGGAGCCACCATCTTTTCCTAAACAGATAGAAGAAAGTTTCAAAAAAGAGCCTGATCTTGCGATATTAGAAGCATTGGGAGCATCAAATCCAGAGAAATTATTGACAACTTTGTACAAGAACGTATATGACAAAATAGAAAAACTCAGAACAGAATCTTATTAGACTATTCAAAAATATCAAAATTATCAAGGTATTGAGTTAGTTCGATGATATTTTTCCATTCCCTATAGTCATATGCTTTTCTTTCTTTTGGATTTATCCAGATAAAAAAATCATACAGATCATGTTTTCCTATTTCTTTATTTTTTAGGAGGTTTCTGAAATTTTCTATTGGAATCACAAGATAGTGCAGCTCTATTTCTTTTTTAATTTTACCTTGAGTTTCAAGATGAATTAAAAAAATAAAGTAATCAATTGGATTTTCTGGTTGAAATATGCTCTTGCTTCTTATCGTAAACCAACCACTTTGCCCTTCTCCGAATCGTTCGACTTCTCTTTTCTGCGGTATATGGGCATAAGTCCGGCTTCCTTTTACCTGAATGGTATAGCTTTTCTTATTTTTCAGGTTGACCAAAATTAAATCGATGTCTTTTAGCTGGCTTCTTAAAGGAAAGAATACTTCGTAACCTTTATTTTTAAGTTCAGTTTGCAACTTGTCTGCAACAAGTGCCTCATCTACGTTTAACGACCAGAAGTTCTTTATTGACATAAAAATACTAACAAAAGAGTCCACTTAAAGTTTGTTTTAATATTATTCAGTTCGCCTATTATCCCCCAATAAAGGGTTTTTCGCTCGGATGGGGTTCTTGTGCAAAGCCGGCGCAGCGGGAATCTTTATGTAGTTCTTGCGGCACACTCCTTCCATCTTCAGGCTTGGTCGTAAACTCATCGCTTGAAGTACATTCTGAGACTGTAGGCAATCCAGGCAGCGCACACAATAAACAATAATGCCGACAACCCGACCCACCATTCCATGATTATCGCCCAGTCCATTCCTTACTCAATCACGCCCAGCGACTTCAGGCAGATGTTTCATCATTGTTTTCTTTCTGCAGCCGACCTCAGCTTTGGATATATTCTTTTCAGAAACGCCAGCACTTTCATGGCGTATTCCCTGTCCGTGACCGTCCCGTAGTAGAGCATCCCGTTTCTGAAAAATCTCAGCTGGTCAACAAACCGCGCGTCGCTCTCACTGAATCCAGTCAGCCTAAGGTAAGAAACCTCTGCTTCATGGGCTCCTTGGCCCGCTGCGCTGTATCCGTCCAGGAGCATCCTTGCCCTCACCAGAAGCAGTATAATGTCGTAGCAGTATTCAACGTAATCATTTGCATTCTCGTTTTTGACGCCTATTTTTTCCAGCCGTTCTTTCAAGGAATTTGATTTTCTTTCAGCCTCGATGACCAGGCTCTTTGCCCTTTCCTCGTCTTTCTTGACTGTTTTGACGGTGCCATTTTTAACGAACTCCTCGAATGGTTTTAATGCCCTCATAGTTCGACGCTCCCATGCAGAAGAATGCCATTCAGAATATTATTTTTTAAATGCTTGTGTATATCTGCCCATGATTTATAGAAATTTATATTGATTTTCCTGTGAAAAATGCCCTCGAACCTCCCGGCATCCAGGTCTTTTTTCTTCCTTCCGACGACGGCGATATCTATATCTGACATGGCCGTGTCTTCCCCGCGCGAATAGCTCCCGAATAATATTATGGTTCCTCCTGGCAGGGCTTTCTCCAGAAAATCAGACAGCCCGGACAGGTATATGTTTTTGATGTTCTCTGCTCTCTTGAGCTCTATTGCCCTTTGTTCATCCCTGTTGAATGAGACAAAATTAATCGTCTTTGTCTTCTCGATTTTGACCAGCTTATCGTCCTTTAATTTCTTCAATGAATTGGAAACCGCTGTGGGAGATACCCGCAGAATCTTGGCTATATCCCTCTGGCTGAGCCTTTCCCCTGCTCTCAGGCACAGCAGCGCAAATATCTCTGCCTGGAGGGTAGTCCATTTTAATTTACATATATCCATAATAGTTTACCTATGTAAAGTTAAGTTTATAAATCGATAGACGCTATTCAATCACGCCCAGGGACTTCAGGTAGCACTTGAATGTGAGCGCAGCAATCCTGTTCCAGCGGTAGTTCTTCTCCACGCGCTTGCGGCCGTTGAGGCCCATGGACTTGCTCCAGCCAGGGTCAGAAAGCATGGTGTTGATCTGGGCAGCGATGGATTTGTAGTCAGCCGGGTATGAGTGCAGCCCGGTTGTGTTGTGGACAATGGTCTCTTTCAATCCTCCGACGTACGAGCCCACAATGGGCTTTCTCGCTGCGCCTGCCTCGAGCGCGACTATGCCGAATGGTTCGTATATGGAAGGCGCGACAGTGACCTCAGACGTCTTGAACAGCGAGAGCAGAACATTCTCAGGCACGTATCCTGTGAACAGCGCTTTGCTGCCCACGCCGTGATGCATCGCCATCCCCCTGTAGTAGTCCACCGCGCCGCCGCCGGCTATCACGAACTTTGCGCCGCTGTTCTCAGCAAGCACAGCAGGCATGGCTTTTATCAGATGCTCCACGCCTTTCTGGTGCGTCAATCTCCCGACGAACAGCACGATTTTTTCCCAGTCCAGTGCGTAGTCGTTTTTGTCTATCGAGAACGTGCTCGAGTCAAACCTGTCCACATCCACGCCGTTCGGAATGTAGTGTAATTTATTTTCCGGCGGATGGAACAGCCACCTGACCTCCTTGTAGAAATCGCTCCCCACTGTGATGATTTCATTTGCCTCGTATGTCCCGTACCACTCCAGGTCATTGATCATCTTTGTGTAGGAATCATGAATCCCGCTCCTGCCATGCTCTGTTGAGTGGAGCGTGAAGACCATGGGCACGTCAAGCGTCTTTTTTATTCCGACGCCTGCAGGAACCATCATCCAGTCGTGCGCGTGCACAACATCGAACTTCTCTTCCTTGTTCAGCTCGATTGCCTTTTTTTCCATCCCGTGGCCGAGCATCATGGCCCAGCTTATGGTGTCAGGCGCGTGGCCGGATGGAATCCTGTGCACATTTATTCCGTCCACTATCTCTTTTTTTTCCTGCTCGCCAAACGTTACCACGTGCACGTCCGCGCCCTGCTCTGTCAATGCTTTGCACAGATCATAGCAGTGGCTGCCTATCCCGCCCACCTTGAATGGCGGAAACTCCCAGGTAGCCATCAGTATCTTCATTGTATCAAATCGTTTTGTTTTTATAACCCACGGCTTTAGCCGTGGGTTTGTAAACGATTGATGCAGGTGAACAAACTTACTATTTATTGCAGACTTCAGTCTGCGGTTTGTTCACCATGTATCACGTTCTCCATCACGAGCGCCCTGCTGTAAATATCAAGCACCCTTTCCTGCCAGCTGTCGTCATGCAGTTTGAGTATGTCTATCTTCTCTGCCGGAACGCCCAGGTCGTTTTTTATCGAATGAAACGTCCTCTGGCTTGAGACCAAAACCTTTGCAGCCTCGTAGCATGCCCACCACTCAATATCTGATATCGAAGGCGACTGCGGATCAGAGAATCCGCGTTCATTCTCAGTGGAATGTATAGTAACCAGCAGCGGTTTTCCAGTGAGCTTCTTCATCGCGATGCCCGCTGGCGTGGTGAGCCAGTCGTTCGCATGAATCACGTCGAACCCATGCTCGTTGAAAATCTCCCGTCCCCTTCTTTTCAGTTCATTGTTCATCATCATGGCCCATGTGAATAGATTATTTCCGTGCAGCACGAACGAGATGCCGTGTTTGTAGATGTTCCCGATCCTTTCTGTGTAATCGCTTCCGCTGAAAAATGCGATGTGCACTTCATACCCGTTTTCAGAAAGAATGGACGATAATTTTCCGCAGTAGTCCGACACGCCATTGCCAGGCTGCATCCTCTCAGCCAGCATCAGGATTTTTTTCACGAACATTCACCTATCAGTTTTGTGAGTGAAAATATTGAAATTTTTTTCATGCAATCACTTTTTTGCATCTTTTCGCAGCAAGCTCGTACGCATCAAAATAATTCTTCATCAGTATCTTCCAGTCAGCTAGGTTAGCGGTATTCCGGGCCTGGTTTTTCTTCATCCCAATTGCCTGCTTGTCCATGTGGACGATGTCAGACAGGAAGTTTGCAAGTTCAGCCACGACAGCAGCATCGCTCCGGTTTTTTCTTTTCAGCACATAGATGCCGGAATCGTTTCCAGCGCTGCTCAGGATGAACTGGCCGAATCCGCTGTAGTCCGTTGTTACGGTGAGCACGCCGCGCGCAGCCGCCTCCAGCGGCGTGTAGCCCCACGGCTCGTACACAGAAGGAAATACGCCAAGGCTGCTGCCCACAATGACATCCCCGTAGCCCATGGAGAGCAGCTTGTCAGCTGCTGACAGGTAGGTTGGATAAAATATTACCTTTATTCTGTCCTCTTCACGGTTGAGCAGCCCCGAACTCTTCAGCGAGGACAGGATGGAATCACTGCCTTCATCATAATTCAGGTTGAACGCACAGAGCGGCGGGTTCTGCCCCTGCCTTGCCCTGAATATCTCGGCAAGCTTTTTTATCTCATTTGCCTTTTCTGCGCTCAAAAAATCCGACAGCTTTTTATTCAGTCCAATGCCCTTTGTCAGCGAGGCCACTATGTTGGTCTTCATCTCGTCCTGCAGCTCTTCGACGAAGTGCTCAAGCTCTTTGTATACCAACGTGTTTTCCAGGACCTCAAGCTTCTCGCCCCTGATGTCGGCCGGTATGAAGATGAAAACAAAAACATCCTTGCTGAACTTCTCTTTTTTCAGCTGCTCATTCAGCTTCGCCAGCGAGGAGATAAAAACATCTATGCCCTTGTTCCTGAACTCATACCTGCCTGATATGAATATGATTCTCGGGTCGTCCAGTATCGCATTGTAGTACGGGTTGAAGTAGGCAGCAAGAAATTCTATTATCTTGTTCTTGTTCAGGCGATGCAGGTAGGAAAGCTCTTCCATGGACGGGAATTTTTTCATGTCCAGTCCGTTCAGAAGCAGGATGTCCGGGTTTTTTCCCAGTATGAACAGCGATTCATCGGCAGTTGTCTTGCTCACGGTGGTGAACACATCCGCAGCATGCGCGCACGCTTTTTCTGTCTGGTGCTTTGCCTGCACGCCATAATCGTATGCCTTTTTGTCGTCAACCGTTTTCTTCCTCGCAGCATCCTCTATCATCTTGTTGAGATCTTCTCCGTGGCCCGCAATCGTTCTTCCCAGCATGGTCGCGTGGGTGGTGAAGACTAATCCGATTCTGGCATTGCTCTTCCTCAGGTAGAGCAGCGCTGCGCCGGAAAGCCATTCATGGAACTGCGCCACCATATCAGAGTTCAGCGCCCCGGCAAGCTTTTGTATCAGCTTGCCCGCTGCAAATGCCCAGATTATCGGCTCGTCAAAATCATAGCCAGCATTCAGGGAATCTATCTTGTAGTTGTCCCAGAGCCACTTCTTTATTTCATTTCCTCGTGACTTGTATTCGTTTATATCTATCAGTATGCACTTCGGGTTCGCGCTGATTTTCCATCGGCCATAGTAGCACCGTATCCCTTCTTTTGCAAGATCGTCGAATATCGCCTTGAACTCCCTTGAGTCCTCTGGCTCGAATTCGTACTTCGACTTTTTGGCGTCGTAGAAACCGATTGTCATGTAGCGGTCGCCAAACCTTCTCTCCACCTCATCTGCCTTTGATTCCAGCACCGCGTATATGCCGCCTACTTTGTTGGCTACCTCGAAAGATACCTCTATTAAAAAATCGCTCATTTTTCACCACAACTAAATTTTATATGTCAGAAGGCAGAATATAAAGGTTAGGTGCCGAAATGGGCAAAACTGTATTGTTCATGATATCGATGGTCGCTGTGCTCCTGGTTTCAGCCTGCGGCATTTTTTTTCTGAAGATGTCGGGATTTGCAGCGGGCAATATTTCAGTGGGCATTGCTGAAAAACTGAACGGAAGGGTGACCCTGGACTGCAACAGCAGCGTGTTCGTCGGCGATGACGTGACCATATACGCTGAATTCATGAACACAGGCACCTCACATGTAACAGGCAGGATTGAGCTAAAAGTCTATCTTTACAACCGCAGCAGGCTTGATCTCCTCGCAACGTACTATGATTCTTACTTCTCCCTGAATCCAGGCATGAGAAAGGGTTATCGCACCACATTCGTGCCTGACCAGAATGGAACTTATTATATAAACGCCAAGGTTTCCTACGAGACAAGGACAGCTGAGACCTGGCGCGCTTTCACAGCCAGCTACCCATCAGAGGCGCCATACGTTCCCGGCAACGGAACAGGAACCGGAAACGGGACCGGAAACGCAACAGGAAACGCAACTGGTTACGTTCTAAATATAACCGGCGGCGGTGGCGGTGGCGCAGGCGGCGGGCTCACTGCCCTGACCTACATAACCACTGTTTTGGGAGGCACACCAGGCATCACGCTGAGCTATCCAAACAAAATAACGCTGCATCAGGGCGAGAGCACGATGATAAATCTTAGGGTGAACAACACAGGCGACCTTGCTGTGCATGATGTGAAAATGCACACATCCATCTTTTTCGGCATTGGCCTGGATGTCAATCCCAAGGTAATCCCGATAATCTATCCAAACCAGACGTATTCATTTCTGATTTCACTGGATTCATTAAACGCGTCAGAAGGTGACTACACCCTGAGTTTTGACGTGATGAGCGACTACGCGAGCGATACAGGAAGCATCGCGATAAAGATTGTTTCGTGGAACATGACAGCCGAGGAAATCGAGCAGATAATTTTGAATTACAGGCTTATAATATCCGACCTGAAAGGCGAGATATTCTCGGCGTCGCTGAAGGGTTTCGATACATCCGACATAAAAAACAGGCTGGATGACACGGAAAGCATGCTGGATGATGCAGAGAAGGATTTGCGTTTCAACAAGATGGATGACGCTAAGAAGAAGCTGAAGGGCGTCAAGGACGACCTTGAGCAGATCGTTCTCGCGCTCGCGAACCTGACCATCATTCTCAGGGCCGAACCGCCACTCTTCACGTCCACGATGTTAATTCTGCTGATACTGCTTATAATCGCCCTGGTTCTGCTCATTCTGATTCTGCTGAGAAGAAAGAGAAAGAAGAAGAAGCCCAAGCTTCTGCAGAACACGCAGGAAACTGAAGCGTGATTCTGCTGTAGAAATAAGCGGAAATAAATAATTGGAAATGATTGGAGCAGCTTTGCAATGTCCGTTTTTTTCACGGAATAACTTGAAACATGAACTCATCTGTTCGCCTTATTCCTTGATTGATATTCTTTGATTGAGATAGGACGGCAACAGACAGGTTTTCTAGGAGCATAATTTTAAATGCATCGTATAACAATATCTCGGTATGGGGTTGTTCGGTCCTTTTGTCTACAAATCCAAAAAGAACAAGTATGAGAAATACTTTCTCCACGTGAAGGAGCGCGGAAAGGGGAAGTTGTATTATTTTTCAAAGGACTCCGCCGGCGCGCTGCCAGGTATACCAAAAGGCTTCGAGATAATCGAGAACCCGAGAACGAATCTGCCCTTCCTGAAAAAAATTGCAAAGAAGAAAACAGCTGACAAGGGCGCCAAGGATGCAAAGGGTGAAGCAAAACCCGCTGAGCAAAAACCCCCAGAGCCAAAACCGCAGTGATGCTATCTGAAGAGGACTTTAAAACCTCTGACTTTAGTCAGAGGATAAGATACAAAAATCCTCTTAGATGTCATCGTTCAGAAACCCACGAATTTATTCGTGGGTTATAAAAGAGAACGATATCATGTCAAAATTTGTTTATGATTACGCCAAGGAAGTGAAATACAGGAAGAAAACACATGGCAGAAAGAGAAAGCTGAAGCATGTGAAAAAAGCCGCCCTGCTCATAATTCTTCTTATTGCCGTCGCCGCGTCAGGATATCTGCTGTACACAGGAAATGTTATTTCCTTTGACAACAAATTCATTGCGAACCAGGGCCAGCCCAGTCAAACCCCTGCTGCGAATCAGAACCCTGCACCCACTGATGATACCAAATTCGTTCTGCCCGATGGCAACTACACATCTACCAGCAAAGACATCGATGAGGAGTACGTAAACGGTTTTTTGGTGAAGTATCAGGAATACCCCGGAGCTTCCTGCTCAGGCGAGACAGACAACTGCATAAGCTATATTGCCAGTAAAATGGGAATGAGCGAGGAATGGGTTGTAAACCTGTATTATCTAAGATGCATTGATTCAACATGCTATGCGAAACCGCAGAGAATTTTGAACAGACAATAATAACTACCAGAATCTGATTCTTCTGAAAAATCCCCTGCTCTCCGGGTATGGAATGCCTGTCAACGTAGAAGAAAGCCTGAAGAATTCCCTGCTCGCTGGCGACCTCGGCTTGTACACCACAACCGGCGTTTTCATTGAGAGGCTTCGTCCCACATGCTTGTCAAAGGGTATGGTTGATATCACTGGCAGGTTTGTGGAGTATTCTATCTCGTTCTTCGTCATCTCATGCTTGTCCTTGGTCTTCATGTTGAGAATCACGCCTATCGATGTAGCTCCTATCTCGTTTGCAACCTCCTGGCACCTGACAACATCAACCACAGAAGGAACATAGGGTATCGCCACATATATAACTTCATCGCTTGCCTTCAGCGTGGCAACCGCTTCCCTGCCAAGCCCGGGTCCTGCATCCAGAATGATTATATCGTTCTTGTGCGAGATTGCATCCAGGTTTTCTCTCAGTTTGGTTATGTCCACGTGGTCCAGGTCGCTGAGAAAGATGGAAGCAGGAATTATTTTTAATCCAGTAAAGTGCTGGTGTATCGATTCTTCTATGTCTGATTCACCGCGCAGGACATGGTTCAGCGTGATGTTTGGGTTGTGCAGCCCGATGGACAGGCCCAGGTGCGAGGTTGTGAGATTACAGTCCACAAGTGTCACATTCCTTCGCATGTATTGGGAGAACGCGACACCAAGGTTCAGCGCGATGGTGGTCTTTCCAACACCGCCCTTTCCCGAAACAATACCTATCACGCGCGCCATGATATCACCAATTATGTCATTGTATATAGTATTTTGCCGCCAGATTAAAAAGATTATTAGCATGCAGGATGAGGATAGACCGAAAGTCTTTTAAAGGTTGTGTTCCACCCATTCATATAGCTTTTTATTTTAAAAATCGGGGTGTCGGATGTGGCTGGAATTTTCAAAAATAGGTCAGAATGTAGGTTAACATCTGCTTCTTACGGCTCTGGAGCCCTTTCTTTGTACAAGTAGTTGTGCAAGTAGTTGTACCAGCACTTATATAAACGGTTGTACACATACTTATACAAACGTTAATCGTTCGAGAGCAGGCATTTTACGGCCCGGATAGGCCGGGTAAGCAACACAGGAGCTAGCAGATGAGAGAGAAACTGCTCGAATTTTTGCACGAGAGGAGCCCGCAGACTACGCTGGAATTAGCCAACAAAATCGACGCCTCCTGGCACACGGTCCAGGAGACGCTGCTCGAGATGCAGATTGAGGGCCGCGTGAGGAGAATGTGCGTGGGCGGACGCCATCTCTGGTTCTGTGATGAAAAGAAGAAAAACAGTAAAAAGCGGCGAAAGTCGCTGGCCGGCTTGAGCTCCCAGACAAGGTTCGTGGCAATCGCACTGATTATTATAGTTCTTAGCCAGGGGATGATAACTGCCATCGACATCGCAGGAAATTCCACCTCAAATTTCACAGGCGAGGTCACCCTAGATGAACAGATTCGAACAGCAGATTCTGCAATGAATTCATCTGATAATGAATCGGCTGCGCCTGACATTCTCTCGAATGCTAGCTCCTATGATACGCAGCCGTTCAATTCTTCGAACATAACGTTGCCAGCAAATGAAAGCGTGGCGATGGTGAATGAGAGTCAGGAGGCGTCCACTGCAGTGGGCACCCCGTCAGACTCTTCCCTCGACATATCAATCGAAGCGCCCGGCAGGGTCACAAGAAGCAATGAGCTGGCGATAAAAGCAACCATCACAGCCAGGGCTGATGCAAAAAATATTGCGATAACATGGCTGCTTCCATCCGGCTTCGAGACGGTTTCTGAGAGCAGCGGCTGCTCTTCCTTGCAAAGCGGCCAGTCATGCGTCGCAGAAATTCTGGTGAGATCAAACACCTCGGCACAGCTGGGGCCGAACGCGATAAAGGTGAATGTAACATATGAGTCGTAGTCCGGGAAACAAATCGATGATGAACTTAGGTCAGGCAGAGATAATCATGCCTCTGATAATCATAGCCCTGACATCGATATCCATAGCCTACAACGCGACCATCGGCAACAACACAGCGTTCTCAAATAATATTACAATCACGCACGTTGTCGAGAAAGAAATCTCAATCGACGTATTTGCAAACACATCGATTGGCATTGGATTCTCCGATAGATTGATAAAAGCAAGATTGCTGCTTGACAACGGCTCAGCGCTTTCAGGCCAGGAGATAGAATTTTTCACTAACGATTCTCACATCGGTTCAAATCTGACTGACGTTGATGGATATGCATTTTATGCAGCGAACATTACAGGAATCGAAGCAAGATTTTCAGGCTTTGGATATTTCAATCCATCCCTGGCCATGCTCGCTATCCCTGTGAATGAAACAACGAAAAATATAACCATACCCGAAATAAACACCACGGCTCCTGAATCAAATGCCACAATTCCGTCCAATGCCACAATGAACGAGACCGCAGCCAATGTCACAGCAAATGTCACATTACCGGAAATAAATGCACTGTTAACTGCAGAGAGGAACGGAACACACTATATAATAACAACGTATGGAAACCTGACAGCCAATGGCCAGCTCGTTGACAGCGTGGTCACTGCGCTCATCAGGAACAGCAGCGAAGTGGCATTCACTGCCGTGCTCCCGCCGGAATTCAGCTTCACATACAACGCAAAGCCGGGCAGTTATATTATAGAATTTTTTGCCCTGACTGATTTTGGCGAGGTGAACAAGAGCTATGACATCTTCCTAGAAGAGATAAACGCAACCATACCTGAATTGAACAACACGAACATGACTGAGGTTAATCTAACTGAAGTCAATCTGACCAATGCCACAACAAAGTCAGTACCTGAGCTAAATGCCTATTCAGTCGTGCAAAAGTCAAAATCCGGTTATGTGATAACAACCACCGGGAACATAACACTGGACGGCAAAATAGCAGACACCACTGTCGCAGTTTTTATACTCAATGAATCAGAAGATGTTGTTTTCAACAGTGTGGTCGGTCCTGTTTTCGCTTTCAACACGTCTGTCAAGCCAGGAGTCTACCGCATAAAGCTCTTTGCCATGACCGACTTTGGCGAGGCGAGCAGGGAGTACGACGTTTTTGCCGGCAAACCAAAAACCGTCAAATTAAGAACAGTGATAAGAAATCTTAAGCGCGACTACAAGCTTGGCGACAAAATAAGGGTCAATATCAATACCTATGATGAAAAAGACCGCAGCGTGGTCGCAGACACCAGGGCATTTCTGGTAGACAGCGAAGGCAATGCGAGCGAAATCGGCATTGCCAACGGAGTGATTGATATCGACATTGGAAGGGCGTTCAGGCCTGGAAAATACACAATCAGATTAACAACCAGCTACACGACTGAAAACGGGACTGTGCTGACCGGAGAAGAAGAAAGTGAATTTTCACTGGGTCTGGTGAACATAAACACCGAGAAATCGATATATCTGCCTGGTGAAAATGCAAGCATAGTTGTCGGCGTACTGAACAGCTATGGTCACCGGATACCAGAGGCATACGTGGACGTGAAAGTAACCTCCCCGTCCGGCAGCGCAGAGGAGTTCACGACCAACGATAGGGTTCTGGGCAATGGCGATGGAACTTACAATCTCAGCTACCGACCAGCTGAGCTCGGAATTTATCACATATACGCCACAGCTGTCTGGGAGGATGTGAATTCATCATATGAAACCACGTTCGAGGTCAGGGAGAATGTGGCATTTGATATTCTGAGAAAATCAGAAACCGTTATATACCTGGACCCTCCGACAAAAATGAAAATAGAGATTACTCCGCACGCCAACGCATCCTCAATCATCATAACAGAACCAATACCAACCAACTTCACTATAGTGTCTACCAACGGCGTTGTGATTAGAAATGCTTCAGGAACATTCATAGTCTGGAATTTCGCTCAAATTTCAGAAAAGATAGGGTTGCAATACACCTATGATGCACCCAACCAGTCCCCGATGCTCTATCTGGCCGGGCCCCTGCAGATAACTTATAATGAGAACGGTGCTGTCAAAAATTTCGGGGAAATAAAACCTTGGAGCATCGCAGTGGATGTCGCTTTTTATTATTATGTTAAATGGACATGGCGATTCAGGGCGACTAATAATATAACAGATACCATGGCTGTGTGCAAGGGCGATTACTATAATGTTACTCTGCAGATTGTTGATGCCGCATACGACTCTCCATCATCGTCGCAGATTATGCGGCTGCAGTTGATGCCCGAGGGCATGTCGACGTGGCAAAACCTGCCTTACACCAGCGGTGGCTGGGTGTACTGGGCTGGCCAAACAAATGACAAAACCGTCGCAGGCGAGTTCGATGCTGCCTTGACGTGCGGTAATACCGTTGCTGATGCCTGCTACTTCAACAACAGGACCATAAATATAACATCCTCAGCCGTGTCAAAGGGATATAAGCTCAGGGTGACATCCTCGGTTTATCCAGGTGCTTTCAGAGAAGGCACCAATGTAATAAACGTGCGGGTGATAAACTGCTCGCGCACTGACATTGTCAGGGACTTCAGGATATATTCACCGTCTGGCGAGGATGGCAAGCTGATGCCTGGTTATGAGGGGTTCATCGCTGTCCCCCTGACAAACTATAATGTCACAGACACGTTCACAGGAAACGTCACAGTCACGCTGCTTGACGGCGAGACGCCGCTCACATGGTTCTTTTCGGATAACAACACCAAGGAATTTTCACTGGGCCCGACGCCTTTTATGCTGAACAATGAAACCAACGGAACTATACTGTCGCTCAATAACACCGCTCTCACTAAATTTGTTTCTCACCTGGACGCAAAATTATATCTCGCGACCGGGACAGCAAACCTGACCGTGTACTATTACAACATATCCACGTCGCCCCTCAACAACTCAATCAATGTCACCATAAACGGCAACTTCCTTGGTTGGATGCCCAATGCTACCGGCGACATAAACCTTCGGAATAGCTACACATTCACCGGCATACCAGTCAGCTGGTTGAACAGCCAAACTACAACCAACATAACCTTCACAGGCGACAACACGAACATAACGCAGACGAACCTCTCACTATATTTCACCGATGTTCCGCTCTACTATCTCAATGAAAAAATACTGACCTGGAAGTTCGATGTCCCGGATGATGCCACGCAGAAGACTACGTATAAGCTGAAGGTCGAAATAAAGCAGCATGGCGGAAATATTATAACATACACGAAAGATTTTGATTTTTACGAGGATGATGGTGGCAATGTCGGACCAATCATCATCTTCACCAGCTACCCGAACAGGGGAACCGGCGACGGCGGAAGCAGAAACTACCAAAGATTTTCTGTATGCAATTATGGTGATTATAATCTTACTGGCCCTAATGCAGTGAACATAACTGTCCTGCCATCTGGCCAGGCAGTTGGTAATGCCCCAATATTAAGCGAGGGTCCGAGAACCGCTTGGATGAACAACACCAATGTTATATGGAATCTTACAAACATCACGACATCTACATGCTTCAATGCAACACTGGAGTGGCGCGGCCCAGAGGAGGCAAGCGCAGACGGACAGTTCTACGTAGAAGCTGTCTGGGTCGACCAGAGCGGAGAAGCGCAGGCTGTTTCAGAAACCAATAGCTTCATTTCTGCAAATTCTGCTGCTGCGCATTCTGGTTCGCCTTACCCGGTTTTCAATATATCTTCAATAGGACAGCAGTCAGGGGCACTGATTAATTATAGCGTAAAGGTCGGGTCAGCTACCGCAGGTTATGTTTATGCGATAGACTTGCTGATACCGCCTGGTTTCAACGTGAGCAGGAGCAGTTTCGTTGGGTTTACTCCAGACCCAGGCTACCCCATAGGGTCAATATACGAAGGATGGACAGTCAGATGGTCAGGCCTTGGTGCCTTCTCAACAGGCTACATGAACCCGACTGCAGCCATAAATGCCAACACAACGATAGCGTCGATAAGCGTTTCGACCGGCAGCGCATTAGAGTTCGCGCCAGGAGGCAAGGTGTGGTATCAGAACCTGCTGGGTATAGGCGCTGTGAACAAGGCAGAGTGGTGGACAACGAACAAGCGAACCATAGACCTTATCGGTCCGTGGCTCAAGATAAAGAGGTACTATGACAATGGCTCCGGGATGACAGCAGGCTTCCCATCATCTGCTGTGTGCGGCAATTTCACAACATCCCTGCAGGTGTTCAACAAAGGAAACACCCCTGCCAGTAATTTCAATGTGTCTGACAATAAAAAAAATATCACTGTCAGCCACGGTGACTTACAGTTTCTTACGAATATCCAATTAGTCACGGAGTTCAATAATACTATGCTTATGCTACCAGGATCTATGATGGAGATAGAACTCAACACAACAAGAGTCATGGTAAACGCTACCATATCCAAGGCAGAACACCGGACATACAGAAACTTCACTCCATATGGAACTTATGCAAACCTGACGGTGTATTACTACAACCTGACGAGGTCGGCCCGCAACAACAGTATCAACGTTACCATAAATGGGCACCTTCTGGGCTGGATGCCGAATGCTACCGGTAACATAAACTTCTGGGATAGCTACACATTCACCAATCTGCCGACTACCTGGCTAAACGAAACAATGACAAACATAACCTTCACAGGCAACAACACGAACATAACGCAGATAAATCTTTCGTACATAACATCCCCGGTTGGGTCCCACATAACCGCGAGAAACTTTTCCGCAGTTGGTGTTTTTGCAAACCTGACCGTGTACTACTATAACACGTCAGCCACGCTGTCCAACAACAGCATTAACGTGACAATTAACGACGTTCTTCTGGGCTGGTTGCCGAATGCAACTGGAGATGCCAGCCTGCTGAACAGCTATACGTTCACCAACGTTCCAATTGGTCTGTTAAACAATCACACCATGACCAACATAACGTTCATTGGCAACAACACGAACATAACGCAGACGAACCTCACCTATGCCAAAGACCTTCTTGTCTGGACAAGCAGATTCTCCAGTTCAGTATTCATTGGTGCAGAAAACGCAACGTTTGGATACGATGACATACCGTTCAACACATCCGGCTCTTATGACGGAACAAATTCCTACAACTATTCCATTAATGTGACGTACAGGACAAACGGAACATTCGAATTCCAGGGAACCCTATACAATGATTCGTTTATTTTTTATCATCAGCGCTATCAGATAAATGTTTCCTGCGGTGCATCGCTGGCAATAAACTCGCTGACTGCCCCTAGCACAGTGGATATGGATACACTGTTCGACATCAATGCAACTATACAGAATAATGGGCCTGGATCAGCGAGCAATGTCTACAGTTGGATAACATGGAACCAGGCTGGCCCTGTACCGAACAACACTGCCAACTACACAGTTATAGGCACACTGCAAATCGGCGGCACGGATCAGGCAGGTTATCAGATAAACACAACAGGATTAACACCAGGCGCTACCTATGAGTTCATGGTGCACGTGAATTCAACAGAAAACTGGACAGATGTCAACTATGCAAAAAACATTACAGTCACGCCGCCTTCAAAGATAATGGCACTGGATGACCCAAGAGCAACAGTGGTATCGCAGGGATGGGGAAACACATTCAATTATAGCGTGAATGTGACAAGCAATGCTGACTATGATATTAATGTCACGCTGTGGAGGAGCACCACTGGTTCTGACCCGTGGTATTACATGGGCTCTGGAAACTGGAGCGTAGATGTAGGCGGACTGCAGGTCCTGAATTATTCATACCGGTTTACCTGTGATGACGGAAACAACGTCACAACATGGTATTTCAAATTCAACGCCACTGATGAGCATGGCCACACCAACGAATCCGCGCAGAGATTCTTCACTGTGCAGAAAGACACGCTGTTCATAGCTCTGATACAGGGAAACGATTCGAAAGCAGACACCACCGGAGATGCTGTCGCGAAATTGGTGGTGAAGATAAACGATACAAACGGCACTGACCTGAACAGCAGGATATTCAACATATCAGTGACAAACGACGGCGCAGCGACCTGGGCGAACTTCACCAACACCACGAACTCAACAGGGCATCTCAGCATCGATTTCAATGCCACCTGCTCTTATTCAGTCGGAAGGCAGTTCTGGAAAGCATCTGTACAAGGGGATAGTTGCTACAATGATATTTCATCCACAAATTACTATCTGAACATCACCAGAGACCTGAACGTCACAATCTTTCAGCCTGACGGATCGACTGCGGTATGGGGAGATAATGTTTTCACTTATATCCGTGTGCTCGATAACTGCTCATCTT
>Ga0315293_10000063_pt1 | contig 82134 bp, 62 predicted proteins | sample YL17G13_20_MG_FD_203071 | JGI IMG/M metagenome (GOLD analysis project Ga0315293, IMG submission 203071) | Sediment microbial communities from Yellowstone Lake, YNP, Wyoming, USA - YL17G13_20 | ecosystem: Environmental > Aquatic > Freshwater > Lake > Sediment | place: USA: Wyoming | collected...
CAGTCATCCTACGGGAGGAACATTCTTTGCCCGAGGTCTAACGCCTCACGTCTCATACGTACTCTCCCGCAGTTAGACTATAATACCACCTCAATCACCGAAACTTTAAACATACCAGGTCTTGAATCCAGGTTTCTTCACCTGATTTAAAAAAAAACATTGAAATCTGCCTGCTTGAAGATTAACATTAGCATTGCTGTTTTTTAGAATGGTAAAGGGGATTTGGACACGGGAAACGGCATCCGCGATTTCTTTTCTGATCTGACTCCGATAGGATGTCATTCCTGTTCAAATAATTTTTGATTTTTTAGGACAGGAGTCGAGATGAGAACGATTAAATCCGAAGAGATTACACAAAAAGTCAGGAAGCTTTGCATGGATGCAGCTTATGATCTCAGTCCTGACGTTGAAAACGCCTTGAAAAAGGCGATGGATCGGGAGATATCGCCAACCGGCAAAGAAATTCTTCGCCAGATTCTTGAAAATGCGAAGATTTCTCGCAATGAGCAAGTGCCCATCTGCCAGGATACCGGTTTTTCGGTCTTTTTCGTCGATATCGGCGACCAGGTGATGGTTGACGGCAATATCAACGACGCGATAAACAAAGGCGTAAGCCAGGCTTATGTTGACGGGTATCTCAGAAAATCCATCCTTAAGGATCCGATCCGCGGAGGCAATACCGGCGATAACACTCCTGCTATTTGTTATTATGACTTCGTTCCCGGCGACAAGATCAAGATAGTGACTTTGCCGAAGGGCGGCGGAAGCGAGAATATGAGCGGAATCAAGATGGGAAGACCCGCTGACGGAGCCGAAGGCATCATCAATTTCGTGGTACAGAAGGTCTCCGAGGCAGGTCCCAATCCGTGCCCTCCGATCGTTGTAGGTGTTGGGATCGGCGGAACATTCGAGAGATGCGCGCTCAACGCGAAGAAAGCCTTGTTAAGGTCCCTCGATGAACCCAACCCGGATCCATTCTATGCTGATATGGAAAAGACCATCCTGGAGAAAATCAATAACAGCGGTATCGGACCTCAGGGTCTCGGTGGAACGATGACATGCCTCGGCGTGAACATCATCGCCTTCCCGCGTCACATAGCGTCTTTCCCGGCGGCGATAAATATCGAATGCCATGCCCACAGGCATAAGGAAGTAATTATCTAACTTTTTGGTTATTGAATACAGGAGCCAAAAAATGACAGAACATAAAATTACGACTCCGCTCACCGATGACATAATCGGTAAGCTGAAAGCAGGCGACACTGTCTTTATTACGGGGAGCATATACACAGCCCGCGATGCCGCGCATAAAAAATTGATCGAAGCTCTCGAATCCGGCAAGGGTCTGCCTTTCGATATCAAGGGGCAGATCATCTATTACGTCGGTCCATCTCCGGCAAAGCCGGGCGCGGTCATCGGCTCCGCTGGTCCGACCACCAGCGGCAGGATGGACCCTTATACGCCTCGCCTGATCAAGGAAGGATTACGAGGGATGATAGGCAAAGGGCTGAGAAGCAAGGACGTCGTGGATGCGATGATCCAGTACGGTGCGGTATATTTTGCCGCGGTCGGCGGAGCGGCTGCCCTTATCTCCAAGACCATCACAGGCTCGGAACCGATCGCCTATGACGACTTGGGCCCCGAATCCGTCAAGAGGCTTGAGGTGAAGGATTTTCCGGTGATTGTTGTCATTGACAAGCACGGGAACAATCTCTACGAGATCGGCAAGAAGGAATACGCCGGCAAATATTCCGAAGCCAGGGGATGAGCGCGGAAATGTCAGATGATAAATCTCAAAAAGACCTGCCTGTAATTGTGAAGGAGGAATGGTGCAAAGGATGTTATATCTGCGTGGAGTTTTGTCCTACTAAGGTGCTTGAGCTGATCGATACAAAGGCGAAGGTTGTCAATCCGGAGAAATGCATCTTTTGCAGGCTGTGCGAAATCCGTTGTCCAGATTTTGCGATAACTGTCGATATGAGCAAAAAGAAAAAGGAACAGTAATGATGACGGATCAGGAAAAACCGAAAAAATTATTTATCCAGGGGAATGAAATCTGTGCATATGGAGCGCTGGCTGCGGGGTGTAGATTTTTCGCAGGATATCCGATAACCCCATCCTCCGAGATTGCGGAAATAATGGCGGTGGAGCTTCCCAAGGTCGGCGGCAAATTCGTCCAGATGGAGGATGAAATTGCCTCCATCGCGGCGGTTATAGGGGCGTCGCTATCCGGCGCCAAAGCCTGTACCGCGACGAGCGGTCCAGGCTTCTCGCTAATGCAGGAAAACATAGGATATGCCTCGCTTGCCGAGGTTCCATGCGTGATAGTGAACGTAATGCGGGGCGGACCGAGCACAGGCTCACCGACTTCCCCTGCACAGGCGGACCTGCTGCAGTCCATCTGGGGAACGCACGGAGACCATCCGGTGATCGTCCTTGCGCCGTCATATATGTCGGAGATTTTCGTCTCCACGATCCATGCGTTCAATCTGTCCGAAAAATATCGTGTCCCGGTGATCCTGCTTCTCGACGAGGTCATCGGACATCTCAGAGCGAGGATGGACGTTGATAAACTCGATGCCGGCCAGATTGCGGTTTATAACAGGAAGGGCCCTGATGTTCCGCCGGAACAATTCAAGCCTTATGATGTTTCCAAGTCTCTGATCCCGCCGATGCCGGCTTTCGGGCAGGGATATCGTTTTCATACGACGGGCCTTATGCACGATGAAACAGGCTTCCCGGTAAATGACGGAGCCACCGCTGAAAAAGAAACTATCAGGCTGATGCAGAAGATAGAACAGAACGAAGATGACATCATCGAAAGCACCGAATATATGACAGAAGATATGGAAATTATGATCTGCACGTTCGGCTCGACCGCCCGTTCATCGAGGGTTGCCATAAACAAGCTACGAGCCGAGGGGATCAAGGTGGGATTGTTCCGCCCGATTACGATTGCGCCGTTCCCGAAGCGGAAGATGCAGGAGCTCGCGGGCAAAGTTAAAAAGATATTCGTTCCTGAGATGAATCTGGGGCAGCTGAAATTCATCGTCGAAAGCGTGATCAGAACTTCATCCATTCCGGTTATCGGAATCAACCGGATTAATCTTGCGCCGATCTCGCCGCAGGAAATATATGAAAGAGTGAAGCAGGGAGTATAAGATGTCGAACATCGAAAGATATTTAAGGAAAGATAAATTTCCTCATATATGGTGCCCGGGATGCGGAAACGGCATAGTGCTCGGAGCTTTCCTCAGGGCAATTGACAAGCTGAACCTTGACCCGAACCAGGTCGTAGCAGTCAGCGGGATCGGTTGTTCCAGCAGGGCGACGGGCTACGTTGATTTTCACACGATTCATACTACTCACGGCCGGGCACTGGCTTTCGCCACCGGCGTTAAGTTTGCCCGTCCTGATCTTAAAGTAATCATTTTTTCCGGCGACGGCGATGCCACCGCGATCGGCGGCAATCACTTCATCCATGCGTGCAGGCGCAACATCGATATGACCATGATCATTTTTAATAACAATATCTATGGGATGACAGGTGGCCAGTATTCGCCGACGACGCCGTATATGAAATATGCGTCAACCTGTCCTTATGGCAATTTCGAACAGCCTTTTGCGATTTCGGAGCTTGCGATCGCAGCCGGCGCCTCTTATGTTGCCCGGGGGACCACTTATGATGCCGCAGCGCTGGATAATCTGATGATCAAGGGTATCCAGAAGAATGGATTTTCGGTGATCGAGGTTTTATGCGGTTGCCCGACAATATACGGCCGGAGGAACAAACTCCCCGCCGCCGTTGATCTGATGAAATGGCAGAAGGAAATTACGATGCCTTTCGCAAAATGGTCGCAGCAGACAGATGAAGAAAAAAAGAAGTATCTGCCGACGGGAATTTTGTGGGATGCGGAGAAACCGGAATTTATCGAGGAATACGCGAAAATTTGCGAAAAAGCTTCCAAAGAAAAAGCTAGCGAGTGGGTATTGCTATGACACTGAAAAAGGATGTTTTGGAAATACGTTTAAGCGGCACCGGCGGACAGGGGATGATCCTTGCCGGCATAATCCTGGGCGAGGCGGCAGCTATCTACGATGACCTTCACGCCCTTCAATCTCAGTCCTATGGTCCCGAAGCAAGGGGCGGCGCAAGCAAATCCGAGATATTGATCAGCGATCACGATATTGATTATCCACGGGTGACAAAACCGGATCTGCTATTGGCATTGTCTCAGAGGGCTTGCGACACTTATATCAAGGACCTCGACAAGGACTCAGTGCTTCTCGTAGATTCTATCAGGGTGAAACGCCTCCCGGAGAATCCATTATACAAGGTGTATAAAATACCTTTCAGCAACATATCCCGGGAAATTACCGGCAGGGAGATAACTACCAACATCGTGGCGCTCGGAGCGGTTAACGAAATATTGAAGGCCGTCAGCTTCGAATCCCTCGAGAAGTCGCTTATGACAAAAGTGCCCAAAGGAACGGAAGAGATGAACCGCAAATCTCTCTATGCCGGAGCGGAAGCCGTAAAAAACTACAAGGATTAGTGTTTCGATGCTTCAGAGGACCTTGACGTTCATCAAGCCGGATGCGATGAATGATGGTCATGTCGGCGAGATCGTCAGCATGATCGAAGCGGCCGGTTTTCATCTGGTTGCGGCAAAAATTCAGTGTCTTGCCAAAGATGACGCGGAACGATTTTACGAAGTTCACAGGGGGAAGGATTTTTTCGAAGGGCTGATAGAATATGCAAGCTCGGGTCCCATATTAGCCCTCTGTATCGAAAAAGACGATGCTATCGAGGATTTGCGAAGTCTTGTCGGGGTGACGAATCCCAAAGAAGCCGCCGAAGGCACGATCAGAGCTTTATTTGGGCATACCGTGAGAAAGAATGCGATTCATGCTTCTGATGGAACGACCACCGCGGAGAGGGAGATTCGGTTTTTCTTCCCGGAGATCGAAGCAAGGCTGTTCTAACAACCATATTGCCCTTGCCCTGATGGAGGCAATCAAGTATTGAAAGAGACCGCTTCTATATTTAAAAGCTGCAAAGGCTGGATCGCATCTGTGCTCGATTTCGGAGGCGGTGATTTTCAACTATGCCAACGGCTGGCGCTTGCCGGTGTCTTTTTTCTTCCCATCTCTATCGGCGGATTACAGGTGTTTTTAGTTCTTGCGGGGATTTGCTGGATTTTCATTACAGTTAACAGGAAGAAGACCGTCCTTCCGCCGCCGTTTTACCCATTCCTTTTTTCCTTTTTTATTTTCAGCTTGATGTCGCTCGTCTTCTCGTTGAACCCGGCAGAAGGCTTTTCGGTTTTCAAGATGTTTCCCTTGATCCTGATTCCGCTGATGTTCTATAACATCATCGAAGATGAGCCCCAAAGGAAAAAATTTATAAGCGTTCTCTACGCCGGAGCCGCTGTCAACGCCGTGTGGGGCCTTCTGATGTACGCATCGGGCAAACAACACAGGCTTAGCGGTTTTCTCGGACATTATATGACGGCCGCCGGTATATTGATGATGATAATAATTTTCCTGCTGGGACATCTTTTTACTGCCGGGATAAAAAAATTCGGAAAGACGAGGACACTCGTTCTGCTGCTTCTCTGCTCGGCATTCCTGGCGACCCTGACAAGAAACGCATGGGTCGGCGCCGCCCTCGGATTTATAATCCTGTTCGGCGTGATTAGACCGAGATACATTCCTCTGGGTGTTGTGCTGCTCTTTCTTTTTTTTATATTCGTTCCGCCGGTCGTGAAAGAGAGAATCGCCAGCACGTTTGACATTCACGATGCGACCATTCAGGACAGGTTGATGATGATCCGTACAGGCGCCAGGATTATCAGAGATAATCCTTTGTTGGGAGTGGGGCCTGAAATGATTCCAAGGGTTTACGAGGAATACAAAGCTGATGAAGGCGATACGTGCAGGCCTCATCTTCATAATAATGTTGTTCAAATTGCGGCGGAGAAGGGGCTCTTAACTGCTTTTATCTGGCTGGCGTTTATGGGTTCCATACTTTATTATGCCGGAAGGATTTATAACCGTCTCCGAAAAGAAGGCAACTCACACATTCCGGAAGATCATTTAATGATCTCAGTTGTGGTAGTCGTTTTATCCTTTTTCACTGCCGGCCTGTTCGAATACAATTGGGGAGATACCGAAGTGGCGGCGGTATTCCTTTTTCTGATAACAGTGCCGTTCTCGATATATAAAAAAGAATTTTCCCAGCAGATCAGGCTATGGCGGAAATAAGCGGTTTTACTATTTTAAGAAACGGTATCCAATATGACTATCCTTTTATCGAATCCATAAAGTCCATCCTTCCCATCGTCAGAGAGATGATTGTGGCAGTCGGCAAGTCCGAGGATGGTACTCTTCAGGCCGTGAAAGCTCTCGGCTCGGAAAAGATAAGAATAATCGAAGCGGTCTGGGATATGAAAAACAACGTCAAGGGCAGCGAATTTGCCCGGCAGACAAACGCCGCTTTGCGTGAATGCAAATATCCGTGGGCGTTTTATTTGCAAGCTGACGAGGTCGTTCACGAAAATGACCTCGAAGCTATAATGAATACGGTAGACAAGCAAAATAATGACGCAGGGGTCGAGGCGCTCTCCTTCCGCTATATTCATTTCGAAGCCTGTTATGATTATTATAATCCTTTTCGATATAAGCGAGCTGTGCGGCTTGTACACAACATCCCGGAAATTGTGTCCATAAAAGATGCCGCCGAGTTCGGAAAGACCAATGGATCCAAGCTGCGGATTTCGGAGTCCGGGGCAAGGATATTTCATTACGGTTGGGTGAAATCGCCGAAGGTTATGCTGGAAAAGATGAAGAGTTTCGAAAAATTCTGGCATGAAAACGGTTACGTTGAAAACAAATATGCCGGCCTCGATGAGTATGATTTCAGGATGCTGGATGTGGCAAAGAAATTCAAAGGCGATCACCCGCATATTATGCAGGAGCGGATCAAGAAATGGAATCTGATCCTGCCGAAAAAAGTGCCGAGAAGACCATTGTTACTGAGGAAAATGACATGGCATATCTACCTGAGAAAATGGGGAATAGTGAAGAAGGAATGGTTTTAGAAATTCCCGAATGGTCGAATCTTGTTGAATTATTAATATCTTGAATCGCTCTTTTATTTAGACTAATCTCATTTATGAAAGGATAGTTTTGGAAATGGCGAAAAAAAAAGAATTCAAGCACACTTTGCTGATCGTGATATTTGTTGTAATTATGGTTTTTGCCGCGTTTATCTTCTTCAACAAACCGTTTGAAAGTGTTTCTGATGCGGGACACTTCCTGGTAAAGAACGGTTTCGAGCTCGGAGATTATTTCAAAGCATACCAGATCGCAGCGGTAATGAGATTCATGAATGCGGAATATTCCACTGAAACTGTGAACGCAACGCTTGAGTCCATTTTTACATTCGGCGATGGAGATGGAAAAAAGAAGGATGAGGAATTCATCGCGCGCATGGCAGACAAGATGGAACTGGATGTCGTTAAAGAAGCGGCATCGAAAATGATTGATGATTTCGATAAATCTTTACTGAGCATTCCGAGCAAGGTGGAACGGGATGCCTTCAAAGCTGAAGTCTTTCAGAGGCTAAGAGGATTTCTGGTAGAGTTCAACAAGGAACGGCTGAGACTGGGCGCAGAAAAGTAGCGAACTGAGCTGTCAAGTTTTATCGTTAATCCGATGGATTTTCTTTTGGGCGCATTCGATTCAACGTAATGCGCCCTTTATTTTATCTTTTGATTATGTAGGATCCGGCTTTGTCAACTTCGACGCTCAAAGGCCTGCCGGTTTCTTCGAATAGATCGTAACCTGTCTTGATATTCCTCCAGAAAGCGATCAAATCCCTGTCGTCCTTATGAAGCGTTTCGAGCTCTTTCATCTTCGCATCGGTCAGCCGGATGGGGAAGATATATACCGGTATTTCGGCGCTTTTGCCTGATTTTACATCCACGCAAATCAGATAGAGTTCTTTTATCATATCGTCGGTAATAGGGATACATCCTATGGTGACGCAGTTGCCGTGAATGAAGATGAGACCGCCGGGTCTTTTGCATCCGAGGATTTTGTCGGACTTGTTGGGGTAATTTATCATCATCGAGAGATGATAATCGGAAACAGGATTGAACAGTACGATTTTATAAAAACCCTCCGGAATCTGCATATCCCCTTCGCAGCGCTTCGGCCCAGGCCCGCCTGATAACCTACAGATTGGATAAGATCGGATCAACGTGTATTTGTCCCCATTGCCGCCGGCCCATAGCTCAAGGACGCGGTCCATTTTATAGGCTATCAAAATTATCCCCTGAGGGGGGTAACTCACAGCTTTCTGTCTGAAAAGATGCCTGATAGATTCTTCCTTCTCCGCTCTTGCCGCTCTTACTCTATTAAAAAGTTGTTGTTCTTCTTTAAAACTTTTTTCCCCGGATGATGTAGATTGAAATAAAAGGATTTGTAATAAGATAAAAACCGGCAGCGCTTTGGACAGTAGCTTCAATCTTCGCTTTCCAGGAGGTTTGCAAGACGGTCTACGGCGAGCACGAAATCTCTGCCGTTGATATTTTGGTTGGCGTTGAACTTTTTATCAACCTGAAGGGACATCAGGCCGAGGGTTACGATCCGCCGAATGATCGGGTATGAAGGCGTGTTTATCGGGATATCGCTTATCTCAACCGGAACGCCCTTCGTATTGAATTTCATCTCCGCTCCGGTCTCGGTCGAGTGTTTGATAAGACGGTCCAGCAGCATTGCCAGATCGAGTCGGGTAAGAGGTTTGTTGGGGGCGAATGTGTGATCGGAGTATGTATCGAATATTCCCCGTTTGACCATCGAGATGATCTCGACGTTATCAGGGTTATCTATTATATCGGTGATGATCTCCATCCTGGAATCGTCAGGTTCGCTCGGAAATGGGAAATTTTTCTCGAGGTAAACAGCCGCCGCCGCCCGGGTCAGTTTTTCCATCGCCTGGATTTCCCGTCCATTCTCGCCGGTTTTGATTCTTTGAGCGGCCCTGGTGACCCTTTCGATATCCGCTCTCAAGACTGCGTCGGTTGGGCGTAGGTCGAGCGCTCTTTTATAATAAGCCCTTGCATCTGCCGGCTTGCCGGATTTTTCGAGCGCCGATGCGAACGACTTGAGGTAATCCGGATTATTGGGCCGGAGATCGTTCGCGCGCTGCAGGTAAATAATAGCATCCTTATATCTTTTATTAGCCGTAAGAAAGTCGCCGACCTCGTGGAAAATAAAATCCTCTCCCTGGACGTAGTTCAGGGCTTTCCTGTAATTATCCCAAGCCGGGTCGAATTTGCCGTCATTTTTATAAGAGCGCGCTAATAATAAATACTTGTCCGTTTCCTTCAGCCGGATTATATCATACTGCATCCTTGCTTCCGGCTGCCTCGGAAATTTTTCCAGCACGAGGCCATAGACGTTGAAAGCCTTTAGATTATCGCCCATCACCCGGTATAGAGCGCCTAAGCCGAGCATCCCGTGCAGATAATCTTTTTTGATCTTCAGCGCCACATTGAAATTTCGCATCGCGTCATTGTAGCTCTCGTCCATCATCGCGAGATAGCCGATGCCCACGTATGCCGGATAGAATCCCGGTTTCGAGTCTGTTATATCCTCAAATATAACTTTCGCCTCATCGGCTTTCCCGGATTGAAGCTTCGTCCATGCCCCGTTGAAGCTCTTGAGAAAAACGGCATCGAGCTCTTTCTCATACCCGATGACTGGATTTGTTACCGTTTTTATATAATCCGGGATGGAGAGGATAGGAGAGACCGCGACTTCTTTTATGGAGCAGGCGGCATAAAACAGGATGGAAATCGAAAGGATTATAAACAGATAAACCTTGCGGTTAAGAGTCATTTTTCTTCCGGATTTGAGTCGGGTTGCTTCTTCTCCGTTGATGGAGTCATTCTTAATTTATTCGTGAATTCTTTTCTAACCGCAATAGTGGAAATCGAATGCTTGAAAATCATTTGTTCGGAGTCGCCCGTATCCACGAGAATCGAGAATTTGTCGAATCCTTTGATTCTGCATTTGATTTTGAATCCGTTCATCGTTGTGATGTTGACCTGCTCCCTCTCAATCCGCAATTGATTGAGGAAAGCGTCTTGCAAGTTAATCTGCTCTGCCGCCATCGCTAAATTCTCCTTCGTCGTTAATGTATGCCGAAATATACTTTAAAACCTCATTGCAAACAAGCTCTTTGTCTTTTCCTGCGTCGAACCACCGGATCGCGTCCTCTTTTTTGTACCAGGTAACCTGGCGCTTGGCATAGTTACGGGTTTTTTGTTTTACAGCGGCGATAGTTTCTTCAAGCGTCCTTTTCCCCTGCATGTGCGCAGCGATCTCACGGTAGCCGATAGCTTTAAATGGATTCAGACTTATCGGATATTTTTCAAGTAGGCGTTTGACCTCTTCGATCCAGCCTGCTTCGAACATCGCATCCACCCTGCTTTCGATGGTTTTATAAAGCATGTCCCGGCTTGGAAAATCCAGGCCAATTTTTATGACCTTGTAACGGTCCCTAGCAAACCCAGCTGTTTTTCTCATTGAAGATTGTGTCTTCCCCGTCACAAGAAAAATTTCGAGTGCGCGGTGGATTCTTTGTCTGTCTGCGGGTTTGATAATTTCCTGAATCCCGGGATCCGCCCGCTTGAGAAAACCGAAGAGGCTTTCAAGTCCTTCGCGCCTCTCCCATTCCTTTATTCTTTTACGCAGGGCATCGCTTCGCACCGGAGTTGGGAAAAGCCCTTTGAGAAATGCCCGCAGGTATAAACCAGTGCCTCCGACGATGATCGGCGTCTTACCGAACTTCCAAACGCGTTCCACAGCATCTTCCGCCATCCTTTGAAACTCGCCAGCGGAAAACACCTGATCCGGATGAACAACGTCTATCAGGTTGTGCGGTATGTCCCTTCTTTCTTCAGGCGATATTTTGCCTGTCCCGATATCCATTCCGATATAAACCTGCATGGAATCGAGGCTTATGATTTCACCGTTCAAAGCGCCAGCCAGCAAAACGGCGAGTGCGCTTTTACCGGAAGCCGTCGGCCCAATAATCACTATGGAAATGCACTTCATCATCAAACGTTTTCTTATCTGCTCTGTGTAATCAGTCATTTTTTCTCTGGAATACAAAATGTGCAAATCCAAATTAAGGACGACAAAAAAGTGGTGGTTCTGTTATTCACACTCATTCACTTTATTGTTATATTATACATATATGAAAACAAAAATGAAAAAACCGTTCGAGCCGATAAAGTTGGTTCCGTATCTTATAATCATTCTTCTGATTCTGTACGTTTTGTCCATAGGCATTAAAACATCCTCAACGGCAAGAAGAACGTTCGATGGAGATCTTCAGAGGAACTTGTCGCAGGCGCAGTCCATACTGGACGGCGCTCCCCTCGCGGATCCGAACTACCTCGGCGAAAAGATATGGTATAACCCCCTCGTTCCCGGGCTCGTTGCCCTGATATCGAAGGTTTCAGGAGCACCGCCGGACATCGTGAACCTGAGGGCTGGGGCGTTCCTGAACATTCTGACGCCGGTCTGCTTTTTCGTCCTGCTTCTGATCGCGTTTGATGCTGTAACAGCCGCAGCATCGGTATTTGCCATGTTGTTCATAATCACCGCGGGATTGCCGGTTTATTTTACAGGCACATATTCGCCGATTATGTATTCGCTGCATCTCGCGCCAGCGTTTTTTTTCATCGGACTCGCTTTCTATATCAAGGCGGTGGAAACAACCGGATTGAAATGGCATCTCCTGACAGGGCTGTTCCTGGGCTTGACGTTCCTCGCGCATACCGTGCCGGCCGTTATCCTGGGCTCGGTCATTCTGGTTAATACGATATCAGAAATCCGGACAGAGCGGCAAAAGCAAACGACGCAAGTGGAGTTATCCCGGCGGCGGAAACGGGCGCTATCAGGTTTTTCACTCTCTATGATTACCGCCTTCGCGGTCAGCATGCCGTTCCTTTATTCGATCCTCTTTCACTACAGGATGAAGATCATTAACCCGGTTCCGATGGATTTTACGGAGACAATACTGCAGCTGAATCATTTTAAAAGTTTCGTTTCGGCCGCCGCGCCGCACTGGATCGTTGCGATCCTGATCTTAATCGGGTCTGTAGTTCTCATAAGAAAAAGGAATTCATCCGCGGCCTATAGGCTCTTTTTTATGCTCTCTGTCATTATTATTGCCTTGATGTCCTATAACTACGCAAGGCAGGCGATAAAGTTTATGTATCTCCCCCTCATCGTTCCAAGCCTGCATTTTGTGGTGTACCTCACTATCCTCGAAGCGCTTCTTTTCGGTCTCGGCTCGTCTAATGTGATAATCAGGGCATCATCGTCGGTAATTAAAATTGTTCAGAAAGCTGGAATTAAGATTCATGATTTGCATAAACCGGTGTGCATCTTATGCACTCTGTTACTGACGCTGGCAATGACCACTGCTTTTCTTTTAATGAAATCGGGTTATGAGGATCGCGAGGATTATATGCAACTGAAACGACCGAGAGTAACCCAGCGATTGAATAAATCGTATGATCTTTTATATAAGTGGACGCTCGAATCAACTGCTCCAGACGATGTCTTTTTTAACGATAGAGAGGCGCCGGATTACATTCTGATGACGGGCAGGAAATTCGTAGTCAATCCCGGGGGGGAGCAGTTTTCCAACCCTTACGTTGATTATCAAAAGCGGCTCAAAGACCGGAACCTGATGATCCAGGCGCTGGAATACAAACGCTACGACGCGTTCTATTCCAAAGCGCTCGAATATAAAACCGGCTGGGTGATCACCGACGCGAAGACCTGTGCCGATTATTGGGACAATCCCAGGTTCCTGAAGAAGGCCTTCTCGTCGAGAGGGACGGCGGTTTATAAGCTCGATTACGACGAACTCCGGAAGGCTTCCGCTGATGAAATGACTTCAGCTGCCGAGCCATACACTGCACTTGCCGGTTATCCCTGGGATGTTACCGTCTTTTGTATCCAGCCTCGTAATTTCAACATCTTCGAAAGCGAAAGTTTAAGTGGGACAATGCGTGGATGGCGGTGGATAAACGTAACCGAAGGTATGCCGCGGATGATTGTCCTTCGGAAATATCTTGAAAGGCTGACTGGAGACAGGATTGTCATAGCGCGGAGGAAAGATCTGATGGAATTCCTCCGCTCTGATGAATTTGGAAAGCTTGATAAGAGCGGCCTGCTTTTCTGTGGTTTCAATGGGCCGGGAGGGATATTAAAACTGCAAAGGGCGTTACCGCAGAAAGTCGTCATCTCCCCGGAAGGAAGCGTCTTTTGGAAAAAGATGAAGGGTTTAAGCCTGGCTGTATATCCTCTTGCGGAGCCGCGCAAGGCGGCTTATGCTTTCGGAAAAGACGATCTTTCTTTCCTTCGCTCCGCATATGCCTTTGTCTTCAATGCCGAATGGAAGAAGAAATACCTCGATTATTGGCTCGAAAAATTGAAAGCGGGAAAAACGCGCAGAGAAGATATATACAATTCCCTCCTGAAGCAGGCAGGGGAGATAGATTATTAACGCGGGTCAATGGTTTTTACAGGCTGTGTCGCAATTATAAAAAAATCATTCTCCGGGATACTTCGAAGGGCTGTGACGGGAAAATGCGGAGCATTTCTGTAAATCTTCCTTTTAGTATCAACATGTTATGAACATTAAAAAATCTCATACAGCAGCAAATTTGAATTATGACACAGCCTGTTTTTAGTGTTCCTGCCCATTCCATTGCTTTTTCTTTTTCGCCTTTAAATAATGGCCCCTCTTTCCCCCGCACATAGAATGCCTGAGGCTCGACAATAATTTCCGCTCCGGCCGTTTGAAGTTTTTGAGATATCTTTTTTGCGGCGTCTCCATGGATGAAGATTTTTACTCTTGTATCGAAGGTTGCCGCTTTATAACCTTTCAGCCGGTCTTTGCCGAGGGCTGCCAGGAATGCCTCCATTTTTCCCGAAGGTTTCCATCCGACAATCGGGCTGCCGGCAACGAGCAGATCAATCCCTTTCAATTCCTTCAAATCAAAACCGGAGACCGATATCGCTTTTGCACTTTTCCCGAGTTCTTTCGCGATTGCTTCTGCAATCATTTTCGTGTTCCCGAAATTTGTATCGTAGATTACCAATGCTTTCATGATTTATACAATTAGTTTAAATGGCGGTGTGTTTTCGAAATAATTCAAACAGATTTCGTCCATAATTTGTAGGGCGGGCGGAACTCTTCTTCTTGTAGATCAGTATTACAAGCATTCTCTAACTTTTGCAGTAATTCTTTAACCCTATCAAGTTGTGGTTGTATATTTTGCTCCAGAAATTATTTTGCTATTATTAATACCTCTTTAGAGTTCCCGTTACTTAATACATACTTATAATCAAGTTTTTTTACTTCAATAGATTTCTTATAATTTTCTAACATTTTTACTAGTTCATCTATAGTTGGAGTGCCGTCATCCCGATAAGAAACAACCAAAATTGAATCCTTAAATTTTCTGAACAACCTTTCAAATGCTTGATGTATTTCCCCTTTACTACACCATTCATTTTTGCCATTTATTATTTTTTTATGTTTTGATTTTTCATCAATCAAATTAGGCCATCGATCGTAAAAAGCAATTCCTTCAAGAAAATGATAAAAATCATAATAATTCACACCTACGCCCTTTGCGGAAATATAGGGCGTATCAATATAAACTAAATCTGCCTTAACATCTAAATCGAAAATGTCAGAATGAAAAGCTTTGTTTTTCTTTTTATTATAAAAGACAGCATTATTTCCTTCTTCGACAAATTTTATAAAATGCTCTTCAAATGGTGTATCCCAAGTTTTCTTATTTCCAAAACTTCTTTCCACCTCCGCCGTTCTGATATACAAATTTTTCCTATGAAATAAATTGTATGGCCGTTTGATTATGCAGGCTTGAAATAAGGCGTAATATGCCAATGCTTGCTTATATTTATCTTTTATCTGATCAATATTTGTTATAACGACATCAAGCCATTTATTTTCCTCATCGGTAAAATAGATATCGTGAAAAGTATCATAAATAAAGGTTGGGTATTTAGTTTTCGAGTGTTTTTTTAGAATAAAATCAACATCATCGTCATCTAAAATAGTTTTAGAATTTTCAATTATGGCAAGTCCGACATAATAATTGAATTTCAAAGAATCATTATAAAAAACCAGCTTTCCATTTTTTTTTAACGTATAACCGACGCAACCGGTGCCGCCAAAAGCGTCTAAAACAGAATCGAACTTCAAGTCTTTTATATAGTTGTCAATCCATTTAATTATTTTGTATTTACTTCCTTGATAGCGCGTTGACGGCAAAACACCAGCTTTATTAGCAGGCAAGTCGCTAAAAAGTTGTGTTTGCTGTTGTTTTACTTTCGTCATAACGCTAGACATTTTTGATATTTCTATATTTTATATATTTTTCTAGGTTTGTGTATGGCGGTTTTCGCAATTTTGCGTTTCGTGACATTTCCGCATTCATATAATGCATCCAAAAGTCATCAAATATTTTTACGCCTAATCTTGAAAATGGCCCCGTGCCTTCTTTGAGTTCGGAAATTTTAACGCAAGAGCCAATATTTTTTGCAACATCAATAAAGCCCTTTACCGACCAACCACCCGATGGCGTAGCCAGAACTTTGCGAAAGTCTTCTGTGTGTTTCAACAAACTATTTTGAGGTTCATCTCAAGAATCTGTGCAAGAATTTCTTGAAAAAAGTTGAATAAAATGAATGATACCCCACACTTACGATTGTTTAGGACATCTTCGAAATGGGGGTATCATTTCATGTTTGTTGAAAGGATAGCAAAAAGAACTCTATCTCTCAAGTCTTTTCGTGTTTCTAATGTTGAGGAAGTCGTTGACGGTCTTGAAATAATGATAGTACCCAACCGTCGCTCGCTTCCTGTTTGCAGTTGTTGCGGGCGGAAGCGTCCGATACGCGATACTTTGCATCCCTGCCGCTGGCGTCATGTAAAGCTCTGGGGTATTGAGACTTTTATCGTTTACTCTCCCCGCCGGGTAAAGTGTCCGACCTGCGGGATCAGGGTTGAACGGATTCCCTGGAGTATGGGGAAGAGCCGGTTGAGTCTGCCGCCGAATTTCGTATTTCGCTTTGCGAAATGCGCCGCCAAGAGAAAAGATGTTGTGTTTGCCCCGCCCACCCGTGCGCACACAACAAAAACTCTCTTGTTAAAATCAAAGAAAAGATGTATTCTAATAATATGATTCCAATATAAGTTCGCATAACTCTATTTTATCAATAATAGTATTATAATACAAGTATGGCACAAGAGAATAAAATCAGCAAGAACATAAAGAAACTAAGGCAAGTCAAAGGCTTGTCGCAAGATCGGCTCTCAAAATTAGCTGATGTTTCTTATAATTCAATTATCAAACTTGAAACAAGCGGAATTACTAATCCCACAATCGATACTTTACAAAAAATAGCCAAGGCGTTAGATGTTTCAGTTGATGATTTAATCAAGTAATTTTATGAATAAACAAGAAGCCAAAGCACAAATTCAAAAGCTCGTTGAGAAATATCAAAGAGTTTTAGAGGCTGGAAAGATAAAATCCTACAACGAGGCACAATCTCGCAACGAATTCATCGAGCCACTTTTTGAATATTTGGGCTGGGATATGCGAAACCTCACGACTGACAACGAGGTAACCACCGAAGAAAATGTCTCTGGCGGTAGGGTTGATTTGGCTTTCCGTTTCAACAATATTCCCGCAATGTTTTTAGAAGCCAAAGCGATGAAAGTTGATTTGGACGAATGGAAATGGGCGGAACAAGCAATAAATTATAGTTGGAACAAAAATGTCACTTGGGCGGTTTTAACAGATTTTGAAAGTATCAAAATTTTCAACGCTGAAATTCCGCCAAAAAGCGTTTCGCAAAATCTTTTTATTGAGCTTAATTGCCGAGATTTTATAAATCGGTTTGATCAGCTTTGGCTTTTATCAAAAGAAAGTTTTGAGCAAAAACTTTTAGACAAAGAGGCTCAAAAGTGGGGTAAGCTCACACAAAGAAAACAAGTCGGCGAAAAACTTTTTGAAGATTTGATGTCTTGGCGCATTTTGCTCAGAAAGGATTTCAAAAAGCAAAATAATTTGACCGATGAAGAATTAGACGAAGGAGTGCAAAGAATCCTCGATCGTCTCATTTTTATTCGCACCGCCGAAGATAGAAAGATTGAGCCAAACATTTTAATTGGAATTTTACGAAGTGGTAAATCTGGCCAATATAAACAGTTAGTAAAAGTTTTTCGCAATTTTGATGACGGATTTAATTCAAAACTTTTCGCACCTCATTATTGCGAAGAATGGAACGCGAGCGACAAAACAATCGGCGAAGTCGTAAAAGGATTATACGAAACAAAAGGCGGCTATCGCTACGATTTTTCTGTAATTTCTGCCGATGTTTTAGGCGGAATTTACGAGCAATATTTAAGTTTTGTTCAGGTTCGTAAAGGCGAGGATAAAACAAAATCAAAAAGAAAGTCTCAAGGCATTTATTACACGCCAAAATACATTGTTGAGTTTATTGTTAAAGAAACCCTAGGAGAGGTTTTGAAAAAGACAAAACCCAAAGAATTAGCAAAAATCAAGGTTCTTGATCCTGCTTGCGGTTCAGGTTCTTTTCTAAACGCCGCTTACGATAAAATTTTAGAAACTTTGACAAAGCAAAATCCGCAAACTTCGCTTTTCGCCAAGTTTGATATTTTGAAAGAAAATATTTTTGGCGTTGACCTTGACGCGCAAGCGGTGGAAATCGCTCAGCTCAATCTTTTGTTAAAAGTTTTGTCTCAAAAAACAAAACTGCCAACGCTTCAGCATAATTTGCGGGTCGGAAACTCACTAATTGAAAATAAAGACGAAAAATATAAACCTTTTAATTTTCAAAATGAATTTAAAGAAGTTATCGAGCAGGGTGGCTTTGATGTAGTTATTGGAAATCCGCCGTATATCAAGGAAGATACAAATCGCCTCGCATTTGACGGATTGCATGACAGCCCATACTACCAAGGAAAAATGGACATCTGGACTCTTTTTGCTTGCCGTGCGATTGATTTACTTAAAGACGGCGGTTACTTCAGTTTTATTGCGCCTTCAAGTTGGATAGGAAGCGCTGGCGCAAGTTTATTTCGTTCAAAAATATTGAGCAATGGCGAGATTATCAAATTTGTTGATTTCAATGATTTCAAAGTTTTCAAAGACGCAAGCATTCAAACGATGATTTTTGTTTTTCAGAAAAAGAAACCGAGAAAATCATATAAATTAAGATATGCAAAAATCACGAACAAAAATACGAGTAGTGACGAAGTGACAAATCTTTTAGTTTCTGGTCTTGATCGTCAAATTGAAAACTCAAATGTTTTTGATGCGACAATCAATCCTGCCGATATTGGCAGTAAATCAATCAGTTTTTCAAACGATACCGTTGCGGAGGTTTTGGACAAAATCGCAAATACTGGAAATTTTAAACTATCCAAAAATGATATTGGAAACGGTATTGATGTTTTGCAAGATTTTATTACAGATAAACACTTGGCGAAGTTAAAAGATGAAACTATTAAAAAAGGTGATGGTGTGTTTGTCTTGAAAAATTCTATTGCTGGGGAAATGAAGTTTAACAATAGAGAGCTTGAATATTTAAAGCCATATTTCACCACTTCACAAATCAACCGATATTTAAGCGACCAGAAAAACGAATATAAAATTATTTATGCTGATAAATATTTCAGGGAACATATTGACGAATTTCCGAATTTGAAAAATCATATAGATCACTTTAAGAAAATTCTTACCTCTGCTTTTGCGCCTTACGGCTTACATCGCCCAAGAGAAGAGAGATTTTTTAAGGGGCAAGCTATTTTTCTTTTGCGAAAGACAATGTATCCTGCTTTTACTTTTGTTGATTTTCCTTGTTATGTTACTCGTGCTTTCCTTGTGCTAAAACCAGAAAAAATCAATCTAAAATATCTAACCGCATTGCTAAATTCTAAACCTATCTATTTTTGGCTCAAACAGAAGGGGAAAAAGCAAGGTGAACAATTACAAATTGATAAAGAGCCGTTGTTGGAAATTCCTTTATTTAAAGCAGAAGAAGTAGAACAAGAAAAAATCGCCTTGATGGTTGATAAAATCATGGCAAAAAACGCTGAATTTCATAGAACTTCACAGAACACAGACAAATGGCATTCATTAAAATCAGAGATTAAAAAACTTGATAGCGAAATTGACGAAGCAATTTATAAACTTTATGGACTTACGGCGGAAGAAATAAAGATAATTGAAAGTTAATATGGAAGAAAATAACAAATTCAAAATTCTGTTTGAATCAATCAAAAGCAAATTTGATTATTTATCAAATGCCGACAATACTCTTGACGGCAAAGGCCGTTATGAGAAGAGCGTATGGATACAGAACCTTCGATACCCTCAGGTTCGCGCTCCTGCATAACCTCGGAAAACTCCCAGAACCCCAATTCTCACAGCACAAATTCTTATGAGGAGCCTATTTTGAAAATTATCTAATTCGATTGTTTTATATAATTAAATCACCAATAGTTACATTTAGTTCTTTTGCTATCTTTATTAATGTTGGAATGGTCGGCTTAGTTATGACATTTGTTTCAATTTTATTCGGTGTTGTATTGAGAAGAAAAGATTTTCTTTCCAATGTGTCCTGCGTTAATTCTTGCTTGCATTATAGGTTCTTGAGATTCGTGATTATTAAACTGGCGGAGAGGGAGGGATTCGAACCCTCGGCAAGAGTCACCCCCTGCAACTGCTTAGCAGGCAGCCCTGTTCGGCCACTCCAGCACCTCTCCGCAACGAGCAATGGAAAAACAGAGGATAGCAAAAAGGCGTTGCGCTGTCAAAGAATATGAAATTCCTCCAATATCTTTCATTGATATAAACTGCGAATAATGATGCTGTCAGCGGAACTTAAGGAAGGTGTCCGATGAAAAAACGGTTTTTTCGAGCATACGGAAGTTCTTCATAATTTATGTTTGGATTTGCAGAAATTTTAAGTATCATTATTTCTGAATCTTTCCACGGTCTAATCATTTATAATTAAGGCAAGCTGATGTGCACAATTAACGATTTGCGTTGGGCGAGTAGGAATGTAAGCGCTTCATATGTGAGGGGTAAGCGGATACTTGAGGTCGGTTCATACGATGTAAACGGCAGTCTACGCTATCTTATTAGTATGCTCGAACCGAAGGAATATATCGGATCCGATATAATGGCTGGACCCGGCGTGGATTTAGTATGTCCCGCCCATAGCCTTGTGGGGCATTTTGGGAAGGAAAGCTTCGATGTGGTTATCTCGACAAGCACTTTGGAACATATAAGGGAATGGAAAACCGCTCTCTCGAATATTAAAAATGTCTGCAAAAGCGGCGGATATATGATTGTCTCTGCCCCCTCCCGCTGGCCCTTTCATGAATACCCTTACGATTTCTGGCGGTTTGGGATGAAAGATTTTCAGGAGATATTTAAGGACTGCAAGATAGTGAAACTCGACAAGGATCCTCAAAGGATGGCGCAGGTTTATGCCGTGATTCACAAGACGAAGGGATTCAAAGAAAGAGATCTTTCGGATTATAAACTGTATTCTGTTATCACTAACAAGAGGGTTAATTCCCTTAGCGACAGGGATTTGAAGACAATCAGGTTCAAGAGGCTCCTGCTGCAAAATAAAATCTGGACATTCATAAACGTCAGGGGAAACCGGCTTCTTGCTTACGGCAATCCCTGTTATCCGAGAAAAATGGAGTAACGAAGGTATATCTTTTTCGCCTGAGCTTCTATCGAACGGTTTTATGTAAAATAGAGAGCTTTGAAAAACTTAAGGACTGCTGTATTAAAAGAAGACCTGAAAGAAAAACACTTTTATAATTTACGAGATCCTTCCCTCGACTCCCTCTGATGCTTTCGTCAGGATGATGATTTAACAGGTTTTTAAAGGTTTTAATAGATTAAGGGAGACCGGCTCATCGCCGCTATGTGCAGCTTTCGTGATGCCAACGGCAGATAAAAGAATATGGCCGTGCACCTTTCTTCGCTGCGGTTGAACCGGCCGCCTGCAGGATTCCGGCAAGACAAGGATTTCCCTGCGGCACCCGGGACATCACATCTTACCGTTGCTTCCTTCCGGACCTGGCGGGGTTCGAAGGCGCCCGTTGCACAGGACCCGTGCCCTTAAAGTCGAAACCCCCGGCTGTGCCGGTCAAGCCGCCTCTCCGAAAGGGATTCAGCCCTGCGTGAGGCGGGTTTCAGGTACAGGGAACCGCCAGCTCCCCGCTTAGCACGACCGGGTTCATTATAACATTTTAAGACCGCGTAAAAAACCGGTTTCGACAAATTGTTCCTGTGAAAAGAGCCTGCCGCGGAAACTCTTCCTTAAAATAGAGGTTTTCTTTACTGGAATCCCTTTACAGCTGCGGTTATGATGTATTAAGATAACCGTTTGCTGTCAAGGCATATGAAAAAATGAGATTAAACAAAATAGAGATACAGGGTTTCAAGTCTTTTTACGACTACCAGTCGCTTGAGTTCAAGCCGGGAGTCACGGGTATCGTCGGACCCAATGGATGCGGAAAAAGCAACATAGGCGACGCCATTGCCTGGGTCCTCGGCTCCCAGAGCGCACCGCAGCTGCGCGGCAAGCGGATGGACGACCTCATCTTCAACGGCAGCCGCAACCGCAAGCCCCTCGGCATGGCGCAGGTGATAATCACCATGTATAACGAGAACGGAGATGACCATAAGGACAGCGAAATCCTTCAGATCGGCAGGCGCCTCTTCCGAACGGGCGAATCCGAATACGTTCTGAACGGCAAGGAATGCCGCCTGCGGGACGTCCAGGAATTGATTATGGACACGGGCCTCGGGACGTCCGTATATACGGTCATCGAGCAGGGGAAAATAGACCAGATTCTAAGCCAGAACAGCGCAGACCGGCGCGATCTTCTCGAAGAAGCAGCCGGCATCACCCGCTTCAAGGCAAAGCGTCACCAGACCGGCCTCAAGCTGCAGGCGACGAGGCAGAACCTGGTGCGCCTGTATGATGTAATGAACGAGATCGAGAAACAGGTGCGCAGCCTCGCGGGACAGGCAGCGAAGGCACGCCGATATAAAAGACTGCATGCCGAGCAGACCGATTATCAGCTCCTGATATACATTGAGAGATATTTCAAACTCTTCAGCCAGCAGGAGGAAGTGCTGAGAAGGATATCCAGCCTCAAAGATCACGAAGCCCGCACATCCTCAAGCATGGCATCCTCGGAGGCGGAAAACGAGGAGATGAAACTTGGCTTGATTGACGCCGAAGCGGAATTGAAGAAGCTGAATGAAAACCTTTTTCAGCTGGAAATTGACGTCAACAGCATGAAGGCAAAGACGGAGGAGAACGGCGTGAGGATAGCCGATCTCTCGCTTTTAATTGACCGTAATAAATTAAAAACAACCGAGCTCGATGGAAAACTTGTCGAAAGAAAGGAATCCATTTCGACACAGGAAAAAACCCTGATAATCCTCGACGGTTCCCTTGCCGCCAGGCAGACCGAACTGGATTCCACGTTATCGCATCTGAGCGCAAAGAAGGACAGCCACCGGCTGCTGGAAATCAGCTGGGAGGAGAGCGGCAGGAAGCATCTCGACACGCTCAACCGTTTTGCAGAGATACAATCCCAGCTCGTAAAAACCGGAACGGAGCTGGATCAGCATAAAGCCCGGAAGGTCAGGAATCTTTCCGAGCTGGCGGAGATGGAGAAGGACCTGGCATCTGTTGAAAAATCTTTTATAGAGGAGGAGAAAAATCAGGCCGGCCTCGAGTCCGAGTTAAAAAATCTGAATTCACGTTCAGCGGATTTGAGCGGCAAGACTACGGTTCTGAAAGAGGAGATTTCCGAAAAGACTGGGAATTTGCTGAAGCTGCGGGAGGCGATCACGAGGCTATCAAGCGAAATCGAAACGATACGCAAGATGCAGTGGGCGGACCCGGGAAGACATACTGCGGGCGAATTCCTTTTGGAGAAATGCAAGAGCGTCGAGTACAATATCGAGGGTCTGCTGCTTGAACAGTTCGCCGTAAGCGAGAAATACCGCCTTGCGGCCGAGCGTTACCTGGAAGATTCCATAAGGAATTTTATCGCCACGGATTTAAAATCCGCCTTGCGGCTGGCTTCGCTGCTGGATGAAAATAAAAAGGGAAGGGCGGCGATCATTGTCCGCGACATTCTCGATAAAAAGAATCCTTTCCGGACGCTCGATGCTGACGGCAAAAAAAATGTTTTGACAACCCTCCACAGGGAGTTGAACGGAATCGGCGGTTTTGCTCATCTTCTGACCCGGATAATCCCAGATGCATATATCGTGGAGGAGATTGCCGATTTTGAATCCATATCGGGACTGCTGAATGAAGCGGATGTCATCAGTCTAAAAGGCAATATATTGACCGGCAAAGGTGTTCTAATCTGCGGAGACGAGGGGAGCGAAGCCCCCCGGCTTCTCGACTTGCAGGAAATAATAAGAACCAAATCCTCGGAATTGGATTCAGATCAGCTGAAATTGAAAGATCTCGAAGCTGAAGAAAGAAAGCTCCTCAAACAGCACGAGGAATTTGAAAGAGAGCTCTCCGAGCTGGAAATCAGAATTAACGAGACGAAGAGAAGATGCTCCGTAGGCGAAGAGAAACTGAAGCGGATCGAGGAGGAAAGGGCGAGATTGCGGATCAAGCGAGATATGCTTGAAAACGAGGACGATCAACTTTCCAAAGAGGGAGACGTTTTAAGCGCAGAATATGAAAAATTGGATGTTTTGAGGAACTCTTTGTCGGCGGAAAGAGATGAACATCTTAAGAACAGGGATGAAATCCGTAAGGTGCTTGAAGAGACAAAGAATGTCTTGGACAAGGCGGGTGAAAACCATTCGCAGATACAGGAGGATTTCAATCGGCTTAGAGCGGAAAAGCAGAACTGCGAAAACAACATTTTTCATTTGAGAGAAGCGGTTCTGGACCTTGAGCGCCAGATATCCGAAAAAAATCAGGAATCGGGCGATGCCGATAAAAAGATAATCCAGCTGAGGGAGGAGACGGCCGTAATCGAGGAGGAATGCGGCGTAAAAAGCGCCGAGCTCGCTACCATAAGGGAAACCTATTCACAGAAAGAGCTTTCGGTCAAGGACAGGCAGGGCAGGGTGATCGAGAGGGAACAGTATCTGAAATCCGTCCGCCGCCAGCATGAAGAAGAGGTGAAGTCAATCAACCGGCTGGAGATCGAGCTGACCGAGATATCCGTGTCCCTGAAAAATATCGAGGAAAACTGCCGGAACGAGCTTGGACGTACCATCGGCGATTATACCGGACTTTTTACAGCGCCTGAGATAATGGAAGCGATCGCCGAGATTCAGGAAAAAAATACCGAGGTGAAGCTCAAGATTCAGAAATTGGGCGAAGTGAACCCTATAGCTTACGAGGAATATGAAAAGGCAAAGAAAAGGTTGAAGTTTTACCGGGAGCAGGAAAAAGACCTTACAGGCTCGATAGATTCGCTCGAAAAAGTGATAACCAAACTTGAAGATGAATCCAGAAAACGGTTTATCGAGGCTTTTAACCAGATAAACGCGAATTTCAAGGAAATTTTCAGCCATCTTTTCGACGGCGGTCGCTCCGAGCTCACTCTTCCAGAGGGGGAGGATATCTTGGAATGCCCGATACTCATCACCGCGCAGCCGCCGGGAAAGAGGCTGCAGAGCATTTCGCTGCTATCAGGCGGCGAGAAGGCGATGGTTTCCATAGCGCTGCTATTCGGTATATTCAGGTATAAGCCAAGTCCGTTCTGCATACTCGATGAGGTTGACGCATCGCTGGATGAGGTTAATACGAACAGGTTCATTAAAATGATCAAGGAATATTCCGACAAGACTCAGTTCATTTTAATCACGCATAATAAAAGGACAATGGAGACTGCGAGTGTCCTCTACGGTGTTACAATGGAGGAGCCGGGTCTTTCAAAACTTGTATCGGTCAGTTTCGGAGATCAGGCGGATAGTCTTAAAGGCGCACGATGAAAAAAGCTCTTTCCGTGCTTCTTCAAAAATCCAACATGACGCCTGCGCTTTCAATAATTCTCGGAACCGGCTTTGAGATAAACGCATCCGCCGGTCGGAAGATTCTCGGCAGAATAAGCTTTGAAGAATCCGGGTTCAAATCCAGGGGAAGAGTGGAAGGGCATGACTATTTTATCAGTATAATTATGTTCGGATCGAAGCCTATTCTCGCTTTTCATGGGCGCCTTCATTTATATGAAGGATACAAGCAGAGCGAGGTTATATTCCCGGTTGAGATAGCTCTTCAGGCGGGTGTTTCAAAGATACTGCTGACGTCAGCTAGCGGGGGGCTTTCGGACGAAGTCGATACCGGGGATATCGTAAGAGTAATTGATCATATTAATCTCACTGCAGGAAACCCTATACAGGAATTGTCACCGTTGAATGGATCGGCCAGGTTTTTGGACATATCCAAGATATATAAAAACCCTTTCTCCGACAGCGTCAAAGCCGCATTGAAAGCCGCGGGGTTGCCTGAGAAAGATGGAGTAATCGCCACGATGCCTGGCCCGATCTACGAGACGCACGCCGAGGCGCTGTATTTGAAGAAAATCGGAGCGGATATCGTCTCGATGTCTATCACCCCGGAAGCTATCTTTGCCCATTATTCAGGTTTGGAGACTGCTGCGGTTTCAGCCGTCTCAAATCATCACTTTAAAGACAGCGATAAACTTACACATGCTGATATAATAAATAAAATAAGAGATATTAATTCGGATTTTAACAGATTCCTTGACAAGCTGGTCGAGCATCTTTGATTACACCTCCGGAAAAAGACGAATAAAGCATTGAATTATTTTATTTTTTGGATAGCATTTAGGAAGCTTATGAAGTTCTGAGAGAATCGCGGAAAAAAGGACCGATTGGATTGTGGAAAATGTAAATCAGGAAATTATCAGCGGCATCAAGGCCGGAAAAGCGACGCAGGAACAGAAGATTGCTGCGTTGAGAGCCTTATCTCAGTTGACCCCTGCCATAGCGGTAGAGATATTTACATCATTATGGGAGGATCCGGATTCCGCAGTAAGCGAATTTGCGAAGAAAATAATCAGAGAGACTCCCGAGGAGAATATTGCGAACTTTATCCTTATGGAGGATGTAAATGCCGAAAGACTCGATCAGCTATCGAAGATGTTTGCAGACAAGCTCTCTATCCTGGAGGCGATTATTCTTAACCCCACGACTTCTGATGCCACGATAAAGCATCTTGCGACGTTTTGCGAATCCGCCCAGCTGGAGCTGATCCTGCTAGATAAACCGCGCTTGTCACGGGTCCCTTCGATAATGGATGACGTTCTGACGAATGTCCGTCTTACGACTGAACTCCGGACGCTGATCGAAAGGGATAAAACCCAGGCTTTCGGCAATCTTTATCCTTCGGAGTTTATGAAGAGCAGACCCGCTCCGAGGTTGCTCCTTGCGTCGAGCGCTGAAGCTGATGTAGATGATGTAATAGCCAAAACGGAACAAATAAAAAACGAAGAAGAAAGAGAAAAAACGGTTCAGCAGCAGCTGCTAACCATGAATATTCCTCAAAAAATTCAGTTTGCAATCAAAGGACCGCGGGAAGCCCGCATTTATCTTGTCCGAGACGCGAATAAGATAGTCGCTGCCGCGGTTCTGAAAAGTCCCAAAGTCTCAGATTCTGACGTCGAGGGATTTGCCAAAATGAGAAATGTAAGCGAGGATATTTTGAGGCAGATTTCTGAGACAAGACATTGGATGAGAAATCTTGGAGTGGTCGAAGCCCTGGCAAAGAATCCGAAAACGCCGGTGCCTGTCACTATCAGGCTCTTACCGCGACTTAGCAAGTTCACGGTCAGGACAATCGCGGTGAGCAAGGATGTTCCCGAGGCGGTCCAAAAGATGGCGCTGAAGCTGTCTCAGCGAAGATAATAATGATAAAGGTTTGAAGCGATGAGCTTGATTTTTGAGGCTCGCACAGATAAGGGGCAGAAAAGGGATCATAACGAGGACAGCTTCCACGTCAACGTGGACGAATCTTTGTTTATTGTAGCTGATGGCATGGGCGGACAGGCTGCAGGTGAAACCGCATCCAGCATGGCCATTAAAAGCATAGACGAATTCATCAGAAACACGCACGAGGATTCAGATATAACCTGGCCAATCGAATATAATCCCAAACTGTCGCGCAACGGAAACCGCCTCGAAGCAGCAGTTAGGATCGCGCACAGGAAGATATATGAATTTTCTCTAACTCATGAAAAATACGGCGGGATGGGGACGACCGCAGTCTGCGCGCTTTTTGACAATTCCAATCATATGACTACGGCAAATGTCGGGGACAGCCGGTTGTACCTCGTGAGAGATGACAAACTTATACAAATGACTACGGATCATTCATGGGTGAACGAGCAGGTTAAACTCGGGCTTCTGACGCTGGAACAGGCGAAACACCATCCTTACCGGAATGTCGTAACGAGAGCTCTCGGCGGGAAAGACGACTTCATGATTGATATTGACGAAATCGAACTGCGGGATAAGGACACAATCCTGATGTGCACCGACGGTCTTACGACGATGGTACCCGATGCGAAGATAGCGCAAGCTATTAATGAGCATTATGAAAAACTTAATGTGGCAGTGGAGATTCTCATCAAAACGGCCAACGTGTCAGGCGGCGACGATAATATTACAGTTGCCCTCGTCAGATATACGGAATAAAAGCCGGTTGGTTACCGGATAAGTAAATTTACTTTTTTTTGAAATAACAAAATCCCGGCTTCCAATGGAGAAAGCCGGGTTATTTTTATCGGATTCTTGATATCCTACTTATTTATTACCCTGGGCCAGAATACCATTTCCAAACTTTCCGGAGCGCTCATACCGATTATGTTTTGAGTTCCGGACAATGTTAGTTTATCCATAGAGGTAGTGTCTATATCGAAGCTGTGTTTGATAAGAAGGTCTGTCTTGCCTGAATTATCAGTCAGGAGAACAGTGAAATCCTCAAAGCGTATCGTTTGATCGCCGAATGTTACGCTATTTGTTCTGATCTCGAATTTAAAAAGGGTTCCAATTTTTAGCATAATCATCCATATCGAATTATATATTTTTTTCCCTGAGGACAACGGAAGGTATAATTTTCCGAGGCCATAGTATCTGAATCCCGAGTTCATAGAGTTCAACGTATCGAGTTTCTTTTGGAAGTCATCATCTATATTAGCTTCCTTTTCAATGCTCTTGAATTCGGCCGAGTCTTTTGGCGATCGAAGCACCAGGTAGATGTTCAACTCCACTTTGGTTGGCTCTTTATCGAATTTTTCTATCAAAGTCATAAGAATCTGATGCGTTTCTTTCGGCGCAGTTATAGCGATTGTGTTCAGCCCTTCGATGAATTCCACACGCATACCCTCTGACTTGTTGACATATTCATCAAGCAGCTTTGCCAAATCATTACCATTGATGTACTTCACTTTGTAAATCAGCCTGTTGTCACCAAGATTTGGCTTTGTTTCTTCAGCAGTTGCTGCTATGGCAAATGCCGCCAAAAGCAGAAAGGTCGCGGTAAAGAGTATTTTTTTGTTAATGGACATTATTTCTCCTCCATAATTAGTTATTCGTTCAAGAAATGGATTTCTCTGATTGCCGGGTTTTGATGGATCACAACAAGCATCGTTGGCTTCGAAACGCTTTTCCTTTCATCGAGCCATTTTTTATAGCTTTCCCGGAATTCGTCTTCGTCTGATAGTTTGATTGATTCCATTTTCTTGAAAACAGTCTCTGTTTTTTTATCTATCTTTATCACTGTGCTGATATCCTGATGACTGGAATCCGCTGTCTCTTTTAAATCAGCATAATCAGATTTTTCAATCGACGATTTTTCTATTCGAATTCTATCTCGTGTGAACAGGAATAACGATATGACAGTAAATAATAATGCAGCCGCCAATACAGCGAGCCTGGCTGGAATACGGAAACGATGCTTTTTCTCAAAGGGGATTGAATTTTCTTTGATATCAGAAAGCCGAATATATTCCTCCGTTTTTATACTTTTTAAGAATCTCCCCGTTTGTGCTGTGAGAGTATCGAGCTTGTGATATAAGCTTTTGCATTCCCAGCACTCTGTGAGATGCTTTTTCGCTTCCATCATTTCGCTGGAAGAAAGCTCCTTTTTTAAGAAGAGATATATGACTTTTTTAAATCTCTTGCACTTCATAATACCCCTCCGTTTTTATAAGCATTGAGCATTTTCGATATTTTTGCTCCTGCCCGCATATACAGGACCCGCGCGGTCGATGGCCTGATCCCCATAGCAAGGCCGATATCGTTGCTGCTCAATCCTTCGTATTCCCTGAGATAAAAGGCGGTTTGCTCTTTTGGAGCCAGTTTTTTTATTAAGGATGAGAGTGTTTTCATCATCTCATCCTGAGTGAGACGGTTGAATTGATCCGGGTTAATGGAATATGCAGTGTCTTCGGATTCGATGGGAATATAGTTGTTAAAATGACAAGCCTTTTTTCGAAATTGGTCATAGCATTCGTTACGGATAATTTTCTCGGCCCAGGCGATAAAGGCGCGGGCATTTTTTAATTTTGGCAGCCCCCTGATGATCTTCATTAAAACATCCTGGGTTAAATCGGCGGCGAGCTCTGCTGAGCCGGATATGACTGTCGTTCTTCTTTTTATATATCCGTAAACTTCCTGTGCCAGCTGTTCGACCGCCATTCTGTCTCCCTTGATGGAAAGATTGATCAGTGGTACTAATTCCTCGATTTCAATCTTTCCATTGTTTAAATTCCGCTTTTTCATATACATTAAGAAAGACTCCATTCATGAAAAAACGTTTACAAGCGGAATGGTATTGTTTTCCGTTACAGGACTAATAGCTTTAGCTTGGGCATGGAGAGTATGGTTATATCGGAGAGATTTGAAAATTCTTATGATTTTTAACTAAGTCGGGATGTGGTTCTATAAGTCACCGTATCTCTTCAACCTCGATTCGTACAATTTTTTTTGCGCTTCCAGAATGTGTTTATACCGGACGTCGTTTTTTAAACTTCGATAGAATACCGAATTCAGCAGCGCCGGATACGAGTACTGATATTCTTTATATCCACCCTTCTCTATGGTTTTTTCCAAATAGTCCAAGGCATCATTTTTCATTCCGAGAAGCGCTAAAATCCTGTCGTCTTTCAAGAGCTTCAAAGCTTCTTTATTTTTGTCCCTTGCTGCCATTAGCAGCGCTTTTACCACCCCGGTTTTTCCCGCCTCGATTTTATCAGCCTCGGCAATGAACCTTTCAGAGGAAGCATAATCGCCCATCATTATTGTCAGATACGAAGAACCTCTCAGGATGCTTGCGTTTTTCGGGGCGAGCTTTCTTGCCGTCTCGTAGTCTTTCTGTGCGCTTTCAAAGTCCCCGATGGCAATGTAGTCCCACGCTCTGTTGACATATGTATAGAGATAGATGGGATCCAGCTCGAGCGCCCTCTTGTTCATTTTAATTGCCTGTTCATGAAGTCCGAGGCCTTCCAGGAAGACAGCGGACATATGGTATATTTCGGAGTTGGAAGTTTTTGAGGCAAGCGCCTTTTTGAAACTTTTATAAGCGTTATCATAATCTTTTCTTTCAAAATAAACCCAGCCGATCGCGGCGTTTGCCTCCGGCAAGTCGGGTTCAAATTGAAACGCTTTTTTGCAGTTTTCAATGACCAGGTCCCTGAATTTTTCATCACGCGTGAAAACGTATCTCGCCTCGTATGCCCAGGCGAGCCCATAATAGGCAAGAGCGTATTTAGTATCCAGTTCGATAGCTTTGCTGAAAAACTCTATTCCAGCTTCGAAATCCGGATCGCTACCGGAATTGATATATTTGTTATTTATATGAAAGATACCCTTGAGGTAGTATTCATATGCTTCGACGCTGGTTGTGCGGTTTTTGGCGAATTCCTCTATGTTCTGTGGAGTAAGCTTGATTTCGAGGGCTTTGGCGATTGATTTGGAAAGCTCGTCCTGTACCTGGAAGACGGACTGAAGGCGGCGGTTGTAGATTTCCGACCAGATATGAGAATCGTCCTCGACATTTATCAACTGAGCTGTTAAGCGAAGCTGGCGCTCTTCCCTCTGGACGCTGCCTTCGAGGATGGCGGAAACGCCGAGTTCTTTCCCGATTTCTTTAATATTTTTTTCCGCATTTTTGTATCTCATCACCGAGGTCCTGGATATCACGCGGAAGCCTTCGATCTTCGACAGGTTTCCGATTATCGCCTCAGTCATGCCGTCGCAAAAATACTCCTGGTCCTTTTCCTGGCTGAGGTCTTTAAAAGGAAGGACAGCGATGGATTTTTGGGATGGCGACGACATTTTATTCAACAAGATAAAGGAAACTGCCGCAGCGATCAGGAGTACTGCTGCGATAGCTGTGATTCGAAAAAGTTTCGGTTTTTTTCCTTTTTTTCCAATATATGTTGGAAGAGTTTCAGTGAGGAGCGATCCTGTATCTTTTTTCAATACCCTGAGGTCGGAAAGCATCTCCTTCATGCCCTGGTAGCGTGAATTCAAGTCCTTCGTCATTGCCTTCCGAATAATCCATGCAAGCTCGGGAGGTATATCGGTCCTCAGGTTTTGAACAGGGATCGGTTCTTCGTTAAGTATTGCATACATAACGGCATGAATATTTTCGCCTGGAAATGGGAGCTTGCCTGAAAGCATCTCATATAATACGACACCAAGAGACCATATATCGCTGCGGAAGTCCGCTTCCGCGCCTTTTGCCTGCTCCGGAGACATATAAGCCACGGTTCCCATGCGGGTTCCCGATGTTGTAATCTGGGTGAGCTGTGAAGATTTTGCAAGTCCGAAATCCATAATCTTCGCCTGTCCTTTCGAAGAGATCATAATGTTCGAACTCTTGATATCCCGGTGGATAATTCCCTTGGCGTGAGCCTCGCTCAGCCCGTCAGCAAGCTGAACGCCGATATTAAGCGCATCGTCAACGGACAATTTCTCATTTTTGATTTTATCCTTGAGCAGAATGCCTTCGAGGTATGCCATTACAATAAATGTCTGTCCTTCAATTTCGTCTATCTCATAAACCGTGCAAATGTTGGAATGGTCAAGCAGGGCTGATGCCCTTGCTTCTCGCACGAATCTCGCCTTGTCTTCCTCGTGCATAACGGCCTGTCTCGGAAGGAACTTGATCGCAACAATTCGTTTCAACCTTGTGTCTTCGGCCTTGTAAACTATTCCCATTCCGCCTTCGCCTATTTTCTCAAGGATTTTATAATGAGAAATTTGATCCATCATACCACTGCCTCGATTTTAGAATTTAGCTCGGTCAGGAAATTAATGACTGCTAGCAAGGTCATTCCCCTCATGAGACTAATTTAAAGCAAATTTAATAAGTTTCAAGGGCTTTAACTGGTTTAATGTCGGCGAGGATTCGGTTAGGAATTATTATTGCTGATATGTCTTAAAAAAATGGCAGCGCCTAGGGGAATCGAACCCCTGCTTGATGGCTGAGAACCACCCGTCCTAACCACTAGACGAAGGCGCCGCGCGCCGGGCATTACTATAGCGTATCATAAAGGCTTGTCAAGAGGGATGATTGGCTCAAAGACGGGCGGCGGCAGCTTTTTATAAGGCGCCCAAGCCATAATTTTGTTTGCTTCAGTTTATTTATTTCTCTTTTTAGGCCGGACCGGATGAATTATTTGATATTTATAGGTATTACACCTCATATCAGCCGTATATTGTCCCACCCTGATTGTATTCTTTATGCGGCAAAGGCATTGCCTGCCGGGAATTGAAGGCGTATTCAAAAAGCAACCCGGTATCGTAACATTTATCCATTATTTCAAGGAGGTGTCGGATGAACAAAATAGTCTCAGCGGTTCTTTTATTATCGGTTGTCTTCGTGTTCAGCGGTTGCGCGACCATTTTCAAGGGAGACAGCAGCAAGTTGGGATTGACATCCAATCCACAGGGCGCGATCGTCTATGCAAACGGGGCGGAGATATGTTCCAGCACGCCATGCGCCGTTAAATTGAAATCGAACCAAAGCTGGAATCTGTTGTTCAAGAAAGAGGGCTTCAAGGAAAAGACGATCCTCGTGAGCAACAAGGTCGGTGTGGGCTGGGTAATTCTCGATATTCTGGTATGGATTGTTCCTATGGTAATCGACGCTGTAACCGGTGCATGGTACGAGTTCGATGTAGATAATGTCAGTGTTACTCTGGAGAAGATGTAACCGGTTTAACATCTGAATTACACCAGAATTTTTGCGCAGGGATTTTCCCCGCGCTCTTTTTTTATTGATATAGAAATATACTTGGAGTAAGCCTTGAGGCGGTTCTTGATTATAAGAGACATTATTTCGGCAAGATGGGCATCGAGCCGTTTTCCCGGAAAACCACTTGTGGACAGCCGAGGTCGCTGAAACGACTAAAGCCGATAATGATGTTAACATACAGGGTGACGAACCGCTACGATGTCCAGAAAACATTAACCCTGCCGGCGAACGGTGTTATTTTCTGACTTCAATCAATAACAGCGTTGATTTCATTCAAGTTAATGTTTAACATTTCGCTAAGCCCATTTTTGATAATAATATGATTTTTACAAGCCTAACATTATCAGGGAGTTAAAGTGGTTCCGATATCCTTAAGTTATTATCTTTGTCTATAGCGCTAATCGTTCTTGAGCAAATGATTGATAGGTGATAAAATTTACATTATTTGTAAAACGTTGAGAAAGAAAAGTATGAAAAACTCGGGTATTTTGGTCTTTTTATCTCTCGCAGTGGCGGTACTTCTGAATTCCTGCAGTGATGATTCGATAGCCCCGGACAAAGAAGGGCAATACAAGAATGCGCGAATCAAGATGGTTCAGGAGCAACTTGCTGGCAGGGATATCAAGGATAAAAATGTATTGCTGGCTTTTTCGAAAGTGAAACGGCACCTTTTTGTTTTGCCGGAGGATCGTAATTACGCATATAGCGACAGGCCGCTGCCGATCGGATACGGGCAGGACCTGACAAGGCCGTATCTGACGGCGTTGATGACCGAACTCGCCGGAATAAAAAAAGATTATAAAGTACTCGAGATCGGCACGGGATCGGGGTATCACACGGCGATACTCGCCGAACTGGCGCGTGAAGTATACACGGTTGAAATCCTCGAACCTTTGTATTCCCGGGCGAAAAGGGTTTTAAGCGATCTGGATTATCAGAACGTGAAATTCAAGCTCGGGGATGGATATCTCGGATGGAAAGAATATGCGCCTTATGATGTCATCATTGTATCCATCGCCTCTCAGCAGGAACCTCAACCGCTGATTGAACAGTTGAAAACAGGTGGAAGGATGATAATCCCCATAGGAGAGGTTATGCAGGAGCTGATTGTCATCGAGAAAGGAAAAGACAGCATTAAAAGGGAAAGGATCATCCCCGTAAGGTTCATGCCGATGACGAGAGAGGATGGGCAGGAGTTAAAACCTGACATACAATAGGCTGTTGTAGAACCCAGGTGCTTAATAAAAAATGTTTAGTAGAAGCTTTCTTATGATATTTTTGATCAATTTTTTATTATCTTGTTCTCCAAGTTCCGGCGGTAGTGAAGATAAATTCTTGTCGCGGCGCCTGGCGATGGTGGAGGAGCAGATTGTATCGAGAGGCGTGAAAGACTCTTCGGTGCTGGAGTCCATGCGAAAGGTGAAGCGGCATTTATTCGTCCCCGCTGATGAAATGGACATCGCATACGCCGATCATCCACTTCCCATCGGTTATGATCAGACCATTTCTCAACCGTATATCGTGGCCCTGATGACTGAGCTCGCCTGTCCGTCGAAGACCTCGAAGGTTCTTGAGATCGGGACTGGTTCGGGATACCAGGCGGCGGTGCTCGCGGAAATCGTGCAGAGCGTTTACTCAATCGAGATTGTCGAACCGCTGTATGAACGGGCTAATAAACTTTTAAAAACCCTCGGATACAAGAACATTCATTGCAAGGCTGGAGACGGTTATTTCGGATGGGAAGAGCATGCTCCCTTCGATGCAATCATTGTTACCGCGGCTCCGAGAACAACGCCCGATCCTCTGCTGCAACAGCTCAAGATCGGGGGGAGGCTTGTCGTCCCGGTGGGAGATGTCTGGCAGGAGCTGGTCGTGATCACACGGACCGCGAAGGGATTTGAAAGACAATCCATCATACCGGTACGGTTCGTTCCGATGACCGGCGAGGCTGATAAAAAATAACACCTGAACCGCGTTCCCGCCTTTTCTTTTAATACCTCTCTCGCTATAATCATCCTTTGCGTATGAGGCGCAGTGAAGATAATAAAACCGGCATTTGTATGCAGAATGAGTGGTGAATGATATGGGAAAATTGGCAATTAATGGAGGCGAGCCTGTAAGGAGAAAACCCTTTACCAGTTGGCCGATTTGGGATAATACCGAGAAGGATGCCCTCGTCCGTGTTCTTGAAAGCGGAAAGTGGGGATGCCTGAACGGCGGAGAAGTGAAATCTTTCGAGAATGAGTATGCGGCTTATCATAATGTCCCCGCCGCATGCGCTGTTTTCAGCGGCGATGCTGGATTGAGAATTGCATATAGGGCTTCGGGCATCGAACCAGGCGACGAAGTGATTGTCCCCGCGTATACCTTTATCTCGACAGCCATGGCCGCTCTGGAGCTCGGCGCAGTCGTCAAGTTTGCCGATGTGCTCCAAGATACATATAATATTGATCCTGTTTCTATTGAGGCGAACATCACAGAAAAAACAAGGCTTATCGTGCCGGTTCATTTCGCCGGACTGCCCGCGGATATGGATGAAATCAATCGAATCGCAAGTAAATTCGATATCCCGGTGGTCGAGGATGCTGCCCAGGCATGGGGTTCATCGCGGAATGGAAAGAAGGCGGGAAATTTTTCTCCGCTTGCGGTATTCAGCTTCCAGTCGTCGAAGAATATTACATCAGGCGAAGGCGGTATAATCACGGTCAGGGACAAAAAGTACGAAGAGGATATCCGGTCCCTCGCGAACAACGGCAGAAGAAAAGACGCGAAATGGTATGAACATTTCGGAATGGCCGGTAATTATCGAATGACGGAATTCCAGGGCGCGGTTCTGCGGGCGCAATTTGCGCGGTATCCGAAACAAACGGAGATCAGGGAAAAACGCGCCGCGTTCCTCCGCGCGGAGTTGGCGAAAATAGAAGGTATTACACCCCTCTCCAGACCGGCTGATGTTGAAATATCGTCCAACCACATATTTATTTTCAAATATGATGGGAAATTCTTCGGCGGGGCTTCCAAGGCGAGATTCATCGAGGCATTGTCTGCGGAAGGGATAGGCGCTCTCACCGGTTATGTCCTGCCGCTTTACAAGCAGCCTGCAATGAAAGGGCTGATCGCGGATTTGCAGCCGGAACTGCCGGTCACCGAAAAAGCTTGCGCAGAGGAGGCAATATGGCTGAGACACTCGCTGCTATTGGACAGCGAGGAAGATTTATTGGATATCTGCGCAGCTATAAAGAAAATCCAGGAGAACCGCAAAGAGCTGAGTTGAAACAGCCTTGATCTAATAGGATAAACAGATGAAAGAATTCGATTTTAATCAGTTGATATCACTATGTAAGAGAAGAGGATTCATTTTTCAGGACAGCGAGATATACGGAGGTATAAACGGGTTCTGGGATTATGGTCCTCTGGGCGTTGAACTGAAGCGCAATATCCGAGAATTGTGGTGGATGGAGATGGTTACAAAGCGAAATGACGTCGTGGGGATGGACAGCTCTATCATCAACCATCCGAAAACATGGGAAGCCTCCGGGCATGTGGAAAGTTTCACTGACCCGATGATTGACTGTAAGAATTGTAAAAAGAGGTTCAGGGCGGATGAAATTACCGGGGATAAATGCCCGGAATGCGACGGCGAGCTGACCGAGGCAAAGCAATTCAATCTGATGTTCAGGACGCATATAGGTGCATCCGCGGACTCCTCTTCCGAGGCTTTTCTCAGGCCCGAGACGGCGCAGGCGATCTTCACGAATTTTAAAAATGTCCTCGATACTTCGCGCCAAAAAGTTCCGTTCGGCATTGCGCAAACCGGAAAGAGCTTCCGCAACGAGATAAATCCCAGGAATTTCACATTCCGCTCGCGTGAATTCGAACAGATGGAGATGGAATTCTTCGTTCATCCTTCAGAACGGGAAAAATGGTTCGAATACTGGGTGGAGAGCAGACTGGATTGGTACGCAAAGGCGGGGATCAAGAAAGAAAATCTAAAGCTTAGAGAACATTCAAAAGAGGAGCTCGCTCATTACTCGGCTAGGACGATTGACGTGGAATATTATTTCCCATTCGGCTGGCAGGAGCTCGAGGGAATTGCGGACAGGGGGGATTTCGACCTGAGCCGCCATATCGAACATTCCGGAAAGGACCTTAGTTATTTCGATCCCTTCACCCAGGAAAAGTTCGTCCCGTATGTAATCGAAACATCAGCGGGACTCGACAGAACGCTATTAACCGTACTTGCCGATGCCTATGACGAGGAAAAACTCGAGGAAGAAACGCGCACTGTTCTTCACCTGTCGCCTTCGGTAGCCCCGATACAAGTAGCGGTCTTTCCGTTGCATAAAAAACTGAAGGAAAACGCAGAAAAGCTCGAGTCTGATCTTCGAAAGCAGGGTCTGAGGACATTTTACGATGACAGGGGTGCGATTGGCAGGCTCTACAGGAGACAGGATGAAGCAGGCACGCCTTTCTGCCTGACGTTTGATTTCGATTCCCTCGAAGACAACGCAGTGACCGTGAGGAATCGGGATACGATGCAACAGGAAAGAGTGAATATTTCTCAACTTACTGATCATCTTCGGAATCTTTTTAAAAACTCCTGATTCGTCACTTCAATTCAAGATATTGAATTTTCCTGCAGCTTACAGTCCGGAAGCTGTTTCACCTTGAAATTTTCATAGAATGCTTGGAATTATCTACTAAGAAGTATGTACCCGGAAAATTCGTTTTAAAGAAAAAATATTTTATATTTGTAAACTGTTGATTATAGGCAAGATACCCCATCTCAAAATTGGGTTGCAGATGATACAATATTATGAATCTACACCTGAAAAGTGAATCGCATAACTCATAGAATATAAAACACATAAGCTATCAATCCAAATAATTGTATTTTTATATTGGAATTATTATTGCGAAATAAATAAAAAATATTTCAGATTTTCGGAACTTTTTTAAAAAAATTGCGTTTTAACTAATAACTTATAACCTAGTAAGCCTTTGATCCCCAGCCGCGCTTGCGCGGCTGTCCTTATTTTATGCCATAATAATTAAATGATCTGCTGAAATTCATAGACATCTATCCTGCAGAATAATCCGCGACAGGAAAAATAAAGGGCGGTATAATTCTATTTTTTCAAATAGTATTCTGGATCAACGCTGAAGGTGAGCTTTCAAATCCGCCGGTAAGCACTGTTGCTATATAATAGGTATATATTGTTTTAACCGGAAGTTTTTTATCCGTGAACTGCAAAGTATCGCCGCCGACTGAACCGATCAGTTTATAATTATCAGCCGGATTGGATGTATCTCTTCTATATATATTATAACGCTCGATGTTAAATGCACTATTTTTGGCATTTGGAGACCAGATCAGTGTGTGATAGGCTTCCGCCCTCGCAAGGCTTCGATTTATCTTTCTTATAAGACGGATATCGGAGGGAGGATAGAGTTTCGAGGCTTTAATAGTCATGGAAGCAGATTGAGTATTCCCTTCTTCATCTGTAATTTCGAGGGTTATAACTTTATCTCCTTCTTCGGTGAATGTGAATGAGGAGGTCAAGCCTTCGGCTGTGTTGCCATTTCCGAAATCCCAATGATATGAAACAATCCTAGCTCCTGTTAAGGATCTGGAACCTGATGCATCGAAGGTTACCGTAAAAGGAACAAATCCTGATAGAATATCGGCGGTGAAACAGGCAATCAATGGATTTTGTACTGAAATTGTCCGTGCAGCAGTGTCCGTTAAACCATCGTTGTCCTGGACTGTTAGTGTTGTGACATATTGGCCTATTGCTGTAAATGTATGTGTGCGGGTAATTCCCGATGAAAACGATTGATCTCCGAAATTCCAATTATAAGCTGTAATTGTTCCGTCTGAATCCGTGGAGCAGCCAGCATCAAAATTGACGGTCAGCGGCGCGTATCCTTCGACGGGGGCTGCGTTGAAGCATGCGGTTGGAGGCGTTGCTGTTGCCGTTAACCAGGCATAGCCGATTGTGGTGTTTCCGCCGGCATTCCGCCCTGTGTACCACATTTTATACGGGTATGCGTCACCGTGTGATGAGAATCTTGCAGCGTCATAAAGAACGCTCGGTGTATATGATCTTACATTTCGCCATGCAAGGCCGTCCGTTACATGGAGCGCCGGATTGTCTGTGTCTATTGTCCAGTTAAGTCCGTCTGCAGAACTGGCATGTCCTATACCGTGGGCATAGGGAGTTCCGATGGCGCTGTTTCCGTTTGCGCCTGAATACCATAGATGATAGACGCTTCCCACTCTTACCACGTGACTCCTGTATATGTACCAACCATCCCATTCGGCAGTATTACCGGAAGGGATTATAACCGGTTCGTCACCATACCTGATCCAATAAATTCCATTGGCGCTGTAAGCAAGGGAAGTTTGTTCCTGGCTTCCTTCCGGAGATGTCCCTTCGCTCGATGAGTCGTAATACATTATGTATCTATAAGTCATTGGTTGATCGTCGGTTTTATCAGAGGGCGTTGCGGAGCCTGTATTTGAAGCACTCGCATTATAAAGAACGCAACCGGGACCATACATGTGATAAAAATAGTTACCATATATCCCCCAGCCTGCAATGAGCTGGAGCGCCGTATCTATGGCATGTTGCTGAATCGGTTGATCGTTTGCCCAGTTTATGCCATCAACAGATTCAGCATAGCGCAAAGACGTAACCGGACCTGCAACACCATCCCAATACCAGATTTTATAATAATATGTGCCGCCTCCGAATCCGGCACTGTCATAAACCACGACCGGATGGTTGGCATTGGCGATAAGCCCGCTCAAGGGAGCTGAATTATTATATTCCGTCCAGGCGATTCCATCGTTAGAATATGCCAGAGCCACTCCGCTGTCCCCGGCAAACCACATTTTGTAATATGCGGATGTTCCATGCCCGGAAAATTGGCTGGCGTCATAGACGACATATGGATAATAGGCCCTGGAGCCTAATGCGGGATCGAAAACGGGATTGGACGGATATTCGCTCCAAACAGTATAATATGAAGCGAATAGATATAGTGACATTAAAAAAGCCGCACATAATGCGGCATAAGGATACACCCTCGTACTTTTCAAGGAACCCTCTCCTCTTTCAGCTGCTTTGCAAAAAAGAAGAACCTTTCAGCTAAAGCTATCCTTGCTTCAAGGTACCCCTTAACCCATTTAAATTGCAGTTTTATATGCTATGTTTGAAATCTATGCTATGCCAAAGAACAATTTCCTCTTCATTAACAATATAAAGGGGATAGCTTAATAGTTGTCATAAAAATGTCATAATTATCTTGGTCTTTTAAAATTGTAAAAATCTTATCCATATATATATTGAAAATTTGAAAGTTTAAAATTTTTGATCTTAGTGATAACATTACAATGTGTCATATTTGTCCTCATCCATAAGTGCTAAGGATGGTTACAAAAAAGAATCGGCCGGATTCCACGAAGGATTTTAGTTTAAAATCCAGCCGGCAACTATATGCCCGCGAAAACGAAACGCCTGACCTCGTCCGCGTAAAGTCTGAAAAATTATCTGAAACAAGGAAAAGAACCCAAGCTGGGTTAAAAACGAGTGTTAATCCCAACCTTAGTGACACATTTTTTGAGCTTCTTTCATCGCTAACATTCGACCTTTATTTCAGGATAAGATTCTTCCCTGATTTCAAGTTCGATTATGTCAGCCCTTCAATAACGGATATTACAGGCTACCCCGCTGAAAAGTTCTATTCAGATGTTCGATTTGTTCTTTCCCTGATTCATCCGAACGACAAGCCATACTATGAAAGACTTTTTAAATACAGGCGGGTTTTCAGCGGCCCTCGAGAGCTAAGGGTTATTCATAAAGATGGAAGAATAGTCTGGCTTGAGCTGCATTCCATTTTCATCTTCGATGCCAAAGACAGACCTATAGCGCAGGAAGGAATTGCGCGGGTAATAACCGAGCGCAAGCGGGAAGAGATCGCTCTCAGGGAAAGCAAAGAGCGCCTCGAAGCTTTTTTCAATAACAGTCCTGCAGGAATTTTTATGCTTGGAGCCGATGAAGTATTCGTTGATGCTAATATAAGCTGGGCGTCAATGATGGGATATCGGATTCAGGATCTTCTCGGGGGGTCTCTGATCCCCAATGTGTACAAAGAAGATCTGGAAGTTCTTACAAAGAAAATGACTGATATCAGAAGTGGACAGATTCGGGAATTCCGATCAGAAACAAGGTTTGCCAAAAAAGATGGCTCCATCTTTTGGGCGGATTTTTATATTTCGGTTTTAAATGATTCCGAGGGAAAGGTGAAATTCCTGGTCGGAATTGCCGCGGACATTACTGAGAGGAAGATAATCGAAAACCAGCTCGTCGCTTATCGAGGCGATCTGGAACAAAAGATCCGCGAAAGAACGTATGAGCTGCTTTTTGCGCTCGAGAGAAATAAGTCCGAGATAAAAGAAAGACGACGGGCGGAAAAAAATCTCAGAATCAGGTTACGTTATGAGAAAGGGCTTGCGGATTTTGCTCAGACTCTTCTTCTTGCGGAAAGCGTCAGCGAAGAATCTCTTACTGACAGCCTGATACATCTGCTGAAAGCCTCCGGTTCGAACAGGATATACATTTTCGAGAATTTCGAAGACCCGAAAGACGGCTTGTGCATGCGATTGATGAACGAGGTTTGCGATGATGATTCTTCGCGTCGGATCGAAAACCAATCTCTCCAACATATTCCTTATTCCAACGGATTCGCGCACTGGAGCGAAGTGTTGTCCAGGCACGAACCGCTTATAAGGTCAGAAGACTCATTTACGCCTGATGAGCGGCAATTGTTGCTGCACGGCAAGGTGGCTTCGATGCTTGCTCTTCCGATCTGGGCGGAGAGCACGTGGTACGGTTTCATCGGCTTCGACAGTGTTCGTCGGGATCATTGGTGGAATGAAGAGGACGTCAGGTTGCTGAGGACGGCGGCAGCGATTTTAGGGGCATATAAGGAAAGAAAAAAAATGGAAATAGAGATGATCCGTCGTCATAAGTTGGATTCGCTCGGATTGTTGGCGGGAGGCATAGCTCATGATTTTAATAATTTCCTCTCCGGCATTCTGCTGAGCACTTCTATCGCGAAAAGATATATCGAACCCGGCAGCGAAGCTTTTGAGGTGTTGAACGATGCTGAGCAGGCTACAAAACGCGCTTCCAATCTCAGCAACCAGCTGGTTACATTCACCAAGGGGGGAGATCCTGTGAGGTCCTTGATTTCAATTTCGAAGCTTCTAAAGGAGACTGTGGATTTTGCGCTGACAGGATCGGGAGTGAGCTGCGCGTTGGATGTGCCTGATGATCTATGGTTCGCGGATGTTGATAAAGGACAGGTGAGCCAGGTAATACATAATATCGTGCTCAATGCCCTGCAAGCGATGCCGAACGGGGGCAACCTCATTGTCAAGGCTAATAATGTTTTGTTAAAAGCAGATAACGAAATGGACCTCGATCCGGGTAAGTATTTGAAGATATTCATCACGGATACCGGAGTGGGAATTCCCGAAGAGAACCTGTCAAATATTTTTGACCCATATTACACGACCAAAGAGAGAGGCTCCGGCCTCGGACTTACGATTAGCTACTCGATCATTAAAAAACATAAAGGTTTTCTCGGTGTGAATTCCATCGAGCAGCACGGTTCGACATTTTTCTTATATCTGCCGGCGACACAGACAATGCCGGGAACACTGGAGGAGACAGGGGATTCGATAAAACGCGGAAAAGGAAAGATCCTTGTGATGGATGACGAGGAGATAGTTTTATCATCAGCGAGCAAAGGACTTAAATTATTAGGTTATGAGGTGTCATCTGTCAAAAATGGAGCGGAAGCAGTTGATTGCTATAAGAAAGCGATAACGGAAAAGACTCCATTCACCGCGGCTATCCTTGACCTGACAATAAGCGGCGCGATGGGCGGAAAAGAAACAGCCGATCTCATTTTCTTAACCGACCCCAAAGCAAAAATCGTGGTTTCCAGCGGATACTCAAAAGACCCAATTATGTCGGATTATAAAAAATACGGATTCAAAGCTTGCCTCATGAAGCCTTATACTATTGAAGAACTAAGCGACGCAATTGCTTCCATTATCAGGAAATCCTGATGGATTTTACGGTTATCAAGGAGTGGTCAAAGGATGATCGGTTTTTCTCGATGCATTTGGATGGATACTGATAAGAAAAGCGAGGATTGTTTCTGATCTGTTTGCCGGACCGGACAAATCATCATTTTTAATGAATGTCAATTCAAATAATCTAATGCGGATGGTTAAGTTGCCTTTAATTCCCATTGAGAATAATATATTCATATGCAAAAAATAGCGATCATCGAAGATGATGATTTCATGCGGAAGATGCTCGGCATATCTTTGGAGAAGGAAGGCTATTCCATGACCCTCTTCAAGGACGCGGAATCATTCTTCGCTGGGCCAGTCGAGGGAGAATATGATCTCATTATTCTGGACATCAATCTGCCTGGAATATCCGGTGGAGAAGCTCTTAAAATACTTCGAGAAAAAGAGATCTTGATTCCGGTGATCGTACTGACGGGGATCAAAGACCTTGAATATAAGATAGAAACCCTGATAACGGGGGCGGACGACTACATCGAGAAACCGATCAACCCTGCGGAACTTCTTGCGAGGGTTCAGGCGGTTTTACGGCGCAGCCAGGGAAAGAGGATGATCCCTACCGGAGCCTTCCTGAAAGTCAATTACCATTTAATAAATGTCGAAACGCGTGAAGCGACGAGCAACATCGGCGATATCTCTCTCTCTGAGAAAGAGTTGAAGCTGCTAAAGTATTTCGTTCAGAATCCGCGCAAGACCCTGAGCCGGGCTGAAATTCTCGAAAACGTCTGGGGTATGGATACTTTCCCCACAAACCGCACTGTGGATAACTTTATCCTCAAATTCAGAAAACTTTTCGAGAAGGACCCCGAAGAGCCGAAGAATTTTATAACTGTTCATTCCATCGGCTACAGGTTCGAGCCCTGATATTCATTTCTGCTGCTGATTTACTTTTTTTTATCCGACCGATGAAGGAGGATTTCTTCTCCGTCAATTAGTTCTTGAAACTATATTTCCTTTCCACCACTCCCGGAGGGTCTTTATAAATATCTTGTAATCAGGACTCTGCTCAATTTGAGGGAGGGAGAAAAACCATGCCGCGTCGGCATATGCTTCCATAAGAATATCATAATCGCTGACAAGGTTGGCTATCTTGAATCTCGGCATTCCGGATTGCCGTGTGCCCATGAACTCGCCGGGGCCCCGGATTTCAAGATCTTTGCGCGCAATCTCAAATCCGTCGGTGCTGTTGCGCATTATTTTCAGCCTCTCTTTTGCCTGCTCTGTTATTTCCAGTTCCAGATGCGCTCCATCTGTTGAAGCGGATATCATAAGGATGCAAAAACTTTTATGCGCGCCGCGGCCGATCCTGCCCCTCAATTGATGCAGCTGAGACAGGCCGAAACGCTCGCTGTGTTCGATCATCATGATGCTCGCGTTCGGAACATCAATCCCGACTTCAATGACGGTTGTCGTGACGAGGATATCCGTCTTGCCTGTCGAGAATCTATGCATAATGTCGTCCTTCAGCTCGCTCTTCATCTTTCCGTGAAGAAGATCAACGCCGAAATCTTTGAATACATCGTTCTTTAATATGGAGAATATCTGCTCCGCGGCTTTCAGATCAGTTTTTTCACTTCCCTGGATTACCGGGCAGACAACGAATGCCTGTCTGCCTTTTATTATATTTTTACGGACGAATTCGAATACCTCATCTTTTTTTCTTTCAGTGGTCAATATCGTTTCCACCGGCTTTCTTCCGGCTGGAGGTTTGTCGATCACCGAGAGATCGAGGCTGCCGAAAGCGGTCAAAGCCAGTGAACGAGGGATGGGAGTAGCTGTCATCACGATGATATCGGGTGTTATTCCTTTCTGCGCGAGCGTTTTGCGCTGCTCCACGCCGAAACGATGCTGCTCGTCAATGATCACCAGCCCGAGGTTTTTAAAGACAACCTTCTCCTGGATCAGAGCGTGCGTGCCGATCACCAGACCGGCTTCGCCGCTTCGAATCGAGCCGTGAAGAGCGTTTCCTTCTTTCGTGATCCTGCTCGATGTGAGAAGCGAGATTTCAATATTTTCGCCGGCAAATAATCCCGATGCGGTTTTGTAATGTTGCTCCGCAAGGATTTCAGTCGGTGCCATCAATGCGGCCTGCATACCGGACTTTATTGCCACATAAGCGGCGATAAGCGCCACGGCGGTTTTTCCGGAGCCGACGTCCCCCTGCAGGAGGCGGTTCATCGGATGCGGCGAAGACATATCGGTAAATATCTCGTCAAGAACTTTTTTCTGTGATTGAGTGAGCTGAAAAGACGGAAGGCTGAGAGCTTTTATCTTAAGCTCCTGAGAAACTCCGAATTGTATCCCAGGTTCCGTCCGGCGTTTTCTTTTCATCAGATAGAGGGATGCTTGCATCATCAGGAATTCTTCATATATCAATCTTTTATGCATCGGAGATCTTCTTGAAATCAAATCGGCAGGATTATCTCCGCTGCCGGGAAAATGGATACGCTTCACCGCTTCATCTTTCGGAATCAGGTCTCGTTTTCTTAAAATCGCAGCGGGAAGCGTTTCATTGATCTCTGCGTTATGCTCGAACAAGGTGTTGTAGATAATACGCCGCAGCATTTTTGTGCCCGTATTTTTTATCTGCTTGTAAACCGGCACTATTCTACCCGTATGAATGGCGCAGCCGTCCGCAGCGCGGATTATTTCTAAATCCGGAGAGTTCATCTGAAATCCCGCGCCATATCTTCCATAGTCCGCTTTTCCATATAACCAAAGGATATCTCCCTGCTTCAGCTGCCGGGAGAGGTATGGCTGATTGAACCATACAACTTTCAGGAATTCTCCATTGTTCTCTATTATCGCTTCGATCATCGTCATCCTGGATTTTGTCCTTTTAAAACTCAGATTGGTCAATTTACCGGTTACCATAGCGGACTCACCCGGCTTTAATTTATTTATCCGAATGGGGTTTCTCCGGTCTTCATATCGAATAGGCATATAGTAGAGGAGATCCTCGACCGTTTCGATTCCATGATTTTTAAGGTCTTCAAGGCGGATTGATCCGACCCATTTTAAATATTTTACGGGAGTTTTATTAAAAAACATATTTTTTATTAAAAAGTGTAATCTACCTTACAGTTTTTAAGTTTCAAAAAGCCTAAATTATCGTCAGGGAATGGAAGGTGGAGGGTGGCGCTATTTAAAGCCTCCTTTCTTTAACAGCTACAAAAGCCCCCTCTTAAAAGCTGTGAAGCCGCCCACACTTCCATTTCTTTTTTTTATTCATTAAACATACCTCTTCTTTTATAGGGAATAGGGTCTTCAATTCCAGCTTCATGAAACCCCTTTTGCCTCAAATAGCAGGATTCGCATTCACCGCAGGCAGTTTCAGACTCTATATAGCATGACCATGTCAGGTGGAATGGGGCTTTGAGCCTGATTCCTGTTTCTACAATCCCCGATTTTTTCATATGTATTATCGGGGTTTCAATGGTGATCCGGTTTCCTGGTCTTGTGCCAAACCTTGCCGCCTTCTCGAACGCCTCGAAAAATGCGGGCTTGCAATCCGGATAACCGGAGCTGTCCTCTTCGACGGCGCCGATGAAGATTTTCCCCGCTCCGATCACCTCCGCCCATGCCACCGCGACAGAAAGGATGGAAGCGTTCCTGAACGGGACGTATGTTGACGGAATCCGCATTTTATCCGGCGCTCCTCTTTCGATCTCAATCGAAGTATCAACAAGGCTCGATCCCTTGATCTCTTTCAGATGCGGAAGACTGGTGGAGAGGCGGAGTTTCACATTGTAAAAATCAGCGATTTTTCCGAAGCATTCAAGCTCCTTTTGCGCGGTGCGTTGTCCGTAATCTATATGCAGCATCGCCGGTGTGAATGACTCGGCAGCGATAGCCAGTGTGACGCAGCTGTCCATCCCTCCACTCACCGCGACCACCGCCGTATCTTTGGCGTTCTTCATACGCCTCTCTTCGCTCCCCAGATGATTTTATGAAGCTGAATGCCGAGCCTTATTTTTCCGTTTTTCGTTTTCAGTATCCAGTCCGCCAACTCTTTCGGATCGAGCAGGCCGTATGCCGGTGTGAAAAACATATTGGTCTCGATATCTTCAAGTTTATCATAGATGAATGATAACGCCCAATCGAAATCCATCCGGTCTGTAATAACAAAATTAATCTCATCCTCCCGGCGTATGCAGGTAATATTCGATTGCAGAAAGCTCGATGCCTCTCCGCTCCCGGGGCATTTGACATCTATAACCCTGATAATTTCTTCGGGCAATCCGCACAATGGATAACTGCCGTTCGTATTTAATAAGACTCGGTATTTAAGAGAAACGAGGCGCGATATAAGTTCCGCCGTCCCTTTTTGATGCAACGGCTCTCCGCCGGTGATCATTACAAGGTCGGTGGGGAAGGATTCTATTTCGGCAAGAACTGTGTCTATGCTCTTTTTATCTCCGTTTGCCCGGGCATACGTTGTATCGCACCACCGACAGTCCAGGTTGCAGCCCGCGAGCCGAATGAAAATACAAGGCAGACCGGCATAACCACCTTCGCCCTGGATGCTGTAAAAGATTTCACAGGTGTCGAGCATTGTTTCAGATATTGCCATTTCCAAATTATAGTTAATTTTCTTGATTGTGGGAATAGCTGATTGCTGCAGGCTTGTTTCGAGTAATAACGGCTATGTGTATTAATGAACACGGAAGAGATGGAAATTTTCTTTTCTTATTACCATTTCATGACAAGTCCGGCTTGCTAATATCCTTAAAAGTGCCTATATTTATCAATAGTTAGAATAGAAATTTAAAGTGTCATATTAAATATGGATATTAACAGCGGAATTGGAATAAAAGTTGCACAATATTAATGCTGTATTGAGTTTTTTTCCAGGGATTTGAAGATGAAAAAGATCGGAATTTGCTTGTCGTTGTTCCTGCTTTCAGCTGCGCTTATAGCCTCTGCCACAGTCTCCGATGAATTTACAGCGAGACATAAATTTCTGAAGCAGGCTGTTGAGAAGAACGAGAAATCCGCAGCCTTGCTGATACTGAACCAGATGAAGAACCTGGACATGGAATTATACAGAATCAATAATTACGCGTTCCTCGAAGCCTGGCTGAAAGCCGGGACGGGCAATACTGCGGAAGCGGAGTCGCTTTATCAGCAGATGCTGAAGGAAGATTCCCTCATCTCAGATTATATTCTTTATGAACTGGCAATCATCAATAGAAAAACAGCGCCGCTGAAAGCGATTGACTACCTTGAAACTTTGAGGAAGCAAACCAGGGACTCGGCTTTGACAGCCGATTCGATTCGCCTGACGGCTGAGATATATGCCGGTCGGGGAAACTTCTCAAGCGCCCGGACCTATTATGATCTCTGGTCAAAAAAGGGAGGAGCGTCCAGGTTCGAAGCGAGGTTTCAGAGCGCTCTACTGCTCGAAAAAGAGGGAAGACTAAAAGAGGCGGTCAAGATATACCAGGAATTCATCGTCAAAAACAAGAAAAGTGACCAGGCGGCTAAATCTCTTGACAGGCTGGAAGAGCTCGATAAAAAGGGAAGATGGTCCTCCAGCACTTTGGATTTTGCGTATCACCGCGGAATGGCGGCCTTCGTAAACTGGAATTTTGATCTCAGCGCCAAGTATTTCTATGATGTCTATATCTCCGGCACCGGCAAAAATCCCAATAAAGCGGACGCCATGTATTATCTCGCAAGGACATACGAGAGGGCGGGCAACTATCCTGTCGCCGTTGCCTATTATCTCGAGCTCCTTCAGACATATCCTGACAGCAAGTGGGAAAAGAGGACTCTGTATCAGCTTTCAAGGGTGTATTTCCTCTCAGGGAAGGATGATCGTGCGTTGAAGATTTTGGAAGCTCTTCGAAGCGACAAAAAGGGAAGCGCTTTCTACTCGTTAGGTTCTTCGTTCCTTCTTTTCCAAAACGCGCTTTCAAGAGCGGACCTTTCAGAAGCGTTGAACCTGTCCTCGGACATTTCATCCAGGTTTCCGGATAAAGATATAACCAGGAAAGTCCAGTTTGAGACAGCCATCATATATTTTCAACAGAAAGATTTCTCAAAGGCTCTGGGGATTATCGAAAGGCTGCTTAAAACCAGAAACCTCTCCAAAAGTCTCAAGCCGGAGCTGCTCTATTGGAAGGGGAGGATATCTGAAAACCTCGGTAATGTCGCCGCGGCCAAGGATATTTACCTGGACATAATCGTCGGCTATCCCAACGACTTTTACCGTTTCCTCGCGCAGGATAGGTTGAAGATATACAATATGGGCGCCAAGCAGGATTTCTATAAAAAACTGCTCGACGGCGCATATTCGATATACCTGGCGGGAGATGAACGCGAGGCTAAAAAAAATCTGTCCTTCGTCGCGGCGGTCTCGCCCTATCCGGAGCTTCAGGCATCCGCAAAGGAAAAACTGCGGTTCATTCTGAGCCAAAATCCGCGGTTCCATAAAGCCCTTATTTTAAATCCTTATCCGGAACGGCCGATCCTCCCAAGTCCGCTGAAAAGAGGCGAATTCAATATTCATTTTTTAAAGGCGACTGAATTCGCATTCCTCGGTTTTTACCGGCAGGCGGCGGAGGAATTCAAGTTATACCGCAAGGATGACTATCAGGACGTCGAAAAACTCTATACCCTTGCGACATATTACTCGAAGGCAGGTAATCCCAACCGCGCGCTCTACTGGGTGGAGAGCCTGACCCGGCAATTGGGCGCCGATATTGACTATCAGCTTCTTCCTGACGGCGTGAAAGATATTTTATACCCGCGCGAATTTGAGACTCTTATAGAGACATTTTCGAAAAGACGAGGGATAGACAAGTTTTTTGTCCTCGCCCTCATTCGCGAGGAGAGCAAGTTCAAGGCTAACGCAAAAAGCCCCCAGACCGCGCGCGGCTTGATGCAGTTCATCCCATCAACAGCCCGAGACCTCGCGGCGGAACTCGGCCTCGAGGATTTCGAATTGGACGAGCTCTATCTGCCTGAGTTCAATATCAATCTCGGCACGCAATACCTCGCGAATTTGATGAAGAATTTCAACAACAATCCGCTTTACGTTCTGTCCGCTTATAACAGCGGCGAGACGAACACGAAGCGCTGGAAGGAACGCTGCTCCAGCGAAAGCCCTGAAGAATTCATCGCGAGGATAGATTACCCGGAGACCCGGAACTATGTGAAGCGGGTGATGGCTTCTTTTAGAATCTATAAATCCATTAATTCGCTCGAGCAGTAGCCGCCTTATTCTTTATTTTGCATTCCGATTGATAATCATTAGGAAAATGGAATTTTCTTATATTATGATTGTAATGATGTTGTTGAGATGATATGCCCCATCCAAAAAATAAGCATCTTTCCTCCCAAGAAAAAGCCGGGATTTATTTCCAGACCGCAGGGTACAAAACCATAGTCCTCGAATATGCCGACCTGCAGATTCTGGACTGAAATCTTTTATACTTTATAATGTGATTCAACAACAAAAAAATGCGTTAAAGAAGTTGCTTGTGGTGATAAAAATCAACCTTGCTGTACTAACGATGTTTGTAATACAGGACTTGACTGCTCAAAGTCATACTATATAAGTAATAAGGGAATATTAATTACAATCTCAGATCCACATTGTTGCAAGATCGGCCAATTTTGGAACTCAGCACTCCAATTCTGTAAAAACCACGACCCTTGTTATGGCCTTCCTAAATCTCCATGTAAATACCAACCAAAAACAATAGAGTGGTGGAACTCACTAGCCTGTGTGTTTGCACCCCCAGTACCAAAAACCACCTGTTGCTCAATGGTTATGTATAACGAACAAACATTTGACTGGAGATTAATAAAAGTATATTAAAAAAGAAAAAAATTAAAATTTTGTGTTTGGATTAAATCTATATAAAATTCTTCCAGCCTCTTGTGCAGATGTGTTGAATTGCCAATTTCCGGTTTCATCCAGTTCAACATATTCTCCCCCGTGGTTTTTTGTGTCATATACAAATCCAACTGCCTGATACATTTCTTGTGTCATGTCAGCGAGGTCAGCATCGCTGTTAAGATCCACAATACTATTTGTAATGTAATTTTGTGAATCATAATGCTCTCCATGTGCTCCAGGATGATTTGTACATTTGCTAAATGCTACCTCCATAAACTGAGTTAGTGGTTTGCTTCCGCCTTTCTGTATTGTAAAGTTTAAATTATAATCAGTTAGTTTTGGAAGATGTTTTTGTGCCATTAATGTATAACTTTGTATTGCCTGAGCTGTAGGCTCATTTTCAGAAGGCTCATCACATTCTGGCCATTCCTTTTCCTCAGTTGTAATCCACATAGTTACATTTCCTTTTCTGAATCTCATAGAAGGCCATTGATAATGCGTTTGTTCAGGTCCGTTCACAGCATCAATGAATGTTTTCCAGTCAAAATCCTGTCTTACACCATAAGCATCTAAATTAACATTGCCTGAAACACTGATTGATCCTCTAGTTCCATCAACCTCTGTCTTCTGTGCAACCCAGTTCTTGTTTGACTCAGTCAAATTTGAACCTATAGAAGTTCCAGGTATATCATAATCAAGTGTATAATTTCCAGGTTCGACCTCAACCTCAATTACTCCGGGTGTATCTTTGTTCAGGTCTCCAGCACCATTGTCTGTATACCATATCCCGTTTGCAGAAAATCTAGCACCAGGAACAACAGTATTTTTAGTTAGCTCGCCTGTAGTTACGCTAATCCTTGGTTTTTCAGGTGTTACTGGATTAGTATCACATGCGGTACTGACTAAAGGAACAGCCATTCCAGCGCTTAAAATAGCATAAAGTCCTTTATCTTTGATATCCTTGGAAACATCGCTAACATCTTTTCCAAAATAGCCAAGATGTTTTTCAAATGCCCTTATTTTTTTGATTTCGGAGAAAGTAAATTTATGGCTCATTTCGATCACCCCTTTTTATCATTATATCTTTTACACTGACAAACTCAAGCATAATTTTATTTATCAGTATTGTGGAAACCATTCTGTGGGAGCGGGCCACGACCCGCGATGAAAAAAATGCCTGTCATTCTCCGGGCTGCTTCGGAGGGCTGCGACGGGGAAATGCGAAGCATTTCTGTAAATCTTCCTTTGAGGTCTTCAGGCCGATTCAAGTCTCCGTGCTTGAACCACTGTTGATCGCCGGATGTTACCGGCTCCCGCATTGTGGGAACCATTCTGTGGGAGCGGGCCACGACCCGCGATGAAAAAAATGCCTGTCATTCTCCGGGATTCTTCGAAGGGCGGCAACCGAAAATCCGAAGGATTCTGTAAAATGCGAAGCATTTCTGTAAATCTTCATTTGAGGTCCTTCAGGCCGATTCAAGTCTCCGTGCTTGAACCACTGTTGATCGCCGGATGTTACCGGCTCCCGCAATAAACATCACGGGGCGTCAGGCTGTATCGAAATTCAAATATCTTGATATTTGTGATTTTTGAATTTTCATAAGTGCTTGATTCTAAAATGAAGATTCCCTGTCGTTTTCCCTTCGAAGTATCCCAGGGAATGACAATCTTATATTGTGACACAGTCTGTGGGACCCGCTCTCACTGAATGACGGGTGTTACCGGCTCCCGCAAATCAAGATCGCGGGGCGTGGCCCGCTCCCACAGTCAGCATCGCCGGGTGTGATCTTTTTATGATTGCCGCACAACCGGAGATGCCTGCTATGGCGCAGAGAATCCCCTGAAGAAACCGGGCAGTTTCAAGGGTTCATTAGAACCGAATTTTCACCCATATTCTTCCAAACATTGATGTCATAATAGATAATGCCATGAGATGTGTTATTGTACTGTTCCTTCAATAAATGGAGTATGACGGTTCTATCTTTTATCCATAAGCATTGCCATTCATTAATTATCTTATCCGGTTTTCCATATTGTTTTTCCAGAAAATCCTGAATCAATTTGAAATCACCAAAAAATAGCTCTTTAGTCTAATCAAATTTGAATTTATTTTTCGGATGAAACCAATATGAAGCGCTGATCAATCCGTTATCCTTGAAGATATATGTGAATATTGTTTCAATATCTTCAATCTTAATCTCGGTTGATGACAAGATGACGTAACCGGAAGGCATTTCATTAGCGGTGAGATTCACAAAAAAATTATAATCCTCTGACTTTATGACTTCCTGCGGCGTCATTCCCCAACGGGTCTTTCTTATATCATATTGCGCTCCAGCCTGAACACAATATAGAAAAAATTTGAATTTTTGTAAGTAAATTTTGAATATCACATAATCATACAAATATTTGCAATAATCGAAGTAATGCGAATGAGGTTTTTGACAATCGGTTCATATGTCGCCATAGCAGCCTTAGTTGCGGCAATTTTCTCGCCATAGGACAATGGGAAGATAGTATCGTTAAAGAATTGCGCAGCTGATGTGCCGGCTTTCCAACCTTGGATGTTGTTAAGCTCAAGGGCTAAAAGGAGGCTTAGCGTGTAATTATCATTAGTCATACCTGGGGTTTGATCAACAATACCATAGGTTGAGTAATTAATTAGATAATCCGAAGGAGTATTCGAATTTGGATTTGGTCCGATAACTATTGTTTTAAGGTCATTAATAATTATTTGGCATTGTGCTGGATCATTGGCATCGAATTTACTAATCAAACCCTCCGCCTTCTGTTTCACGACTTTTAGAATCCTGATAGATTGAGTCAAATTAATATCTTCGGTAGCCATGTTAGCGAGAAGATCGTCGGCATTTATGGCTGCAATACCATTTCCGGTAACGGCATAGATTTGTTCACCCCAGTCTTTCGCATCGATCATAGACTTAAACAGGTCTACAAGTTCCCCGGTAACCTCAGATGCTATTGTGCCGACAAGCTTTGCGACGATTCTAACAAGTATTTCCGTCGTAATCTTGTCTGCTGCCAGCTCCACCAAACCTTTTAGATTTAGATCGGGAACATCGCCGAAAATCTTAAGGGCATCCGCTCCGTAATTGACTATAGGTGCCAAAGCATCATTCATCAGATTTGAAAATTCATTTTTTTGTTTAAGATATGTTTGTGCAGTTTCACCGTAGCTGAAAATGTCGCTCTTGCCTTTTAGAGGATATAGAAGGGCGGCTTGGCGAGCCACAGATTTGTAATTACTCCAATTCGAGGGGAATACCCAAATAATAATATCATTGCTTTTATTTTGAGCTTTGAGGTTCACCTTGAACATAGTTGGTCTCGTGATATTGCTTGCCTGGTAACCGTATCCTATCGATTTTTGAGTATATTTATAAATGTCTTCTTCTGTAAAAGTGTATATACCTTTGCCTTTCGAATCAGATTCGGACGATAGAAATACTTTGTTGTTCCATTCGTAAATATCCATCTTTACGCTATAGGTATCTGCGGCAAAGGTTGATGCACTTATCGAATCTGGATAACCGATTTTATAAATCAGCTTGAAATAGAGTTTATCTACACTCTCGGGGAGGATGAAGATATGATCGCTTGCGCTCTCCAGCCCTACACCCTTAACGAACCCCGTGGAAATATTATCGCTGTTGTAACCCTTGTAGTAGGCATTAGCCTCGAAAATAAGACCAATATACGGCTTCAAAGAAGCTGAAATTTCTTTTTTCTCTCCCTCCGCGATTGTTACTATATTTGTATATGGTATATAACCGGTCTTATAAACAAGGAGATCGTAAGAGCTCCTTACTATACCATCAAATTTATAGATGCCGTTTGTGTCTGTTATCCCCTCGTATATACGTGAAGAAGAGTTTTTATCTGTGAGTTGAACTTTGAATCCTCCCGCAGGATTAATGCCTTCGACAGTCTTCACAGTTAATGAGCAATTGGTCGGAGCATTTAATGTAAGTGTAGGTGATACGAAATTCGGGAAACCAGTAATCATATCGTTGAATGCCAGATCTATCCAGCCGTAATGATTTTTAAATGCGACTTTTAGTTTCAGAGGTCTGCCAGGGATGCCTGGAGCAACTCCGTTTATCTTTATCGCAGAGACTTCTTTAGTAATGGCGAGCATTTTCGTAATGTCCTCGAGCCGCTCCGTGTAGATTTTTATATCTTGAAGATTTATATCGTTGATACTAAGGTAATTCTTGGTATCGCTGTTATAGATATTCATATGGAAAGAGTAGTTTTTAGAAACCGTTGTTTTATTAGTTATATCATAGTTAAAGATATTTTTTGGAGTTAGGCTGTAATTATATTCAACTTGTATATAGGGATTCTGATTTATAGTATAACCATTCCATACAGGAATAATGGCATAGGGATCAGGATTCAGACCGAGTTCAACTCTAATCCGGCTTGTCTGATTTGGTCCGATTTTATTTGGAAAATTTGAACTTAATACTTTTAAATTACATACTGTGCAAACGACATTCCAATTAAGGTCATTGAATTCTCTGTTAGTGATGTTTTTGACGGTTCCTTCGACCCATACTATATTACCCGCAACTCTCTGATTCAGATTAAATTCTAATGGATTATCAAATTTGATAACTGTAATATCCCATGATTTTGTAACAGGGCCAAAAGAAGCAAATACCTTATAATCCATTTTCGGCTGATTCCAGATACGCAAGTCGAAGGATCGCCAGGAATATTCAAGATTTTTTGCATCGATCGTTGTAACGTAATTCCCATTTACATTAACATTCAGCTTCTCTTTAAAATCGAAGTTGGATTTGAATTTTAAGGTTACATCCGTATTGTCATAAGTTTCATATGGTTTCCCTGTGTTAGGTTGAAGCGGTAGAAGATCAATATCAAGCCAGCCGGTTTGAGTAATATCAACTGCAATAAGATTTGTTCCCGGTATCGGTGGTTCAACACTATCATAACGAGAACGGGCATACAGGAAGACATAGTTTCCGTAAACGGCTAAAGGTTCGATGGAATATTCAATGGGATATGTGAATAGTCCTGTTGGTTCGCCTGAGGAGATGGCATATTTTATATAAAGGCCGATACCGTTGTTCACGAGCACTTCGTTATTATTTAAAATAGTAAGCTGCGGGTAACCTTCGAAAAGCGGATGCATTGATCTCCACACACCCTGATGCATTAGTTGACCCGTTGCCATTGCTGTAAAATTATAGATATCGTTATTTCCTATCTCCTGTCCCAGCAGAATAAAAGTTCCTGCCGGCGTTATACCGGTTATGGCTATTTCGTAACGGCTTTGGGTTCCTAACAGGTTTCCGTAAGTATCGGTATAAATATAAAAACGTTTTAACTCATTATTCACCCTTTTATAGATTTCATAAATGATCTTGCCGTTTTCTGAACTTTTAATACCGAAGTTTGTCGGTTTTGTTCCTGCAGGAAGATTTCCTAATCCGATATCTTCCATAGAATAAGTTTTCAGAATTTTCCCATCACTGGCGATGTACTCAATACGCCACTGGTTAGAGACCTTCCTTAATATCGGCAAGGGGAAAAGTTTTATTTTAGTCTGTAGATTGCCAGGGAACTCTATATCGACGTATTGGCTACCCGGAATTGAAAAAAGGACCTGTCCGGAACCGGAGCGAGCCTCGTAGCAATCCAAATTATGCGTCTCCTGGTTTTTCTTTGAAAAAAGAATGACATCTCCAATATTCAGAACAGGAAAAAGGACATCTTTATCGAAGCTGAAAGTGGGCTGAAAGGTATCTATATTAATAATCTTGTCTGTAGCAATTATATATCCGTCATCAGTTATCCGCATAGCGTACGCAGGAAGAGTTCGCTCTTCGTTTGTATCAAGGTTCAATCGGACGACATTGCCTGTGAGATGATAAACAACATAGTTCTTCCAAATATAAGGGATATATGGAACTGTTCCATTAAAAGTCTTTTGATATTTGATTGTTTGCGTGGAAAGGTCTATCACCTTCAGGTATGCAGTTTTAAAATCTCTTGACTTAAAAGAAATAGCAAGTAATTTCCCTGACTGATGGAAATCTACAATAAAAGTATTTTCAGGGTGAAGATTGATATTAGTTGCATATGCGTTGGATGTAAAAATGGAAATTAAAAAAGCGGTAAATATAGCTAATATAGTTCTTTTGTAAGTAATATTTCGTATTTTTATCATTAGAGAACTCCTCTTGTTTTTAGATGATATAGCAAGTGAAACGAAAATGTTAGATGCTATTGCAAAGAGAATGGTAATATACAATAAACAAGCAGTGTTAATATTTAAATGCGTATAACTGACATCTCCGAGGTTCTATTCTGCGATGTATTGATGCATTCCTATTATGAAATTGGAGCAGGTACTTAAGGGTCAGCTGATCCCACAAGAAAAGTCATTTTTTTAAAACATAACAAACATCTAAAACATCAGCGGATAATGATGTGGCAATAGTCCCAGGAAAATTAGTAAATATTAAACCAGTATTATTGAACTGATTATTATCAGGGAGCTTCTCGTTAAACTTCTCAATATAGCATTGAATAGTTGCCAATATTATTGTCAAAGTATCTCTCCAATTGCTTTCATTTATATAATTTATTCGAGATTTTGACAGATGGGCGAGTCTTTTATGAATTCTCTGTCTAAGATTCAAATTATTGTTATCTTTTTCTTCTATGAATAATTTTTTAAGCTTACTATATTCAACTGTTTGTTTTAAATCTTCGGCATCTCTATCACTGATGATATTTGTTGGTTGAATCGAATCATTTTTATTTTTCTTCTTATTCTGGTTCTCATTTATTGCATCATAAAGGAAAAAATCTATCAATATCCTTGTATGAAGAAGAAAAGCTTCAAGAAAAACCATTTTTCCAATTTTTCCTTTTTCTTTTCTTGGTCTTTTTTCAAGTTCTTTTGCAGTGAAGTAGAACATAAATATTTCATATTTTAATAATTCTGTATATTTATCAGGATTATTATCTGTAGACATCAGAAAATTTTCCATCTTTATTACTCAATATATAAACATTCTTAATAAAATGCAATTTTTTGCATGTTAAAAAAATTTTGTGGATTTTATACACACTAGCTATATTCTGAAATGACTCGCTTGACAAAACGGGGAGGCGGTTTTATATTGTGTGTTCTGGGCGCCCTTAGCTCAATTGGACAGAGCGTGTGGCTACGGACCACAAGGTTGGGGGTTCGATTCCTCTAGGGCGCGCCACTTCTTTTCCCCAGTTATTTTTTTCCAAACAGGCCGTTCGCCGAATTTTATTGAATTATTCCGCGTTTTTTCGATCTTGATTTTTACATTAAGATTTTGAAAAACGATGGTTTGTTGTCATTCTGAAGAAAGCCCCAAAGGGAAACCCTTGAAGAATCTGATAGATTCTTCCAGCGCATCCCTTCGAAGTGAGCGTCAGAATGACAAATTTGCAGGTTTTTCAAAATTCTTGCATTGTTTAATATACTTTTATCCTCTACGGCCCAGGCGACGATTATAGTGCTGCTCGAAGTCGTCACGGGCTTTTTATCTTTTTGTTGGTTTGGCATGTGTAGTTTTAATCCGGCTGGTCTTACTTCACCTCATTTATCACCTTCTGTGAACGTCTTGCCGAAGAAGCTCCTGAGCCAGAAATTCAACGAATCCTTATTATTATGCGCCCGCTTATTGCCCCTGTAGCCGTGCCGCTCTTCGGGATAGAGCATAAACTCGAACGTTTTGTCTTTTTCGATCAGCTCGTTGATGAAAACGATCGTGTTCTGCATATGGACGTTGTCGTCCGCCGACCCGTGAGAGATTCTCAGTCCGCCCTTGTAGTTATCGGCATACGTCTGCAGCGAGCTGTTTTTATATCCGTCCGGATTTTCCGCGGGAGTGTCCATATATCGCTCTGTATATACGGAATCATAGAAATGCCAGTCCGTCACTGATGCGTCCGCGTCTGCGAACTGGAAATATTCCGGGGCGTAACAAACGGCGAGCGCTGAGACATATCCGCCGTAGCTCCCACCGGTTATCCCTATTTTGTTTCCATCAATGAAATCGAGCGTCCTAAGGTATTTGACGACATCGGTGAAGTCCTTCATCTCCCAGTAGCCGAGCCTTCGGAACATCAACACTTCAGCTTTTTTGCCGAAATGTCCCGATCCACGATGGTCAATCCAAAGCTGAATTATCCCCTGCTGGGCGATGAACTGAGGTCCGAGGTTTTGGCGGAAAGCATTCCGTACCGACGGAGAGGCGGGTCCCCCGTAAACATTCATTATTACCGGGTACTTTTTACTCGTGGAGAAATCCGGGGGGAGAAGCCATATCGCCGGAAGGTGATACCCGTCCGGAACAGGTATGCGGAACATTTCATATTTCCCGAGAGCATATTCCTTTTCTATAAGCAAATAGGCGCCTCCGAGCGTTTTTATCAAACTGCCGTCAGTCTTACGCAATTCCATAGCGTTCGACGCAGCCAGCGTGCTATGAGTATCTATAAATTTCCGGGCGTCGGGCGCAATCATTACATCATGGCTTCCTTTGTTCTTTGTGATGTTCTTTATCTTTTTATCCTTGAGAGAGACGGCATAAAGGTCGGTGTCAACCGAATCTTCTTTTGAGGCGAGGAAATAGACTATCTTTTTCTTTGAGTCGTAACCGGAGATTCTACGGACTATCCACTCTCCTGATGTCAACTTGATGAAGCTTCCATCACTGCGGACATTGTACAAATTGTACCAGCCGTCCCTGGAACTAATAAGAAAAATACCGTCGTTTTCCGTATAATTGATGGCATAGCCATCGAAGAAGTCCACCCATTCCTTCTGTGTTTCTTCATAAAGGACTGAAACATTCGTTCCATTTTCATCGCACTTGAGAATTTTCATATGGGTCTGGTTGCGGTTCATCCACTGAAAAGAAAGGGCGTCGCCATTTTTGTTCCACACAGGAAATGCGAGGTAATGGTCGTTTTCATCCTTGAAATCCACCCAGCAGATCGTTCCCGTGCCGGCGCAGGCAATTCCAATCTTTACGTCCGGATTGGGGTATCCCGGTTTGGGATAGAACTGTTTTTCAAGCTGGCAGTAGTCGCCCTTGAATATTGTTATCGTGTAAACCGGCACCTTCGTCTGGTCAAAACGCATAAAGGCGATGTTTTTCGAATCCGGACTCCACCAGTAGGCTTTGTATTTGCTGGCTCTGCCGAGTATCTCTTCGTAATATATCCAAGAGGCATAGCCGTTGAGGATTGTCCCGTCTCCGTCTGACGTGATCTGCCGCAAATCGTTTTTTCCGATGTCGAAGACGAAAAGATTGCCGTCCCTTGTGAATGCGATGAAATTACCGTCCGGCGAAAGCGTCGGGTTCTGTTCCTTTGCCTCCGTTTGGGTGATTCTTGTCAGGACATTTGCTTTCCTGTCGAAAAGATAGATGTCATCGTCGTTTAAAAATAGAAACCTGTTGAAATCCTTCGTTCGGTCTATGGGTTTAAGGAGGTCGAATCCAGCCTTTTCGCACTCTTCGTATTGGGCAGGATCCAATATCAGGTACTGTCTGCCCGTATGATAATTTACCTTGTATAATTTTTTCAGGTTTATATAGAAATAATGATCATCATCAAACCAGCCGGAAATCTCCGGCAGCTCCGAATAGAGTTTTTCGCCTTTGTTAAGATATGCCTGCTCGAAAGTTAGTTTCTTCAATTCCGCAGTACTAAGGGAGGCAATGATGAAGAGGCAGACAGCGATTCCGATAATTATTTTTTTATTATTCATATTTGCTCCGAATTCATAGATTTACACTTATCAGCGGACATTGGAATTTTACAGAGATGAAAGGCCAAGTCAAATCGGGTTATCGCCGGAATCAAGACCGAGCGCCCCTGATTGGGGAAGACAATTATTACTTATTGATACTCAAAGGAAGATACCCGGCTATCGCCCTTCGAAGTATGCACGAGTATAACCTCTTTTTTTAGACAACAGCCCGAAATCATACCTTGAAAGCAACATATTTTTGAAAATAGTGCGTTTTTTCTTCAAAACCGGCTAATTTACGAATTAAAAAGATACTGCGAACCTTAGGTTGTATCAATTGGATATGCGAAATGCGCAAAGTTAAACTCCAAGCGTCAATCATTCAGTGGCTCGTCAATGAATGAAAAAACCATTAAAAAACAGTAGTTGGGATATTTGCAAGCATCTTCAGCTTACTGTATAATCGTAATCCTTATAACGAAAAATGGAGGTGCTAAATGTTTCATAAAAGATTATTTATACCGGGGCCGGTCGAGGTTCGCCCGGAAAACCTATTGGCAATGGGGACTCCCCAGATAGGTCACCGCTCGAAGGATTTCCAGGACCTGTATGCCGATGTGAACGCAAAACTAAAGAAATTTCTTCATACAGAGCAATATGTCTTTTTATCCACGTCTTCTTCGAGCGGCGTGATGGAAGGCGGAATGCGCAATCTTATCAAGAAAAAAGTTTTGGCGACAACCTGCGGAGCCTTCAGCGAGCGCTGGTACAAAATGGCAGGGGAAAACGGCAGACCCGGCGATCAGCTTAAGGTGGAATGGGGCAAGGGGATCAGACCCGAAATGGTTGAGGAGAAGCTCAAAACCGGCGAGTACTGCTCCGTGGCTGTTGTGATGAACGAGACTTCCACGGGCGTTATGAACCCGGTGAAGGAGATAGCCGAAGTCGTCAAAAAGTATGACGATGTTCTACTTATGGTTGACGCTGTCAGCGGCATGGCAGGCGTTGACGTTGATGTTGACGGTTGGGGATTGGACCTCTGCCTCGCCGGTCTGCAAAAATGCTTCGGTCTTCCGGCAGGCCTTGCGGTATTTACAGTCAGCGAACGGGCTATCAAGAGAGCGGAACAGGTTCCGAACAGAGGCTTCTATTTCGACTTCCTGCAATATCTAAAGTACCACCAGAAGAATCAAACTCCTTCCACCCCTTCGATTCCTCATATATTCGCTCTTAATTCCCAGATGACAGATATACTTGCGGAAGGTCCTGCCCGTTTCGAGCGCCATGCTAAAATGGCGAAGCTGGTTCAGGACTGGGCTGCAAAGAATTTCGCACTGTTCGCCGAAAAAGGTTTCGAATCGAAAACGGTGACCTGCATCACCAACACCAAGGGGATCAGCGTCGCCGACCTGAACTCCGCACTCGCGAAGCACAAATGCCAGATCTCCAATGGTTACGGCGATTTGAAGGAAAAAACATTCCGTATCGCCCATATGGCCGACACCCAGGAATGGGAGATCAGAGGACTTCTCAGCCTGATTGACAGCATTCTGAATAAATAGAATCCGAATGAACTCGGATTGGTTGAAATGAATATTTTTATTGGAGACAAAAAATGAAAGTGATGGTATGCGACAAATTGGCGGATGACGCCATCAAGATTATGAAGGATGCGGGCCTTGAGGTGGACGTGAAGATCGGCCAGACCGAAGAAGAAGTTGCAATTAACATCAAAGGATACCATGCCGTTATCGTCCGCAGCGCGACCAAGATACGCAAACCCGCGATCGAGGCGGCGGATGTTCTGAAAGTGATAGCCCGCGGAGGGATCGGCTTGGACAACATTGACGTCGCCGATGCGAAGGCGAAGGGAATCCAGGTGATCAATACACCGGAAGCAAGCACGCGCTCCGTCGCCGAACTTGCCGTCGGCTTGATGTTCGCTCTCGCCCGTTTCATTCCGCAGGCAGATGCCTCGATGAAAAAGGCGCAGTGGGAAAAGAAAGCCTTCGAGGGCATCGAGCTTGCGGGCAAGACTCTCGGGATCATCGGCACCGGCAGGATCGGTAAGGAAACCGCGAGAATCGCAAACCTGATCGGTATGAAAGTCATCGGCTGGGACAAGCTTGTTAAAACGATAGATGTGGATTTTGTGAAAATGGTGGAATTCGATGAACTGCTGGCCCAGAGCGATTTCATTTCTTTGCACATTCCGCTCGATAAAACTGCCGGCCCCACACTCGGCGTAACGGAATTCGGGAAAATGAAACAGGGCGCGTATCTTGTAAACTGCGCGCGCGGCGGAGTCGTTGATGAAAAAGCGCTTCTCGAAGCGCTCAACAGCGGCAAGATTACAAGAGCGGCTGTGGACGTTTTTATGAAAGAACCGACAGATAATATGGCGCTTGTCAATCATCCGAATGTAATCTGCACGCCGCACCTCGGGGCTTCCTCGAAAGAAGGGCAGAAGAGGGTAGGAAAGGAAGTCGCAGAGAAGGTAGTCGCTGCGCTGAAGAAATAACAAGCAGCACAACAGGAGACAAAAATGGCGAACGTGTCCCCGTTCCGTGCCTACAGATATATCACGAAAAAAGTGAAACTTGATAATGTGATCGTTCAACCGTACGACAAGATCACACCCGATCTGCAGAACCAGTATTATGACCGCGATCCCTTTAACGCAGTTCGCATAATTCTCGGGAAAGAGGAAAAGGGCGACAATCAGCTGAATAACAAATATACGAGGGGTGCCGCCTTCTTCTATCATTGGACGCAAAGCGGCATCTTCGTGCGCGACGCAAAGCCCGCCTTTTACGCATATAACCAGGAATATAAAGTCGAGGGAAAGAAACTCGTCCGCAAGGGGTTTATCGGCTTGTGTGAAGTCGAACCGTTCGGCAAAACCGTGAAGGCTCACGAGAAGACGCTCGACGCCCCGAAGGCGGACAGGCTTAATCTTATGAGGGCAACACACACGACCCAGGGACAGATATTCATGCTTTATTCGGATTTGAAGTGCGCCGTGAACAAAATCCTCGAGAAGGAGATTGGAACGCGCAAGCCGGATATGCAGCTCAAGGATGATTACGGCGAGATTCATAAGCTTTGGATAGTGGATGATCCGAAAGCGATCTCCGGCATACAGGCAGCGATGAAGGATAAAAAGCTCTTTATTGCAGACGGCCATCACCGCTACGAGACCGGCGTGAATTATTACAACGAGATGAAATCGCTCGGTGTTCAGAAGATCGGGCACGAGAACATCCAGAACCTGATGATGACCTTCATTAATATTGACGAGCCGGGGCTCACCGTCCTCGCGACACACAGATTGGTGCACAGCCTGAAATCCTTCAACCGCGCGGACTTTTTCAAGAAGCTCGGGAAATATTTCTCGGTAGAGGAATTCCCGCATAAAAACGGCGGGGAACAGCAGGCGAGGAAGAGATTCTTTGCCGCAATGGAAAAAGACGCGGACACATCTCATCTTTTCGGCTTATATCTCAAAGGTGACAAGAATTATTTCCTGCTTCAGCTGAAAGACGACTCGGAGATGAAGAAGCTGGTGAAAGGCGACCATTCGGATGTATATAAAAAACTGGACGTCACAATACTACATTTTCTCATCCTCGATAAATTCCTCGGCATAGGCGAGAAGGAATTGAAGGAGCAGTCGAACGTGAAATACGTCCGTCATCGAGACAAGGCAATCGAAACGGTCAACAAGGAAAACATCCAGATGGCATTCCTGATGAATCCCACGAAAGTGGAGGAAGTCAAAAACGTTGCGGATAAAAACGAACGGATGCCGCAGAAATCAACCGATTTCTATCCGAAGCTTCTTTCAGGTCTGACTATCAACAGGTACAATCTCGAAAAAGAATAAAGCGCTTATAAAAATATCAAGACCGCGCCTTTCTTCAAAAGCGCGGTCTTTTTATATTATCCGACGATACCTTCAGATATCAGGACCTTTGAAAAACCTAAATTTTGTCATTTTGACACATACTTCGATGGGATACAAAGGAAAAATCTGACAGATTCTTCATGGGATTCCCTTCGAGGTTTTCTTCAGAATGACCGGTTTTGATAGTTTTTCAAAGCTCTGATATCTCCGGTTCAGGATCAATCCGCTTGGACTTTGGACTTGCTGAATATAGAGGCAAAAATGCTTTGTCCCACCTTAGATCTCAGGTCATCAAGATATGTGTAAATGACGGGAACCAGTATCAAAGTAGTTATCGTGGAAGCGAACAAACCGCCGGTAAAAGCCCTGCCCAGCGGGGCATAAGAAATACCGCTGACATCGCTGCTTCCGATTGACATCGGGATCAATCCGAATATTGTCGTGAATGCCGTCATCAAGATGGGACGCAGTCTCATGCGTCCAGCTGTCAGGATTGCGTCGGTTCTCTCGTATCCCTCTTTTCTCAACCTGTTTATCAGGTCTATGAGAACGATTGCGTTGTTTACCACGACGCCGATCAGGATTATCATACCAATATAAGCCATAGGATCGGCGGTAGTCCCGGTGATAAAAAGCATCCAGAAAGCTCCCCAGAATGCGAATGGAACCGAAGCTAGAGCGGAGAGGGGCAGAACGAAGCTTTCAAACAGGACACCCATAAGGAAGAAGACGAAAATTATTGCAATCGGAATCGCTTGTCCCATGCCGGATTCTGTGTCTTGAAGCTGACGAAAACGATCACCGAAGCTCCACGTATAGCCTCTCGCGAAATTTATTTTCGACATCTCCGCGCCGATCGTTCCGAAGAGGATGTTCAGATCATCCCTCGATGAAGTGACCTTCACTCTCAGCATATTCTTTCTGTCCTCTCTCATCAGTTCTTTCGGACCCCGCTCCATTACAGGCTTTACGACCGTGCTCAGCGGGTATCTTTGGCCCTTATTGCTTACGACGGTCAGGTTTTTCAATTGATCGAGAGTCTTGCGGTCTTCTTTCCTTAGCTGCAGATAAACGTCAATTTCCCTGTCAAGGAGCTGAAAGCGGGTGAGCAGGTTGCCGCGAAGGGCATATGCTATCGTTCCCGCAATACTCATCGGATCTATTTCCAGATTTTTTGACATTTGCCTGTCAACACGAAGCAAAACTTCATCTGTTCCCAACTCCTGATAATCCGTCTCGACACTGAGTATATCCGGCACCCTCTTTACTCTTCGCTTGACTTCGTCTGCATAGATTTCGAGCAGCTTCAGGTCTTTGCCGTATATATTTATATCTATTGATTTATCGGAAGAACTTTGATCATGCCATCCCCACCTGATTTTCATACCGGGAGATTCCGGTATTCGTTTTTTAAGTTCGGCGATTACCGTCTCTCTTGACATTTTTTTACCGCTCCCGGTGAATATTTTGGCAAGAGTTTTCACAGCTTTCCATAAGATGCCTTTATCTTCCGGTGAGTTTAAAAACACCCTGACAGTTCCCCTTCTCGGTTGAGACCTCGAAAAAATCGCCTTGATGTCATATTTTTCTCTACTTTTCCAAATAAGGTCTTCGATCTTATTGGTGATTTTATTTGAATCTTCGAGCGTGTTATTCTGTGGCATATCGAGGAATATCCTGAAGTCGTTGATGTTTCCTTCGAGGTTATCCGTTCGCGGGATCAGCGGGATTATTACGAACATTGTCATGAAAAGAAAGAAAACTATAAGAATCAAATCGAACCTGTGCGTCAGAGCATGTTTTAAAATTCGGATGTAAGAAGTGCTCAAGCGTCCGATTGTAATATCGTAAAGTTTGTCAAACCAGCGGGCGAGGAAAAACTTGGCGGACTTTTCAGGTTCATGAAAAACAGCTGTCCCAAGCGGGATGAAATAGAGAGCGATGAAAAGAGAAAGCAGGATCGAGATGATTACCGGCATACCGAGGCGGCTCATGAAAAATGAAAATATCGGATCGCCGCTCATCAGGATTATCGGAAGGAAAACGATGATAGTTGTAAGAGTGGACATCGTGATTGCAAGTCCAACCTCGCTCGCCCCTCTCAGAGATGATTCCCTTCGCGATAGCCCGCCTTGCCTGAGACGGAAAATGTTTTCCGCGACGACGATAGAGTTATCTACAACCATTCCGACGCATAAAATCATGCCCATCATAGTAAGCAGATTCAAAGACCAACCCATAAAGTACATTATTGTGATTGTCGTCATCAGAGAGAAAGGCAAAGCCATGCTGATGATGAGGGTCATCTTGATTTTTCTCAGAAAGAAGAAGAGGACGAGGATCGCAAGCAGACCTCCGACTAGGGCGCTTGTTGCGAATTGGTCCATTGTATCGCTCATGATATCGCCCTGCGTAAACAATACATGATATTCAAAAGGAGTCAGTCCAGGATTATTTTTGAAGATATCAGCAGCCAGTATTTTCAATCTCGCGCTCAGTTCTATCGGCTTTGACTGTTCCTCGTGATAGATTGCAAGAGACATACCTTGAAGACGGTTAATCCTGGTGACCCTTTTTATCTCCTCTGCCGCATAGTTTACATCAGCGATATCTCCAACTCTTATGTTGGTTCCTGATATTAGAAGGTTTCTAATTTCATCGAGAGAACGGAATTTAGCCACAGAGCTCACCAGGAGTTTTTTGTTGCCCTCAGTAATATGGCCGCTGGACAGCGTGAAGTTTGCCTGCTGAAGGGTTCCCCACAGGCGATACATATTAATCTTGTAGCTTTGCATCCTGTCCTGCTTGATCTCGATGTAAATTGATTTTTGAAATGCTCCGTCCAATTCTACCTTAGCGACGCCGTCGGTCTGCTCGAATCTCCTCTTTACCAATCTGTCCAGCAGGTCATATGGGTCGTCCACCTCGCAACCTTTTTTAATTCCGATGGCGATCCACATAAGCGGCTCGGAGTTCGGCGTCCATCTCCAGATGAATCTGAACCTCTGGTCCTGGGGGAGATCGGGTTTGACCCGGTCGAGTCTGTCAACGATCTGGCTGTAAGCATCGGACATATCCGTTCCTGACTCGAACTCGACGAGGATACCGGCTCCCCTTTGACTCGAATTGCATTCGAGACGCTTGATGTTCCGCACTGTGCCGAACATTTCCTCCACAGGTTTGGTGATCTGTTCTTCAACTTCCTGAGGACTGGCGTTTTGATATGGAAGCCAGACGTAGAGGAAGGCTGGTTCAAAACCTTCTGGCATCATGGTTGCCGGAATGCGGGTATATGCAATAATCCCAATGATAATCACCGCCAGGAGGACCATTACTGCGCTTACAGGGCGGTTAAGCGCTAACCGGGGCAAGAAAAAGCCTTTTTCTGACATAATTTATCTCATTCGGTTACTTTTGATTTTTTCTCAAATTTCTCAGTGACCATAACATAAATAGTCGGGATGACGATGAGAGTGAGAACGGTTGACATTGTCAAGCCGGCAATGACGGTCCAGGCGAGGGGGGTGCGTATTTCAGCTCCTTCTCCCAGACCCAGCGCCATCGGCAGCAAGCCGAGGACTGTGGTCGCGGTCGTCATCAGAATCGGCCGCATTCTGATTTTACCTGCATTGATGACTGATTCACGCAGCGAATACCCGCGCTTGCGTAATGTATTCGTATAATCAACGAGAACGATGGCGTTATTGACTACTATTCCTACCAGGACGATGACTCCGATCCCGACCATTACGCTTATCGGAATTCCCCCGATCCAGAGAACTATGATGACGCCAATCAAGGCTAATGGGATCGTCAGGAGGATGATCAAGGGCTGAATGATGGACTCGAAGAGCATCGCCATAACGGTATAGACGAGAAACACCGCAAGGAGCATCGCGAACGTCAAAGACTTCATCGAGACTTCCATTTCCTTGTTCTGGCCGCTTATATCGAGAAACATATCGGGAGGCAGCTGAATATTTTTCAATTTGTTCAGCACCTCACGGCCTGCGGAACCGAGATCGAGGCCGGTGACGTTCGCCGAAATGATTGCGGTCCGTTGCTGTTCAACGCGTCTTATTTCTGCGGGGCCTTCTTCCAGCTTGATATCAGCGATGGCGGACAGCGGGATAGGTATTTCTGTTGACGGTGATATGTTGATTTGTTTTAATTCTTCGATTGTATTGCGGTCTTCATCCTGGATTCTGACCCTTATCTCTACTTTTTTATCCTCTTTGTTGAATTTTGTGGGTACATATCCGAGGACCTTGTTTCTAACGATCCCTGCCACCTGAGCTATATCCAGATTGTATTTTGCCAGCTTTTCTCGATCATATATTAGCTGGATCTCAGGGTTGCCAGGTTGAATATTCGATCGGACATCGAAGATGCCGTTAATTCCAGATATCTCTTCGACCGCTCTCTGGGAGATTTCTTTTAATGTCTTGAGATTATAACCCTTGATTTCAACTTCTATGGGGGTCTTGAAACTGAAGAGTACAGGACGCGCGATATTTATCTCGATCTGAGGAATCTGCGCCGCATTTTGCCTGATTTCTTCAATCAGCTTTTCTTCCTGCTCGATGAGGCTTCCCTTGTCGGCAAGACGGACAGTGATCTTTGATGTATGCTCTCCTTCATCGGACGTTGTTGATGACGTTTTTTCTGCGCCGATGACTGTCGCCCTCATTGCGATCCCATCCAGTGTTCCGATGTAGTTGTCAATCGGAGTGGTATGTTCATCGGTGGACTCGAGAGGAGTGCCGACCGGCATCCTCATCTGGACGTTGAATTCTCCCTGGTGCATTTCAGGCAGCAATTCCGAACCGAGCTGTGGAACAAGGATGAAAACGGCGAAGAGGAAAACGCCAGCAGACACCAGTACGACCGCCTTCTTGTTATCGAGAGCGCGGTTTATCCAGATTGGATATTTTTCTTTTATATAACGGAACATAATATCAAAGCCGTAGATGAACGGAGCCAGAAGACCGCGCAGGACGAAAGTGAAAATATCAACGAGGCTTACGGCAAGAAGCATAAAGAGTATTATAAAGAGAAGTCCGATCTTCAGAAAAACCTGTCCAACAAGATTGAGGAACAACCAAATAGGAAGGAAAAGCAGTATGAGGAAAAGGTCTCTGAACAATCTGCCGAACAATAATAAACTGCCGGTAATTTTTTTAAATATTCCCTTCTTCAAATCTTTTTTGAATTTCGCAACTGTATTTCCAGGTTTTTCAGCGTATCCGACTGCCTTTTGCGAGAAAGATCCATAGCTGTGAAAATGCAGCAGGTTTTCCCAGGTGTTGTTCATATCGTAACGTAAAATCCTGATCGTCAATTTGTGCCACTCTGCAAAACGTATCAGCGGGCTTCGAACAACCAGTTTCCTTTTTACAATAAGCAGGACGAAAGTAATAAGTATATGAAGGGGTGTTAATACCAACAACAGGAATGATTTTATTGATAATAGGACCATCGCGCAAAAGATGGAAATTCCTTTTCTTAAAACTTCGAGAACCGCTGCGCCGATCGCAAGGCAATATATTCCTGCTTTGACAATTGAATCCTTGAATGATTTATCGCTGGGCTCTTCCTCGTTTCCGCTGGAATCCGCTGCGCTTGCATCATTAAGTCCCAGTTTCTTCAGCCTGCTATTAAGATTTGTCTTGATAGCGGATGCAAGAAGTTTGCTCTTGATTCTTCCTTTTTGCGAATAGCTGTGAAAATCCCTTGATGCCATCATAGGGACAAAATAAACCGCGACAATGAGGGACATCATCAGCGAGAAAACTACTGTTAATGACAGGTCTCCGAACAGTTGCCCCGCGATTCCTTCTACGAACACAATCGGAAGAAAGACTGCGATAGTGGTCAAGGTTGAGGCTGTTACCGCCGTTCCCACTTCGGATGCTCCCCGGACAGCCGCTTCATTGACCGAATCCCCTTCTTCCCGACACCTGAATATGGATTCCAGGACAACGATGGAATTGTCAACAAGCATCCCTATTCCCAGGGCAAGCCCGCCGAGCGACATCATATTCAGCGTAACTTTAAACAGATTCATGCTGGCGAAGGTGGCGACAATCGAAAGAGGGATGGACAGAGCGATGATAAAGGTTGTGTAACCGCTTTTCAGGAAGAAGAAAAGGATCGCAACCGCAAGGATTCCGCCGAGAAAAGCAGTGCTCTTTACCTCGTCGAGTGAATTTTTGATATATGTTGATTGGTCTGATAGCAGCGCCATATCAACGCCATCGGGCAGCGTCGCTTTAATATAATCAGGCCTCCGTAGTATTTGTTCCTGTTCCCCGCTTTTTGCGGATTGTTTCGATTTTTGCTGATGTACCGCTGTCTTTTTTGCAGCCTGGGCTTCATTCTTCTTTTGCCGTTCGATGTACCGCTGTAATTCCTTTTGTTGCTCAGCAGTTCCGAAAACACGTTTCTTGACCGATTCAGCGAGCTGGACTATGTTGGCATCCGCCTCCTTGTATATCTCCAGTTCTACAGATTCGCTGCCGTTTACCCGTGTAATGACCTCCCGCTCCTTGTGGCTTTTATATACCCTTCCAATATCTTTCAACCGTATATCGGCGTTGTTCAGCCTTTCCACGATGAGGTTCTCGATTTCTTCCACGGATAGAAACAGATTCAGGGTCCTGACCATGTATTCGGTGTCGCCTTCCTCGAGGTTACCGCCGGCGAGGTTGACGTTTTCCGCGGCAAGCCGGTTGTTGACCTGGTTTATATCGATTCCCAACGATGTGAGTTCCTTCTCGTTCAAATCCACTACGATCTCTTCCTCGAGTCCGCCCTTGACCTTGACCGCAGCTATGCCCGAGATGGATTCCAGATCACGCTTGATCTCTTCCTCGGCGATTTCTCTGAGAATAAACAGCGTATTCTGGGAAGTATCTTTCGCATTATATAAGCCAAGCCGCATTATAGGATCCAATGTGGGATCATATCTAAGGACAAGAGGCTTCTTAGCTCCATCGGGAGGGATGAATTGTTCGAGCAGTTCGCGGACATCCTGAGTGGCTGTATTCATATCCGTGTCCCAGGTGAGCTCGATGATCACATCCGACCAGCCGGCCCGGCTTATAGAGCTGATCTTGGTCTTGTTCCGCGCCACGGCAAGGGTTTGTTCCACCGGTCTTGAAATAAGATTCTCAACTTCTTCAGGAGCCCCGCCTTCATATTCTGTTCTGATCGTGAGGGTTGGATAGGATATATCCGGCATTAGATTCAAGGCGAGCTTGTTATATGATGCCCATCCGAAAACTACGACTGCCAGGGCAGTCATTATAACCGCTACGGGTCTTTCAGTAACGAAGCGATAGCTGCTTGCTGTGCTTAATACGGGATTTTTTTTATTGGATTTCTTTTTCAAAGCCATATTTTCCTACTCATGATTTTGCGCTTAATTTTTATATAAAAATCTATTCTGACTTCAGATTAAAGTTCAGGCTTTCTCGTTTACCACTTTAACCCTGGATTTGTCTTTCAAACCATATTGGCCGACGACGATTATCTTGTCGCCTGATTTGATGTTTTTGTTCAAAACTTCGACCTTCTCTGAATCCTGGAAGCCGATTTCCAGCACAACCTGGTTTGCGATGCCGTCTTTTACGACATAAGCGATTGATTGAATACCGTTGTAAACAATTGCCTTTTTTGTGAGCAGCATCGTATTTTTACGTGTATCTATGATTATATGGGATTTTACAAACATCCCCGGTTTAAGGATATTTGCGTAGCCTTTCAGTGCGATTGTAACTTTAACAGTCCCCGTGTTCGGGTCCACAACGGGATTGATGATTTTTATCCTACCGTCGAATTCCTTCTCGCCGAGGGCATCGGATGTAATGATAGCCGGCTGATTCATTTTTATGTTCACAATATCCTTTTCAGGGATATAAACCCGGGTGATAAGGGTGTTCATATCAACTATCGAGAAGACCTTAGTATTTACAGTAATATAATCCCCATACTTGATTGTTCTCGATGACAAAATTCCGGAGATGGGAGCGATTATGCTTGTATTTCCAAGCCTCACCTTAGCTCTCTCCCAGGTTATCTTAGCCTGTTCATAATTATATCTTACCTGCTCATAATCGTTTTCGCTCAGCAGCTTATCTTTGTACATTTTTTCCGAGCGCTCGAAATCACGCTTTGTTTTTTCATAGGAAGCTTTTGCCGAAGCCTCTTCAAGCTTGTAATCCTCCTCTTCGATCTTCGCGAGGAGCTGGCCCTTATTTATATAATTTCCTTCCTCGACTTTTAAATCTATGATAATTCCGCTGACTTTCGTATAGACATCAACAGCGTTTTCAGCTTCGATTGTCGAGTTATACAGCTGGAATGATGATATCGTTCCATTGGCAATTTGCGTAACTTCAACAGGCACGGAATCGTCAGCTTCAGCTTCTTTGGTTTCCTTGTTTTGCGTCTCGGTCTTGGATTTTTCATCCTTTTTATTGGATGACTGATCTTTCCCCTCGGCATTCTTGCATGCGTTCAACGTCAACAAAATGAATCCTATTGTTAACATCAGCAATAAAATCTTTTTCAGCATCTTACACTCCTTAAGTATCTAACTATAATGTAATATTGTTTAAGTTCATATTGTAATACGTAATCTCATAAAAAATAGTTTCAACAAGCGGATTTCTAATTATTAAAGACGGAAGATAAGCTTAAAAGGTTACCTTTTTTTTTAATTTTCAGCTATTTTTCCCAGATTGTTTGGTATTTTGATTTCCGAGATAAAACCGGCGAGGACGATCAATGTGGCGACGAAAGGCAACATCAGGATGATATCGGAGGGCAGGTTGGGGAAAAGGACCTCCAGCGTCTCGGATAACGCCGAAGTAAATCCGAAAATGAAGGATGTGAAAATGACCGGCAGGGGCCGCCATCGCGCGAGAATGAGAGCCGCAAGGGCTATAAACCCCCTGCCTGCGGTCATACGCTCGACGAAGCTTCCGAGCTCTCCCAAAGATTGCTGAGCGCCGGCGAGGGAGCAAAGAACTCCAGTGATGATCGAGCCTCGAATTCGGATCGCCTTGCAGTTTATACCGGCTGTTGCGGAAGCGCTGATGGATTCGCCCGCTGCGCGATGTCTCAAGCCACCTATGGTGCGCTTACTCCAAAAAGATGTGATTAAAACGAAGATGATTCCAATGAATAAAAGCCATGGGATACCGAGGGGTCCTTGGGGAAGGGTCTTGACGCTTGGCGTGGAACCAGATCTCCCAAACACAAATTCCACTAAAACTCCGGTGAGGCCCATCGCAAGGAGATTAATCCCCATACCGCTTATGATGTGATTACATTTTAATACGCTCGTAATATAACCGTGAAAGAAACCGATGATTACGCCGGAGAGCATAGCGAAAATCAAGCCGAATGCCAGGCTCCCAGTCCACCAGGCGCCTGCGATCGCTGCGAAAGCTCCAATCAGCATCTCCCCTTCGAGCGCGATATTCGCCAAACCCGCCCTTTCCGAATAATACCCTCCGATGGCAGCGAGAAGCAGGGGGGTTGTGTAGATGAGAGATGACAGGATCAGCGGGTAAATCATAAGACATATTATATTTTAACTTCGACGATGATCAAATATGACGATCTATCTGTGTAGAAAGAAAATGAAAAACCCGCAGCCGTTGCTGCGGGATGTGAATCTCGATTTTTTTGAAATACTGTTTCTATTCGTTAGTGCGGATTTTCCTGCCGGAAGCTTCGTTCATCCTTACTCTTTGATAGCATGTTCCGGCGAGCATTTTCACATTGTTTTCGAAAGCGAGGGCGTTCCTGTCGACCTGAGCCATCTGCTGGACCTGGCCGGAAGGACCTGACAATGGGTTTTTTGCTCCGCCGAGAGGATTCTTGGGCGCCATTCCTGGGACATTGATGCCGTTATGCCTCTCCCAGAGACGATAGCTGAGGAAGAAAAGCGCTGCGTCTTCGGTCATATCCGGAGCCAAACCGCCGAACATCATCGTAATTTCATTTTTCATATTGTCTTCGGTGAAGTATTCCGGCAAGAACATTCCGGGTGTCATAAGCCTGTCGCAGAGCATTTCGAATTTGTTTTTCACTTCGAGGTTAAACGCAGTCTGCATGTTCTTGAAAGCCGGTTCCATCGAGGCCATGTCCACCGCCGGCGCGATCTCGGCAAACAGTACACATGAGAAAGCGATTGCCAAGCCGATAAAGGATAACTTTCTAATCATAATAAACTCCTTCTATTTGGAAACTGAAGTAATTGTATCTTAATTTTTACAATAATAATGTAATCCAGATTACATTACAGCATATTTTTTTTTATCCTCAGTGCAAGGTCTGGAGAATCCGTGATAAAGCCCGTGATCCCTTTTTTCATCAACCTGCGCATATGATTTTCTTCATTAACCGTCCAGACGATAATATTCCGCCTAAGACTCACAAATCCCAAAATTTCCCATATCCGCAGGATTTTCCAATGGGGAACAAGAATATCAGCGCCGGTTTTTTTGAGCCTGAAAAATGGAAATATCTCGCTCAACCGCGTAGCGATAAGATTTTTCGGTTTTTCTGAGCCGAGTATCAACCCTGTTGTAATGTTCCTGTTTATTTTCTTTGCCGTCTTTATAGAGTGATCGTTGAATGAGCTGATAATAAACCGATCGGTTTTTAAACGATTCAGGATGATTTCGATGATTTCTTTCTCGTGTCCCGCTTCTTTGATCTCGATATCGAGAAGCGCTCTGTTGCCGATGAATTGAAGAGCTTCGTCGAGTTCCGGGATTTCATAGCCTTTCGAGAGTCCGATTTTTCGCAATTCATCAAATCTCAAGCCTGATATGGGCATGTCTTCCAGGCGGCTGTTATGAAACACTATAAAGCGGTTGTCCCGTGTTTTACGGATGTCCAATTCGATCATATCGGCTCCGATCGAGATGGCTTTATCGAATGCAGCGATGGTATTCTCACGGCATCCGCTGGCGAAGCCCCTATGCGCTATAACCATCGTTCTGTCCGTCCGTTTTAAGTTCAAAATATCAGGCATTTCAATGTTTCACCTGTCTGTTCTGTGATAATCCTTCAAAATTAATAACCGATCAAGACCCGGTGCTGGTTTTTTCCCAAAACAGGATTGTAAAGAGGCGATTTACTCTTATATAATACGAGCGGACGAATTATATGGGTATTATAAAAGATCCGGCGCCGGTGAAATATTTTTGCGGAATCATCACCGCATTTCCCGCTGTCGTTGAGCCGGTGCGCATTGCCCTCGAGAAAATCCTGGGAGAGGTTGATGCGATAGCTGGTCCTTTCAGGTGGGATTACACATCATACTATTCGAAAGAGATGGGCGAAGCCCTGCAGAAATATTTCCTTTCATTCAAGGAACTTCGCTCACCAGCGGAATTGTCCGTTATCAAGATCGGAACGAATAGCATCGAGGATGAAACAGCCGTCGTTTTTCAACAGGTTGCCCGTCCGGTAAACCTCGACCCGGGATACATTTCCTCTGCCGCGATGATCCTTGCATCCACGAAGCCTTTTTCCCACAGAATTTATATCGGAGGAGGGGTTTATGCCCAGGTGGACTATCAGTTTAAGGAGAAGGGCAGAATCGAATTTAACCCGTGGGTTTACCCCGATTATAAAACGACCGAGTATCTGGATTTTTTTGGTTCAATTAGAAAAGAATTGATAAAGGAATTGAATGCCAACAGGAGAGGTGGTTGAAGTGTTATCTCATATCAATAAATGTTTAATAATTTGCGCCTTGATAGTTTTCGTCGTTTTGCAAACCCCCGTAAAACTGTTGTCATATGGCGTTGAGCCGGTTTGCGGCAGGAATGGTATGGTTTCATCCGCCAACGAGATTGCGAGCAGGATAGGCGCTGATGTTCTCGCTAAAGGCGGGAACGCGGTTGACGCCGCGGTCGCCGTGGGCTTTGCGCTTGCGGTCGTTCATCCCCAAGCCGGTAACGTCGGCGGAGGCGGATTTATGATGATAAGAGAATCCGGCAGCGGAAATGTGTACGCAGTTGATTACCGGGAAACAGCGCCGTCGGCTGCGACCAGGGATATGTATCTAAAGCCGGACGGAACCGTTGACAATGATGCAAGCCAGATCGGTTATCTTGCGGTTGGAGTTCCAGGGACGGTGAAGGGTCTCAGTGAAGTTCATAGGAAATTAGGTACGATGAAATGGGAGGAGTTGATCCGGCCGGCCGCTCAACTTGCGGGAAATGGTTTCAAGATATCCTATCAACAGGCTCAGTCGCTGAACAGTTATAAAGAATTCTTCGTCCGCTTCCCTTCAAGCGGGATTTTCATCTGTCCTGAAAACCGGGATTGGGAGCTTGGCGATTTGCTGATTCAAAAGAACCTGGCTGATACATTGCGCAGAATAGCCGAATACGGTCCCGATGAGTTTTATACCGGCGAAACGTCAAGGAAGCTTGCCTCGTCCGTACGAAATGGCGGAGGAATTATATCCGCTGAAGACCTGGCTAATTACACCGTCAAATGGCGCGAACCCTTGACTGGAGAATTCCTCGGAAACAGGATTTACGGAATGCCCCTGCCGAGCTCAGGCACAGTCGCGCTTCTGGAAGCGCTGAATGTTTTCAAGCATATTCCTTTGAAAGAATATGGCCAGGGTTCGGCGGACTTCTATCATCTTTTTGCTGAGACTCTACGCAGGGTTTTCAGGGATCGCTCGCTGTATATGGGTGATCCGGATTTTGTGAAAGTTCCTTTGAATGAATTGCTGAGCCCGGAATACGCAAAAAGACAGGCAGCGCAAATTTCCATGGATAGAGCGGCAGACAGTAAAACTCTGGAAGGGGTTCTACCTCTGATGGATGAATCGGAAAACACAACGCATTTCACGACGGCGGATAAATGGGGGAATGTTGTTAGCAACACTTACACTCTTAATTCGAGCTATGGCAGCAAAGCAGTGGCTGGCGGCACCGGCATATTATTGAACAACGAAATGAATGATTTTAGTCTGAAGGCGGGCGCCTCGAACCAGTTCGATCTGATCGAAAGCGAAGCCAATGCAATAAGTCCTGGCAAGAGGATGCTCAGCTCGATGACGCCGCTGATTATTGTAAAGGAAGGAGAATATGTTATGACGATGGGATCACCCGGCGGTCCGATGATCATTTCCTCCGTCCTTCAAACCCTTCTAAATGTTGTGGTTTTTGATATGAATATCCAGGAAGCCGTAAATGCGCCTCGGATTCATCATCAATGGCTGCCGGATGAGATAAAAATGGAAAAATACGGCTTTGCTCCGGAGGTGAGAAAGTTGTTGGAAAGCAGGGGCCATAAACTGACTGAAAGGAAATATATGGGCGATGTTCACGTTATTATTCATATGCTGAAATCAGGCTTGTTCATGGGCGCATCCGACCCCAGGTTGGAGGGAAGAGCGGTCGGTTATTGAAATTGTTGAAAAAAGCCAGTATTATTTCTATAATTAACAGAGCAGAGAGGGTGTTAAAGATTCTGAAAGCCTTTTGCGACCCGCCGATTAATTTTAAAGAGGTAAATAAAATACTCAAAGGCAATTTAAACAAATACATCCAAAAGGTGCCCATCTATGTCGTTTTTGGCGGGTCATTGGATATATTTTTGCCAACGTAGGCTCCGCAACAGGCGGAACCTGAAAGGCAGGGGCTTTATAGTGCCCCACACCCCTGGTAGGGAATATAGCAGTGGTTTGAATTGGAGGCTATTTGGCATATAGAAAGTCAAAACAAGGAGGATTTCCTCATCTATAAAATGGAAAATGAATTTGAAAAAAAACTGAATCTTTTTGTGAAAGCGGCACTGCCGTTCGTTCTGATGGGCGGAGGTTTGGGATTCCTTTTCTCAATCGGCGGTACCAACCCGCCAGGCACCTGAGGCGCAAGGGCGGCGTTGAGCCCAGACCCCCTGGCAGGGGGTATGATCGGAGCAATAATCGGAGGAGTAATCGGATTTTTCAAGATACCGAAGCAGACGCATGACAGAAAATAAAAGAGGTTGCTTGTCGCATTGTTTAGTGATAATGAAGAGGTAGGCGGGTAATGCGGATTCTGACGGCATCGGCCATAGATTGAGTAATATGATTAAGGGAGTTGGGTATGATTAAATGTCCAAAATGCGGTTACGACAATCAAGAAAACTACATCTTTTGTATGCAATGCGGTCATAAGATGAAATCCACCTCTGAAAATGAAGCGACGGTATTAACTTCAGCCGAAAGCAGAAACGGGATGGATTATTCCGAGGGCGATATCCCAAAAACGCGTGTTATTGAAAGCTTGAATCAATTGGATGATATCGGAGGAGATTCTTCCGGGGCGAAAACGAAAATCTTCAAACCCGATGAAACACGGATTAACCCTCAGCTTGTGGAAATAAAGGACGATTTATCCCAGGGCATTGTCCACGAGATAACCAGGATAACGACCTATCTTGGCAGAAAAGAAGGTGAGATATTATATCCGACGGATACCTACCTTTCTCCGAAGCATTGTGTTTTAACATATAAAGAAGGAAAGCTGTTTGTTGAGGATCTCAGCTCCTATAATGGGGTTTTTATAAAAATAAAAGATAAGACACTGCTATCCGACGGCGCTTATGTTCTCGTAGGCCAACAGCTGCTGCAATTTTTCCCGTTTAACTATAAGGATTTATTGATTCCTGAAAAGCCGGAAACGGAAGATATAATCAACTTTTATGGAGTCTCGAATAAAAAAATAATTGCGCTAATAAAGCAGATTTTCTCGGATCGCTCCGAAGGCAACAGGTATTTCATCTCTTCGGATACGGTCTCCATCGGCCGCCAGACGGGAGATATCCTGTTTCCTGAAGATAAATTCATGTCAAACAGGCATGCTGTAATCATTTATAAAGATGAGAATTTTTTTCTGATTGACAATGGCAGCAGCAACGGCATTTTCCTGCAGATCAAAGGCATGACAGAAATAAAAGATGGAGATCATCTCCTTATCGGAAAGCAGCTCTTTGAATATCGGGCGCCTACAACTTAAAAAGAGAATTTGATATGTCTATACTCGGGAGAAAAAAATCTGAAGACGAATTGAAAAAACCGACGATGAGGCTTTCAGGAGAGGATCTTCAGGAGATCGTAAAAGGCAACCATTTGACTATCGTGAGCGCAACGGACGTGGGAAAGCACAGATCGCACAATGAAGACAACCATCTTTTAATGAATCTCAACAGTGCTTCCTCTTTGCGGGAGCAGACATTAATGCTCGCTTCCTCCGAAGGCAAGGGAACTCTAATGATGGTTACTGACGGGATGGGCGGAGCTGCAGCGGGGGATGTCGCCAGCAGGATGGTCAAAGAGACGCTCGATGGCTGGTTTCGGGAACACTGGTGCAAGGCGTCTTTGAAGAATGAAGAGTTTCCGCTTGTACTTCAAAACAGTATAAAAGAAGCCAACAAGCGCGTTTATAAAATGTCGCAAAAAACCAGCAAATATAACGGGATGGGAGCTACCGTCACGGCCGCCGGGATCATAGGTGATCAATTGTACCTCGCGCAGGTCGGAGACAGCAGGGGATATCTTAACCGGAATGGAAAATTGATTCAGGTAACTCGGGATCAGTCACTCGTAAATAAACTCGTCGAGTCCGGAAATATCACGAAAGAAGAGGCAAGACGGCATCTCGCAAAAAATGTCATTCTTCAGGCGATCGGCGTGTCGGAAAAATTAGAGATGGGTTTTTATACTCTTGCACTGCAATCCGAGGACATAATATTGCTTTGCAGCGATGGACTAAGCGATATGCTCACGGATATCGAGATTTCAGCTATTCTCGATAACAGGAATGATCTGCTGACGATGACGCGAGACCTTATTAAAGCGGCGAACAACGCTGGAGGAAAGGATAACATCACAGTAGTGCTCGGTAAGTTTAATAAACGCCAGGCAGAAGCGCAGAGCGAGGAAATAGCTCGAACAAGAAAAATGAATATTGAGGATACAGCGCAAGCCGGTAAGGATAAAACTTCTCGATACATTATTCCGCCCGATGAGAAAGATTAATCTGAAGAATAGAAAAGGAGGATTCGTATTATGAGCATTAAATTCAATATCGTATCAGGGGCATTATCAGGCAAGACATTCGAGTTTACGCAGGACAGGATTACGATAGGCCGGGGTTCGACGAACGACCTTGCGTTGGATTCTCAAAGAGACCTTGACGCCTCCAAGGACCATGCCGTTGTGACTTATGAGAACGGCAAGTACTTTATATCTGATAAAGGCAGCACCAACGGGACCTATGTGAATGGAAAGCGCGTTGACAGGGCGGAAATTTCGAATGGAGATGACATACAATTCGGCAAAGGCGGACCGAAAACAAAGGTTCAGCTTATCGGAGTCGGTGAAACGAACGCGCCGAGAACCAGGACTGCTCACACGGTGGAATCAAGCAAGGGAGGCGTCGGAAGCCAGACTGTGGCGGTGATGATAGGCGAAGCCCTTGAGAAGGCAAAATCGTCAAATCGCGGAGCCATCGGCGGAACCGCTGTTTTTGTCAGGGAAGCCGTCAACAATGCGATCAGGAAATCTTCTCGCACCTTCAAGATTGTAACATCTTTCGTTATCTTAGCCTTGATAGGCGCTATCGCTTATCTGGTCGTCCAGGGTCAGTCCGAGAAAGAAAAATTGGAAGGGAAAATCACCGAGCAGCAGGGCCAGCTCAGCCAGCTGTCCGAGAGAACGATGAATGCCGACGACAAAGAAAAATTCACCCGCCTGATCACAGATTATCATGACAGCGTCGTTTTCATCTATTCGGCAACGACCATTTATAACGCCAACGGCGAAGAGGCTAATTTATTCCAGGGATTCGGAAGCGGATTCTTCGTCAGGGACGATGGTTATATCATTACCAATAAACATGTAATCTATC
>Ga0315293_10000064_pt1 | contig 81724 bp, 131 predicted proteins | sample YL17G13_20_MG_FD_203071 | JGI IMG/M metagenome (GOLD analysis project Ga0315293, IMG submission 203071) | Sediment microbial communities from Yellowstone Lake, YNP, Wyoming, USA - YL17G13_20 | ecosystem: Environmental > Aquatic > Freshwater > Lake > Sediment | place: USA: Wyoming | collected...
GTGGCCTGACAGAATAGTGATAGAAGAAGATAACGAGAACAGAGTTTCGATCCGTAATCAATCCGAATTAGTGATTGTTTAATTGTCTTTTCGTGTGAGGAATGTCCTCGCACTTTCCATGGGACGGGCAGAAATTCTGCCCATTTTTTAGGAGATGTAGTTATGTTGAATGTGACTCTTGTAACGAACAGTGGTCAAGGTGTTCCCCGACAGCTTCAGGTTCGGGAAGGAACTAGTGTGGGCGAGATGCTCAACGTTAATTTTGATGGGCACGTTGAGGATTTCACGGTTAGTTGCCGACGTGATGGTTGTTCAGAAGTTGTTGATCTGGACGACGAGCTAGAGGACAACGACCGTATTTGCTTATCGCCGAGTAAAGTCGAAGGCGCTACTCTGTAGTTTGTAGGGTAGTAGTTATGGGGAGGGAGGGGGCAATTTCTCCTCCTTCCCCATTCCCTTTCTATATTTATATATTTTTTCTATTAAGTTCATAAATTCTTCATGAGTATGATTATCTTTCATCCAATTGACTTCCCTGGAAACCCATACGATATTTGTTATATCACTAGCTCTTTCTGGAAAACGAGAAACGGGAAAACCGTGGTCTATAGAATCGTTCTCTCCGAGAGTTAATTTTTCTCCAGTGTAGAAGCACTTATGGTCTTGTTTTTTCAATTTATTTAAAAGATCTACCCATAAACTGGTATCTCCGAGCCTACCAATAGCCCTAAGTTTTAGATAGTGTTCTAAACAAAGACGAGTTTTACTTTTCTTGCGACCGAAACATTCCAAAAATGGTTCTTTGCCACACACAGTACATAAACCTGCGTTAACAAGTTTAATACATCTTTTCTTTGCTTTTGCTACTGATTCTTCTCTGTGAATCTCACAAAACCTACTTTTGTCCAGCTTTGGATTTTTACAATTAGAAATATTACATTTTCCATCCAATTTTCTAATTTGATTTTTATTCCTTTGTCTTGCAGATGATTTAATTTGGCAACGAGAACATTGTTTATAGTCGGTATCTCTTTGTTTACCACAGCTAACACATATCCCATTTTTGTTTTGTTCTCTTCGTGTCATTTTTGTTTTTTCGTTATGTTTTATTCTACAAGAATCACAATGGCATTTTCCATCCGAATCTTTTTTACAAACTCTACATAGTCTGGGCATAAAATTTCTCCTTCTACGTATTAATACACAAAAGTAAAATAGTGTTTTTAAGGATTTTAATATGAATAAATTAGGTTTAGTGGAAACAAACAAACAAATGGCTAAAATAGCTATCTTAATAAGAAACCAGATACTTTCGCTAACAAATAAAATATCCACAACGACACAACATAAAAAAAATATACAAAATATTGAATATATATTAGAAAATATAAAAAAACAAGATAGACTAAAAAATAAGGCTTTTGAAAAAAACTGGTTCTTAGCAGCAAAAAGGCTTGAATATGGAGAAAATGGAACAATTCAGAGTTTTATGAACAAAATTGTTGATAACGCAGAAAAAGTAAGTACGTATATTGACGACTTTTATAATCCACCAAATTTTTATCTTCCATCATTTTCAGAAATTATGAAAGATATACAAGCAACAAAAAAAACATTCCCATCTTTATCATATAAAGATCATATTCTATCGGTGAAAACTAATAAAATAACATTATCTGACGGCGATAATGAAATAGAATTAGGAGATTTTAAAATTTGTTTTAATCTAGACACAAGATTTGATTCTAGATTAGACAACATATTAGAAATAAAAGCGTTGAACCCTAATCCTGCGAATGGGCGTTCGGGAATAACCCATCCACACGTTGATGACGAGCGTTTATGTGCAGGAGACGGTGACTCACTTATTCGTCAAGCTCTCCAACAGGGAAGAATAGAAGATGCTTTTAAATTAGTTCTTTTAGTATTAGACAATTATAATGAAGAATCTCCTTATGTTCATTTGTATGAATGGAACGGAGAAGTTTATTGCTGTGATGAATGCGGAGCAGATGATTTAACAGAAGACACTATTTATTCCTGTGAATCTTGTGATAGCGTCCTTTGCGAGAATTGTTGTATTAGTTGTGAAAATTGTTCTGGATCAACTTGTGCGAAATGCGCCAACATCTGTGGTCGATGCGAGAATATCTCTTGCGAAAGGTGCTCAGAAAACAATACTTGCAAAGATTGTGGCGAAACGGTTTGTATAAACTGCATGGAAACATGCAATTCTTGTGGTAAAAACAGATGTTCAGGATGCTTAGAAGAATGCGGTTCGTGCAATAATAAAATTTGTAATGAATGTAAGGTAGAGTGCGAAGAATGCTCGACAGAAATGTGTGGTGATTGTTTGATGAAGTGCGAAAATTGTAATAAAATCTTGTGCGCCGAATGTAATGAGAAAGATTCTTGTAATATGTTTGCTAAAGTTTAAGATGGTCGTGGATTTTTTTGATTAGAATTTTAAATTCTTCTTCTGTGTGATCCCATTTCATTTTATTAACGTCTCTACTCACCCATTGCAAATTTTTAATCTCTCTTTTAAGTTCTGGAAATTTCCCAGAAGGTAAAATGTGATCTATAGAGTCGTTTGTCCCGATAATAATTTTATCTCCGGTATATGGACAAATATATTTTTGTTTCTCAAGTATCTGTAATAGATCTTTATAAAAGGTTTTTGATCCAAGATTATTTAACGAACAATTTTTTAGATGGCAATCAGAACACCAGATTATATTTTCAAGTGATTTATTTTTCCCACATAGGGTGCATAAACCAAGATCCTTTAATCGGGAGTGTCTCAACTCAGTAGTTTTTCTGCGAATATCTACGCACGCTCTACAACATTTAAATCCCTCGTCGGGTGGTCTTTGGCCGCAAAGAACACATAAATTATTATTAAATCTTTTTAATCTAACTCTTTTGTCTTTTTCAACAATATAAACCACACATTTTTTACAACACTTATTTCCTTCGGCAGGTTTATCTCCACATTTTGGACAAAGATTTTTAGATAATCTTTCATTATAAATATATTTCTGTTTTTCATTTTCTTTCTTTCGGCAAGATTTGCATCTACTTTTTTCACTTTTATTACCACAAATATGACATTTCTTGTTCATGCGAGTCTCCTTTACAAACAATTCTAAGTGGTTTATACACAATCATGGGAAATTTTTTGGAGAAAATAAATGGAATTTTTGGAACCGAAACTAAATAGAAGCGGGGTTCTAAGGTTTACAGCATACGCTTTTGCCAAAATAAAGTATATGCGAGACAAAGGAAGTACGGAAATTGGAGGATATGGAATATGTGAAACCGATGATCCGCTTTTAATAAATGACTTTAAACTTGTTAAGCAACAATGTACTGGAGCCACGGTTGAACTGGATACCGAGGATTCTATGAAATTTGTCGAGGACATGGTAGACAAAGGGTTCTCGCCGTGGGCTTTTCAAAATGTCTGGATTCACACGCATCCATCCAATTGCCCGAAACCTAGTTTGGTCGATGAGGCGAACTTCGACAAGAACTTTAGCCATCCGGCGTGTGCGATATTTTATATTCTGGCAAGAGGTGGTGATAGTTATACTCGTATGAGATTTAATACTCCACCTGGAATAGATGTCGAGATTCAATCAGAAACCGATTACAGTGTCCCATTCCCCGCCAGCGACCACGAAAGTTGGAAAAAGGAGTATGAAGAAAAGGTTTCTGAAGTGAAATATCCTATTGTTATGATGGGAGATGGTGATTCTAGTCTGAACTGGATTAATAAATTGAGAGAAACTTACGACCATGTTTATCCTAACGGAACTACGGCGCAAACGATGCAAGAATTGTGTGATGAAAAGGATGAAATGGACGAAAATTTAGAAATGTTTTGGTGTCCAAAAGAAAATGTTTGTTGGTTTTGGAATGAAGAAGAAGATGATTATTGGAAGTATGATCCGGATTCGAAAAGATTTTATGATGAAAACGACAATCAAGTAACATTTAAAAATATTCCCAAAGAATGTGAATTATCAGAAATTATTAGGTTCGCTCAAGAAAATTTTAATGCAACAAGTTCATTTTTGAACGAGACGCAAGACATTGAATATTGTATGGCAGAAGAATAAATATCTGGGGAGATGATAATAAATATGTCCGCATTTGTTAATTTAATTGGGAAAAGATTTGGTCGATTGGTTGTTATTGGAAGAGTAGAGAATGATAAATATAACAAAATAAGATATTTGTGTAAATGTGATTGTGGCGAAGAGAAAACGATTCTCAGAAATAGTCTTGTGTCCAAACGAACAGTAAGTTGCGGATGTTTACAAAAAGAAAGGGCAAAATCGGTTAACGCAAAGCACAATCACACAAGAAGTCCAATATATAGCGTTTGGCAAAATATGATACAGAGATGTAATAATTATAGAAATAAGCAATATAAAGATTATGGCAAAAGAAAAATAAAAGTTTGTTATAGGTGGTCGAATAAAAATACAAACGGATTTGAAAATTTCCTAAAAGATATGGGATATCCACCCACCAATAAACATCAAATAGACCGAATAGATAACAACAAAGGCTATTATAAAGAAAATTGTAGGTGGGTTTTACCCAAAATTAATTGTAGAAACAAAAGAAATAATCACACATTAAAATATAACAATAAAGAACAATGTATCACGGACTGGTCAGAAACCACTGGGATAAATAAAAAAACAATTAAATCAAGAATAGAAAGAGGTTGGTCTCCAGAAAAGACACTAACAACGCCCGTCAGAAAAATAAAAAGAAAAATAAAAAATATAAGAAGTAGAAGAAGTTGAACCGTACCAGGAGACGACAAATGTATAGATTAGTAATTACTTACGAAGGCTATAACGAAGCTTTCGACAACCTAATAAGGAAAACTGTTTCCTCAAAAGAAATAGGAAGTGGCTATGGAATGGGCGAAAGAGATATATCTTTTGAATTTAAAACATTAAAGGAGTTAATTGGTGCGGGTAGACGAGTAGAAAATAATAAAAAACTAAAAAGGAAAGTAGAAGTTTTGGCATATAACGATGATAATAAAGTCAAATTACCAAGATAAGGAGAATTAACATGTCGGTAGCCACAATAGATTTAACCAATAGAGATATTAGACAACGCGAACTAGTTCCAGCAGAAAAACTAAAAAACTTGAGTACAATGATTATCGGGGTTGGCGCGATAGGAAGGAACCTTGCTATACAATTATCGGCTATAGGAGTACAAAAATTAAAGATTGTTGATTTTGATACTGTTGCTGTTGAGAACCTCGCCACACAAGGCTTCTTCGAGGAGGATTTGGGCAAACCGAAAGTTGAGGCAGTAATGGAATTGTGCAAAAGTATCAATTCTGGAATATCAATTGAATCAAAGAATATGAAATTTAACAATAGCATATTTCAAGGGGGCGTGGTCTTCGTTTGTGTGGACAGCATTGGCGTTAGGAAAGAAATATTCAATGGGATATGTAATAAATGTGATTTATTTATTGATGGTCGCATGTCCGCAGAATATATGAGAATTCTAGCCGTAAGTGACCTGGAATCTAAAGAATACTATGAAAAACAATTTTTTACACAAGAAGAAGCGTATGTCGGAAGTTGCACGGCGAAATCTACTATATATGCAGCATCAACGGCAGCTAGTATTATGGTTGCCCAATTTTGTAGGTGGATGAGAGATATTCCAATCGAAAAAGAAGTATGTATAAATTTACTCAGTATGGAAATGCGGTGTTTATAGGAGTATATAATTGCCTAAGTTCGTTGATTTAATTGGCCAAATTTTTGGAAGATTGACGGTCATTAAAAAAACAAATAACAAAGATAATAAAAGTATGTGGATATGTCTATGTAGCTGTGGAAATAGGGTTTTTGTTAATAGCGGACATCTTTTGTCTGGAAATACAAAAAGTTGCGGATGTTTAAATAAAGAAAATAAATTTAAGCACGGTCACGCCCAGGGTGGAAAAGAATCACGAACACACAGGATATGGAAAAATATGTTAAGTAGATGCAATAATCCTAATTCTCTATATTATGAACATTATGGAGGAAGAGGAATTACTGTCTGTTGTCGTTGGTCTAATAAAAATCAAAAAGGTGTGGGTTTTAAAAATTTTCTTAAGGATATGGGAGAATGCCCAGGCGACAAACATCAAATAGATAGAAAAAATAATAGTAAGGGATATTTTAAGAAAAATTGCCGTTGGGTTTTATCAAAAGGAAACAATAGAAATAGAAGAAATAATATATTAATTCCCTTAGACGAAAAACTTTGTCTATTAATAGAACTGGCAGAGAAATATGGAATAAACAAATATACATTGAAATATAGGCTGGCGGCTGGCTGGCCGACTAAAGATGCTTTAATGACCCCGGCAAGAAAATATAAAAAGAGAAAAAGGAAATGATTATAATTTTAATATGTGTGTGGTCTTTTATAGATTTATTTTTGACTTGTCTCTTTTGTAACAATGATAAGTTTTTTGAGCTTAACCCCATCGCCAGATTTTTGATATCAAAAGGATTAGAAAATTTAATCTTTTTTAAGATAATTGCGACAGCAATGGTATGTTTAATGTACGCCCATTTTTTAGACATTAAAAAAGAATATAAAAGACCTTTAATAATTGCATTTTCGTTTGTCGTTATTATTTGGGGATTTTATTGGATAAATTTCTTGATAACCATATGGGGATAAAAATGAGTAAACATGAAGTTCCTGTTATAGAAATAAAATTAGAACCACATATAAACTCAGATTTTCTGAGTCTCGTTCATATTGATGGATACACCGTTGTTGTTAAAACAAATGAATGGAAAGATGGAGACCTAGCTATTCATATCCCTCCAGACTATGTTGTCAAGAATGATGAACAATTCGCTTTTCTAAACGGTAACACCAGAATTAAATCAAGAAAATTTAGGGGTATTTATAGTGAGGGACTACTAATAAAGGCTTTGCCAGACATGAAATTGGGTGAATGTGTGATGGAAAGATTGGGTATCACTAGGTGGGAGCCGCCTGTTGAAATAAATATGGGCGGGGAGGACGAGACTGGACCACCAGGAAATTGGCCCCATTATGATATCGAAAGTTACAAGAAATATAATACACTTATTGTGTCTGGCGAAGAAGTAATAATTAGTGAAAAATTAAATGGTTGTAATGCACTCTATGTATGGTTAAATGATCGCTTATGGGTTAGATCAAGAAATAACTGGAAAAAGAAAAATGATAAGATTTTATATTGGCAAACTCTTCTTTATAATGGTTGGATAGAAAGTTTTTGTCAGCGACACGAAGGATATGGTCTTTTTGGTGAGATATATGGTCAAGTTGGTGAATTTAATTATGGATCAATAAATAGGTCTCCGCAATTTGCTATATTTGATGTTTATCACAAGAATCAATGGCTAGAATATGACGATGCAAGAAAAATTGCTCCAGAATGTGTCTTTGTTCCAGAATTATATCGCGGTCCATGGAATGAAGAAAAATTAATAAAGTTAGCAGAACAAAATAGTTCGATAGATGGGGCAAATCACATGAGAGAGGGGGTCGTTGTGCAGCCTATTTTAAATAGATTTTCACCAGATATTGGAAGAGTTAAACTTAAAATTGTTAGTTGTAGATATTTATCAAATTAACTGCAAAATATTTATTCTTAATAGTTCCATTTAGTGAGATCTTTAAATGAAAAATTTAATCGGTAAAAAATTCAATAAACTTTTAGTCTTACAAAAAGTAAAATCAAATAAATGGGGTAATACTTATTGGTTATGTTTATGCGATTGTGGACGAGAAAAAATAGTTAGGGGAGATTGTCTTAGAAAGGGATTAACAAAAAGTTGTGGATGCATAAATTTAAAACATGGACACAACATAAAAGGGAAAAAAACAAGGGTTTATATTATATGGCAAAGTATGAAACGTAGGTGTTTAATTCAAATTGCAAAGCATATAAAGATTATGGTGGTCGTGGTATCACGGTTTGTAAACGATGGTCAAATAAGAAAAATGGATTTCAGAATTTTTTAAAAGATATGGGAGAACCACCAACGCCGAAGCACCAAATTGATAGAATAGATAATAACAAATTAAAAAATGGTTATTCTCCTAAAAATTGCCGTTGGGTTCTTCCAACAATAAATGCAAGAAACAGAAGAAATAATATAATTGTGCAATATAATAATAAAACTCAATGTGCTACGACATTTGCCGAAGTATTTAATATTCCACTTAAAATCTTATTGTGGAGACTTAAAAACGATTGGTCTGTCGAAAAAGCATTAATAACCCCTGTTAGAAAATATAAAAAGAGAAAATAAAAATGAAACCAATTAAAGACTATGAAATTATTAATCACGGAATGGAATATTCACAGTATTTTCAAGGATGTGGAATTGCTTTCACAAATTTTACAGACGTAGCAACAGGAATAGGACATGGGGCAAAAGAAGCGGGCGAGGATGCTTTAACATTGTTAGCAAATAACGAATGGGATGTAGAAAGCAATATACTTCTTTTAAAAGACGTGGAAAGATTAAAAGGAGAAATATCTCGTCCCCAAGAAGATCTGTGGTGGCATATTTCTGTGAGGGTAAAATAAATGAAATCTCAATTTTACGAATGCGCCTGTTCTTCAAGTGAGCATACCCTTAAGTTCATTTACGACAAGGAAGATAAAGAATTATACACAAGTATTTATTTATGTCAATATAGAAATATATTTAAAAGAATTTGGGTTGCTGTAAAATTTGTATTTGGTTATAGATGTAAATTTGGAGATTTCGATTGTTTTTTATTTAAATCTTCTGATATTAAAGAATTACAAAAATTATTAAAAAGGATAATAAATGAGTAAAGAAATATACACAAGAAAAGAAGTAATAGAAATGATCAAAGAAAATTTTGATAATCCAGAATTATCAGATGGTGACATAGCAGAATACGCAAATGAAATATTAATTTTCCCCGATAATTTTAAAGTTGTTAGTGATAGTATTTTTTCTTGTATAGAAAATTATTTATAAAGGGGTCAAAAATGAAAAATGATATCCCTATTTATGAACAAGAGATTAGAAGAATAATTAAAAGATTAGATACGTGGATAAATGAAGTCTACACAGGGGGTTGCTCAACACAACACGCTGAACCAATGAAAACGCTGGCAAATAGATTGAGAAGATTATTAAATAAGAAAGAAAGAATCTATGGATTTAAAAAAAAATCGAATTCCATCATCGAGAATCTTTGAAAATATGGGTTTATGTTTTAGTCATAAAAAATTATATTACACACCAAATGGTTTTATAAAATGGACGCCACGGTGTTTTAAAAGATTAATTGTTAAAATATGGAACAAAATTTCTTGTTTGATATTTGGACATTATTATTTCCAAGACAAAAGAGGCAAGGTTTGTGTAGATTGTATGAAAAGGAAAATTCACCATGGAAAATAAAAAACTAATTACTGTTATTGTAGAGGGCGGATGTATTCAAGAAATATTGGATATTCCAGATGATGTTAAAATAGAAGTTCGAGATTTTGATTGCGATGATCTTCCGGACCCCGATGATGAATATAATTGTGCAAGAGAAAATGAAGATGGGGATATTTACTGGGAAAGTATGTGGGAGAACAATGATGTCTGACAGATTCGGTGTAGAAATTCAAATTGGTGGACAACTTCCGCTAGAAAAGGTACAATATTTAATTGACGCAATAAATTCAGAAGAAATGAGTTTGGGCTGGGGCGAATGTCCCATTAGGTTAAAAACAAGGGAAGATTTAATCAATTGTCTCGCCTCTAAAGAATCACCCATTGTTTTAGTGGATGATGAAAGAGCGTGGGGAGATATTGATGGTTTAGAAGAAACTTGTAGAAATCTTAAATTAACTTTTAAAACATTTGTTGGGCCGAAGTACGAGTATAATGGGCAACTCAGGTATTATAGTCCTGTAACTGGTTTAATTGAATTAGAGTGCGACGTTGATTGCCGTCCAATAATAAAGAAAGAAGATTTACAAGAAATTTTATCTTCTCTAAATTTAGGAAGAACGGATGGGGCTATCAATAAAATTAAGGAATTTACAAGAGATTTTAGTGCTCCAAAATTTGAAATTACGGAGAAATAAGTGAAAGAAATATGGAAAGATATTCCCGAATATGAAAAACTTTACCAAGCATCTGATTACGGAAATATTAAAGCCTATTTAAGAGAAGGGTCTCGTGGAAAAATTTTAAGGCCAGAAAAAATTAAAAATGGCTATTTGCGAGTGAAATTATATAATAATAAAAGACCTAAAAGATTTCTTGTGCATAGACTTGTTCTCGAAACTTTTGTAGGCCCGTGTCCTCCTGGGATGGAGTGCAGACATCTTAATGGCATTAGAACAGATAATAGACTGTGTAATTTAAAATGGGATACTCGTCAAAATAATATAGATGATCAAATCAAACACGGCACTAGATTTAATAAAGCGAGAGGATCAAAACACGGAAATGCAAAGTTGTTAGAATTAAACATACCAAAAATTAAAAAGTTGCACGAACAAGGATTTTCTCAAAGAAAAATAGCAAAAATTTTTAATGTTACACAAAGAGTGATTTGGGGAATAATCAATGACAATTCCTGGAAACATGTAAAATAAGGAAAAACAAATGACCATTAGAAGAAAAATCCACGATTTATGGTATAGGTTTAAATGTAGACTTTTTCATCCGTACAATGTGGTTAAAATTAAATCGCTCCCTTGTACATGGACAGATCGTGACCATATTCTTTCACACGCTATGTTCCAAATTTTAGACGACTTCATCGTTAAAGAAAAAATAGATGAAATTATAGATTGGCAAAGTGATGAAGACCACCGCAGGGCGCGAGCTAAAATGGATGAAATCATTAATTGGTGGAAAAATGTTTTTCTTAAATTTGATGAGTGGGAAGGAATTGAGTTGGATTTCACAAAAAATCACGACGATATGTTTATACAATGTAAAGACAATCCTCATCTTTACGAAATGAAACCATGGTCGGATTCGGATAAAGAAAAAATGGATATTGTCAACGCAAGAAACCGGGCAATGGAAGAAGAACTCGAAAAGAAATTAAGGGAAATTCTTGATATTAGAAAATACATGTGGACATAACACGAACAAAGAAAAGGCATTAGAAGAAAAAATAAAAAACCCAGATTTATTATGTGTCGGAGGATCGAATTTATACGGAACAGCAACTCCGGAAAGCGACAAAGACTTAAGGGGGTTTTTAGTTCCGCCATATGAATATTTAATAGGTTTATCAAATTTTGAACAATCTATAAAAAGAGAACCAGACACAATAAATAGACTTAGAGATTTGATACAAGTTCTAGGAGGAGATCCTGGTGCAGACATTTTTACCAGTTCCCAGCTTTATGGAAACAGCAAAGATCTTGGACTGGAGAAGACTTTCTAAGCAACGAGTAGAAGCACGCCAAATTCTAGACGGCTTTTTAAATCCAGTTAAAAACGGATGGAAAAATCACCCAGCTAGTCGTATGTGGACCGGACATCTTCCCGCCTTAGCACAATATATGAATTGTATGATCAAAGAATGGATAAATCGTGGATATAACAATACCATGAAACTATCTGATTTGCCCGACAAAAATATTGTGGTGTATCCGTCGTGGCTTGGCACAGAAAAGTATCATTCTGCTTACCGAGCCATATTACTTGCGAAAAATTATGAATATTATAGTAAATTTGGATGGAGAGAGATTCCTAACATAGCAATCTGGCCATATCCGGTGGACAGACTTTCTAGGAGATAAATATTTATGATTAAAGATACGTGGGTGTCCGTGGATCTTGATTATTGGGCTCCTCTGTCCTGGAAAAGGGGCAAAAGAATAAGTTTTGACAGATTTTTAAAATCAATTCCAAACAATATTAGGTGTTTCTTAACTATAGAGCATCACGAGGTTCTTCACCCCCTGAGAAAAGCTGTTAAAGAAGGCGATCTGTCATTACCAATGAACATTATTCATGTCGATACTCACCATGATTACTATTTTAATATAGCTCGTGGTAAAAAAATCGACTGCGGTAATTTTATGTGGAAGATTCCCCAGAAATGGTACAAGCAATTCAAATGGTATCAACCACATTTTCCAGAAGAATGGGATTGGGAAAAGGTTCAAAAAAAATTAAAAAATAAAACAAAAGTTTGTAATAAAAAACCAAAAATAAACTGGGGTCGAGTGGGATTAATAACTTTTACACTTTCTCCGGATTATTGTGAAGATCTTATAGCCAAAGCAGAAAGAATGATAAAAACTATTACTCAAAAATTTAATCTAGACAGAACAATAGAAAAAAGAGATGCAAAACCAGATAACAGAATCGACTCGTGGGGATATAAATTATTGAAGGGATAAACAATGTCTTATATCCGTTGTACTTCAAATCCGGAAGGATTATATGTTTTTGAATCTACAGAAGGATTAGAATTTTCCACCGATGAAACCACTTCGGCAGACGATAGGATTCTGGTCGATCCCAAAGATTTTAAAAATTTTATTAGAAAAATTCTAAAATTAGACAATTATATTACAGAAAAACCAATAAAACATAAAAATATTTCGATAAAAGAAGTAAGTGTTTCTATTCATAAAAAAACAGGAAAATTAAAAATATGGAATAAAGAGCCGTCTTTTAAAGTGATGTTTGGAACTTTAAAAAATAAGTCAAAATATAAATGGGATACCCTACACTGTTTAACAATAAATGGAAAAAATATACTTCTTTACAAAGTTACGTGGGATTATTTTTATAATAGTTATTTAAATCAAGAGTTATTTAATCATAGGAGAGTATGATGGAATTTTGTCTTAAATGTAGACAAAAGACAAATTATATAGAAGGTAATAAATTTAAAGAATGTGAATGTGGCACATACGGACAAGACCCATCAGAAATTGCAGGAGAAATTTTCTGCAACGATAATGTGATGGACCAATTGTGGGCGACCGCTAGAATACTTACCGAACAAGAAAAACGCATTCGTCTTTTGGAAAGACCGGAGGAGCAATATGACTAAAGAACAAGCAAATTTTTTTAAAGACGCACTAGATAATGACGACATATATCCTGTCGAAATACGAGACAACTATTCTGGAAGGGGAATGTATGGAAAAACCACCTTCGCCATCGTAACAGATAGTGTTTCTGATCTTATACCAGCCCTTTTGCGTCAGGCTCAGGAAGATCCAGAATCAATGCCAGATTTTTCAATTTTTAAATTAAGACAAGATAATATGGGACTTGGAGTTGTGTTGTATTAATTTGGAGTAATAAAATAATGTACGTATGGTCCTATTTTAAAAATAATAAATGCATACAAGCTGTTCCAGAAATAAAATCAAACCCATTAACTCCGATGCAAGTGGTGTTGCTAAAAACCAATGGAATAAAACGAATCCTTTGCGACGTTCCAGATAACTTTGATCCTACCGGGAAAGATGAAAAAGAGTTAAAAGAATATTTAAGATGAACGTCCGAATAATAAAAATTCCTCGAATCATATAACAAATTATCGTATAATGTGATGTTAATGTTTTCTAAAGGAGAAATAGTATGTTGGCAGTATATAATGGAATAGACGAAGTGATCGTTATACAGTGTGATAAAAATAACAAACCAAACAGAAAAGAATTTAAAGATTATTTTGGCCCCGGCACCGGAAGAGATATAGACGAGTATGATCTAGAAATGAATCCTAAATCTGTTCATATACAACCAATGTTAAAGACACGATAAAAATATAAATATGGTGTAACGTAGTTGGTTTTCATTTACTTTTTTTAGAAGGAGTGATCCGATGACAGAAGAGACGACTCAAATCAAAGACGTGAATCATGCTTATGAAGTGGTTGAAAGAAATCTTGAGGATGGGACAGTTACTTTGCGTATAAACAAGGGAATTCTGGGGGCACTCGGCAACCAACTCAAGTCCACGTCGGATAAGAAAAGAAAAGGAGCTTCAATTTTACGCAAATTGGGCTACGACCTAGCTGATGCGGGAGATTTTTTGTATAGTAAACAAAATCAAGGAAGTGTGATTTAAAGAATGCTAGATTTAAAGGGAAAGAAATTTAATAAATTAACGGGAATCCAACCAACCAAAAAGAGAAAAGATAATAAAATAGTTTGGTTGTGGAAATGCGATTGTGGCAAAGAGCACGAAGCCACGGGGAGAGATGTAAAAAGTGGGCATACAAAAAGCTGTGGCTGTCTAAACATAGAACGTGTAACCAATATGGGCAAGGCCAACAAGACACACGGACACGCCAGCGGAGGAAAATTATCAAAAACATACATGGTCTGGAGCAGTATGTTGAGAAGATGTAGAGACAAAAATCATAAAAGTTTTCCGATTTATGGGGGTAGGGGCATAACTGTTTGTAAAGAATGGCTCCCGGAAAACGATGGTTATAATAACTTTTTAAAAGATATGGGAAAATGCCCCAGGGGACATCAAATAGATAGAATAAATAATGATAAATTAATTAGAGGGTATTCTCCTGAAAATTGTCATTGGACAACATCCAAAATAAATAATAGAAACAGAAGAAGTAATCATCTAATCCCATTTAACGGGAAAGAATTAACTATAGTAGAGTGGTCAGAAATAACAGGTATCAATAAAAGAACTATTCTAAGACGAATAGCCGCCGGTTGGACTCCCGAAGAAGCCCTAACAATTCCACCAGACACCCGCCATAATTGGAGAACTAAAAAATGAATCACCAAGAAGCAAATGAGTTATTCTTAAAAAAGAGCAAAGGAAAAGAATTCCCAATAACCCAAGAGGACCAAATAGAAAAAAATACAGTTCAACTAGAAAAAAATGTTACCTTAGAAAAAGTCAATAAGTCTTTTATAATTAATTTATATTCTACACCAATAATTACCATACTACCAAACGGATTATTCAGATTATCTACAAATGGACAATTAACAAATCTAACAAAATCACGAATGGAAAAATATAGTCCCATTAAATTAAAACAAATAGATGGCTGGTTTTGGATAATTGATAAAAAAGAAAAGATATTGTCTTTATATTATGAAAGAGTTTTAATAGATAAAAACGGTAAAATCCCAGTAAAAATAAGTGAAAAATCTATAATATTTAAACGATTAATTTTAATTTTAAATAAAATAATAGATCAATTATCAGATTATAAAATCAACAGTATTTTTGGAAAATCTTTTTCAAAAAATGAAACAAATAATTTAATAGAATTATTAAAATATTCTTCAAAAGATTTACGATCAATATATTTTAATTCTAATTACAATATAATTTTAAATATGGATCAATTGATATATGATATGTTAAAATTTGGTAACATAAATCAATATGATTCATATAAAAATATATCAAATAATTTTAGATCTAAGGAAAGTTTCTTCAAAGCATATTTTATCCCATATGCATTAAATCAATTAAAGTTTGTCTTAAAACAAAATATAAAAGAAAAAGAGAAAATAGATGCTTGACAAAGAAATAAAGTGCGAGTTAAGGCGAATTCTGCGAAAAGCCGGTAGAGACCCGGAGATCATCAATCAGAAGCTCTCCTCTAAGCATGATAATGATGAGATTAGATTACTCTTAGAACATATATCTTTGGTTGTAGAATATCTATTATTTGATGCGCAGGCGAGTCGATCAGAGTTATTCGATTTAAAGAGATTAAATGAATACGGAGATAATTATGGAGATGCCGGAAAATTTAATTGAAAAAGTAATTTGGGATCGACATATTACAAATGATACTTTGCGAGAATGTATTGCTCATCAAAAAATTTGTTTTGCTACAAGAAAATATTCTGCAAATGACCGGATATCCCGCGAAGAGTGGGAAGATAATATGCAGAGATCTCGTGAAGAAAATAAAATGGATAAAAAACGCGACGATATTTTTAAACAGATATTTAATTAAAATAAATGGACAATATAATTTATGAATAATTTAATTGGACAAAGATTCGGTAGATTATTAATTATAAAAAGAATATTAACTATAACTAAAAGAAGATTAAGATGGTTGTGTAAGTGTGATTGTGGGAATCAAAAAATAATTCTTTCAGATTCCTTGAAAAGTGGCAAAACGAAAAGTTGTGGGTGTCTGCAAAAAGAAACAGCAAAGATATTTAGTACGAAACATGGTTTATATCAATTGAATATCTATAATTCATATCATAATATGAAACAAAGATGTAATAATCCAAATAATCATGCATACAAAGATTATGGCGGTCGTGGAATAAAAGTTTGCAAAAGATGGTCCGGCTCAAGGGGATTCTTAAATTTTCTAGAAGATATGGGACAACCTCCAACTAATAAATATCAGATAGATAGAATAAATAATAACAAAGGTTATTATAAACGAAATTGTAGATGGGTTGTTTCTAAAAACAATAACAGGAACAGAAGAGACAATCTTATAATTGAATATGATAATAAAAAACAATGTATGTCTGCTATGGCAGAAGAATATAATATGAATCCGCATGTACTAAGAGACAGATTGTCTAGCGGTCAATCAATAGAAAAAGCTTTATTAACGCCTGTTAGAAAATATATTAAAAGGAAAAATAAATGACCAATAATAATTTTCATACTGATCTCGTCGATTATTTATTGTCGGGCCACGCTTTGTTATCAATTGATACTTTTGAAAAATCAAGATGTATTGATCATATATCAAAATGCGCTAAAGAAATAAATAGAAAAATCTTTATATGGTCGGCGGCAACTTCGTGGGTAGATGAGAAAAACTGCAAAGTCGGGGGCACAACGGGCCAATTACCCCCAGAAGAAGTCATAAAATCTATAAATGAAATGCAAGAGAATTCAATTTTTATATTGAAGGAATTCTGTATATATTTACATCACGAAACATACAATTCATTTGATATGGCAATTTCGTGGCTAGAGGAAACAAGAGAAATTTTAAGTAATTCGTGTAAAACAATCATCTTCTTGGATTCAGCTTTCAAAGCCCCGAACTGTTTAAAAAATGATATAACTAACATTGACTTCCCTCTACCGCAAAAGAACGATATCGAAAATAATATAAAATTCATTTGCGAAGGCGTGAGCACAAAAGACGACACCAAATTCGAACCCGCACAAGAACTATTGCCAGATATTGTAAAATCCTGTTGTGGGATGACGAACACCCAAATAATTGATCGTCTAGCTCTTTCAATAAGAAAACACAAAGATTTTAATCAAGATGCTTTAAAAACTATCTTGTCAGAAAAGGCTTCGGTAATAAAAAAATCTGGAATATTGCAGTATATAGAACCCCCTCCAGGTGGATTGAATAACATTGGTGGATATGGTGCGCTTAAAAATCATCTAAAATTAGATAAACCATGTTTTTCCGATGAGGCAAGAGATTTTGGTATTAGATATCCTCGTGGACTTATGTTGGTAGGAATTCCTGGCTGTGGAAAATCTTTGATTACAGTTGCAATTGGATCTGAATTTAACTTGCCATTAGTAAGTTTAGATATTGGGTCGATTATGTCACAATATGTAGGTAGTTCAGAAAGTAATATGCGAGAGGCGATTAAAATTATAGAAAGTGTTGCTCCGTGTGTACTTGTTTTGGACGAAATAGAGAAAGGATTGGCAGGCTCCGGCGACTTAGACGGTGGAGCAAGTCGGCGAGTATTTGGTACATTTTTGAAATGGCTTTCTGATAGAATAGCACCAGTTTATCTTGCGGCTACAGCAAATGATATTAATGGTATTCCCGTAGAATTTTTGCGAAGTGGTCGATTTGATTGTGTTTTTGCACTGGATTTACCTAATGATCTTGAAAGAAAATCAATTTTTAATATTCATATATCAAAAAGAAAACGAGAACCATCAAATTATGATATGAAATCTTTAGTAGAAAAAACAAATGGGTTTACGGGAAGTGATATTGAAAATAGTATTGAACTAGCATTGAAAATTGCTTTTTGTCAAAAAACAGAATTATCCCAGAGTCATTTAGAAATAGCAATTGAATCTACAATTCCATTATCTAAACTTGAACCAGAAAGAATTCAGAAAACAAGAGAATGGGGACTAAAACATGCTCGTAATGCCAACAGTCCAACAGAAAGAATTGTAGATAAAAAAAGAAAGGTTTCGACGTAAATGAATAGGTTCATAGATTTAACCGGACAAAGATTTGGAAAACTTATCGTGGATAAATATATAGGTAAAAACAAATGGAGACATATCAGGTGGCTATGTTCGTGTGATTGTGGGAATAAATCCGAAATAAGCGGATGTAATTTATTGTCTGGTAAAACTAAAAGCTGTGGATGTTTTGCGAAACAAATTAAAACAAAACATGGATACGCCAAGAGAAATAAAAAATTAAGAGTTTACCAAATATGGTGTGATATGAAGAAAAGATGTAATAATAAAAATGCTCAATTCTATAGAGACTATGGCGGCAGAAATATTAAGGTTTGTTATAGATGGGCAAATAAGAAAAATGGATTTCAGAATTTTCTAGAAGATATGGGTGAACCACCATCAACAAAACATCAAATTGACAGAATTAATAATAGTCTAGGATATTACAAAGAAAATTGTCGATGGGTTACATCCAAAGAAAATAATAGAAACAGAAGAGATAATCGTGTGTTCAAATATAATAATAAAGATCAGTGCGTTTCAGCATTGGCCGAAAAATATAATATTAAAAGATCAACATTGTCATCAAGAATAAATAGAGATAAACTTTCAATAGAAGAAGCTTTAACAATTCCTATAAATAAACAACAGCGGAGAAAGAAAAATGCCAGAAGAAATTAAATTATTTGATCTTGGATGTTTAATAAATTTAAAAATCGGCTATTGGAGTGCTCGCAAAATGGTTTCACGAGCCGACTTAATAAGCGTTGGCCTTGATCCAGACGCATTGCCGAAAGATCTTGTGAACTATGGGCGCAAATTATTGGTTTCTAAAAATGAAATTCAAGCCATAAGCAAGGTCGAACAACGTGCCCGTTCATATCTTGCAAAATATAGTGCTCCTTTTGAAGCGGCTAATTGTTTCTTCGTTCCAAATAAAATGATTCCAGATCTAGAACACAATCTTAAATGTTTTAGAAAAGATTTTTTTGATGTAGTAGACAGCTTTATTTCTCGTTTTAATGACCTGAAAGACGAAGTAAAGAAACAGCACCCTGAATTTTTTGAAAAATGCTTAAGACAATTCTATCCGTCAACAGCAGAATCTTTGAGGTCAAGATTTTATTTTGAGTGGCATATGTTCACAATCAGTAATATTAATTCAATACAACAAACCTCTTCTGAAGAAATTGAATTAAAAAGAGAAAAATTGCAGAAAGAAGCAAATAAGTTTGCAGAAAATTATATTCAAACTATGAGAAAAGAAGTTGTTGATTTTTGTACTTTGATGGAATGCAGAGTTAATGGAAAAATTTATGGTGATGAAAGTGATCCAAAACAGCTTACAGGAAGAAGTTTAGCATTTTTTAGAAAATATGTAACAAAATTCCGAAACATGAATATATTCGGCGACAACGAAATTGAAAAAATGCTTATCGAATTTCAAAACAACTATTTGGATCTCGGAGTTACATCAAAAAGTTTTGATAGCGCAGCAATGAAAACGGCAGTATCACTATCCTTGTCAAGCATCCGTAAACAAGCTTCTCTTGAAGAAGGCGAGGGTTCGCAGTTTATCAATTCCCTCAAGAGAAAGGTAATTATATGATAAAAAATAATGGAAAATATATATTAAATATAATTCATTATGATGACATAGGTTTAAATAAAGAAATTGAAAAAGTGGTTGGTGAAAAAAGTAATGGCTCTGGCGAATGTAATTTTAATGGTTTAATAGATTGTAGTGGAGCAAAATATATATTCTGGAATTTTGAAACGTCAAAAAAAGCAGAAGATATTGTTGATAAATTAAAGAAAAATAAAGAATTAATAAAAAAACTTCACATTAGTATTGTCAAAGGAAAATAAATGAATAAAGAAAAACATGAAACAAATTTAATAATAAAAGAAATACGAGATTTAATTTCCGTAAAATGTTTTTATATTCAATTATATGAAAATCAAGGCATAATAATTGAAGTTGCGTGGGTTTCAGGTACAAATCTTGATCTTAGTACATATCCAATTATCTATGTTCAAGATTTTAATAAATGGACAATGAAAAAATGTATCACCTTAGATCAATTAACTTATAAATTAAACGAATTAAAATCACGTATTGGTAGTATTTGTAGATTATGCGACACTGTTGCTAAAAATAGAAGAGTAAACAAAGTAGAATTTTTTGAAAATTTACTAGAAAGGGCAGAATATAAATGCAAACAAAAAAAATAACATATGATGAAGTTATACAACAAATTACGGAGATATGTCAACTACCCACCGATAAATCAGGTGAGCTTGCGAGAAATTAATCCCGTGATTGGCGAGTTGACAATCGCCTGCCCTTCAAGGATGTTGCCACCCAGGTAGGGGAGATTTGAGCGTTGGGCTAATACGTGAGAAGCGTTAACATCTGCATCATATACTAGGCCGCTCTTTGAATAAAACCTACATCCCACTCTTTTACCTTCTCTTTTTCCGGTAACAGAATCAATTTGAGAAGAAAATTTTGGGCAAACTCTGACCACTAACTTACCAATTAGTGCGGCTTTGTAGGTTAGAACATCCAGGGTTTCTGCAAAACCAACTTGACTACGCCGGTTTACATTATCTTTAAAATGTTTTTTTGTTTTAATGCTTTTCGCGTTTAAATTTTCAACAACAACAACATTTGCCTTAGTCTTTAATAGAACATTAACTAATTTATGTCTAAATTCTTTATTTATATTTCGTTCTTTGTGACGAAGTTTTTTCAATTGACGAGTAGCAGATTTAGCTTTAAGTCTACGCTTTAGAAAACGTATCTTTCTTAATTGTTTTTTATAGTCTTTGTCTAAAAAGATTCTGCCATCGCTTGTAGCAGCAAATCTCCGACAACCAAGATCAACACCTAGTGCAAGTTTGGGCTCAACTAAGAGAGTGGAGACCTTAAAAGGTAAGCAAATCCAAATATCATTGTTTTCACAAAAAATGGTTGGATCACTGAAAAGATATTTTTCCAAAAATCTGGTAAGCCTCTCATAAATACATAAAGAAACTTCCACTCGTTTTTTCAATGTTGTAATACGAAACGCTGTATTTTTATAGGAGTATAATCTTTTATCCAACGTAAGCGACAGCCTTTTCTTTTCGCAGGGTTTAGTAATTTTATGTTTATTGCTTTTAGCGGAACGATAGGCCGATAAAACAGCTTGTTCTGCCTTAATAACTAGTTGAGACTTTATTTCTGGAAATTCGTTTCGTACACGCCGGTACGCTTTATCGTGGAGATTTTTAATACCATTTTTACAATTCAAGTATCCATTTTCATTAACACTAAAATGCAAAGGAGAAATTTCATTAAACAAAAGCCTGGAGGATTCAAGAACTTCAAATAACGCTCTTTTATCTTCCTCGTTTTTAAAAATCAATTTTGTCTTTAATGCCAACGTTTGCATACTATATTATACACCAAATATCATTTAAAAGATAAAAAATATTAAATTTTATTAAAAATATGCAATATTCGAGGAGGTAAGATCGTCTTTCCTCCCTATATTGAAATAACAGGGTTTCCGGACGAGGTAATTATTATGAAAACAGATGGAAGATTTTGTATAACAGAATGTATGGAGGCTTGGCCCGCAAGATTTGTGGATCTGTCAAACGGCGACGAGCACGGAACAAGCGAAAATACAATGGTAGAACCACTTTCTCTTCAGGTTACGGACAATTAAAATGAAAATTTTAAATAAATTCAAAGGATTTTCTTCTCATAGATACAATAGAGAACCCTTAGAAAAATTGTTTGCCGAATGTTGGCAAGAAGAAAACACCCAATTAGCTGTAAGAAATTGTACTTTGGATCATTTGTTTTCAGGGAATGTAGATGAACATTATGTTGAAATTCAATCTAATGAAAATTACAAACTTGCAGCGACACTAATTCAGTGGTTAGGAAGTCCGGTCGGCCAAGGATTTTTGGCTCACGTAATAGAAAAAGCGATGAACAAAAATATACCAATGCCAATGTTTGAGCCGGTAAGTGGTTGTTTTGGTAAAAGCTTAACTGATCCGGGACGGAGATAATTGATGGATTTAATCGGGCAAAGATTTGAAAGACTTCTCGTTATTAAACAGGACGGTAGAAATAGATCCAACCAAATACTTTGGTTATGCTTGTGTGATTGTGGAAAAGAAATAAAAGTAACATCCGGTGATTTAAAAAGTAAACACACAAAAAGCTGTGGATGTTTTAGTAAAGAACAAACAATATTAAGAAATAAAAATAGAACCAAGCACCAAAAATGCAAAACTAAAATTTATTATATATGGTCGAGTATGATTTCTAGATGTAACGACAAAAATCATAAAGCATACAAGAACTATGGAGGAAGAATCCCTCCAATTACAGTTTGTAAAAGATGGTCAAATAAGAAAAACGGATTTGAAAATTTTTATAAAGACGTTGGCGATCCACCATATAAAAAATCTCTTGATAGAACAGACAATAACAAGGGGTATTTTCCAGGTAACTGGAGATGGGCAACAAACAAACAACAACATAGAAACATGAAAACTAACATAAACATTAATGGATTGTGTTTAAAAGATCATTGCAAAAAATTTAATCTAAATTATCATACGATAATGACAAGGATAGATACATACGGATATTCTATGGAAGAAGCTTTAACAATACCAATAAGAAAATATAATAGGAGAAAAAAATAATGTCCCTTTATTGTCAAATTGAAACTGCTATGAAAAATCAAGAAGCTTTAATTTTTGCTTTGATGGAAACTGGCTTGTGGCAAAGGGAACAAATAGAAATTTATGATGAACCACAACATCTTTTCGGATATAGGGGAGATTTAAGACAAGATAAAGCTAATATTATTATTCGTCGTAAAAATGTGGGTCCGAGTTCTAATGATATAGGATTCCAAAGAAATGAAGATGGAACATTCAAAGCCATTATTTCAGAGTTTGATAAATCAAAATACAACCAATCATGGATAGACAAGCTCAAGGCAAACTACGCTTTCCAAGCTATTCGTCTACAACAAGAAAAGAAAGGCAGACAAGTATCTAGAACCAAATTACCAGACGGTAAACAGAGGGTAACAATTCATGGATATAGATAAAGGAAAATGAAATGCAAAAAATATTATATTTTAACAGCGAGGGATACTGTACACTAATAAGAGATAAGGAAACAATTTTTACCATGTTCTGTGAATTGCCGGAAGATTTTATTCCTGAAGGAATACCTATTGAAGAATTTGTTTGTAATCCAAAATTTAGAATAACAAATGGTCGTCATGTAAATAAAGGAAGTGTATGTTAAAATTTTATGTTTATTAAAGGTTATATCTCTGGTATTTATAGAATAACCTGTTCATCAACAGGAAAATTTTATATAGGAAGTGCTATTAATCTTAAAAGACGGTTCGAGTTTCATTTATCTAGATTAAAAAACGGAAATCATATCAATACCTATTTACAAAACTCATGGAATAAATATGGAAAAGAAAATTTTAAATTTGAAATAATTGAAATTGTTTATGATATAAAAAAATTATCAATAAAAGAACAATTGTGGTTAGACCAAACAAAATGTTATAATTCAAATATTGGATTCAATATTTCTAAAAATACTATTACTCCAATGTTGGGCCGGAATCATACAAGAGCAACAAAAGAAAAAATAAGCAATTCTAAAAAAGGAACAAGGCTCACCAAAGAACATAAATTAAAATTAAGTATTGCTTTAAAGGGACGACACCGACCCAGTTTAGTTAAGGAAAAAATTAGAAAAGCACAGATTGGTATCCCGAAACCACAATCAAGTCAACCAGGAAGTAAGCACGGAGCAGCTACAATAAACGAAAAAACAGCGATAGACATTATAAGAGATCATAAAAAAGGATTGTCTTATAAGGAATTAGTTATAAAATATGGAGCCAGCTATAAAACAATTTGGTTATTGACACATAAAATAACATGGAAACATATCAAGGAATAAAATAAATGAGCGATTTAGTCCGATCATATAATTTTAAGGACGTAGCAATTTGCCAAAAAGAAAATATTTGTAATAGTAGGCTAGACGCAAAAAATAGAGGGGAAATAAGGGAATATAGGTAATGGGCAAATTTATTGATTTAACGGGATTAAAATTTGGAAGATGGACAATTCTTAAACAAATAAACACCAACAAAAAGAAATCTAGATGGAAATGTGAATGTAGTTGCGGAATCATAAAAAATATAGACGGATATAGTTTAAGAACAGGAGATTCAAAAAGTTGCGGATGCCTGCACAAAGATATAATGACCAAACATGGGCTTAGCAATTCTCATATTGATAAAATATGGAAATCTATGATTCAAAGGTGTACCAACCCCAAAAATCCAAGATATAAAGATTACGGAAATAGAGGCATTACGGTTTGCAAAAGGTGGTTGCCTAAAAATAACGGATTTATTAATTTTCTTAATGACATGGGACTACCGCCAAGCAAGAAGCATCAGATAGATAGAATTGATAACAATAAAGGATATCATAAAAAGAATTGTCGATGGAGCACCAATAAAGAAAATAATTACAACAGAAGAGATAGCCATATGTTAACATATAAAGGTAAAACACAATGTATTGCAGCCTGGGCCGAAGAATATAATCTTCCTTACGATACACTTCGGACAAGAATAAGGAGGGGTTGGAATATTGATAGAGCATTAAACGAACCCATCAGGAGAAAAATAAAATAATGTTTAAAAAATCATATAAATTTTCTGACATAGCAATTTATCAAAAAGAGAATATTTGCAAAAGTCGGCTTGACACAAAAATAAAAAGCGAGATAATTCGCGGAGTAATCCGTCCACTTCCCCTTTTGGCAGCGAATATGTCAACAGTCACGAATGCGGAATTCTCGATAGGGCTTTATAGGCTTGGGGCTATGGGGGTTTTACACAGAGCTTTTCCAAATACAGATGATTATATATCGGAAACAAAAAAAATAACAAAGGAAATTCCCTCTGTTGCGGTTTCCATTGGAATAAAAGATTCAGATTATATATTGGTTGAAAAATTAATAAAAGCTGGATCTAACATTATTTTCGTCGATGTAGCTCATGGTTTTAATAAATATGCATTACAAATGTGCCAACATATAAAAAAATTCTATCCAACAATAAAAGTTGTCGCCGGAAATACTATTAATCCTGATATGATAGGGATGTTCAATGATTATGTAGATGCAATAAAAATCGGCATAGGTGGTGGTAATTCCTGTTCGACGGCGACAGTAGTTGGTTGTACAAAAAATCAATTTTCTGCTATCTATGATTTAAAAGAAATCTCACAAAAATATGGTATGCCAATCATTAGTGACGGGAACATTCGTTGCCCCGCCGATTTCACCAAAGCTATCGGGGCAGGAGCTAGTTGTGCTATGGCTGGTAGTATATTCGCCAGATGCCCAGAGAGTGCTTCAGAAACGATAGAAATTGATGGGATAAAGAAGAAAATTCTGGCGGGCATGTCATGTTATAGCGACGACACAGAAATATTAACCATCAATGGATGGAAAAATTTTTCAGAAATAAAATTATCTGACGATTTAGCAACTTTAAATACAGAAACAAAATTAATGGAATTTCAAAAACCAACAAATATTTTTAATTATAATTATAACGGGGAAATGATAAATATAAATCATAAAGCTATTGATTTATTAGTAACACCAAATCACAGAATGTATGTTGCTAAACGAGCAAGAATTAAGGATGGATATAAAGAAAAATTTAAATTCGTTAAGGCGGAACGGTGTTGTAAGGAAAATTTTAAGTATCAAAAAATATGCGGATGGAAGGGAGAATATTCCAAATTTTTTAAGATACCCGATGTTGTCTCTGGATATAAAAATAAATATAAGAAAATAGGAACAAATTTTCTGACAGAAGAATGGATTGATTTTTTTGGATTCTGGTTAGCAGAAGGGTGGGCAAATAAAAGAATATCAAAATCAAAAAAACATATCAGTTATAATCCTAATCATTTTGTGTATTCCATAAGTATTTCAAATAATAATAAAAAATTGATAAATCATTATGTAACCTTATTAAGAAAATATAATATTGGTTCCTTTGTAAGAAAAAGGAATAAAAATTATGAACTTACAATACAAAACATGCCCCTTTGCAGTTATTTGATGAAATTTGGGAAGGCTCATGAAAAATTTATTCCGAAAAAAATTAAAAATCTACCGACTAAATTATTAGAGATTTTAATAAATTCAATATTTCTCGGTGACGGTTGTAAAAACAGAAATTCTATAACTAGTTCTTCCACTAAATTTATAGACGATATATCAGAGATATGTATAAAATGTGGATTAACTCCAACAATTCACTTGAATCATCCAAAGGGATCTTTAGGAGAAATTAATGGGAAAAGTTTCGTTAGAAAATATGATTCATTTTCTGTTTATGTAGGTAAATATTGGCATAACCCCACCATCCTCCCAAAACACTATAGTTTTATAGATTATAGTGGCAAAGTGTATTGCGCAGAGGTTCCTAATGGAATATTATGTGTAAGAAGAAACAATAAATATACGTGGTGTGGCAATAGTGAATATGTCCAGAATAAATGGAAGGGTGGTTTAAAACCAGGAACTTCGGCAGAGGGCAAATTAATTCATCTTGACATAGGAGAACCAGTAGAATCACTTTTAAATAGGTATGCGGGGGCATTAAGAAGCGCGATAAGTTATGCCGGTTTTGATAACATTCAAGATTTTCAGAGGGGGTGTGAATTTCTTCTGATATAGAGACTAAATATGTTAAATAAAGATACAGTATTCTGTTTTACTGGCAAAGGCCCATTCTCTCGTAACAAAATGACAGATATAGCTATCAAGGCTGGAGCATCGGTCACAAAATCTGTCACTAATAAAACAACTATACTAGTTATAATGGATATGAATAGCCAATCTATCAAGGCAAAAAGGGCTCGTGAAAATGGCATAGATTTGATTGGCCCACAAACATTTTTTGTAATGTGTAATATAAAAAATAATACGTATACTGAGCATAAAGCTGAGTTTGAACAAAAAATTATTGCAGAACAAACCAAAAAACTATTGAGGAAAATAATTCTATGAAAATTAAAAAAATAGGAAACACAACGAGGGTGTGGTTGTCCCAAAACGACACGTTTAAATGGAGTCGCAGACCTAATGCGCAATGGCCCTGTTCTACAATAAGCGACAGAAGAGTATATGTAGAATTAAATGGTGCAAACGATATCGTTAATGTAAAAATAAATGGGAGAGATGCAAAAGATCTAGATTCCCACGAATTGAGATGTTGCCTCAACGATTTGACGAAAGGAAAATAATAATGCAAATACCTATTATGGAAATAAATGAAAAAGGCAATATATCAACGATTTATAATGATTTTATAGATTTATATGATCTAGGTTTAGTAACAAATATCCGTAGAGCATCTCATATTTTGTTTAATCAAGAAAAACAATATTGGGAAATTATAAACGCACAAACAAATGAAATTGTCTCTCAAAATAAGATTAGAGATAAGTGCGTCGAATGGGAGATAGAAAATTTTCAATGCGGGGGTAAATATTATAATGAATAATAAAAAAATTATAGTAGATATAACCAAAACAGGAGATGTGTCAATAGAAGGAAATAATTTCGTCGGACCTGAATGCGATCACTTTATAAAAGAGATAGCAGATTCAATAGGTAAAACAATTTCTTCTGCGAAGAAAAAAGAATACAATATGAAAACCAGCACTAAGCAGAAAGAGAGAAATTAATGAACAGCATATTAAATCAATCTGCCACTAAGAAATTTATATTGGCAAAAATAGCGGCACTTAGACCAGGATTTGAAAAACAAATTACTAGAGTTAGCAAATTAGCAATTGAAAATTACGAAGCAAGACTTCGCGCTATGATAGAATCAGATATAATGATTCACCCATCAGTAGGAAGGACATTTAAATGAAATTAGGACAGGAGAATAAAATAATGATTAAAAATTTTCCCACACTTTATTCAAAAAACAATGATGGTTCAATCCAACAATGGAATATATCTGTAAAAGATAATATAATTATTAAAAAATATGGTAAAATAAATGGCAAAATCCAGGAAACAAAAGATGAAATAAATGCAGGGAAAAACATCGGAAAGGTCAATGAAACTTCCCCAGAAGAACAAACTTTGTCTGAAGCACAATCCCAATGGGAGAAAAAATTAAAATCAGGATACTGTCAAACAGAGGCGGAAGCGAGACAAGGAAAAGTGGATACAGCGTGGATTTCGGGCGGTGCAGAGCCTATGTTGGCCCATAAATTTAGAGACCATGAATCAAAGATAACATATCCGGCGTATTCTCAACCAAAATTGGATGGACATAGATGTATAGCTATAATATATAGGGGAAAGTGTGAGTTGTGGAGTAGAACGCGCAAACCAATAACTAGCGTCCCGCACATTATTAAAGCCATGGAAGAAACCTTTCCAAAGCAGCCTATAGTTTGTGATGGAGAGCTTTATAATCATTTATATAAAAATAAATTTGAAGAAATAACTTCTTTAATAAGATCTCAGTCTCCAAAAGAAAATCATACCGTAGTAGAGTATCATGTTTACGATTTAGTATCTAACACTTTAACTTTTAAAGAGAGAACAGAAAAAATCCAAAAAATAAAATTCGCCAGCGATAAAATAGTGAAGGTAGAGACCAGAAAAGTTAATAATGTTGAAGAATTGATGGAATATTTTACCAAAGATCTAGAAACTGGATATGAAGGTTCTATGGTAAGGAACTCGAAAAGTCTTTATAAACACGGAAGATCCTACGATTTACAAAAAATTAAATCATTCTCCGACGATGAATTCGAAATCATAGGTGTAAAAAATGGGAAAGGGAGAATGGTAGATTGTGCAATTTTTATATGTAGGACGAAAACGGGTAATGAATTTTCCTGCAAAATGGAAGGGTCTTTGGGAAATCTTAAAAAATATCTAATTAATCCAGAAATAGTTATTGGAAAACAAATAACTGTCAAATTTCAAAATCTAACCTCTGATGGATTACCACGATTCCCTGTCGGAGTTCGTGTTGAAGAAGATATTTAAAAGGAAGGATATATCGTGAATGAAATTTGTTGATTTAACAGGATTAAAATTTAGTAGATTAACAGTTATGAAAAGAATTGGTTATGCAAAAGATGGACACATAACATGGTCTTGTTTGTGTGAATGCGGCAAGGAAATAATTGTTCCTGGAAATAGTCTTAGGAGCGGGAATACAAAGAGTTGTGGATGTCTATATAAAGAAAAAATAAAAAATGGATTAAATTTAAAGCATGGTCTTGCAAGAAATAAAAAATCAAAAATATATAAAACATGGCAAGATATGAAATCTAGATGTTTTAATAAAAATAATAAAGATTATAAAAATTATGGAGAACGAGGAATAACTGTTTGTGAAAGATGGTTAAACAAGAAAACTGGGTTTGAAAATTTTCTTGAAGATATTGGCGAAATACCAAAAGGATTAACGTTAGACAGAATAGATAATAATGGAAATTATGATTTTAACAATTGGAAACTGTCTTCTAGAAAAGAGCAACGTAGAAATCAACGTTGGAATAGACCAATAACATTTAATAATAAAACACAATTTTTAATAGATTGGGCGAAAGAATATAATATTAATCCAAATACATTATGGATCAGATTATATAGGCTTGGGTGGTCAATAGAAAAGGCATTAACAACACCAGTTAAAAAATATAGAAAAAAAATAAAATGAAAAGACAGATTAAAAAATTAAATACATTTAATAGAAAATTACAAAAATTGGCCAAAGACATAAACGAAGAAACAAAAAGATTAACAAAAATTACAAATATAAATATCAAAGTTTTTGAGGATGACCCTGATGAATTAGATGACATAGATCTTCTCTGGGATAATTTAGATACATTGTGTGAAGATGTTATAAGATATACTGTGTGCAATCCTTTATGAAAAAATTAAAACAAGAAAATAAAAAAGATCAGAAAAAACACCACAAGAAAATACTGGCGGTTTTAATCGGACCTCCTGGTTCTGGAAAGTCATATTATTGCGCACACACATTATATAATTACTATAGAGTCTCACAAGATGAACAAAAGAAGGGGCATTACAAAAAGTTCCTAGAAACATTGTTGTCTGGCCAAGATTTGATTGTAATTGACCGTATGAATTTTAACGTTGTTCAACGTTTACAATACGTCTTACCGGCACAAAAACTTAAATATAAAATAATGTATTATTTTTTTACTTGCCCGGACAATATCCTACTTCAAAGAATGAGAGATAGGAAGGGGCATCCTACAGTTAAAAGTAATGATTATAATAAGCATAAAGAATTAATAGAATTTTTCAAGAATAATTATGAAGAACCTGGAAGTCTTGAAGACTTTGATATGACAGAAGTGAAAACCGGAGAAGAAAACAATATAAAGAATTGGAAAACCATAGATGAGAAAACTAGCTAAAACAATAGATTTGTCAGATATTAAAGATAAAAGATTTATTATAGTGGGAGATCTCCATGGATGTTTTGACCAATTAACAGAACTTTTGAAAAAATGTAATTACAATAAAGAAAAAGATATTATTATTGCAACTGGAGATCTCGTGGATCGTGGACCTAATTCTGTAGATGTATTAAAATTTTTTCTGCCAGATAATCCACACCAAGACCATCATATTTATTCCGTTTTAGGAAATCACGATTGGAAATTCTATCGCTGGTTAATTGGTAATAAGATTATTGTAGGAAAATCACTGCAAAGAACAATAGACGAACTCCAAAATAAGTGTGTGACAGATTTAGAAAAGGGCGCTATGATCTTATATTTACAAGCCCTTCCGCACATAATACGTTTACCAGATTTAAATAACAAACCCTGTTACGTAGTTCACGCCGGAGTCGATACCAAATTTCCAATTGATAAGCAATCTTTTGAAACATGCATTTATATTAGAGGGATAGACCCTAAAAATTATTTTAACGAGAGTGCTGGATTATGGTTTGATACATTAGATGGTTCCTATTATATTTTGTCGGGTCACATAAAATCAGAGAAAGTCAACCCCGTACCGTGGAATTTTGCTTTAGACGGAGGTTGTTGCGCTGGTAAAGTGCTAAGAGCGATGGTGATCGAAAATAATCAATATTCAATCATAGAAGTTGAAGGATATAAAATGGATGAAAAAATACCAGAGACTTTTAGAGTTATAGAAGGAAATAGTGGAGAAAAATTAATAACTCCAGAATTTGGTGTGGGTAATGAATCTTGGAAAAATTATCAATTAAGATGGTTAAGATCTTTGCACGTTGATTCTGAAGACAAGGTAATAAGTTGTGGTTTTCCGAAATTTTTTAACATAAACGAAGGAGCGGACGAATTCAAGATCACAGAACAAGATCTTTTAAATAAAAAAGATTTAATAACAACTCTAAAGTATGATGGTTCGTTACTTGTTAGGTATGTCCAAAATCAAGTTGTAAAATTTAGAACGAGAGGTTCCTTGACGGTGGGCCTTGATAATAAATATGAAATAGATGAATTTATAAAAAAATACCCTGTATTAAACGATCCAGAGTTTTGTTCAAATCTTTCATTGTTGTTGGAATGGTGTAGCCCGGCTAACCAAATAGTTATAAAATATAGTGAACCAGATATAATTTTAGTGGGCGCGGTTTGGTATAATAAAAACCTGCCCTGGTATGATAACGAATTCAAATTATTAACAATAAAAGAACTATCAGACATATCTTCTTTGTCTGGCATTAAATTGGTAGATAATTTTAAATTGAATAATCAAAAAGAAGTAATTAATCTTATAGAAAAATTAAAAACAGAAAAAGAAATTGAAGGATACGTAATAAGATTGAATAATGAACAAGAATTGGTAAAAATAAAAAGCGACCACTATTTCATATTACATAGCCTCAAATCAAAACTTGATTCTTGTGCTATAGTTGACTTATTCTTATCGTGGGAAAGACCATCATTTGAAGAATTCAAAAATAAATTCATTGCAGCTTACGACTTTGAAATTTGGACGACCATATTGCCAGCGGCCTCTTCTATAATTGATGCTTCTAAAATAGCAGATAGTGTGTATAATCATATAGTAAATTTAGTAGAAGAAAATAGAAAATTGTCAAGAAAAGATTTTGCATTGTTGATGAAGCAAAAATATTCTGGAGAAAAATTGGCCGCTTGTTTTTCGTTGTTGGACAATAAACCCATAAAATCAAATTTATTTAAAACCATTATCCTGCAAAATATTAAAGATTATAATTTTTCTATGTTTAAAAAAGAAAAAATAAACGACAATGAAGAAGAATAAAATTTCCTGTATTTATAAAATAATATGTAAAAATAATAATAAATTTTATATAGGAAGTAGTATAAATATCAATATAAGATTAAATCAACACATAAGATTATTAAAACGAAATAAACATAAAAATAAATATTTACAAAAATCTTGGAATAAATACGGTGAGAAAAATTTCCGATTTGAGATTATGGAAACTGTTCACGACATAAATCAATTACTAACAAGAGAGAAGTGGTGGATTGATACCACCGATTGTTGTAATAGAAAAATCGGTTTTAATATATCTATTAATCCTATCGCTCCAAATACAGGAAGATTCATTGATTTAACTGGGCAAAATTTTGGAAGATTAACCCCAATTAAACACATAGGTAAAAATGAGTGGGGTCATTCGCAATGGCTGTGTAGGTGTAGTTGTGGTAAAGAAAAAATAATTCTTGGAAACAGTCTTCGCAGAGGATTAACAAAAAGTTGTGGGTGTCTTCACAACGAGGGAAATAATTTTAAACATGGCCATTCTCAAAAAGATAAAATTTCAAGAACATATCAAAGATGGCAAAATATAATAGATAGATGTAGTAATCCAAATAATGCATCTTATGAAAATTATAATAAAATAAAAATTAAAATATGTTATGAATGGTCAAATAAAGAAAATGGATTTAAAAATTTTTTAAAAGATATGGGTGAATGCCCAGGTAAAGAATATTCAATTTATAAAATTAATAATAATCTTGGATACTATAAAGAAAATTGTAGGTGGGTTAAAAAATAAAATAAAAATGTAGGAAAAATTATAGGAATGGCCGATGAAGAATAGAAAAACCTTAATAAAATTAAAAAAATTTATTTTAGAAATAAAAAATCTATCTAACACAGAATTATTAGAAGAATACAGAAAAAGCAACAGCGACATAGATTATAATATAGAATCAGGGATGTCTAACAATATAGAATATGATCGCAATTCAATCATACAGATGTGTATATTACATAGAATGGGGGATAATAAATCAATTAAACCAGATTTTTTCAAAAAAGATGAAGAAAAATAAAGTTTCTTGTATTTATAAAATAACGTGTTTGAATAATAATAAATTCTATATAGGAAGTACTATTGATATAAATAAAAGATTAATGAATCATGTTAGTTTCTTGAAACACAATAAACATCCCAACAAATATTTACAAAATTGTTGGAATAAATACGGGGAGAAAAATTTTAAATTTGAGATAATTGAAACTATTAACGATACAAATCAACTATTACTAAAAGAAAAGTGCTGGTTAGATAATACTAATTGTTGTAACGGCAAAATAGGTTTTAATATTGCAACAAATCCATTTGCGTTGATGGCGGGTAGGAAGCATTCATTAAAGACAAGACAAATAATGAGTTTAACTCGCAAGAGTGAAAAATTCTTACAAAATATGACAAAACAAAATATAATAAAAAATATATTGACTAATCTTAGAGTATTAGTAAAAGAAAATAAAAGTTTGTATGAAATATCAAAAACTATTAAAATATCTGATCCTACTTTAAGAAAGTGGCTAAAAATATTAGACCCTAATCTTTATTTATTATTCCAAATTAATGGAAAAAATAAAAAGAGTATGAATGGATTTAAAACCGGCCATTACTATTTCAAACATGGAACAAAATAAGCCCAAACTCACCACCTAAAGTATACCCAAATTGATTTTTACAGACCTCAAGCCGATTTTAAAAGGAGAAAACCCCATGAATATAGATGACATTGTCCACGTAGACACAGACAACGAGGAATGGGGAAGAGTGGTCTCGGACGGGGTGGTTTTGGAAGTTTTTGAATCCGATGCTTTGGTTAATATTATTGATATTCGAGCCAACATTTTAGTGCCCCTGACAGATATTGTAGAGAAATAAAGTAATATTTTAAAAATAAAAGTAAAAACAACATTTAAAAATCTGACGAAGAAAATAGTGTGGTGTGTTGTCTAAAAAATTTTCATCTATAAACCATTGTCAATTATAAAGTTAACGAATTTCAAAATTTTCTATGAAACAAAGGCGCGAAAACAAACTATATAGAGTATAGTTTTTATCTCTTATTCTCTTGTAAGATTTACTAAAAAGTAATCTCATCACAAATCTAAAAAAGACTGCATGACAAGAACTATAAATTAATTACCAATGTTTGTGTCGTGCAAGCCTTTAGGAATAGTTAAATGATATGTTATATTTGTAAAAAAGAAATAACTATAGATTCTAGGATGGCAAAGGTAATAAATATAAAACAAATACAACACGATGGAACGAATGCGAGACTAGAGTACGAGAGTGGTCAGGAAGAACTATACATACACTTTAATTGCTTAAGAATAGGAATCCCACCAACAATCTCTTGTCCCGCTAAAGACCCTAATCGTGAAAATTCTATAGTAGGTTTTCGTATAATACACAATACAAAGAAAATTTTACCTGGTGATGAATCAGAGAATACGGAATCATTAGTTAGAAACAATCTTTTAAATTTTTGAAAGGAAACACATTAAATGAATGATTTGCTAAAAGTGTTTCCAAAAGGCAGTATTATCAAAAAATCTTTATCTAATAATTTTGGAAAAATACCTAAATATTGTAGTGATTATCTTATATCTCAACTTGTAGATCCGGAAAATCCGGAAACCGGACTTTTAAAAATATATCAAATTTTAGATGAGCATTATGTTGAATCAAATAAAAAGGAACTAATCAAAAGCAAAATTAAAGAAATCGGTCGTTATTCTTTCTTGGGCAATTTACAGGCGAGGCTTGAAGAGGGGAAAAATGAATATTTCGCTACAATTAATGTTTTAGAAAACTCTAACGTAAGAATTCACGAATCTGTATTGGAAAATTTTGGCGAAACATTATTAACAACCGGATGTTTCGGCTCGATGGTTGTAGCCTATGATCCAGACTATCTTGTTAAAAAGAAAAACTATCCGTTTGTCGTGATAGAATTTGTGCCTTTACAAATTACAAAAATAAATTTGCAATCATGGATAAATAATAGAAATAATTTTTCATTTGAAGAATGGCTAAATTTAATAATTAATTCAATTGGATTTGATCCATCTAATTTGTCTTTTGATGAAAAAATGATCTATATTTATCGGTTAATGCCATTTGTTGAACCAAATTTAAATCTAATAGAATTAGGTGGTGTAGAAACAGGGAAAACATTTTTTTATAGAAGTCTTAGTAATTATAGTTTTGTTTTATCTGGGTCTCAAACGACGGTCGCAAGTTTATTTTATAATAAGCTACGAAGAAAAGTAGGATTACTTGGCCAAAAAGATGTCGTCGCCTTTGACGAGATTGCACATTCTAAATTTTCTCAACAAGATTTAACAGACATATTAAAAGATTATATGGGGAACGGGAGATTCGGGAGAGATAATTTTGATTTTTCTTCTGGGTGTTCACTGGTGTTTCTCGGTAACATTGATTGTGATAGACAAACAAAAACAGTAAAGGGCTATTATCAACATTTATTTAAGCCTTTGCCCCCTAGTTTAAATTCGGATCGTGCATTTTTGGATAGAATTCATGGGTATATAGGTGGCTGGGGTGCTGCACAAATATCGGAATCGTTAATGTCTAAAGGAGAGGGGTTTGTAGCAGACTATTTAGCTGAAATTTTCCACAAACTTAGAAATAAAGACTACTCGCACGTCATTTCTTCTCGCGTTATTTTCGATAAAATTGGTATGCGGAATCAGATTGCGGTAACAAAAATGGTTTCCGCTATGATTAAAATATTATTTCCATTTTCTATTAATGACGATGAATTAAAACTGGTTATGGACAAGGCAATAGAATTAAGACAGAGAGTTGTCGATCAATTGACCATTATCAATTCTGGAGAATTTAAAGGAAATAAAATAGAATATAAAATAAAAGGAGAATGATGTGAAGGGAAATTTTTATATACAAAAGACGATAGAAGGATTACAAACAGAAAAACCCAGGAAGAATATTGGATACATTTCCTGTAATGATAAAAAATTAAATTGTTTTCTTGAAGACAATTCTTTTATGTTGAAAATGGATGTTTTAGACATTATGATATCTGCGGACGGAATTTTGTTTAAAGGAATAGAAGATTTGAATGGGCGAAAATTATATCAAGAATTATGGTTTATACCCAGAGGAAAATAATGGAAGAAATTTGGAAATCAATTATTAATTATGAAGGATTATATCAAGTATCTAATTGTGGGATACTGACATACTCTCTATGCTAAAGCGATAGAGGTTCTGGGGTTAATCGCATTAAAACCATTGCCCCTTGAGCAATATCAGAGTTGCTCTCTATTAAATCCCTGTCTTTAATCGAACGAACACACATTGATGCTTTTGCTATATTGAATGCGGCATTGGCATCTGCGTGGTCATTGTGGCCACAGCCACACAAGAAATTTTTTTTATTTCTATTTTCTTTTTTTATCAGTCCACATCTACTACAGGTTTGACTTGTATAATGGGGATCAACATAAAAAACTTTAACACCAAGCAACTTGGCCTTATATTTTATAAAAGTTTCTAATTGATAAAATGGCCAATTGGATTTGATATTATTAAATACTCTCCCTTGATTTTTATTTGTTTTATTTAATTTTTCTAATTTTATTGCATAGTTTTTCTCCTTTGCTATATTTATTATTTTTCTACTAATCTTATGGTTAATGTCTTTAATAATTCTACTTTCTTTATTTTTTAGTTTTTTAATGAAATTATATTTTTTAAGTTTTTGAGCACCACTTCTAATGTTTTTGTATTTGTTTCTTATATGTTGTGCTCTTTTACCCATTTTTAATATTTTATGATCTATTGCGCAAACTGCAATGTGTCCGGTTGCATTTCTATCAATACCGATATATCCAATTTCTTTTATTGGGGTCTCATCCAAAACCGTACAAGAAATATATGCATAGACATTATCTAATTCTATTTGATTTATTTTTTCTACTTGCTTATTAAAACAAAGATTCAGTTTCAAAGAAGATATATAAATATTATTATTTAAAAATTTGATGCCCTGCCCAGGTATTGTTAATTTAACAGATTTTATATTTTTGCATTTTTTATTTCTTGAATATTTCCTTAAGATTTGATTTGATATTACGGATTTAAGTCCAAAACATTTAACATCTTTACTAGATAATGTCCTTGTTCTTATTGCAAATTCAGCAATTCTTTTTGCAATAGATAATTCCTTTAAAAGATTCTTATTGTGTTTTATTTTATAAGTTAACTTAGACATTTTTTTGATCTTGGATATATTTTTTAACAGTTTCCAAAGAAACGCATCCAACAGAAGAAATAAATCTTGATTTAGTCCACAAAGTAGGTAGTTTTGATTTTAATTCCGGGAATTCATTCCTTAACATATTTGATGTACATCCTTTTATTTTTGATATTATAGTATATATTCCTCTTTTGGGATTAACTTCTATTAATAAATGTACGTGATCTGTCATTATTTCTAATTCTATAATATTGTATTTATATTCTTCTTGTTTTAAGTAGATTATTTCTTTTAATCTATCAGCGATTTTATCTAATAATATACTTCTTCTATATTTAGGACAAAAAATAACGTGATATTGACAAGAATAAATTAATCCATTGTCTTTATTGTATATTTTATTAGGGTTATTAATTATCATATATCAACCCGCGACACATACCCGATCTATTATACACAAAATTCATCCAGAATTCTAAAGAATTTCGGCTTTCTTTTGTAATTTCTTGTAAAAAGAACGGAGGTGTAATATCCGCTACGTAGGGGGAAAAGTTAGGATAGCCAAACAATTAACAGATTTCCTTAAATCGGTTCGTAAACCTGGACAAATATATGCCGAGCCATTTGTCGGAGGGGGTGCTATTGTTTCCTTGATGGACGGAACAAGAATAGCTTCTGATATTTGTTCTTATTTAATAGCATTTTATAAAGAACTTCAACAATCAAATTTATTTCCTCTAAAAACATTGTCAGAAGAAAGATATAACGAATTAAAACAATTGTATAAAAATGGTATATGTAACGCAGAGATAGGATTTGGTCTTTATTTTTGTTCGTTCGCAGGAAAATTCAAAGGAGGCTATGCAAGGAGCCCAAAAGATGGATATGATTTTTCTAAGGGGGCATATAATAGCGCTCTAAGACTTAAACTAGGAATAAAAGATGTTCAATTTTATAGTTTAGACTACAGAGAATTATTTAAAATACTTCCACAAAGATGTCTTATTTATTGTGATATTCCATACATTAATACCACAGAATATAGATTCAAGTTTGATCACGAATCCTATTGGAAGTTCATTAGAGAACAATCCAATAATCATGATATATATACATCAAGTTACGTTGCACCAGAAGATTTCAATTGTGTGTTTGAAATTAAAAGAAAAACTTGTTTAAACGTAAAGGGCGGGGGAAAAGAAGATAGAACGGAGAAACTTTTTAAATATAAAGGATAATAGATGTAATCTTGTCAACCTATAATTGGTACACTGGAGTAGATGAACCAATAACTTTTAAAGGAAAATAAAATGAATATAATATCTCTTGATCTAGAAACAACCGGGCTAGACCCAAATAAACACAATGTTATATCTATTGGTGCAGTTAATCTAATAGACGACGATGAATTTTATAGGGAAATATATTATAAAGATTTATTTGTATCCACAAAAACTCAAGCGTTTTTAAAAATTGATTTTAGTAAAATTGAAAATGTTCAACGATCAGAACCGTTTATTGCAATTTGTGATTTTAATACTTGGTTAATAAGACAATATAATTATAAACCAATTATAGTTATGGGTTTAAATGTTGGATCTTTTGATTTACAATTTATTAGAAAATTATCGCAGTCGGTAAATTCACCAGGAACAATGGAATTATTTGATTATCGTTCACTTGATTTAAATTCTGTAATGATGTATATGTCTCAATTTTCAAAATTATCTTTTGTAGAATTCAAAAAAGAAAAAACAATACAGGCTACCGAAAAATTTAAAACAGATCAACCATTTCTACACAAATTTGGTTCGCACCATGCTTTATTTGATGCATGGTTTAACGTTCATTTGTGGGAGGTTTTAAAAAATGAATAATATATGTTTTGAATGTGGAAATCGTCCCGGCTTAGAATGTCCAGGAAGAAAAGAAGGTGAACACACTCGATGTCAGATATGTTTTAATCATTTTATGATCAAGGAAAATGTTCGAAATGCTCAACATATATTACAATTATTATATGATACTCTTTCGGATTATAGAGGAAAAGACACCTGTATTCAAAAATGCAAAGAAATTATTGATTCTTGTAAGAATACAAATACGGATTATTTATTTCATGATTTTTTACAAAAGCTTGTTAAATGAAAACTAAGGATTTGATGTTAATGTTGAAGACGAAATTGATGAAGACTGAAGGGAAAAAATATGAGAAGGTCATCTGGAAAATATTCTGAAGGACAAATGGTAAGAATGAAAATAAATCCACAACATATGTGTCAAGTTGTTGGAAGGGATGGATATGGTTATACAATTAGATGCCCAATTAAAAATAGTCTTACACCAAATATATCCGCCAATGCCTCTTTTTTTGGCGGCGATACAGTACCAAATAATATGATTTTTCAAGATATATATGTTCAAGAATTTGAAATAGAACTCGCCAAGGAGAATAATTGAAATGAATGATTTTATAATTAAACCAAAAGTAAAATTAATTGGAAAAAGCATAATAAATATAGATGGTCTAACGGCATTCTTAGAAGATTCAAATATGTGTTGGCCAGAATTTCAAAGAAAACTTGACTCGAATATTGATCTCGGCGACGACGATGGAAACTGGCTAATAGAGTTCGGCGGAAGAAATTGCTACCAATCATGGCCTAAAAAAGGAGAAGAATTAAAAGGTAGAACACACGATGAACACCTTAAACATTTAATAGATGTAGGACATGAAAGTTGTTTAGAACATGCGACTTTTAATTTCCAAATTTGGAATGTGTCAAGATCATTAACTCACGAACTCGTAAGAACTAGAATTGGGGTTGCATATTGTTTATCTGGAGATACTATAATTAATGGCGGAATTAAAAGTAACGGAAAATGGAGTAACAGAGGAGAAAAAAGAACTATAAAACAAATATATGAATGGACATTGAATGGTCTAAAAAGAGGGAATGTTAAAAAAATTAAAGTAAGATGTTTTGATGGAGAGCAATTTGTTCAAGCAAATATAAAATCTGTTCAAAAATCTGGTATTAAAAATACATATACGATGATTCTTGAAAACGGTAAACAAATATGTTGTTCTAAAGATCATAAATTTTTAGTAAAAACAAAGTTTGCAAATGTATGGAAATCTCTACAAAATATTAAAAAAAATGATTTAATCGCAACAAATGGAATTGTTTCCCACAAATCTAAAGAATGGTTATATGAACAATATTATATTAAAAATTTATTGCCAAAAGAAATTGCGAATATATGTAGAGTTAGTAGGCAGACTATAATGAATTGGATTAAATATTTTAATATACAAAAGTCTATTCGACCGCCAATAACAGAGTTAACAAGAAAAAAATTAAGTGATAGAAAAAGCAAAAATAATAGCCCAGCGTGGAAAGGAAATCTGGCAGGGATAGAAGCTGGAAGAGCAAGAGCAAGAAGATGGTATAAAAGTAGGCCGTGTGAAAAATGTCGTTCTATAAATAATATTGTAAGACATCATATTGATAGAAATACGTTAAATAATGATATTAACAATATTATATTTTTATGTAGTTCCTGCCATAGAAAACTTCATAATGATGAAGATGGACACCCTAATTGTCTAACAATAAAATGGACAAAAGTAATAGATATTAAATATTGTTGTAAACAAATGACTTACGATTTAGAAATTGATCATCCTGCACATAATTTTGTTGCTAATGGATTCGTAACTCATAACTCACAATTATCACAGAGATATGTAGATTCCTCTAATGTCTCTTTTATTATTCCGGGAGCTATTTGCGAACTAGGAATTAAAAAACCAGAAATTCTAGAGAAATGGAAAGAATTTTGCTTAAAATCAAGAAATTTCTATGAAGAATTAACAATAGAACTTTCAGAATTATATAAAAACATTGAAAATAAAACAGAAAAAAGAAAAAAAGCTAGGCAAGCAGCGAGAAGTGTCCTACCAGGATGCACAGAAACGAAAATCATGACAACTTTAAACGGAAGATCCGTTAGATATTTTATGAGTCTAAGAGGAGGAGAAGGTGTAGAACCTGAAATAAGATCTTTGAGTGTTGAAATGTTCAAAATAATGCAACAAGAATTTCCTCTTATTGTGTACAAAATGGAACTTTTTAAACTCCAGGATGGAAGCGAGGGGGTGCGTAGAATTTTAAATGAATAAAATTAAAGATTTAATTGGTAAAAAATTCGGAAGATTAACTGTCATTAAAGAATATGGTAAAAACAAATTAGGTCGAATCCTATACGAGTGCTTGTGTGATTGTGGTATTATTAAAATAATTCCTCGTTATAGCCTTGTGACAGGGAATACAAAAAGTTGTGGATGTTTGATGATAGAAAAAATAAAATTGGCTCAAACAAAACATAATCATACCAAAAATAACAAAGCATCAAAAACATATGAAGCATATCATCACATGATACAAAGATGCACAAATCCAAATGATAAATCATATAAAAACTATGGAGGAAGAACACAGCCAATCACTGTTTGTAGAAGATGGTCAAATAAGAAAAATGGATTTCAAAACTTTTTAAAAGACATGGGAGAATGTTCTCCTGGATTAACACTTGAAAGAATAAATAACAATTTAGGGTATTATAAATCAAATTGCAGATGGGCAACACGAAAAGAACAGAATAGAAATAAAAGAAATAATATTGTTATTCCATTGAATGGAAAATTATTGTGTTTAAAAGACTATTGTAAAATAAAAAATTTAAACTACAATGCGATTATAATAAGAATAAATACTCTTAAATGGCCCCTAGAAAAAGCTTTAACAACATCAATCAAGAAAAGAAAAAAAAATTAAATAATTTTAAGGAAAAATAATATGCAAAAGGAATTCTTTAAATGCAGTAGAAAAAAAATTAAAAAATTAGTAAAAGATTTAAAAGAAGATACTGAAATGTTGGATTTATCAAAAATACAATTAATTGATAAGATACGAAAATTGATAGAAACAAATAAAAGATTGAGAAGAAAGATAAAGTTATTTAATAATGATTTTAGATTCAGTAAATATAGTATGAATTAAAGATATACTTTATTATAATTAGACACAAACCGAATGTGTATGTATAATATAGCACGACAAGAAATTGCGGTTAAAGGTAAGGCTGGATGAATAAAATGATGCCCATTAAAAATAATGCCGCGAATCTCCCCGATTCACACATCTTATCCTTGTCTAGCAAGCCTAAAAAATTTCATTTTTTAAATGATTCTTGTGGTATAATTAATTATGAAACATTGGCAATATACCCCTATGTACATTTTTTTTTTCAATTCCGAGAAATTAAATGAAAAATAAAAAAGAAGAGCCCGAATGCGATTGCGAAGTTTGCCAAGCAGAAAATGATTTAAATAACGATCTAGAAGAAATGTTAATAAAGACCCGTCGCATCCTTCTCACAGGAGAAATTACAGATCAAAAAGCAGACTATATTTGCCAGAGATTACAGGCATACGCTTTTAATAAATTACCAGTATATATTTATATTAATAGTGCCGGTGGAGAATTGGGTGGTGGTTATGCAATTATAGATACTATGGAACTTAGTCCATTTCCTATATATACCATTGTGCGCGGAACCTCGGCAAGTATGGCGGCTACGATAACAGCTTACGGAACCAAGGGGTGTCGTTTCATTACTAAAAATAGTACGATGTTTCTTCATAATATTAATGTTGCACTTCCTGAGAATGAAATTCTTTCACAAAAAACAGCTATAGAACATTTGACGAAATATTCGGAAGATAAAACGAAAGATCTTGTTTCCAGACTTAAAATTAATAGGAAAAAATTTAATGAATTGTTAAATAAAACAACTTGGTTAATGCCGGAAGAAGCTATTAAGATTGGGATTGTAGATGGAATTTGGACAAAGGAAATGGAAGATAAGTTAAATATTAATTCTTTAAAGGAATAATAATGGTTAAAAGAAGAATAACCAGTGGATATTTTGATTTTTATTACAAACAAAAATATAACTTATTAAAAAAAATAGCAAATGATTTGTTTAAAAAATTTGGAAAAGGATATGATGAAAATTATCTCAACGATTTTCTTTCAATTGCAAGAACAGAACTTTTATATTCTATGATTCATTTTAATATAACTTTAGGTGCTTTTAATACTTTTCTTTATCATCGTGTAAGTGGGTCTATAAGACATTTTATAGATTCAAACATAAAACAAGCAACGAGATACGAAACAGAATTAAGAAAAGAGTTTATTAATGCTGAATATAACGAGCCAGTCGGATCGGGACTTATTATTGAAGAAATGTTTGATTCTTTAAAAGAAGAAGAAGCGGAAGTTCTGAGACTGAGATATCTAAGTAATATGACTCTTTTAGAAATTACAGAAAAAACGGGATTTTCAACTTATTCTATATTGAATTTGCAAAAAAAAGCAACCGAAAAATTAATATTAAAGTTTGGTGATAAAATTTAAATGAGCAAGTTTATTGATTTAACGGAACAAAAATTTAATAGATTATTAGTAATAAAAAGGGAGGAAAACGATAGATTTGGAAAGACAAGGTGGTTGTGCAGATGTGATTGTGGAAATGAAAAGATAATTAATGGCAATAGTCTTGTGTCCGGAAGCAGCAAAAGTTGTGGTTGTCTAAACACAGAGAAAATACAACTTCGAAACATTAAAAATAAACATGGGGAAACTCATGGATGCTCTGGAACAAAAACATATAGGGCTTGGGGTAGTATGATTCAAAGATGTACCAATTCAAAACACATAGGATATAAAAATTACGGAGGACGAGATAAGCCAATAACGGTTTGCGATAGATGGAATCCCAAAAAGGGCGGATCGTTTGAAAACTTTTTAAAAGATATTGGTGAAATACCCAAAGGGCTAACATTCGATAGAATAGATAACAATGGAGATTATTCTCTTGACAACTGGAGATTAGCAACAAGAAGCGTGCAGGCTAAAAATAGAAGGACAAATATAAAAATTGATAGACTGTGTTTAAAAGATTATTGCAAAATTAAAAATTTAAACTATAGTACAATTCGTGGCAGAATTCGTAATGGTATGTCTTTAGAAAAGGCATTAAATATTCCAATTAGAAAAAGAAATAAACTGCGAATAGATTTGAAAGGTAATTTGATTATGCAAGATGATCTTAAATCAATTTCAGAAGAATTAGACAAGTTCGATGCGCAAAAGGCCGAGGCGTTTGTTAAAAAAGTTGGTCCTCCTGGCAAAGAGTGGTGTGTTGTGAGTGAAAGAACAGGGAAGAAATTAGCATGTTACCCAACTAAAAAAGAGGCCGAAGATAGGCTCGAATTTATTAAGAGGTTCGCCAAGTGATAGAAGAATTTTTTAATAATATTACGGAGATTTGGCGGGATACGAGGAATTGTGTCAGATCTCTAGTTTAGGGATAATAAAAGGAGTTACAGGTGGATTTGGAAATACGTGCAATAAAATTTTAAAATCTAGAAACATGTAAAATTAAGTGTATAAAACAAAGGAAAGAAAAGGAGAAATTTATGGTAAAAATGATTAAATTGGCTCTGGTGTCACAAATGTTTTTGTATGGCGGTTGTGCGATGTTGAGTTCCCCCCAAAATGCGGCGAAACTTAGTAATCCTTCACTTCACTTTGAAAGGAATAGTCGCGGTGTTACATTTGATGCAGGAAGTGAATTTAATGGTAAACTTAAGGGTAAATATGATGCAACAACTGGATCGTTTGATATTGATACGGAGGTTAATTCTAGCCCGTCTCCAGTTATAGCCGCAGAATCAGAAAGAGCACAGGCGATGTTCCAGTTCTATCAAGTTCAAGCAGAAGCCCATAAAGCAGATATGCAGGCGTTTGCCAGCATCATTAATAATGCTATTTCAGCTATTCCAGGTGTTCTTGGTGGAATAAATAATCAGCCATCACCGCCATCCTCTACCCCTTCTTTGAAAGAAATATTGGATCTACTTAAAGAAATTAAAGCTTTAAATTCAAAGCCGACGCCGTAAAATATAATGGAGACATAATATGAAAAAAAGTTTTCTTCAAAACAATAAAAAATTATTAACGTCGTATTTTGTATGTCTTGTGATGGTGTGTGTGACAGTATTTTTTCTCACAAGTACCCCTATTAAATCGACTCAAAAAATGAACGATTCGGTAGTAAAAATAGAAACTGAGTTTGGATATGGTTCTGGGGTTATCATAGGTAAAGAAAAACAGGAAGAAAAATTTCTTTATTATGTCTTGACGGCCTTCCATCTAATAAATGGCCAGATACCTGAAGAAGACAAATTATCTTCACAAGAAATTCCATTTTTGTTAACTTCTTATAATGATAAAGAGGAGGTTGTAGGAGTTAATAATGGAACATTTTTTTCTAGTGACGAAAAATTAGATGTGATGGTAATTACTTTTTTGTCTACGCGAGATTTTGCTGTAACAAAAATTTCTACGAATTATGAATTAATAAAAGAAGTTTATTCTTGTACTTGTCAATTATCGGAATTTCCATCTGTGACTAAAGGAATAATTTCAAGATTAGCGGGGCACTTTATAATTAGTGATGCTCAAATATCTCCAGGCTCAAGTGGCGGCGGATTATTTGTGAAATATGGTGACGAATATTGTTTAATCGGAGTTGCAGTACAGGTAGCGATAAGAGGGGAGTATATCTTTTTCCATTGTTCTTATTATGTTTCTTCGAAATCATTTATCAGATTCTTAAAAGATAACAAGATTCCAATTGTGGTTCAGAATTAATAAAAATATGAATAAGCAGTGGTCAAGAGAAGACGAGATTTGGTTAATAAATAATTATAAATTAATGAAAATCCATGAATTATCTAAATATCTTGGAAGAACAATTCCTTCTATCAACAACAAACTAATCAAATTGAATTGTGCTAAGTCAATTGATAAAAAACATTGGACACAAAAAGATATAAATTATTTAACAGATAATTATAAAAAAATATCTATAAAAACAATAGCCCAAACTTTGCATAGATCTAAAAAACAGGTATATTGTAAACTTTATGCTATTAAACATTGTATAGGCAATGGTCGTAAAAGGGGTGGAGAAGAAGAAAATCAAAAACTTCTTATTTTATATAATGAAAATAAAAATTTAAATGAAATAAAAGAAATACTTGGACTATCAATTAACTCTATAAGAACAAAATTAAGAAAATATCATATATCTTCATATAAAGAACGTAGTACAAAACTACGTTTTAGGTCAAAAAATTTCTATTCATCTATCAAACAAGCAATGCAAAATGGGACTGTTGGATCAGAATGCTGTTTATGTAGATATAATTTGTGTATAGATTTGCACCACATAGACGGGAACAGAGAAAACAACACCAAAGAAAATATTTCTTCTCTTTGTCCAAATCATCACAGAGAAATAGAAAGAGGAATGCATAAAGACAAAAAATTATATTGTGTCTGGTGGAAAATTAATTCAGACGGTTCTCTTGGTGAAAAATTTGATAATAATTTAAATTCGAGATCATGTATAATTCAATAGTAGATTAAAAGGAGAATTAATTGGACAGGATTTGTTGGGATGATTATTTTATGGGATTAACCCTATTTATTAGCAGGAAAAGTAAAGATAGTTCAACACGCCACGGTTGCCTTTTAGTAGATAAAAACAATAAAGCTGTCTCTTGGGGGTACAACGGAACACCTAGATCGTGCAAAGAGGAATTGCTTTCGCATTTGGCTCCAGACAAATATTTTGTCTATATCCACGGAGAATCCAATGCTCTACTCAACGCAAATTCTAGTGTAGAAGGATGCAAGGCATATATTTCTGGACATCCATGTGTTAGATGTTTATGTTTATTGATGCAAGCCGGAATTAAAGAAATAATTTATGGTCCCGTAAAATCTAAAAATCCAGAAAGTCCGCATTTTAAAGAATCTGAAAATAAAATAATTAAAAATTTATTAGATGGATATGATATTAAATTGAAAGAGTGGGAACCTCAAAATTTGAATTTATTAATTGAGGAATTCAAATCAATTATTAATATATTAGAAGAAAATTATAAAACAATTGATATTCCATTTTAAAAATCCAAACTTGTGTATAATCCCTAACAAGAAACAGGAGATCAAATTTTGAAAACAGCAGAAATTCATTTATTATATTTTAAACAGGGCGATGACTTACAAGCGTGTCTAGAGGGGGCGGATTATAATATTGTTCAAGGACTAGAAAATCATTCAGAAATGCTCAAATACTGTGGTCGTCATTTAGATAAAATTAGAAATCTTATTAAAAATAAATATTTTAAAGAAATTAAAAATATAAAAATAGATGCAGATTGTCATTTCATATCCATCGAAGGTCCAGACGATTTTATTGATGAATTAGTTGAAAAAGAACTCGCGGAAATTCACGAATACGAAGAAAGTATTGATTAGTGGAAAATACTCTCCCAATTTACGAACCTTCAGGATTCGCTCTTCAGATATTTAAAGATCGTTATGCGATAAGTCAAGACGAGGGATTCCAGGAAGCGTGTCGTCGTGTAGCTAACTTTATGGCAAGTGCAGAAGATGGAGAAAAAATAAAAGAATTTGAAAAAAAATTCTATGAAATATTGAGTCAGAATAGATTAGTTCCTGGCGGAAGAATATTCCGTGGGGCAGGACGAAAAAAATCTGCTATGCTTAATTGTTTCGTAGTAAAATGTGGTGACAGTAGAGAAGAATGGGCACAATTACTATATGATATAACAGTAATTACAAGTCTTGGTGGTGGCGTTGGATGCAATTTTAGCTCAGTAAGACCAAGAGGAACACCAATAAAAGGCAGTGGTGGAACCGCTACTGGGGCTGTAAGTTTGATGAAAATGGTAGATGGTATATGTAATGAATTAAGAGAAGGCGGCGGGAGAAGATGTCTCCCAAAGGGATCGCTAATACATACTTATAACGGACTAATCAAAATTGAAAATATTAAAATTGGAGATATTGTACAAACGGGATTAAACAAATACGATAAAGTTATTGCATCTGAACGCACCGGAAATCAAGAAATAGTTTTAATTGATACACAAATGGGTATATTTAAATCTTCTTTAAATCATAGATGGGCTACTCTAAAAAATTTAACTGGTAAAGTAGAATGGAAGCTTGCCAAAGATTTAATTTATGGGGACAGAATTTTATTTATTCCAGAAGAAATACAAGGGCATAAAACAAAATTGCCCGAATATAATTATATTAAACCAAAAATGTCCACAACATGCAAGGATATTACAATACCGACCCTGGATACAGAAATTGCATGGCTTTTTGGATATTTGCATGGGAATGGATGTGTAGAAATCTTAAACGAAGGAAACAAGGGCACTGTTTCATTTTCTTGTCCATATGATATTCCTGAAATACACAATAGAATTGTTAAAAATATAAAAAGATTCGGAGATAATTTACATATAAATGATTACTTTCAAACGAAAGAAAAATGTAGTAAGCCTCGTGTTTGTTCAAAACAACTTGCAGAATACTTATCTCAATTTAAATTACCCCACCAAACAATGAACGTGCCTGATTTTATTTTACAAGGATTGCCAGAAATTAGAAAGGCATACTTGGCGGGGTTATTAGATGCAGATGGATATCTTGGAAAAACAAAAAAGAAAACTTTGCCCAAAATAGCATCATCCGTCTATCCAGATTTTTTAAGACAAATAAGAGCCGTTCTTTCTTCTCTTGGTATAGTCTCTAAAACTAGACTTGATAGGGAAGCCACAGGAGAATGGAAAGACATGTATTCTGTTGCAGCATTTTCTTATTTTGGAATAGAAAAAATTAAAAATGATATATCTCCATATTCTTTAAAATATGCCAGAGATGGCATCCAAGAAAGAAAAAAGGAACAATTTTCATTAACAGTACCAAGAAAAATGTTACGAGAATATAATAACAGAGGGAATTTTAGTCCTGCGTATTGGACAGATCTTAAGAATTCGGAAAAAGCAAAAATGGAGTGTAGTTGGAAAAAATTTATTTTGACAGAAGGAGACAGAGATTTTCTTCCTATTAAAGTTTTAAGCATAACAAGACAAAATGAAAAAGAAGAAACATATGATATCCAGATTGAACATGATGCGAAATTTATATCCGAGGGATTATTGGTACATAATTCCGCGCTAATGTTTTGTTTAAGATACGATCATGGAGATATTGAAGAATTTTTACGTGTCAAATTAGACGAGAAGGAATTAAATAATGCTAATATTAGCGTATTAATAGACGATAAATTTTTAGACTTAGTAGAAAAAGATAAAGATATAATATTGGAATGGGCAGGAAAAGAAATAAAAACTGTTAAAGCAAAATGGTTATATGACAAGATAATAGAAAATTCTTTGTCGTGCGGGGATCCTGGAATTTTATCTATAGGTAATGCAGATAAATATAACAATATATGGTGGGTTGCTCCTATGTCATCCACTAACCCTTGTGGTGAACAATGGTTGCCGGTATATGATGCATGTACACTGGGATCAATAAATTTATCTGTCCATGTAACAAGTAACGATGAAATAAATTGGGACTTATTAGATGATACAATTCGTATGGGAGTAAGATTTCTAGATAATGTTTTAGACAAAAATGAATATCCCCTCGAAATAATTAAAAAAACATGTCAAAATCACAGAAGAATTGGGCTTGGAATTTTAGGCTTACATGATATGTTCCTTAAAATGGGAATAAAATATAGTTCAGAAGAGGCATTGAAAATAACAGATAAAATTATGCTCTTTATAAAAAAGAAAGCTTATGAAGCAAGTGTTTTTTTGGGGGTGGAAAAGGGATCATTCCCCCTTCTTGATAGGAAAAAATTCTTAGAAAGTGGATTTTGTAAAGAATGTTTGACTATATCTACAAGAAAAAAAATATTATCTTATGGGATTAGAAATTGCGCGATATTATCTATACAACCAACTGGGACAACAAGTATAGTGGCTGGTTGTAGTTCTGGTATAGAGCCTTTATTCTCTCCGGTTTATCGCAGGAATTTTAATAAACATAAAGATATTCATTCAAAACTTACAAATAAATCAACAGAAATTGTTATTCATCCACTATTAAAAGAATTTATAGAAAAGGGAAAAGATTATTCTCATTTTGAGGGTGCTCACGAAATATCCCCAGAGCAACACTGTAAAATACAATCAATATGCCAGAAACATATAGACGGAGCCATCTCGAAAACTATAAATTTGCCCAAAGATACAACAAAAAATCAATTATCAAATTTAATTAAAAAGTATATGTATGATCTCAAAGGAATAAGTATTTTCCGAGATGGAAGCAAGGGCGAAAGTCCACTAATGCCTCTTCCAACAAAAGAAGCAGAAAAATATTTAAAAGAAATCACAACAAAGGTAGAATCTACTGACAATAGTTGTCTTAATGGGAAATGCTCATTAGAATAAGGGTGTGAATTTAGTGAATGATGAAAGAAAAAATCTCCAAGAAGCTGTAGATTCAGTAAAGAAATATGGTTCTATTGCGGCAGCGGCAAAAGTTTTGAAAATACCTAGAAAAACTTTGTCAGGAAGATACAACAAGGCACTGGATAAAGGATATGTTTCTGGAACCCCCATGCTTTCAACAGAACAGGAAATAGGATTAGATTCAAAATTAAAAACGGTGGTTAGAGAAAAAAGAGATCTTCAGAAAAAATACGAAGAACTTCTAAAACTTTTTGAGTACCAGTCTGGACAAATTAATACAATAGAATTGTTTAGTAAAAATATAGATTTAATTCAACACGAAAAAATTAAAATAGTTTCTGAAGGAAAGCCCTCCGAATCAACAGCTATTATTTTATGCTCCGATTTACACTATGAAGAAACCGTTGATCCTAGAACGGTAGACGGTTTAAATGAATATAATATAACAATAGCAAAAGAGAGATTCCATAAAGTGTTTCAGAATGGATTAAAATTAATAGAAATGTGCAGAAGTAAATCAAATATTAAAAAACTTGTCTTGTGGCTAGGGGGAGACTTGATATCGGGTTATATTCATGAGGAGCTTGTGGAAAACAACGCCATGAGTCCAATAGAGGCAAGTATAGATGTTTATAAACTATGTGTTTCAGCAATAGATTTTCTGATAGAAGCCGGAGATTTCAACGAGATAGTAATAGTAACAAGCGTAGGCAACCACTCTCGTACTACAGAAAAAATTAGAATATCCACCTGCGTGGAAAACAATTACGAATGGCTAATATACAATTTCTTGTCAAGCCACTACGAAAAATCAGATATAATTAAGTTTAAACTATCTAGAGGATATTTTAATTATTTAGATATATATGACTATACCGTAAGATTTCATCACGGAAACTTCATAAGATACTCTGGTGGCGTGGGGGGTATTAGTATACCCATTAATAAGGCAATAGCCCAATGGAACCAGGGTAAATATGCTGATCTAGATGTCTTTGGGCATTGGCACCAAAGATTGTCAAGCAAGAATTTTATAGTAAATGGATCAATAATTGGGTATGGGCCTTATAGTCTTAGTATAAAGGCCGCGTTTGAAAAGCCCCAACAATCATTCTTTTTGGTACATCCGATATGGGGCAAAACCGTAGAAGCTCCTATTTTTGTGGATTAAAATTATGCGCAAACTTATTGATTTAACCGGACAAGTGTTTGGAAAACTAGAAGTTGTAATATGATGAGATGTACAAAAATATACAACTTCCAATTAAAAATACAAATCCATTGTGGAAATATTTAAATGCATAATAAAGGAAAATAAATGAAAAAGAAAAATTTAACAAAGAAAACAAAAATAACAAACAAAGATGGAGTAGAAACTATTGCTATTGACACAAAAGAAGAATTAAAGAATGTTGCAAATTCATTACAGCTTGTAAAACTTAAGTGTGATATTATAACTAATAAATTTCTTTGCCACAAAGAACAAGAAGTAGTAGAAGCAATACTTGAAATGGCAGAAGAATTTAAGAAAGATAAGAAAGAAGATATAAAATCCGATAATTCTTTTGAAGCACTTGGCGAACTTGTTGAAGAATATGTTAAAGATAAATTTTTTAGTGCCGAAATTTTAGAGAGTATAGTTTTCATTTTTCAAACATGTTCTGCCATTGCTATTGCCGATTCGTTTAATAATGATGCCCTTAAACAAGTATATGACGATGATCAAAATTTTACAATTGCTCTTGGAATTACTGTTCTTGCAGAAGGTATCTATAGTGGAGCAAAAAGAATATTAACAGGAGACGACGAAGAAGAGGAACCAGAAGAAGATTTAACAGGCCAAAAATTTGGTAATTTGACAGTTCTTCGAAAAGCAACTGAAGAAGAGGTTGCCGAGGCAGAAGCGAATGGGGCTTTGGATGAATGTTGTTGTGAAAACGAAGAAAATGATTCAGAAATAGAAGAGGAAGAGGAGATAGATGAGTACGATCTTATTCATAACGACAGATATATGGGGAGAAACAGTATAGTCACTCGCAGAGCTACAGAAGAAGACGTTAAAAAATTAGGTAAACATGGTGTTAAATTGGGATATCCATTAGAGTGGAGATCAACTATAGAAGAAGATATAGAGGAAGCTAAAGCAAATGGAACTTTTGAAAAAAGAATGATTAAAACTTATAAGGCTTACGAAGACACGCTCGGAAGATATGAAGATCCAGACCACGCCGAATACAAAGACTATGGAGGGAAAGGGGTCGGGTTAGCCACCGACTGCGACTGGAAAGAGCCAAAGGGTAAAGGTTTTGAAAATTTTCTAAAACACAATGGACTAGAACCAGAATAAAATGTTTGACATAATTTCTTATTGCTCAGCAAGTTATTTTTCAAAACTAGAAAAAACACTTAAAAATTGGAACGACCAATCTTCCGTAGAAAATATTTTTATCTACACAAACGAAATAGATCAATCTGATCTTAACAAGTATAAAAATTTAAATAGAGTAAAATTTATTGAAATATTTGATGATGATTCGACATGTTTTGGTATAAATTGCGCAAGAAAGGCTGAATCATTAAAATATTTTATTAATAATAATAAATTTGAAAATATTCTTCTTTTAGATATTGATTGCTTAATTGTGAAGGATCTTAATAATTTATTCAAAGAAAATGCAAATATTTTTGTTACAATTTATCCGGAAGTCAAGGAAAAATATAGAACAAATAATATAAGCGCAGGGTTCGTAGCACTTAAAAATTGTGATCAAATAAAAGATTTTATAAACCAGTGGGTAGAAAGACAAAAAAGTTTACATAGCGCTCCGTCGAGAGACCAGAGAGCACTTTCGGAATTGATTACAGATTTATACAAAAATAAAAACGATATCTATAAAATCAAACTTTTAAACGGAAATGTGTTCAACTCACATCCATGTTCTGGTAGCAAAGGATATATAGAGGAGTGGTTACATAGAATTAGAATCAACAAGCCATATATTTTACACTTTGCTTCGGGTTCAATAGATTCACAAGATATAATAGATAAAGCAATAATAGCAGGTGGAGAATAAAATGAACAATAATTCAATAGAATTTATGATAATAAAAGATAATAAACATTTTAATAAAATGGGTGTCATAGGTTCAAGAACTTTTAGTAATTATAAATATATGAAAGAGATTCTTGATAGTTTTCCTTTTTCTAAAATTGTAAGTGGAGGCGCGAAAGGCGCAGATAGTCTCGCAAGAAGATACGCAGAAGAAAAAAATATTCCTATAACAGAAATTTTACCAGATTGGAATCAATATGGAAAAAGCGCCGGGTTCAAAAGAAATAAATCAATAATAGATCAATCAGACGCCATCATAGCTTTTTGGGACGGTAATTCCAAAGGAACGGCGCATAGTGTTCGTCTTGCTAAAGAAGTCGGGAAAAACGTTTACGTATTTTGGAAGGAGTAAAATGAAAAAAATTATATGCGCATCAATTTTATTTTGGTTAATTATACTTGGATTAATAATTTTTGGAACTGGTTGCGACATAGATTTTGTGACAGATACAGTATATGTTCCATCTCCAATATATTATATCGAAGAACCATGTTGTAATGATTATATTGAGATTTGGACCTATTAATGGCCGATATTAAATTACAATTTGCTTGGTCCGAAAGTCGCGTAAAACTTCTTAGAGAATGCGCTTATAAATATTTTCTTAATTATTACGAAAGTTGGGAAGGTTGGCACAAAAACGCTCCACAAAGAAAACAACAGGCATATTTATTAAAGCAATTAACGAACAAACACATGTGGCCCGGAAGTATTGTGCATGAAGTAATAGAACACGTAATCAAAACTTACAAGTTAACTGGAAATTGGTTATCTTTGCAAGATGCAAAAAATCTAGGATTAAATAAATTACGATCTGGGTGGGTTTCTTCTACGAAAAAAGAATGGAAAAATAATCCAAAATCAACAAATTTGTTTGAACATTATTATAAAGATGGGTTGTCAAAAGAAGAAACAGATAAGTGTAAAAAAATAGTTTTAGATTCTATTCGTGGTTTTTATATATCTAAAATGGCTGAAATTATACAAACTCTTAAAAAAGAGGATTGGATCGCTTTAGAAGATTTTCAAAAATTTGAAATGGACGACAAAAGCGAGGTTTCAGTAAAAATAGACTGTGGTTTTAAATATCAAGAAAAAGTTTATTTAATTGACTGGAAAACCGGCAAGGTAAACGATAATGTTATAGATCAACTCATAACGTATAGTATGTATGCCCTTAAAAAAGGATTCGCCAAAAAATTATCAGATATAGTTATAGTGCCGGTTTATCTTATGCACATGGCAGAAGTCGGGGAATTAGAATTAACTATAAACAAACAACAACTTCTTGGTCACGCATCAGTAATTAAAAATGAATCAGTAATATTAAATCAAGCCCATAACAATAGGGACAATGAAAAATATTTTGAAATGACAGAAAATACCAAGAAGTGTGTTTATTGTAACTTCAAAGAAATTTGTCCAAACGGAAAGCAATATGGTCATTAAAGGTTGTATATCTGGAATCTACAAAATAATGTGTTTACCAACGGGAAAAATCTACGTAGGAAGTTCTGTAAACATAAATAATAGATGGGGCGAACATAGGCACCGATTAAGAAAAAATATACATAGTAATACTTATTTACAAAACGCCTGGAATAAATATAGAGAGCAAAATTTTAAATTTGAAATAATCGAAATAATAAAACCCGATTTATTAACAGAAAATGAATTAAAATGGTTTAAGAAAACTAATTGTTGTAATCCCGAATATGGTTTTAATATTGGTAAAAATCCAGATAGAACTATGTTAGGAAGATTGCATAGTAAGGAATCTAGATTAAAAATGAGTAATGCCCACAAGGGAAAAATTTTTACAGACGAACATAGAAAAAATATATCGAAGATTCGTTTTGGTAAAAAACACTCAGAAGAAACAAAACAAAAAATAGGTATAGCACACAAAGGTAAAATAGTCTCTATAAAAACAATAGAAAATATGAAAAGGGCAAAGAAAGGGCTATATAAAGGATCAAAAAATCCTAATTCCAAATTAAACGACAATAAGATAATACAAATTAGAAAATTGCATTCGGAAGGAAAATCGAACATAGAAATTGCAAAAATCTTTAATATTTCACGGTCTAGTATTTCCCTTATAATTAATAATAAAATCTGGAAACATATAAAATGAACGTAATTCTTTTAAAAAATGTGTCCTGGGGCAAATAGATAATATGTTATGGCGCATAGTTTTGCCTTATGCAGTATTTGGTGTAATAGTTAAAAACGATATTGTAGTAGATTCTGCCCCAATTGGTAAATGGATGATTGGAAAAACTTTAAACTTTATTCAACTGTGGGTAGCAAATAAAAATGGAACCATACTATATACAAAAAAGAAAGATACACTATGAAAGAAGTTATACTTCGCACGGATGGCGGAATTCGTGAATTTAAAATGGCTTGTGCTTGGATTGCATTCAATCCAGAAGATGTTAAGGAAATTGTTTTTCAAGGTTCTAAAAAATGTGGAAAAAAAGGCACAAGTAATATAGCCGAGTACCGGGGGTTGATCGCCGGTTTGACACATGCTCTTAAAGAAAAAATTGAAATAATTCATATAATAGTTGATAGTCAATTGATTGTAAAACAGATTACAAAGGCAGCAAAAACAAATAACGAAGAATTGATTAAGCATAGGGATAAAGTTTTAGAATTATTAGAGCAATTTAAAGAATTCTCAATAAAATGGGAATCTAGAGAAAACAATAAGTTAGCTGATGAGTTAGTGAATAAAATCTTTGGTGGTAAGAAAAAAAATGTTAAGAAATAAACTTATGGTTGGCACCGGAATCCTGACATTGGCCCTAATGGGCTTAGTAATCTATATCCTACTCTTTCTCACAACATCGTGTGTCTCGCCAGGGGCCGCTAAACTGGAAGCTAGGGTTGGTGTCGTTGAAGACAATTTTAATCAACTTGAGTCTGTTGTTGATAATAATATTGAAGAAGTCGGCACGCTGAAAAACCAATTAGTAGAAGTAAGTAATACTGTAAATAATTCAGGAGTAATTAAATATTCTGGTGCAGGATACGTTGTTCTTGGCACTTCTTTAATGGCTATTATTTTTCTTTTGGCCATCGGTATATTTCTCAAATATTATCTTAAAGCTAAGAATAGTACGAATATGTTAAATTTAGTAACCAAGGCGGTTAAAAATGTTGACCCAGAAACCCAAAGAAGAGTTAAGGGTGCTATTGAATCTCAAACATCTAATGGCGGACCTTTGACGGAGAAGCATAAAAATCTTTTGGCAAAATTCACTAAAGCCAACGGAACTTTCGTCGAAAAAGTAATTAAATCCATAGTATAATACGTTATGATGCCAGACCCTAAGTGTCCGGACTGTAAAGGAACGGGAGAGATCCTTTTGTTTGTTAGAACAGTAAAATGTTTTTGTCTCAACAGAATTATTGATGACGACCCACTGGAATTAAAAAAATTGTTTGATGAAAGATTAAAAGAAAATAATGATATTAACTGGCCAATAATTTAAAGGATTTTAAAATGGGGAAAGGTTCTCTTAGGCGAAAATGTCAAGTATCAAAAGAAATAGAAGATGCTAATTGGGAATCTGTGTTCGGTAAGAAGAAGTTGAATGTGATGTCTGAAGAAGAGCGGGATGCGTTGGCCCTGGAGAATGATGACTTCCGAGAATCAGAAGATGATATTGATGGACTTGACGAAATAGACAAAATGATAAAAGAAGGCGAAAATAATTAATGTTTATTAAGGGTCATATATCTGGAGTCTATAAAATAATTTGTTTACCAACAGGAAAAATTTATATAGGAAGTTCTGTAAATATATTTGATAGATGGACCATACATAAAAGCGGATTAAGAAATAATAAACATTATAATCCACATTTGCAAAAAGCTTGGAATAAATACAAGGAAAATAATTTTAATTTTGAAATAATAGAAAAAGTAGACAATAATTTTTTAACAGAAAAAGAAAATTTCTGGATAGAAAAATTCAATAGTCGTAATAATAAATATGGTTTTAATATTGCTAAACCAGGAGATATCAGACATAGAACTAATCCTGGTATGACAGGACGATCACATAGTGAAAAATCTAAATTAAAAATGAGTTTAGCTCGGATTGGTAGGGTTGGATATAAACATACACAAGAAGATAAAATAAGATTAAGCTTAGCCTTAAAAGGAAAGAAAAGATCTAAAATAGCTATAAAAAATATGACAAAAGCACAAAAATTAGTAGACAGAAGGGGATCAAAAAATCCAAAAGCAAAACTGGTAGATAAAAATATTCCAGAAATTAGAAAAATGAAAAAAGAAGGTCGGTCAACAAAAGAAATAGCAAATAAGTATAATGTTAGCATAGATGCGATTTATGATATTATAAACGGTAGAAAATGGAGACATATACCATGAAAAAAATTGTTTTAAATTATATTGAAGAGACAGATATCAAAGAAAGAACGCCTCTTGGAATTTCTGACAAGGGAAATGTGGTCGCAACTTGCTCCATATGTAAGAGGGATTTAATGATTTTTCAATTAACAAAAACAAACGAAGAACTTGTAGGAGAAAATAAAAATCCTATCACCACAAGAATAGCTGTTTATTGCGAAAATTGTAAAAATATAAATAGGGTTATCTCAATCAAAGGACAATTTTATCCAGGAGCAGCAAATGATAATATTAAATTTGAAGTAGATGAAAATATTCAACATGGCGGTGGATTAAGTCCTGATTGCGATGTAATTTTTAAAGTCAATAGGAGAAAATAATGCACGACATAAAATACATAGATAAAAATGGTACTCCACATATTGCTAAATCCGAAACCGAAGCAACATTGTCTTCAAATAAAGATGTTTTTGCTTATACGATTGGTGATATGAATTTTGTATTGATTTCAAACGATGGCGATTTATTTAATCCGTTTGATTCTTCTGCCAATAGGAATAAGAAAGATTTGGAGAAGGGTGATTTATTCTACAATCTTAGAAAATGTAATAAAACGTGTTTTGATTATTATACCATGTTCTTAAAGACAAAAAATAGAACACATTTAACGTTAGCCCAAAGAAATTATTTAAATTAAAATAAAGGAAATAAAATGAAACACATAGATAAAAAATTGTCTGACGATTTTTCAAAATTTCTCGATCAAAAACTATTTTATAAAAACGACAAACCCTTAAAACAAACCAAAAATAAGTTAGATCTTTTTAATAGATGTACGACATTATTTGAAGAATTTATAAATACGTATATTGTTTCAGATTTGTCTCTCTACGAACAATCAGAATCAACATCTTCACCTATTGTTCCAAAAGATAACAAACCAAAAAACGCTAATGTTATAAGTATAAAAATAAAAAACCCAATAGATGGGGGGAAAGGAACTACTATTATGACGGCATCAGAATCCATGAAGGCTGATAGTGAAAGGTACTCCGGAGTAAAAAAGAATGAATAATGAAGAATTGATAAGTTTTACGGTTCCAACGAATTGCAGCAAGTATTATGTTGCAACTTTATCCAATAATAAAGAAGTCTTTCAAGATGAAAGAAAAGATGGACCTCATTCGTGGTTGCGTCTCAAGCAATTTTTACAATTAAATGCAGACTTAAAAATTATAGACTTTAAACTTATCGAAGGAAATAAAAGTTTTGATATGCCAAAATTACAAAGAGGTTATTGTTTTGGGAAGAAAATGGTAAAAATTTTTATGGGAAATACAGAAGTACAAGGAACTTGTGTCGGGTATTTTGATGGTATAAATGCGACCCTCTTCTGGGTTTCAGAGGACGGCGAAAATGTCGGGAAAGAAATTAGAAGCAAAGACAAGTGTGGATTCTTTCTTATCGAGAATTAAATGGAAAAGTCATTCGATTCACCAACAACCCCAGGTCTTCCTATAGATTTTCGTAATTACGTCGTAGAATTAGTGTGTTTAAATATGGATAAGAAACTCGGTCCTCGATTCTGGAAATCCAATAATTATTGGGCCAAAAAATATCCGAGAGAAATTAAAGGCATAAGCAACTTAAGTAAATTAACAGATTTTAATAATCCTTTAATTCAAAAATTATTAATTGGTATTATTAAAGATGGTTGGATTAAATCTCTTTCGGCTAAAAAGACTTTAAATACAATAATTAAAAAATTAGATATATTATATAAAAAAGAAATAGAGAAAAGAAAAGATGAAAAAATAGTTATAAGTATCTTTTCTCCAGAAGAAAATGCAAGATATGTAGATACTGGGACAAAAAATAAATTGTCAATTTTAAAGGATATTGAAAATAGTGGCAAAGAAATCTAAAGAAAAGGTTGTTGATGAAAGTTTTGATAAATTTCTTGAAAGAACTTATGGAGAGGGAATTATTAGGACGGCAGATAAAGTAATAGACCGAAAGAGAGATGTTTTAAAAACAGCATCAATTTCCCTGGACATTAGTTTAAATGGAGGAATTCCCGATGGCGCTACTTGTCTTATTAGCGGAAAGAGCAAGGTTGGCAAAACTTCAATTTGTTTAGAAATCTTAAAGAATGCCATAGACGACAATAGACCCGCATTTTATTTTGATATCGAGCGCAGAGCATCTGCGAGTCTTATTGGAACCATCCAAGGGCTAGATACTAGTAAACTTCAAATAATTAAATCCACTCTCGATCACAATTTAAGCGCCGAGGAATGGTTAAGAGTAATCGAATCTACAATAAAGGAAAATAAAAAAGCAGTCATGGTTATAGACAGCATAGCAGCACTTTCCACGATGGCGGAGCAGGCGGAAATGATTGGAGACAATAGGGATATGGCTGGAGTTCCGAAGCTCTTGGCGGGATTTTTTAGAAAAGTACAACCCGTAGCAGACGACAATGACGTAATATTATTATTTATTTCCCAACTTCAAACGAATCGGGAAGTTAATGGTAAAAAATTTATTGAGAAAGGGGGTCTCGCAATATCTTACGCTTGTAGCGTATGGTTAAATGCAAACTGGGCTAAACAATGGGACAAAGATCCAGACACAAATGCTCCAGCAGGACATGATGTGATGGTAACAGTGGTGTGTTCTGCATTAGGTAAACCTTTTCTTCCTTGTGCTGTTCCCTTGCGATTTGGTGAAGGTGTTGATAGAATAAAAGATATCTTAATTAACGCAGAAAATCTTGGTCTCATAGAAAAGAGCGGTAGTTGGTATATAATCTCCAGCATCTTAGATAAAGACAATAATCCTCTTAAGTTGCAGGGACTTGAGAAAGTTCGTGAATATTTTAAAAATAATCCTCAATACATAGAAAAATTTGATAAAGAAATTCGTGAAATATTATTGCCAGGAATAAAATAATGAGAAGATTCATTGATCTGATAGGACAAAAATTTAATGAATTGATACCGATTAGATATATGGGCAACAATAAATGGGGAAATGCTTTATGGTTGTGTCGATGTGATTGTGGTAAAGAAAAGATAATATTAGGATCAGATATCAAAAGAGGTCGTAGTAAAAATTGTGGATGTTCAAAATTAAAACATTGCCACGCTAGAAGTAAAAAAATATCAAAAACATACAAATCGTGGGATGGTATGATCCAAAGATGTACCAATCCAAAAAATGCAAGTTATGAAAATTATGGTGGCCGTGGTATAACTATCTGCGATCGCTGGTTGGAATCAAATGGCAAAGGATTTATTAATTTTCTTGCGGACATGGGAGAAAGACCAGAAGGTAAATCTCTTGACAGAAGAGATAATAATAAATTAATATGTGGATATTCACCAGGAAATTGCAAATGGTCAACAAAGAAAGAACAAGCAAATAATAGGAGAAGTAATCTTGATAAAAAATCCTTGCTTATCCGAAAATATAAATGTATATTAATGAGCGTTTTAAATAATTTAAAATCAAAAAGAATTAATTTTTCTAAACATCTTCCATATGGCTCTAGAGAACTCTGCGAACATTTAAATAATATACTAAAAGTACAAAACAATTGTTGTCCAATGTGCAATAAATCTTACAATGATATTAAATTTGATATAGATCATATTATCCCAACTTCGTCAGCGAAAACTAAAGAAGACCTATTAAAACTTTTCGATTTAAATAATCTATCTTTGTTATGTTTTTATTGTAATAGATATGTTAAAAGAAATAAAATAAAAGGAAAAATAAATGAAAAATAAATTAACATTAATAATTTTAATAACATCTGTATTATTCGGATGCGAAATTAGGCCAGGAATTTATGTCGAGCCTCGTCCCGTTGTGGTAGTTCACGAGGAACCTCCAACAGAAGTTGTAATAATTCAAGGCCATCCCGTAAGACGTGTTATCGTTGCTCCTCGTCCAATTATTATTCATAGACACAGATAGTGTTTAATGTTAATTCAACTTTTAAATGGAGCAGAAGAGAAAATAAATTTAAAAAAATACTTATTAAGAGAGACATACCAAAAATCAAAATTTCAAACAAGAGTTAAGGAACAATTAAAGAAAGAATACCCCTCTGATAATATTTATGAAGAGGTATATATCAAGGGTGAAAAGTTCTATCTTGATTTTTTTATTCCTTCTCGTGGGCTTGTGGTAGAGGTTCAAGGAAGACAGCACGAACTTCATATTAAATTTTTCCATAAAACAAAAATAGATTTTAACAATCAAAAAAATCGTGATGAGCGTAAAATAGCATGGTGTTTGCTTAATCACTTGAAATTGATTGAAGTATATGACAAATAATTTTGACGAAGAATATAAAAAATACAGTGACGATCTTACGGCATGGGAAAAATCTTTGTGTCTTTCCTTTAAAGAATCTAATAGATCAGAGATTGAAAAGATACTCGAATTATCAATAGAAGAAATTAGATTAGAAACAACAATGAGACTTTGTGAATATTCATTCATGCTTTCACAATATTTAATTTTTCTTCAAAAAAAGAGCAACGAAGCAGAAGGATATTTAAAATGGTCCAAGAATGTTACGAACAAACTTTTTAATGAAGATAAAGCTAAGTGCGGCAGAATTCAACAGAAGGTGGATCTAAGATTGTCGAGAATAATTTATTTGTCTCGCCGAATTGAGTTTTATGCACAAAATATGCAAAATATAATTCGTCAACGTAATTTGGAGATAAAAAATGGATAGTCCCATACAACTTATTAAAAATGGAATCATCGCTAATAATTGGTCTTTAGTTTGCCAGGGGTATGAGGAGATCACTGGAGAATTAATTAAAGCAAATGAAATAATTGAATCACCCAATGAATTAATAGAAGAGATAGAACAAATAATTAACAAACACAAAAAAATAATTACACCGAATCCAGATGGACAAACATATGAAAGAAATCCCCCAGAACCAAAAAATCGCCGTCAAGACCCACCACCAATTAAAAAAACAGTTACAGTTGGCCCCTTTGTTAGCTTGGACGAAAATGGCAATATGGTTCCCACCAAAAAAGGATATTATGGTAATGATACGAAACCAATAACAGATGACAACATTCCATTAGAAGAAATAAATAAAAACAAAGAAAAAGCAGCAATAACCAAAGAGAGAAAAACAAAAAGAAGTCCTTCCAAGAAATATGATGTAAAATGTTCACAGTGTGAGCAAAATTTTGAATCAGATAGACAAGAAAGCAAAGATTTTGGGCAAAAATGTCCAAAGTGCCTGCAAGATACAATTAATGGAAAAATAATTGAATAATTATAAGATATAATATGTTAAATAAAGAAAAACGTAAACTTTACATGAAAGAATATAACAAAAGATATAGATTGAAGAATAAAGATAGAGATAAAGAAAAATATAGACTCTATATGAAAGAATATCATTTTAAAAATAAGGATAGGCGCAACGAAAGACATAAACTTTATATGAGAAAATATCGAGCCGAAAACAGGGATCTTTATAACACCTATATGAGAAGTTTATATGCAAAACATCCAGAATATAGCCGATTACGAAGATTAAAAAGAAAAGAGTTACTTGCTAATATTAAAAAAGATAGTGGATGTATGGTGTGCGGTGAAAATGATCCAAGATGTTTAGATTTTCATCACAAAGATTATAAAACAAAGAAATTTACTATAGGCAATTCTAAAGGACGGGATTTATTACAAACAATGAAAGAGGTCGAGAAATGTATTGTCTTATGTTCAAATTGTCATAGAAAATTAGAACAAAAAGAAAGTGATACGGGTATCTAATGGATAAACAAACAAATATTTTGAATGATTCGGGATGTGAACGATCTGTTTTATCTGCTATCCTAAATCATGGGTCAGATCTCCTTATAGATATTGAAGAAATTTTAGATACAAAAGATTTTTATTGGTCGATTAATAGAACAATATTTTCTATTATTAAACATCTTGTTCACGAAAAGAGTTTAGATAAATTTGATGGACCAACAATAGTAGCTAATGCAAAAATATTTAACTATAATAAATTTGATGGGAATTCAAAAGAATCAGAATATCTGGAAGCATTATTTGCAAATACTCCAACATATAACAATGCCAAGTCTATAGCTTTGCAGATATATAAACTATCTTTGGCGAGACAGGCAATAAAGTGTGTGGACAATATTTCTGAGGATTTGAAGGGGATCAATGGTCAAGAGAAGATTGATGAGATTATAGGGAAGTTGGAAGATCCGGTATTTGAGTTTACGTCGAAATTAAATAAAGACAATAAAAACATGGTTCATATTTGCGATAATTTTGAACAAACACTTAATGCAGTATCAGAGAAGCCGAAGGGCATTTGTGGTCTTCCAACAGGGTTCAATAATTACGACAACTGTATTGGCGGTGGGCTTCGCAGGGCAACGGTTAACGTCGTTGGATCACGCGCAAAAGGAGGAAAGTCCTTTCTGTGTCTCAATATTGCTAAAAATTTAGCCGAATTGGGTATTCCCATATTATATCTTGATACTGAATTGTCTCAACAGATTCAAATGAATAGATTTATTTCGTTAATTTCTGGCGTCGAATGCTTAAGAATAGAGACGGGGCAATTCGCTACAACGAAAGAAGAAAAAGAAGCTGTTTGGTCATGTAAAGAAATTGTAAAAAATTTACCAATTACTCACTGTTCAATAGCTGGTTTGTCAATCGAATCTATTTTATCCCTATGCAGAAGATGGATTATTAAAGAAGTTGGGTTTGAAGATAACGGTTTCACAAAGCCCTCACTAATTATTTTGGATTATATTAAATTGATGGATACTTCCGATATGAAATCAAACATGATGGAGACTCAAATTCTTGGGTTCATGATGACAGCCCTTCATAATTTCGCATTAAAATTTAATATTCCTATATTTAGTACAGTACAATTAAATAGAGAGGGGGTTTCCCGCGAAGGCTCGGAATTTATTTCTGCATCAGATAGAATTCTTTGGCTGTGCTCGTCCTTCTCTATATTGAAGAATAAAAGTCAAGAAGAATTAATAGAGGACGGCCCATCGAATGGTATGAAAAAAATTATAGTCTGCGACTCCCGCTTTGGGCCGGGCATGGACAAGGGGGATTACATAAACATCAAAATGGATCTCAGTAGATCGAAATTAACCGAAGGGAAAATGTTAAGCCAGAGTACTTCGCAATTTTTAAATGAGAAAATATAATGAATAAATCTACCAAACAGCTATCCGGTATTTATAAAATTATATGTCTTGCTAATAATAAATTTTACATAGGGAGCAGTGAGAATATTGATAAGAGATTGAAAAATCATATAAGGTTATTAAAAAATAATAAACATTTTAATCCACATTTGCAAAATGCATGGTACAAATATAAAGAAGAAAATTTTAGATTTGAAATAGTTGAAACAGTCCACGATATAAAACAATTACTAATAAGAGAAAAGTGGTGGATTGATAAGACAAATTGTTGCAATAGAAAAATAGGATTTAATATATCCTCCAGCCCCCAGGCTTCAGGTAGGATAAGACTTATAGATCTAACCGGCAAAATATTTGGAAGACTTACAGTTAAGGAAAGAGCAGAGAACTCTAGGGGCGGACAGCCCAGATGGTTGTGTAAATGTAATTGTGGGAATGAAAGAATAATTGAGGGCGGCCACCTTAGAGAAAATATTATCAAAAGCTGTGGATGCTTACGCAGGGAAGGCAATAATTTAAAACATGGTCATAATAGAAAGAATAAAAAATCAAAAACATTCGTAGCCTGGAAATCTATGTTGTCTAGATGCAATAATAAAAATAACAAGAAATATAAAATTTATGGCAATCGCGGGGTTACTATTTGTGACAGGTGGCTAGAGCCAAAAGGACAAGGATTTTTAAATTTTTTAAAAGATGTTGGAGAAATACCAAAAGGAAAATCTTTGTGTAGAATAGATACCAATAAATTAATAAACGGCTATTCGCTAGAAAATTGTCAACTATTGACAACAAAAGAGCAATCAAACAGAAGAAGAAAAAAAGCAAAAAGATATGAAAAACTTTAATACCAATGAAATTTCATATATCCAAGACAGGGCCTGTGAGAGAATTGCGGAAATTTTAGACGCTATTGGAATTGAATATACGGAAAGATCAGATTATTTTCAAGGTCGCTGTCCGTGTCACAATGGAGATAACGAAAGAAGTTGGTGGTGGGCGACCCGCACGAGTCATTGGGAGTGTGCTACAAAACAGTGTCATAGAAATTCAATTTCCGGTAATTCTAATAGTGTGTTCGGGCTGATTCGCGGGACAATGACAAATAAATTAAATCGCCCATTTTCGTTCGTGGAGTCGGTATCTTTTGCGGCCACGGTTTTAAATCTGTCAAATCTTAAAATGAATGAAGAGACGGCTGAAAATATTGAAATTTTTAAAATCATTAAACAATATAAAAAAAAGAAAAAAATAGAGAAGAATGGATTCCCATTATTATCAGAAGTTCTTCCATTATTAAGGAAAGACACCAAATATTATCCGTCTCGTGGTATATCACAAGATATTATAAATAAATATTATATCTCATCATGCAATAAAAGGGGTAAATTATTTTTTGAGAGGGCGTTCTTTCCAATTTTAGATGATTCTGGAAAATATGTTGTGGGATTTTCTGGGAGAAGTATTTGGGATAAATGTGAGTTATGTAAATTGTATCATAATCCAGCAACTGAGTGTCCACCAAAGGAACAAGCATTGTTTTCTAGCAAGTGGCTTCACTCGAAGGGCTTGAAAAAAGAATTATATCTGTATAATTACAATTTCAGTAAATATAATATTTCGAAAACAGGAACAGCAATTATTGTAGAATCTCCTGGAAATGTTTGGAAGCTTGAAGAAAATGGAATTAAAAACAGTGTAGCTTTAATGGGATGCTCTCTCTCTAAACACCAGAGATTATTGCTACAAAAATCTGGTGCCCTTACGTTAATTTTAGCAATGGACAACGACAAGGCGGGGAAAAATGCTACCGAAAAATTGTCGGAGGAATTAAATTATTATTTCCGAATCATTAATATAGATCTAAACGAAACAAACGATGTTGCCGAACTTAATAATGACGAGATACAAAACAAGATAGGAAAAATTTTACAAACCAATTCCAAAGAATTTTTATTAAAGGACAATTAAATGAAAAAATGCAAGGATTATGGTGGAACAATAGTGCGATTAATGTCGCCGTATAAATGGGAATCGTGCGGAATTCCATTCACCTATTGAGGAAAGCTTATTTTAGGTATCAAACAACGTTTCAATTGTAAGAAAACAATAGAGGAGGACACATAATGGGAAAATCCCTCATAATAGCTCTGTCAGGCAAAAAGCGCTCCGGAAAGAACACGGCGGCGAATTTTATAGCCGCTTCTTTTTTAAAGAGAAGTCGTGATATAGTAGACTTTAAAATTAATAAATTGGGATTAATAGAAGCTAGAAAAAATAATCATTACTTTACGGTTGAAGAAAACGAATTTAATAAAATATTTGAAGATACAGATATTAAACTATATAGTTTTGCCGATTATTTGAAACAATTTTGTATGAATATTTTTTCATTAACTAATAACCAAGTTTATGGAGAAGAAAAAGAAAAAAATAGTTTAACAAATATAAAGCTATATGATTTAATTGATATGTCGTTGTCTCTATTGTATAAATTTACTAATGATGAAAAATTTATAAAGTGTAATATTTTAGATAATAATGAATATTTGACTTCAAGACAGATCTTGCAGATATTTGGAACAGAAATATGCAGAAAAATTGATCCTAATTGTTGGGTTAACGGAACTATATCTATAATCAAAAAGGACAATAAAAAAATAGCCATAATTATGGATTGCAGATTTCCAAACGAAATAGAAGCAATTAATACCATTGGTGGCAAGACAATAAGATTATTGAGGAGTGTGGCGGGAAAAGACGAGCACGTCTCGGAAACAGTTCTCGACAACTATCCAAGAGACAAATTTAATTTGATTATTGATAATAGGAATATGTCTGTGGATGAACAATGTGCCTTTTTAGAACCGCACATCGAAAAATGGTTAAACGAATTTCATGGTAAATAAATGTTAGTCAATAAATTTAGCTCAAGTCTTATTGATACCTATAAATTTTGTCCCTTCAAATATTGGTTGCAATACGTAATTGGGTTAGAATCTTCTGGTTCAGGCAAAGCCGCTACCATCGGGACTATCGTACATCAAGCCCTAGAGTTGGCCGCTAGACTAAAAAAGAGGGGCAAAGTCAATGTAGATCCAGAATGGTTGTTTGAACGATCATGGGACGAAAACCCACATCCAGATTTAAGAAAATTTACAAGCAAAGGGTTATCAGCGGATTATAAAAAAGCCAAAGCCTCATTTTTTAAAGTTGTTGAAGACGATTATTATAATCCATACAAACTTAATGTAATAGATGCGGAAAAATGGTTTTCCTTAGAGCTTCCTGGGCAAGAATGGGAAGTTAAAAAAGATGGCGAGACGAAGCAATTATGTGTGCGAGGCTACATAGATTTGATTCACGAACTAGATAAAGATACGATTGAGATTGTTGATTATAAGACGGGTTCGAGAAATAGTCCGTTTGATAAAAACACTATGGATTTTTACAATTTAACTAAAAAATTACAGGCAAAGATTTATTTTATGGCGGCTAAAATATTATTCCCACAATATAAAAATTGCGTTGTCACTTTTTATTATACGTCGGATGGTGGGCCAACTACCATAGGTCTATCAAACGGGGATGTCCCCAGCATATTATCTGAACTATACGATATTTTTAAAACGATAAAAAGTGACAGTTTAATTCGCCGCAACAGGTCTTGGAAATGTAAACTTTGTAATTTCTCTAAAAATGATGTTTGTAGTATAATATGGAGCGACCTAAATACTATGGGCGAAGAATATGTAAAAATAAAATACAAGGGGACTAAAATTGATTGAATTATCTGGCATTTATAAAATAACATGTCTTTTTAATAAAAAGATTTATATAGGAAGTAGTGCTAATACTAAAAGAAGATTGAAAGAGCACGTAAGATTATTGAAAAGAAACAAACATATTAATATACATTTACAAGATGCATGGAATAAATATGGCGAACAGAACTTTAGATACGAGATTATTGAAAAAATGCATGATATAAAACAATTACCAATCAGAGAAAAATGGTGGTTGGACACTACTCAGTGTTATAAAAGAGAGGTGGGTTTTAATATTTCTCGTGACCCACAAGGTTTAAATGGGACACATGGGTTCATTGATTTAACAGGACAAAAATTTGGAAGATTAACTGTTTTAAAACAAAACGGCAAGGACAAATGGGGTGGTTCATTATGGTTGTGTTTATGTGAATGCGGAAAACAAAAAACAATAAAAAGTAATCTTCTTAGAAGGGGATGTACAAGAAGTTGTGGATGCCTACAGTATGAAACCAGGGGGGATAATGGGAAATCAAATATTAAGCATGGATTAAGCAAAACAATCGAATATAATAGATGGAAACAAATGAACGAAAGATGTAGTAATGAAAATCATCCTCAATATAAAGATTATGGCAGACGCAATATAAAAGTATGTTATAGATGGTCAAAGAAAAATCCAAAAGGATTTGAAAATTTTTTCGAAGATATTGGCGAAATACCAAAAGGATTAACATTAGATAGAATAGAGAATAATAGATTTTATTCCAAGAAAAATTGTCGATTAATTTCAATGAAAGAACAAGCAAGAAATAAAAGAAACAATCTATATATTGTTGTAAAGGGTAAAAAACAATTGCTGGTAGAAGTAGCAGAAGAATACAATATTCCATATATGGCATTATGGAAAAGATTATATCTTTATAATTGGTCAATTAAAAAAGCATTAACCACGCCAATTAGACGAAGAAAAAAATAATGTGCAATAAAAATTGTTATGTAGGTTTACACAACCATAGTTTTCAAAGTCTTCTAGATGGATTGCCTAGTCCATTGCAAATAGTGCAAAGAGCTAAAGAGATAGGGTCTCCGGCGATAGCTCTCACGGATCACGGAAACATAGCCGGAATGGTTGATTTTCAAAAGGCTTGTAAGAAATATGATATTAAATCTATCCAGGGAGTAGAATTATATATCTGCGAACATGATCCATCCATAAGAACCAATGAAAATAGACATCATAACCATCTTACTGTTTTAGCTAAAAATCAAGATGGCATAAAAGATTTAATGTCACTTATTAGCGAAACCAATAGACCAGATTGGTTCTATAGACGCCCCAGAATAGATTTAATAAATTTAGCAAATTTCACAAAAAATAAGAATTTAATATGCTTGTCAGGATGCCTAGTCGGTAATTTGTCAAAATCACTTTTTTCAGATTTTAAAACAGCTTGTCTATTTGGAGCGGACACCAATAAACTAGCAGAATGTAGAAAACTATTAAAACCAAACTGGAAAGATGAGAGCCTAGAGATAATAGAAAAACATATTAAAATATTCGGTGAGGAAAATTATTTCTTAGAAATCCAGTCCGAGGGGATGATAATTCAGGATGTGGTGGTGGAATGTTTACGAGAAATAGCAAAAAACACCGGCATTAAATCTGTTAGTACGTTAGACGCACATTATGCTCGCAAAGAAGATGCAGAAGACCATAGAATATTATTGTATTCGCAAATGCACACGTCTGCCTCAGAACAAGAAGCTATTATCCAACAAGGAGGCGATACAATGGCTTTTTTCTATCTTGATCATTTTTATATATTTGATTATAAAGAAATGTGCAATAAATATACAAAAGAAGAAATTGAAACAACTTTAGAAATAGCAGATATGATAGAGCCATATTCTTTAAATAGAAAACCATGTTTGCCGAAGTATAAAACCCCAAATAAAGTTTCTTCCGATGACCACCTGAAAGAATTGTGTGTTCAAGGAGCAAAAGAAAAATTAACTAATTTTCCAATAGAAAAAAAGAAAATTCACTGGAATCGTCTTCTTGAAGAATTGTCTGTTATTAAAGAAGCCAAACTCGCAGACTACTTTTTAATAGTCTCTGACGCATGTAGGTTTGTAGATGATAATAAAGCACCAAGGGGGAAAGGAAGAGGGTCAGGGGCGGGGTCTCTCGTCAATTACTTGTTGGGTATCACTGGCATAGACCCCATAGAATACGGATTATACTTTGCTCGGTTTTATAATCGTGGGCGAAACATACCATCCCACTTCGATGTCGGGCAAGTAACTTTTATGGAATGGTTATCAGATAATTCTAACGATATAACTCAAGAAAAAATTGATGATTCCAGAAATACGATTAAAAATTTGATTATTCAATATAATTTAAAATATAAAAGCATAAGTAATAAAAAATTGCTTAAAGAAGAAGCTGATTGGATAGATATTAATAACCCCAAAATGTGGTTATATATATTAGATGCGTTTAAAAATAATCAAACTATGTGTTCGTCTTCAGAAGATCAGGTTTTAGGATTAGAATTTCTAAACCCAAATAATTCACATATTATAGATTCATTAAGAATGCATTGTAAATTAGATTCAAATAAACCCGTTAAAACTAATCAGGGTCATATCTCTCTCCCAGACATTGACTTAGACTTGTCTGTGGTCTTTCGTGAGAAAGTCATTGAATATTTAACAAATAAATATGGTCAGGACAAGGTGTGCGCGATGGTAACTTTTGGCAGGCTTCAAGGAAAGGCTGCTCTTAAAGAAGTATTTAGAGCACAGCCGGATTTAGTAAAACATTTGATGAAAGTTAGGGCATTAAAAGAAGGTAAAAACGCAGACGAAATTTCTATAACTCCATTTGATTTATGTAATGAAATTACTGGTTTAATGCCAGACGAAGCTTCGATTATAGATGATTTACAAAAAATGCGAGAAGAAACAGAAAATCATGACTACGGAATTTTAAACTGGAGCATTGATAATATAGATAAAATTAAAGAATATTATCAATGGTTTAAACCTTTATTTGACCAAGCAATAAGATTAGAGGGTACAAAAAAATCACAGAGTCGTCACGCAGCAGGTCTCGTTATAGCAGACGTTCCAATTAGCGAACTGGTGCCACTTGTTTATGATCCCAAAAATAAAACGAGAATTGTTGGTCTGGAAATGGGAAGTGCCGAATTAATGGGTTGTTGTAAGTTCGACCTATTGGGAGTAGTCGCTCTTGATAAGATCTGGTTGGCCCAAGATTTAATTAATCAAACTAATAATAAAATAGAAATACAAGAGAGCGTTGAGGTTTACGAATAATAATGTATATAAAATCAATACAATTTGATAGCAACAATAATCATAATGATTTTGAAATTAACATAGAAGCAATAGACTATACAAACATATATTTTATAAGAATGTATGCATCACAACAAGAAAAATTTGTTAAATTTATCAAAGATAACTCTAATTTTATTGAAAACGAAATAGATGAATCTCACTGGATATGTAAAATTTTAAAAGAAAATATTTATAAAATCGAACCCAAACAAAATCTACTAATTGAAGAAACTGTTCAGTTCGGAGGTAGCGGTACACAATATACTGGAACATTTGTCGATAATTTTAGGCAAGGGTTTTATGGCGAACAATATTTTGTTCCGTTGGGCGAATATGATTATGGAAATTCCTATAACGATTTTGAATTTATTAAAAACATTGAAAAAACAAAAAAGGAAATAGCCAGAGGTTTAACAATACCACAAAAGTTTATTAAAAAAGAGTTGAAAAGAAGAAAAATTATATTATGAATAGATACTTATATCTCGCGATAGCTCCTCCTGCGTCTAAGAAAACAACAACATGTAGAAAAATAGCGGAAAGAGAAAAAAATATTATAGTTCTTTCGGTGGATGATTTTAGGCTAGGATTTTATAAAGAACAATATAATGAATCAAAAGAAGAACATCTAAAACAAATTATAGCTTGTACTATTTTTTCCCTGTCTAAAAATTCAAATCTTAGTATAATACTTGATGAAAGTAAATGGTTAATTAACAAGAAAAATAGAGAATATTGGATTGACTTTGGTAAAAAACTTGGATTTAAAGTTATAGCTCTTAGTTTTAATAAATCTCTAGAATTTTGTTTAAAAAATAATGAACAAAGAAAAGAAAACAAGGTTCCGGAAAATGCTCTTGTGAATCTTTATAAGCAAATGGAAAAACCGGAGATGTCGGAAGGGTTCGATGATATAATTTATGAATAAAATGCAACAAATGGTTAAAGATTTTCATAAAAAATATAATCATAATATTGGTTATTCCCCATCTATATTACAGCCAGAACTATTAAAATTTAGACTGGATTTTTTACAAGAAGAATTGAATGAAATTATTTGCGCGTCAAAAAACAGTGATTTAATTGGTATGTGTGATGGAATAGGTGATTTGTTGTATGTAACTTTTGGTATGTGTGTTTGTATGGGAATAGACATAGAACCCATATTTGAAGAAATACATCGCTCTAATATGAGTAAAGATTCACCCATTGGTCCAACCAACAAACCAATAAAAGGTGAAAATTTTAGTTTACCAAACATAGTAAAAGAAATAGATAAACAAAGGAACAAATAATGAAAAAGCAATATAATTCGTGTGGATGCGAATCAAACGTTTGTTGTCCGCACCAAGATAGCACAGAGGGTTTGTGTAATGGGTGTCGAAAAATTCCCGAAAAATGTATTTGTAAAATAAATAAAAAATGGAAATGGATTTGTATTTGCTGTGAAAAAGAAATACCAATTTATACAGATGGATATGCGGGAAATGATGAAGAAGGAGTATTGCCGAACCTAGAAGGTGGAACGATCGAAATTCATTTTGGGTTTGGAAGCAAATTTGATCAAATAGAAGATATGATAAGGCATATCGACACAAGAATTCAGTGTGGTATTTGCGACGAATGTTTTGAAAAAAAGCAAAGTTTGACTAGAAATATTTGGATTAAGAAAAATGTCAGATTTATACCTAAACCAAACTAACTTTGATTGGTCTTGTACCAATAAAGAATTTATAATATTTGTCCCGAACTTTGGTAGAAAACATCTATTAATTCCTACACTCAAAAGATTTAAAACAGCTATTTCAAATGACAGATGGATGTGGTTAGTTGTAAACGACGGCATAAACGAAGATCTTTCTGATTTAGAACAATATAATCTCAAATGGTTTACTTTTGAACGCGAACCCGTTGAAAGAAACGGATGTATGATAAGAAATTTTATTATTAAGCGTTGCCTATCAACTTGGTTGTGTACAAAAGATCCAGAAATAATATTAGATAATGATATTGTGTCAAGAGCAATAGACTTAGAGGATGTTATATATAGACCTATCGGTATGATCGAATTACAAGAATGGGAAACGCAAAAGATTATTGACAATCCATTTATAAATTTGGGTGAATTAAATATTCTAAGACAGTGGAAAGTAACACCCCATAACTACCAAGCATTCCATAATATGGTATGTATTAGAACAAAGCGATTACAGGATATGAAAGGGTATGAGGAAGATTTTAAGACAGGGTACGGGTGGGAAGATGTCAATATGCTCGATAGATTAAAAAAATCCGGCGTTAAATTTATTGTAGATTCAGATATGACTACTTATCATATACATCATCCAATAATAAGAAAATTTCATAAAACAATAGAGATTAATAGAGGGGTTTATGAAAATATGAAAACAAACTTGCGGGTAATTGCAAATGATGATACCGAATGGGGAAGGGGAGTTTGATATGGTAGCTCCTTTGTTTGGATCTTCGCCAGATGTTGTAAAAAATGCTATAGCAAATTTAAAAGAAGCGTATGAGGTATGCAATGAAATTGGTTTATTTACATGGCTTCATTGCGGTACGTGTTTAGGTTATTATAGAGACAAAGATTTCATATCTCATGACGATGACATTGACCTTGGAGCCAATATCTCTGATTTGAGTGAATTAAAACAACAAGAACTTATAGACAAGATGAAAGGCAGGGGCTTTCAACTCGCCCATATTCTTGGAAATAGGAACGACGGTTTAGAAATTTCTTTTATCAGAAACGAAGTTAAAATTGAATGGTTTTTTTTCTTCGAAGGGGTAAATTGTCTCTGGCACGGAGTCTGGAATCCTGGAATATTATATTATTGTTATTCCAAAGATCTTTTTGACGAATTTGAAAAAGTCGAATTTAAGGGCGTAAAAGTTAATGTAGTAAAACAAATAGAAAAATATCTTGAGGAACAATATGGGGAATGGAAAATCCCAGTAACTCAATGGCATTGTGCGAGAAATCCGAAGTGCTTAAGGAACAAACCGCTCCTGTAGTAGTCTATGCGTATGTTTGTGGAGACATAGTTCATTATGGACATGTGCTTCATTTAAAAAATGCTAAAGCTTTGGGAGACATATTGGTTGTTGGGGTTTTAACAGACGAAGCAATAATGGAGAGAAAGAATCCTCCGATTATGTCAATGGACGAAAGAGTTAGGGTAATAGAATCCATAAAATATGTCGATTTGGTAGTTTGCCAAGACACATACTCTCCTGTTAACAACATATTACATATAAAACCAGATGTTGTCGCAGAAAGTGAATCTCATGACGAAGAGCTTAGACATGTTGTTAAATCCAGTATTCCATCTACCACAAGGATCGTTACATTACCATATTACAAGGGCGTCTCTTCTACAGAAATAAAAAAGAGGGTTAAAAATGTAAATCATGTTATTAATATGCTCAATCCATGGTATTACCCACTAGAAATAGGCGGGGAAACAGTTGTTCCAGGCATTGGAACTTCTCGATCTCCACAAGAATTATCCGTAAGAAACAAATACAGGGAGAACTTACTGGTTGACCAAGTAGTAGATAAATATGACTTCAAAGGTAAAAGCATATTAGACGTTGGATCTAATGTTTCTTATTGGGGTTCTAGATACGTAAGATATGGTGCAAAAAGTTTAACCGCACTAGAAGGAAGAAATAAATATATTCTTCAGGGTCTCCTATATTGGAGTTCTAATCAGTTCTTACCAGAAGACAATTATGAATTTGTTAATTGTGACATTCTTGATCCTGTCTTTTGGCAAAAAACTATGTCGGAAAGAAAGTTTAATTTTGTGATTTGCGCAGGAATTTTACATCACATAGAAGATCACGATTTTCTTATTGATAAACTCATCGAGTCTAGCACAGAAGCGGTTTTAATAGATACTAAGATTGGTACAAATGTATTCAAACCTAGAACAGATATATTTTTTGGCAACATTGATACACATCTAAATCTAAAACTACCGGATATAAATCATATTATCAAGAAATTCGAAAACAGCGGATTTAAAGCCCACCAACTAACACCATCTTCGTCATGCTCTTCTGTTATGAGAGCAGAGGACGATTATTGTAATGGAAAAAGGGCTGCGGTTTTATTTATAAGGGAAAAACATGCTTAGTAGAGAAGAAAAAAGAAAAAGAAGAGAAGCTGGTGACATCTCACAGGAAAATCCTAAAATATTACCTTTGCCAGAACCATTGCTTCCACCGCAACCATTACAACCACCATTACCCCCACAGGAACTTGTTAAATTGCGTGGGTCATTAGACGATGTTACACTTATAATTAAAGCTTTTGAAAGACCGTTGTGTTTAGATAGACTTATTAAAAGTATTGATCAATTTTACCCAAATATTAAAATTATTGTTGCTGATGATAGTAGAGAAATATTCTCAATTTCAAGAAAAAACTTTTCTCGTATCGTGTTACCATTTAATACTGGAATTTCTTATGGAAAAAATCGGGCATTATTTGCGGTCAAAACTCCGTATGTTGTTGTCTTGGACGATGATTTTATTTTTACAGAAAAAACACAACTGGAAATATGGTTAGATATATTAGAAAGTTCAAGTATAGATTTGGTTGGAGGGGATGTGCAAGGATTTCCCCATTACGAGGCTTGTCTTAACGAGGAAGAATTTAAAAATGGAATAGTACATTTCGAGAAAAAGAACAAGGGAAATGAGTATGGATGTCCATTATTTGATATAACCCTGTCGTTTTGGATGGGCAAAACAGAGGCAATTAAAAAGTTCGGTGCGTGGGACGATGAATTTAAAGTGGTTGAACATAGCGTATTCTTTTTAAGAGCTTTTAACAAAATAAAAATTGCTTATTGCGATAGAGTTAAAGTAGATCATTCCCATACTAGAAAAAATTCATCTGAAAATTATGAAAAACTTAAAAATGAAAAAGCAAATTATTTTTTCAATTTAATACTAGAAAAATTTAATTTACAAAAATTTATCGGACCCACCGGAAATACGCTTTCTAGGAAAACAAAATGATTAAATCTTCTGATTTTGACTGGGATATAACAAGAAAAGATTTAGTTATATTAATACCCAATTTTAAAAGGGCGGATTACATACAAAAAACAATAAACAATTTAATTAAAACATCTATCCCAAGAGACAAGTGGGTCGTTTTAGTTATTAATGATGGGTTCCATGAATCATTTGAAGATTTGCAAGACAAGAATGTCTACTATTTTACGTTTGAAAGATCCCCCCTTGTCGAACGTAATGGTGCTTTTATACGTAATATAGCCATAAAACGTTGCCAATGCAATTTATTGGCGCAGAAAGATCCAGAGGTTTTGTTTACAGGAGATTTTATTGCGGGATGCTTTAATAATTCAAGTGTTTTATATAGATGTGGAGGAATAGCGCATTTAACAAAGCAAGACCAAAAACATAAGTTTTTCAATGGAGTCATAAATGAAAAGGAATTGGCACAAATATCTGTAAAATTTCCTATATTAGAAAATCAATACGTATATTTCCATTACGGCCATTGCGTATCAATAAACTATTTTAGAAAGATAAACGGCTATGATGAAGATTTTACGTCGTATGGCCCAGAAGATCACGATATGTATGACAGATTATTGGGATGCGGACTTCAACCATTCTTCGATAAACAATGTAGCCCAATTCATTTATATCACGGGGTTCCAAATACCAGCCACGAAGAAATGAAAAATGTATATAAACAAAAACAAAAAGAGGGTATAATAAGAAATATTGGGATAAACTGGGGAGAGGGATAAGTGAATAAGAAAGAGAATATCGGTGTGAAAGTAATGAAAAATGAAATTTATAAAGATATTTATAAATATGAAAATTTATATGAAGCATCCAATTTTGGTAATATAAATTCTATAAATTGCAAAGGAAAATCCACAGAAGAAATAAAACAAATAATATGTGCAATAAATAAAAAAGAATCAAGATATTCAGTTATTAAAAGATTCAATATTAGTCAATCATTTTATTTTAATTTGCGGAATAATTCACAAAAATATTTAAATAAAAAGAGAGTATTAAAACAACACATAGGTAATCATGGATATTTGTATGTAACATTATGTAAAAATAAAAAACATAAAAAATTTCTAGTCCATAGGTTGGTTCTTGAAGCCTTTATTGGTCCCTGTCCACCGGGAATGGAGGCTCGTCATTTAGACGGGAATAAATTAAATAATAATATAAATAATTTAGAATGGACTACCCGATCTATAAATGCCAAAGATAGAGTAAAACATGGAACAAATAAGATACATTTATTTAAATCTGATTGCCGTGGTAGCAAAAATGGAATGTCTAAATTTAATGACAACGATATTTTAAAAATTAGAGAAATGCATGAAAAGGGTATAACTGGGTATAGAATAGCCAAAATTTTTGATGTTAGCAATTCGTGTATATATAAAATCCTAAATAAACAAAGTTGGAATCATATATGATTAATTTCGATTGGTCTCAAACAAATGTGGAACTATTATTTTTAATACCCAACTTTAAAAGATCCATTTATATTAGAAAAACTCTAAACAATCTAATAGAAACCGATATTCCAAAAAATAAATGGTTAATATTGATTATAAACGATGGAATCCACGAAGATTTTTCTGATCTTGCCGATAAGAATGTAACCTACTTTACGCTAGAGAGAAACCCCCCGGTTGAACGAGGCGGTGGATTTATTCGCAATATAGCAATTAAATATTCTCAATCAAAAATGATCGCACAGAGAGATCCTGAGATTCTTTTTACTGGAGATTTCATTAAAAGATCTTTTGATCATCAAGATGTTTTATATCGTTGTGGCGAATGCTCATATTCTTGCACAAAAAATGATACAGATTTATATTTTAATAATCAAATAGACATAAACGAATTACAAAGAAGAACCCCTGGACACCCAATTACAGAAGAGTACGTGTGTTGGCATTGGGGCCATAGCGCTCCTACGGAATGTTTTAGACAACTTGGTGGTTATGACGAAGATTTTAAAAGCTACGGCTTCGAAGACGCCGACATGTGGAACAGATTAATGAAAAGTGGATTAAAACAATATTTTGATAAAAATTGTCGCCCAATTCATCTGCATCACCCAAAACCAGATGTTTATGGCAACGATAAAGAAAAATATGAAGAAATGAAGATTTTATATAATAAAAAACGAGAGACGGGTATAATAAGGAATGTTGGGGTGTTGTGGGGTGAGGGCGATCCGGATTATTGTCCCTAAAAATAAAAAATTGGAATTTTCAAATGACTAATGATTCACCAAATTTATATAATGAAATGGCTTTCGGAAGAGGGCAAAAAGATTTTCTTGATGGCAAGGGTTTAATTGCAAATCCCTATCCCAAAACACAAGAATCTGACTTCTGCGACTGGAGAATAGGATGGCAAATTGCTATGTGGGAAGATAAAATTAAAAAAAGAGATGAATCATAATGAAACCATTGGATTTGAGTAATAAAAAATTTAATAGATTAACTCCAATAAAAATATGTGGTAAAACCAAGGATAATAAATATGTTTGGTCTTGTAAATGTGATTGTGGCAATTTTGTAAGTGTAATAGGAAAAAATATTAAAAATGGTAATACAAAAAGTTGTGGTTGTCTAAGAAAAGAACAGTGTTATTCAAACGGCAAGATTTATAGCACAACACATGGCCTCACCAAAACAAAAATTTATAAAATATGGGATGGTATGATTCAAAGATGCACGAATTTTAATTGTGAAGCATATAAAAATTATGGTAAACGTGAAATTATTGTTTGTGAACGATGGTTAAAGTTCGAAAATTTTTATAAAGATGTGGGAGATCCCCCAAAGGGGTTAACCCTAGATAGAATTGACAATAACAAAGGATATTTTCCCGATAATTGGAGGTGGGCCACAAGAAAAGAACAAGCGAACAACAGAAGAAATAATCATATAATTCCATATAATGATAAAAAATATAATATTACAGAATTAGCAAGAAAACACAATATTAGTCCAGAAATATTAAGGTACAGATTAAATCGTGGTCAATCCACAGAAGATGCCTTAACAAAACCTGTTAGAAAATATAAAAAGAGACAAAATAATGAATAACCTAATAATTTTAGGAACGGGGCGCTCCGGTACTTCAATGGTTGCGGGGGTAATCGCAACTGCTGACCGAAAGTATAATCTTGGCGGAAAATCGCACACCCCAGATAAATTTAATGAAAAAGGATACTTTGAAACAGGAATAGTTAATGGTTTAAACGACGATATTTTATGGTCATGTCCAAAAACAGAAACAATAAAAAGCCGTGTAA